>R18__coassemble_1236_pt1 | contig 53241 bp, 42 predicted proteins | sample R18__metabat2_high_PE_038 | metagenome-assembled genome bin R18 | reverse complement strand
TGGCATATGTCTCCGGCTTTGCATGCCCCTGCATTCAAGCTGTAATTCCGCCTCACCAGCAAAACCCTGCTTTCCTTCTTTGCCGAAGTGAGTTGGACTAAAAAGGCATTTTTAAAGTGTCCATAGTGTCCATTGTCCATTTTGTCCATAACCTATGCCTTCAAAAGGAGATATAATATAATATAGTAATAATAATATATAATTAATGAATTAAACATAATCCCTTTTGCAGTTATGGAATGGTGTTTCATGGACATTATGGACATTGGACACTTTGGACAGCGCACGGGGTGCAGGAGGGACGGCGAAGGTGATGGCATCCCCCGTCCCGCATGTTTGGTCTGCGATGGCCTTGTCGCAGGGCAACCCAGTGTTTGTTACAAGGAAATCCGGCGTTGCTACAAGGAAGTCTATCATCATTGCAAGGAAATTTTTTGTTACTGCAAAGAAATATTTCTTTGCAGCCAATGGCTGGTTCGTTGCTTCTGACGCCTGGCTGCGTGCAGTATTCCCTTGGCGTTTATGCGCATTCAAAACCACCGTTAGTTAAGGTATGGATTGCCCTACGAACTCGAACCGAAAGAGCCATGAGCGCAGAGCTTGGGACTCGCTTGAACTGAATCGGGTAGCAAACACAGAGTTTTACTGGTGGCCCGTAATTCCCATAAAAAATCTAAAAAAGCGCAATCTATCATCGTTTATGGAAATAATTGGTTACTTTTGCACATCCTTACGAAGGGACTGAAATGGAAAAATACGGTAAAGATACAGTAAATGCCAGATACATCAAGACACAGGAGATGTGCTTGAGCATCTCCGACCATATATGGGCTGAAACTTCCCATAGGGACAATGTGGGGCGTCTCATGTGTGATGTGCTTGATCGTCACCTCCGCTTGCAGGATATCACAGGGGTTTGCACCGTCGGGGACTTCAATCGCGCGGTGTGTGAGGAGCGAGCTTTTGACATTATCAACGTGTCGGAAGTGGTGCAGGCACGAGGCATCGCCGGTTTAGCTGATGCCATCGAAGCACGTGGCACCGTGCGTGTGGTGCTTATCGCCGGGCCCTCCTCATCGGGTAAGACGACATTCAGCAAACGTCTGTCCATACAGCTGCGTGCCGTAGGAATCAACCCAGTGCCTCTGTCGCTCGATGACTATTTCGTGAACCGTGTAGATACACCACTTGATGCCAATGGCGACTATGATTTTGAATCGCTGTATGCCATTGACCTTCCTCTCTTCCATCGCCATCTGGCTACCTTGCTTGAAGGAGGGGAAGTGGAGTTGCCGCATTACAACTTCGAAACCGGTCGGCGCGAAATGAGCGGCCAACGGATGCGCCTCGACAGCGAACGGTCGGTGCTGATTATCGAAGGAACACATGCCCTGAACCCCGAGTTGACATGCGTCATACCTGATGAACGTAAGTACCGGATCTTCGTGTCAGTGTTCACGGGTATCGCTCTTGATGAGACGGAATCCCTTGCCCCCAACGACAACCGCTTGCTGCGCCGTATCCTGCGCGATAGCCAGTTCCGCGGCTTTTCTGCCGAAGAGACCATTGCCCGCTGGCCCAGTGTCCGTCGGGGCGAAGATCGCTGGATATTTCCTTTCCTATATCAAGCCGATACACTCTTCAACTCATCGTTCCTCTACGAGTTGGCTGTGATGAAGGAGAAGGTGGAACCCATCCTGGGCGAAGTAAAAGAGGGCACTCCAGCCTATGCAACGGCACAGCGGTTGATGCATTGTCTGGATAGTTTCGAAACCCTTACCGATAAGGCTGTACCTCCTACTTCACTGCTGCGGGAGTTTTTCGGTGGGAGCAGTTATAAATATTGAAGAGATGAAAGAGCATACAGGTTTCTCACAAGTACAGGAGCAACAAGGCATACAAACCCAGCAGCAGAAGCTCACGGCACAACAGATGATGGTCGTGCAGATGCTTCAGCTGGGTACCCTTGAGATGGAAGAACGTGTGCGTGCTGAGCTACAAGATAATCCGGTGCTGGAGGAGGCACCTGAAGACGAACGCCATGATGCCGAACTTGACGAAGAGGACCCCTCGGCATCCGATGATGACGACACTACGCACGAAATTGACGGAGACTTCACGGGCAGCAACGAAGGACCAGAAGACGACTATGGTGACAGCGATGATACCTATGACTACAGCGGCAGGGGAGTGCAACGCGAGGAGATACCTATTGATGCCGGTACATCGTTCCTTGATGAATTGATAGAACAGTTGCACGAACAGCCCCTTGACGAGGAAGAACAGTTGGTAGGGGAGTTCATCATCGGACTGCTTGATGACAATGGTTTCCTTACGATGGACCCCTCCCGCATCGTGGATGAACTGGCCTTCAAGGAGTCGTTGTATGTCACACAGGACACGGTGGAGAAGGTGCTTGCCTGCATCCGTTCTTTTGATCCAGCCGGTATCGGGGCCCGTGACATCCGTGAGTGCCTACGTCTGCAACTCATGCGCAGGGAACACGATGCTGCATCCGAATTGGCCCTGCGTATCCTTGACGATTGCTTTGAGCATTTCGCCTCACAGCAATGGAGCGATATCCCTGTTCTCATCGGTGCCGATGAAGAGAGCACGGCACATGCTCTGCAACTGCTGACGTCGCTCAACCCCCGTCCGGGCAGCGCATTGGGAGAGATGGTCGGCAAAGGGTCACAACAGTTGGTGCCTGACTTCATTGTAGACGATAATGGCGACACCTTATACGTCGACCTCAACAATGCCAATACACCTGAACTCCGTGTCAGCCGCGAATACCGCGACATGCTCAATGAGCAGAAGCGCAGCAGTAATCGTGAGACGCGCGAGGCAGCACAGTTCCTGCAGCAGAAACTCGATAAGGCACAGAGTTTCGTTGAGGCGGTACATCAGCGAAACCGTACCATGCGTACCGTCATGCAGGCCATCGCCAATGTGCAGAAGGATTTTTTTCTCACGGGTGATGAAGACATGCTGCATCCGCTCATCCTCAGCGACATTGCTGAGGCTTCAGGCTATGATATATCTACCGTGTCGCGGGTGTGTTCCGGAAAATCTGTGCAGACAGCCTTCGGCGTATATCCTTTGAAACTGTTCTTCTCCAATAAACGAGTCCAGTTGGGCGATGGCAGTTTTGTCAACAGCAGTGAGGTACTGAAAGTCTTTCAGGATATCATTGCCAGCGAGGACAAGACGGCACCTTACAACGATACCGAGCTTGTTAACCTCTTGCTAAAGGCTGGATTCAATGTTGCACGGCGCACGGTGGTTAAGTATCGCCAGAAGTTGGGCATCCCCACAGCTGCCGAGCGCAAGAGAGACGTTTCCCTGTTAAACAGACAATAATCCAATAAAACATAGAAAGATGAAACCAATCGTAAGCATTATCATGGGCAGTACTTCGGACCTTCCTGTCATGGAAAAGGCCGCTGCCTTCCTTAACGACATGCAAGTACCTTTCGAGATGAATGCCCTCTCGGCACATCGCACCCCCGAGGCTGTAGAGACCTTCTCCCGTGAAGCCGCCGGCCGTGGCGTGCGCGTAATCATTGCTGCTGCCGGCATGGCAGCCCACTTGCCGGGTGTCATTGCCGCGCAGACCACGCTACCCGTCATCGGTGTACCCATCAAAAGCACCCTTGAAGGCATGGATGCCTTGCTTGCCATTGTGCAGATGCCTCCCGGCATCCCTGTGGCTACTGTGGGTATCAATGCTGCGCAAAACGCTGCCATCCTGGCTGTGCAGATGTTGGCACTGGCCGATGCTGCTCTGGCCGAACGCTTCGCAGCCTATAAAGAAGGTCTCAAGCAGAAGATAGAGAAGGCCAATAAGGAACTCCGTGAAGTGAAATACGAGTACAAGTGTAACTAAGTCATTCATTCCTCGTTCATGTCAAACCCTTATTACAACCGGCGACGCTCGTCTGTCGTGCATGTGGGTGACACACCATTAGGTGGGGAGTACCCTATCCGTGTACAGTCGATGACCACCACCCCCACTGATGACACGGACGCCTGTGTGGCGCAGGTGCGTCGCATCGTGGAGGCAGGTGGGGAATATGTGCGGCTCACCACACAGGGCATCCGCGAGGCTGAAAACCTGCAGAATATCAAGGAAGCCTTACAGGCCGAAGGCATCACTGTACCTCTGGTGGCCGATGTGCACTTCAACCCTCATGTGGCCGATGTGGCTGCTCTCTATGTGGAGAAAGTGCGTATCAACCCTGGCAACTATGTGGACACGGCACGCACCTTCCGCCAGCTTACTTATACCGATGAGGAGTATGCTGCTGAGGTGCAGAAGATACGTGCCCGTCTGGTGCCTTTCCTTAACATCTGCCGTCAGCATCATACAGCAATCCGTCTGGGCGTCAACCATGGCAGTCTGTCGGACCGTATCATGAGCCGATATGGCGACACGCCTGAAGGCATGGTGGAATCGTGCATGGAATTCTTGCGTGTATGTGTCGACGAGAAGTTCCCCGATGTGGTCATCTCCATCAAGGCTAGCAATACGGTGGTGATGGTGCAGACGGTGCGTTTGCTCGTCCGCCGTATGGACGAAGAGGGCATGTCCTTCCCCATTCACTTGGGCGTCACCGAAGCCGGTGAGGGTGAGGATGGTCGCATACGCAGTGCTGTGGGCATAGGTGCCTTGTTGGGTGAAGGCATAGGTGATACCATTCGCGTGTCGCTCAGCGAAGAGCCAGAGGCCGAGATTCCTGTGGCTCGTAAGCTGGTGGCTTATGCCGAGGAGAGCGCCCGCCAACGTGCCTTGGCTCATGCACGATGTGCAGATGGTGTGCTCACGTTGCATTATGCCGAGACCTCTCTTGAGGATCTCCAGCTGAAAGCAGCCATGGATGCCGGTGCACTGCTCATCGACAGCGTGGCACACGACCTCGTCATCCACAATGCAGGCGATACCTTCAGTGATGCACAACTCCGTAGCACAGCCGATGCTATCCTGCAGGCTGCAAGAGTTAAGTTCACCAAGAACGACTACATCTCCTGTCCAGGCTGTGGGCGCACGCTCTACAACCTTCAGGAAACGATAGCCCGCATCAAGGCCGCCACGGCCCATTTGCGGGGGCTCAAGATAGCCATCATGGGCTGTATTGTGAATGGTCCGGGCGAGATGGCCGATGCCGACTACGGCTATGTGGGAGCAGCCCGAGGGAAGGTCAGCCTCTATCGGCGCAAGGAGTGTATAGAAAAGAATATTCCTGAGGATGAGGCTGTAGAGAAGCTGCTGGCGCTTATCGAGAGTGACAGCAAGGGACAATAGGCACTCCTAAAGACGTCGAGCATATGGCAACGACTTTCTATATTATTGCAGTCATTCTGGGTCTTGTGGGCCTTGTCGGCTCCGTAGTGCCTATATTGCCTGGCCCTATGCTCACTTGGGCAGGATGGGTGTTGCTTTGGTTTACACATGACGGAAGGGTGAGTGTTACCTCCATCATCGTCTGGGGAGTGTTGCTGCTTCTGCTCATAGTGCTTGACAACTTCGGCTCAACTTGGCTCACAGGCAAGGTGGGTGGCAGCAAATGGGGCACCCGGGGCTGTTTTATTGGGATGTTGGTTGGGATGTTCGCCTTTCCTCCGGCAGGTCTCATTCTGGGACCCTTCATCGGTGCTTTCACCGGAGAGATTTTGGGAGGTGCGCCTACGGGGCATTCGCTAAAGGTGGCGCTATGGTCATTCGTGTCGTTCCTGCTGACGACAGGACTCAAGTTGATTTATTGCGGGATACTGCTCTTCTATATGATAAGAGGGCTCATTGCTATCCTCTGACATGACAAAACAAACACTATGATACAATCATGATGAAAAAAGTATTCTTTCTATTGCTATTGGTAATATGTGCCATCACTCCTGTCGTTGCAGGCAGTGGTTCCACCCATTCTATCCGCGTAGGCGTGGGCGGTGGGTTGGACGCTGGTCTCACCACCTCCTTTAATCCGGAGAATCTGTATGAGCTGGAGAGCTATACAGGGTTTTTCCTTGGTCCTCAAGCTGATTGGCGCATTACACGCCACATAGGTGTTGATGCGGGTCTTTTCTGGCATAAAAACAAATTGTCGTTCAATGGGCTGGAAGATGATATTGCTGTTTCTTCGTTCCAGATTCCCGTCAACCTTTCCGTTGCGTTTCTACGTACATCTCTTCTCTCCCTTCTGCTGGAGGCGGGTCCACAGTTCCGGTACAACATGCTTGACAAGAAACAACAATATGCCGATGGCAATATCACCTTCGATGACTATGAGCTGAGTCTCAATCTGGGTGTGGCCGCCGAGGTGGCAGACTTCATCCGTGTGGGGGCGCACATCAATATGCCTACAGGAAGCTTTGCAACCATTAAGGAGACAGTTACCGATAAGGATTCCTTCCGAACGAGCACGTTGCAAATCACGGCATCCATCCTGTTCTGATAGTTTTGTTGCTACTCTTGCGTGTCCCCCATGACCTATGCTGACGTGCTTCTTCCTCTGCCGCTGACGAGCCGCTTCACCTATCTGCTGCCCGAATGCTTCCTGCAGCAAGTGCAGGTGGGTAGCCGTGTGGTGGTGCCTTTTGGAGCAAAGAAGCATTACACGGGTATCGTCACTCGTGTGCATGATGAGGCACCTGCCGAGGACATAAGGATGAAAGAGATCGTGGAGGTCTATGACCCCATGCCGGTGGTTCTTTCCCACCAGTTGGAGTTGTGGCGGTGGATGGCCGACTATTACCTATGCACGGAGGGCGATGTGATGAAGGCGGCTCTTCCTTCGGGGTTCAGCCTTGAGAAGGACTCGTTGAAGGAACACTATCGTCCTCGTACTGAACAACGTCTGCGCCTTGCGGAAGGCTATCGTGGTGCTGCCCATGAAGCGGCCCTTACTGCTGCCTGCGACAGTTTGAGTCGTTCCCCCAAACAGCAGGCTCTGCTGCTACGCTATCTTGATCTTGCAGGGTATGCCGATGGCATGTGCAGCGATGAGGTGAGCCGTCACGATTTATTGGAACTGTCGGGACTGTCGGCAGGCGTGCTGGCAGCGCTTTTATCAAAGGGCATTCTGGAGTCGTACGAGGCGGTGGTGAGCCGGCTCGACAACACGGCGCTACACACGGTGCCTCCTGCAACACTTACCCCACCCCAGCAAGCTGCACTGGAAGATATCCACAGTGCGTGGCAGCAGCATGCCGTATGCCTCCTCCACGGCGTCACTTCCGGGGGAAAGACCGAGATTTATATCCATCTCATTGAAGAGGCTCTTGCCCGAGGGGAACAGGTTCTCTACCTGATGCCCGAGATTGCTCTTACCACGCAAATGCAGAAACGCTTGCGCCGTGTGTTCGGTAGCCGACTAGGCATCTGGCATTCACGTTTTTCCGATGAAGAGCGTGTGGAGATATGGAATAAACAACTCTCGTCATCCCCTTATGACATCATCCTTGGCGTGCGCTCTGCAGTGTTCCTTCCCTTTCGGCGATTGGGCTTGGTGATTGTGGACGAAGAACATGAAAATACGTACAAGCAGCAGGATCCAGCCCCACGTTATCATGCACGTAGCGTAGCCATTGTGTTGGCTGCACAGTTCAGTGCACACACATTGCTCGGTACCGCTACCCCAGCCATTGAGAGTTACTACAATGCCATGGTGGGTAAGTGGGGAATGGCTACGCTGTGCGAACGTTACCGTTCGGTGCAGATGCCTGTCATCGAGGTGGTGGACATTCGTGAGTTGCGCCGCAAGCATCGCATGTGTGGCGTGTTCTCTCCTCGTTTGTTAGCTGCTATCCGTGAGGCATTGGCATGTGGCGAACAGGTCATCCTGTTCCAGAACCGTCGCGGCTATGCACCAATGATGGAATGTCCCTCGTGTGGGTGGGTACCCCATTGTGAGCGATGCGATGTATCCCTCACCTACCATCGACGCACCTCTCTTCTTGCCTGTCACTACTGTGGAAACACGTATCGTTTGCCTCTTGCCTGTCCGCAATGTGGCGAACGTGCTCTCACCAGTGTGGGGATGGGTACAGAACGTATTGAAGAAGAACTGCATGCTCTCATCCCCGAAGCCCGCATCGACCGTCTGGACTTTGATACTACTCGTGCCCGTACATCCTATGACCGCATCCTCTCGGATTTTTCGCAAGGAAATACCGATGTGCTCATAGGCACGCAGATGGTTTCCAAAGGGCTGGACTTTGCCCATGTGAGTGTGGTGGGAATCATGAATGCTGATACCATGCTCAATTTCCCTGATTTTCGTTCCTATGAGCGAGCATACCAGTTGATGGCGCAGGTGGCTGGACGTGCCGGGAGACGCGATCATCAGGGGCTTGTCATCCTACAGACGCGCAGCACCGATCTTCCCGTGGTGTCGCAGGTACGCAATTACGACTACAGTGGGATGTATGCCGACCAGCTTGAGGAGCGGCAAGCTTTCCACTATCCCCCTTTCTGCCGGCTGATATCCATCTGTCTGCGGGGGAGGGACGAGCGGTGCGTGGAGACCGCCGCCCAGCGGTTATGCAAACGTCTGCAGGATTCCTTCGGCTATCGTGTGCTGGGGCCTGAGACGCCGGTCGTGTCGCGTATCCAGAGCCTCTATATCCGCAAGGCGATGCTCAAACTGGAGCTGGAATACGCACCCCATGCTGCCCGTGCCGTCTTGCATACCGTGGTTGAGACCATGCATGCAGCAGGCGAACTCTCAGGCATAACGCTACACTATGATGTCGACCCGCTTTAAAATGAAAAAAAGAAGACTCTTTCTTTCTTCATTTTAAAGCTTTTTCCTTTTCATTTCCATATTTTATCCGTATCTTTGCACCCCAATATATAAGCGAAATGATAAACAAGCTATACGTCCTTCTCTTGTCTCTGCTGCTAGTTGTTTTTGTTCCCGCGGCTGCACAGGTACATACCATCAGTGGCTACGTGACGGATGCTGCCAGTAGCGAGACACTGATAGGCGCCACCGTGCTGGACCTTCCTTCGGGCCATGGCTGTGTGACCAACGAATATGGGCACTACTCCATCACATTGCCCACCGGTGAAGTACGGCTGCAGTCCGGCTATGTGGGTTATCAGTCCACTACCACAGTCCTGCACCTGTCCAGTGATACCGTGGTGAATCTTCGTCTGCCGCTGATGGGTGCGTTGGACGAGGTGGAGATAGTAGGCAATCGTCTGGAACTGGGCGTGAAAGGATCGCAGATGAGTGCCATTGACATCCCAGTAGAGCAGATAAAAGCTGTGCCTGCGATGTTCGGTGAGACAGATGTGCTGAAAGCATTGCAACTGTTACCCGGCGTGCAGAACGGTACCGAGGGCACCGCTGGGCTGTATGTGCGTGGTGGCAACCCTGACGAAAACCTCTTGTTGCTCGATGGCGTTCCTGTGTATAACGTGAACCATATGTTCGGATTGTTCAGCGTGTTTAATCCTGATGCCATCAAGAACGTCACCCTCTACAAGGGAAGCTTCCCCGCACACTACGCCGGACGTCTATCGAGCGTGGTGGACGTTCGTATGAAGGATGGCGATATGTATCATTGGCATGGCAATGCATCGGTAGGCCTTATCTCATCGAAGTTGAACTTGGAGGGACCCATTGTGAGAGGTAAGACATCACTAAATATCAGTGCCCGACGCACCTACAGCGATGTGCTGCTGAATGCAGCCCTGCTGGCATCACAGTTTGCACAAAAAGAACTGGACCTGGCAGGAGCAGGATTGGGATACTATTTTGATGATTTGAACATCAAGCTCAATCATAAATTCAGCGACAGCGACCGCCTCTACGTGAGCTGGTATAGCGGCGATGATGATATCTATTTCCACATGAAAGAACGCGAGGAGCAGGACTACCGCTCACAGACCAGTTTTGGCTGGAAGTGGGGCAACAAGGTGGCTACAGCACGCTGGAATCATATCGTAAGCCCACAGTTGTTTATGGATGTGAGTGCCAACTACACCCAGTATCGGCACAACATGCACATCGCTCTGCATGAGGAGGATAAGAGTGAACTGTCGGAGGCCGACATTAAATTACAACTACAGTCGGGCATCTTCGACGTGACCGCGCGCACAGATTTCCACTGGTCGCCCTCAGCACAGCATGAGGTGCGCTTTGGCGCTGCTGCCACACACCATCTGTTCCGTCCCGAGGTGATGGCTCTCACCGCCCTCACCATTGCGCCGGTTGAGGAAGGAGGAGAACCTGTGGAAGAAAAAGAGGAACAACGTTACGGGCAGGGAGAAACCTCCTCGCATGAGGTGCAGGCATATATCGAGGACAACCTGTCGGTGAGTGATGTGGTGAAGGTAAATGCCGGTGTGAACTTTTCGTTGTTCAATGTGGGTGGTCGCACCTACTTTTCGCCCGAACCCCGCATGAGCGGACGTGTGTTGTTGAGCGACAACCTGTCGGTAAAGGCCGGTTATGCTTACATGAGCCAGTATGTACACTTGCTATCAAACAACAGTTTGTCACTGCCTACCGACCTATGGGTACCCGTTACGGAAAATATCCTGCCTGAACGGTCGCACCAAGTGGCTCTTGGTACCTTCTATACCATCGACGGTATCTGCGACCTCAGTCTCGAAGGATACTATAAGCACTCCAACAACTTACTGGAGTACAAGGAGGGTGTGAGCTTCATGCTGGGCAGTACCGACTGGCAGGAGAAGGTGGCGATGGGCCGCGGTTGGAGCTATGGAGTAGAGGTGATGGCACAGCGCTCTGTAGGAAGGCTCAATGGTTGGGTGGCCTACACATGGAGCCGCACACGCCGGCTGTTTGACCGTGAGGGTATGGTGCTCAACGGCGGACGGCCCTTTAATGCAAAGTACGATCGCACGCATGAGGTGGACATCACTGGCAACTATCGCTTCTCTGATCGCTTCGATCTCAGTGCTACATGGATCTATGCTACTGGAAACTGTGGCACCGTGTACACACAATACTACCTCGGATTGCCCGATGAGTATGGTTGGTCATCAACGATCGGCTATGCCGAAGAACGTAACAACTTTCGCATGAATCCCTACCAGCGGCTGGATCTCAGCGCCAATTTCCACAAGATGATCGGACGGCACAAACAGGTGCAGCGCACATGGAATATCAGCGTTTACAATGCCTATAATCGCATGAATCCTTTCCTGGTGTATGTGGGAGAAGACTACGACTCTCAAAGTAAGACATGGGTAAACAAGTTGGAACAAGTGACGCTATTCCCTATCATTCCCACCATAAGCTATGGGCTCAGTTGGTAAAATGAATTTTCCAGAGAAACCGTTCCCTCAACCTATTATACGACATCCATCCTACAAAGCAGCGTTCTAAAATCAGCTCCCTATGAAACAGCATATCATTCCATTTTTCACATTTCATTGTTTCCTGCTCCTCTTCCTTCTCTCAGCTTGTGAGACGGAAATCGAATACCGGGGTGATGAACAGGATCCATTGCTGGTGGTGAACTGTATCGCCGAGGCAGGTGACGTGGCATATATCACGGTCTCGCACAGTGTTTTTTTTCTGGACAATACTCCAGATGCGGACGTGTCACTGGCTGATGCTTCCGTGACGCTGGAGGTGAACGGTGATGCTGCCACACCTGCTTACGACGCCGACTGGGGTATGTATATCGACAACCGCCAGTTGCACGAGGGCGACCGATTGAAGGTGACCGTCATGCATCCCACATACGGCACAGTAACTGCCGAGGACACTGTGCCACATAGCTTGGCGGTGACTAGCGATGAGAAGCTGGTACCTTACCAACAGCCAGATCCTAATTCCGACGACACGGATACGCCCGATTTGTTGGCTTCCTATTGCCGCACAGACTCTGTGTGGAAGGTGACGCTGCACATTGACAGTCCGGCGGAGGGCATACACTGCTACCGCATGACTTTTGATGCTTGCAGCTGGTATCGCGTGCGCCCCGATTGGATTCCTAACTGGGCTTTGAACATCAGCACCGAAGACTGTATCGATGACGGTGAACAGTTGTGGGGATGCGACGGCGCCTACTATGAGGTACCAGCCACCACCCAAATGGCGCTGGGACTAAGCGAGAGCGGGTTAAGCTTCATGGACATTGATGTGAGCCTGGGCTCCGTTTATTTCTGCGGAGCGCAGACCTTCCTATTCACTGACGAGTATTTGCAGGGTGATACAGGGGCAGACCTCACGTTCAACGTGCTGATGCATACGCCCGTCTGGTGGGGGGGGAGTGCCTATTGGTATGACCTGGGCATGACGTACACCGACGCTGGCTGGGAGTACGATGGGGAACAAAACTGGGGCAACCCTTGGGATGCTTTGGACACACAGTTCACATTCTGCGTCAAGGGCACACTGGAAACGCTCTCCCCTGCCTACTACAACTACCTGCAATCGTGTGAGAAATATCAGGAGTCCGACTGGACACTCTTCTCTGAGCCCGTGCAGGTATATAGCAACATCAATGGCGGTCTTGGTGTGCTCGGTACTGCCTGCGCTACCTCCTTTGGACTTTCACGAGATTATACTTTCACGTTCTAAACATAATTCAAACGCAATATCCCATCATGAAACTACATCTTTCCCACTTCTCACCGTGGCTATCTCTCTCGTCCCTGAGTATTCTTTTCATTTTTCATTTCACTCCTGCAGCGGCTCAGGGTACCTTGGAAGATTACAATCGTGCCTATGGCATGCGGGAGCTTTTTTCCACCGATAAAGTGCCGAATGCCAGAATGGAGACAGGATGGATGGGCGACACACACTCGCTATGGTATGCCTTGCAGACTGACAATGGCACCGAGTACTATTGTGTGAATGCCGACAAGGGTACTGTGCGTCCACTCTTTGATGAAGCGCGTCTGGCTGCACGACTCAGCGCACAGTGTGGCAAGGAGATACAAGCGGGTCATATCGGCATGCAGCGGCTACAGGTGAACGCTGCCGGCGACACGCTCCGTTTTACAGCACAGGGCAAGTCATGGACATACAATGTAAAGAAGAATACCCTCACCGCCGATGCCCCTCGCGCCAGTCGCGGTACATGGCCCCGTCAGGAACGTCACTGGATGGAGGTGGACGATGAGAAGGATGGACAGCCTGTTCCTTCGCCTGATGGGAAGTGGGTGGCATACATTCGCGAATGCAACGTGTGGATACGTCCGGCAAACGGCGGTAAGGAGCGGCAGCTGAGCATCGACGGCACACTCAGCGGTTACTACTCAAGCTATCTAGTATGGAGTCCCGACAGTCGCTATGTGGCTGCTAACCGCATACATCCTGTAGCAGAGAAACGTTATGCCTACTATGTCGAGTCATCGCCTGCCGACCAGTTACAGCCCAAGCTGCACAAGCAGGAGTATGCCAAGCCGGGCGATGAACTAATGCAGAAGAAGCCCTGCCTCTTTGAGGTGGCTACAGGCCGTACCATCATTCCCTCCACCGAGCTGTTCGCCAATCAATATGAACTGAGTGGTCCGGTGTGGAACGATGATAGCCGTGCCGTGCGCTTCGAGTTCAACGCCCGCGGACACCAGACCTATCGCTTGCTGGAGCTCTCTGCTGAGACGGGTGCCGTGCGTATCCTGGCTGAGGAAACGAGTGACAAATACGTCAATTATACCCGTTTGTGGAACCATTTCCTCCATGATGGCAAGCGCTTTATTTGGTCAAGCGAACGCGACGGTTGGCAGCATCTCTATATGTATGACTGTGTTACGGGTCAGCCCCTGCACCAGATAACTCGGGGCGAATGGTATGTGCGTGAAGTACTTCGGGTGGATGAGGAGGATGAGCGCATCTACTTCACTGCCAACGGTGTGAATGCAGCTCCTTATGGTGCTTCCGATGGTGAGGATCCCTACTTTGTACATTACTACAGCATACGTTTTGACGGTACGGACATGACCGACCTTACCCCAGCCGTGGGTAATCACCGTGCTACTTTCTCGTCTGATGGCAAGTACCTCGTCGACACTTGGAGTACCGTGGCACAGGCACCCACTACAGTGTTGCGCCGTGCTACCGATGGTAGCGTGGTGAAAGAGTTGGCGCAGGCCGACATCAGTGCTCTTGAAGAAGCTGGGTGGAAGGCACCCGAGGTGTTCGTGGCTCCGGGACGCGATGGCAAGACCAACATGTGGGGGCTCATCTACCGCCCTACAAACTTTGACCCTTCGCGAAAGTATCCCATCATCGAGTATATCTATCAAGGTCCCGGTGACCAATACGTTCCTAAGTCGTTTCAGACCATGAACTACTATGCTACCCCCCTTGCAGAACTAGGCTTCATCGTGGTGATGGTAGACGGTATGGGTACATCGTGGCGCAGTCGCGAGTTTGAGAATATCTGTTGGCATAACCTGAAGGATGCGGGAATTCCCGACCATATCGCTTGGCTAAAAGCTGCTGCTAACCAATATCCGTATATGGATATCGACCGTGTGGGCATCTATGGTTGTAGTGCAGGCGGACAGGAATCGCTGACTGCTACCCTCTTCCATCCCGAGTTCTACAAAGCCTGCTACAGCGCTTGCGGATGTCACGACAACCGCATGGACAAGATATGGTGGAACGAGCTATGGATGGGGTATCCCGTAGGACCGCAGTATGCCGAGTGCTCCAATGTAGAGAACGCCCATCTGCTTGAGCGTCCGCTGATGCTTGTCGTGGGTGAACTGGACGATAATGTGGATCCAGCCTCCTCAATGCAGGTGGCCGATGCACTCATCAAAGCCAACAAAGATTTTGAACTTATCGTTGTTCCCGGTGCGCATCATACTGTGGGTGAAGCCTATGGCGAGCACAAACGCTACGACTTCTTCGTCCGCCACTTGATCGGTGCCAATCCCCCGCAATGGACAGCGATCGACTACCATACAAAGAAATAATCCCACTCCTTGTCTGCACGGATAAAGTATAACCATTTAATTCATATCGTCATGAATCATCATCATTTCCATTTTGGCTCTCGGCATTGTCCTCGTTTCTCAGCCATAGGCTTATTTTTCATTTTCCAACTTTCATTTATCCTCCCCTCGTTGGCACAGCCAGGCTATGTGCCAACCGAAGCCAATAAGGCTGCCCGTGAAACCTTCGAACAGGAGCGTTTCGGCATCTTTATTCACTGGGGTATCTACTCCATGCTGGGCGACGGCGAATGGGCCATGCAGGTACAGGACATGCCGTACAGCGAGTACCATAGGATGGCAGCCGCTTTCTGTCCCTCAAAGTTTGATGCCCATGAATGGGTGAGCGCTATCAAAGCCAGCGGTGCCAAGTACATCACTATTACCAGCCGCCATCACGATGGGTTTTCAATGTTCAGCACCAAGGCATCGGACTACAATATCGTGGATGCCACTCCTTTTAAGCGTGACATCATCGGTGAGCTGGCTGCGGAGTGTCACGAACAAGGCATCAACCTCCACTTCTACTACAGCCACCTTGATTGGGGTCGTGAGGACTACTACCCTCTCGGACGTACGGGTTGGGGGACAGGACGTGCCATTGCTCAGAAACCAAAGAACACCGAGCCCACACCTCTCACCCGTAGCTATCTTGACTTTATGAACAAACAGCTAACGGAGTTGCTCACCCAATATGGATCTATTGGTGCCATCTGGTTTGATGGCCTATGGGACCAGGACGCCTTCTCCCGTGAGGAGCAACCTGCCATCTGGAATCTGTGGGAACAGTATGCGCTGATCCATCGGCTACAGCCATCGTGCCTCGTGGGCAACAACCACCATCTGCTCCCCTTCGAGGGCGAAGATATCCAGATTTTTGAGCGCGACATCCCCGGACAGAACGAGGCGGGACTCTCCGGACAGGAAATAAGCCGATTACCACTGGAAACATGTCAGACAATGAACGACTGCTGGGGATATTGCATAAAGGACACCAACTATAAGTCATCCACATACCTCATCCAATACCTTGTGCGTACAGCGGGCAAGGGTGCAAACCTGTTACTCAACATCGGTCCCCGTCCCGATGGCACTCTGCCTGAAGAGGCTGTAAAGCGTCTTCACGACATGGGCGAGTGGCTCAACGTGTATGGCGAGACGATCTATGGCACGCAAGCTGGCTGTACAGGGGCTCAAAACTGGGGCGTCACCACACAGCGCGACAACACACTCTATGTGCATGTCCTTGAATCGGCACTTACTACCGATACCGGTCGTGAAACGGTATGGGTGGAGATTCCCAAGACACAGAATAGGTTGAAGGCTGCACGCCTTTTCGTTAATGGGCAGAAGGTACCTTTCATCCAGAACAAGGACGGCATCAGCCTCACTCTCCCTGCTGACCTCTGTCCTCCTACCTCATCCGATCCCGACCTGGTGGTTGAGCTCACCTTCGCAAAGAAACTGTAATCACATCGTTGCCCATGAAAAAGTTTCTCCTCCTCACCCTCCTGTTCGTGGTGTGCAGCTGTGCACACCAGAGCGATGAACACCTGCTGTTGGAAGCACGGCGGGCCTCTCTTCCCGAGTTTGAACAGAGCGTGTGGATACCTCTTGACACTACAACACTCACTGGTGATGAGCGTGCATGCCTTGAGTTTGTGTATAGCTATCTGCCGCTGCCCGATATGGCCATGTATCCCTTCGGCTACTGGCTCGCACAGGTACGCACAGCACTCTCCGTGCGTGAAAACATGGGATGGAAGGTTCCCGAGAGGGAGTTCCGCCACTTTGTGTTGCCGGTACGTGTCAACAACGAGAACTTAGATGATTTCCGCACCCTTTGGGCCGACTCTCTCTGCCGACGTGTGCGGGGCATGAGCATGTACGATGCGGTCCTTGAAATCAACCATTGGTGCCACGAGCAAGCGACCTATAAACCCAGTGATGCCCGTACATGCGGTCCGTTGGCTACCATTGCCAATGGCTTCGGACGCTGTGGTGAGGAGAGCGTGCTGGGTGTAGCTGCTCTCCGTGCAGTCGGCATACCCGCCCGGCAGGTCTATACGCCACGATGGGCACATACAGACGACAACCATGCATGGGTGGAAGCGTGGGTGGATGGTAAGTGGTACTTCATGGGTGCCTGCGAGCCCGAACCGAAACTTAACATCGGATGGTTCAATGCCCCCGCCGGCCGTGCCATGTTGATGCATACGCGCGTGTTTGGTGACTATAATGGCGATGAAGGTGTCATCAACCGCGATGCTCTGCACACGGAGATTAATGTCATTGCGAACTATGTACCTACACGCACGAATACCGTGACGGTAGTTGACCAGGCCGGACATCCCGTGGAGGGGGCAACGGTAGAATTCAAGATTTATAACTACGCCGAGTTCTATACCGTTGCCACCTATCAATCCGACAAGAACGGACAGGCTTCCCTTGAAACTGGATTGGGCGATATGCTTGTGTGGGCCAGTAAGGGAGGTCAGTTCGGTTTTGCTAAGGTGAGCAGTGCCCCGCTCGTATTACCCACAGAAGGTTTGTCAGATGAAGCGCAGAAGGCGCTGAAACCTCAACTGGACAAGGGCGAGGACCCGGATGAGGTTCGTGTGCAACCATCTGGCCAAAAGACCAAAGTGATGAAGCCGGGTGAGACCTATATCGTGCTGGATCACGAGGTGGGACAGCGTTTCTCGGTGGACATTGACATCGTTCCTCCCGTTGAAAACCCCATTCCGGCTGAGGTCACAAAAGAAGAGCGTGCACTCAATAATGCACGTTTGGCCTATGAGGATTCGTTGCGTATAGCTGTACATCCCGTGCCTGCCGGACAGGACGTCATCCAAGCATTCCTTGCACGGCATTCTGACCTCACCGAGGCGTATAGAGCATGCGCACTGGTGGAATCTCTTACGGAGAAAGACCGTCGTGACGTGTCGCCAGAAGTTTTGGAAGACGCCATGAGTACTACCGCCCGTACTTTCAGACAAGATGCGCACGAGGATGTATGGTCAGAGTATATTGAATGTCCACGAGTAGAGAAAGAAGCGTTACGTCCTTTCCGTCAACTTGTCGATGCCTCATTCGCGACCATTCATAGTCCGATGGAGGTGCGTGATTGGGTAGTGGATCACATCCGTCTTGTTGAAAGCCAAAACCCCCAGGACTTACGCATGGCACCCTCTGCTGTTTGGCAGTATCATGTGGCCGATAAACTGAGTCGTGATATCTTCTTTGTGGCGCTTTGCCGTGCTCTCGGTTTTGAGGCACGTATCAATGAGGTTACAGGGCAAACACAGTACAAGTGGAAGAACTTGTGGAGAAATGCGGATGAAGAAACTTCCGCCAGCGACAGCAATGAAAACGAAGAACATAAGCCGTGTTGGTTGGCAGCGAGATACACGCCACAGCCTTTCCTGCCAAACCCTATCTATTACACACACTTCACTTTGTCATCGCTGAATGATGGACGCGCTCATCTCTATAATTTTGAAGAAGGCGAGAATACCGAAGTTGGCACCTTGGCTTCATGGGAGTCGTTGCTCAGGCATCCCTATGCTGTGGAGAAAGGGTACTATCTCCTCACCTCTGGCACACGACTTGCATCTGGCACTGTACTGGCCCACATGGAGTTTGCCAGTGTGGGTATGGGAGGACATGCCATGGGAAGCATGCTGCCAGACAATATGACTGTGGTACCTCTTGTCATGCGTCAGGCCGACAACAACGTACCTGTTATCGGTCATTTTGATGCCGACCCATTGCTTCCCTATACAGGGCGAGGGTATTACATGATAGCTATCATGGGTGAACGGGACGAACCCACAATTCATGCCCAGGGTCTTCTTGAGGGTATGAAAGATGAGCTTGCATCTTGGGGACGTCCTGTGGTGGAACTACATTCGACCTCTTCCATGGCGAAGGTCACTACAGGTGGAACGGAAACAGAGAAAACACTCACCGAACGTGTGGTGCCTGAGCGTCTTGCCGAGGAGCTCTGCGAGGCATGCAGCACGCCGTTCGACAGGCTACCCGTAGTGGTAATTGCCGACTCTTTTGGCCGCATTGTGTACTTTTCGCAAGGCTATAACACCTCCCTGGCTGGCGACCTCCGTAGCACAATTAAGGGCTTGTAAGTATATGAAAAGAAGGTATGCTATGTGGGCCTTGCATCTGAAAAACAAGTTTGTATCCCATGCCGTCTCCCTCATCACCTGTCTGCTGGCATCTGTTACGCTCTTAGCCACTCCTCGCACCCAGCAGGATGCGGAACGCGAGGCACTTCGTTTCCTGCGCTCGCGGGGAGTGACTACGGAGGGCGTGGTGCGGGTTGACTTATGCGGTGTGTATGCCTCAGGAGCTCTGAGACAAAACTGTACAGTGCGTCACGGACACGATGCGCCTTTCTATATATTCGATAATGCCGAAGGTGATGCTTTTGTCATAGTAGCTGGTGATAGTCGTGCGAACCCCCTATTGGGGTGGTCGGATGCTTCGGCTTTTCCCGCAGATGACATTCCGGAAGGATTGGCGTGGTTGCTCGAATGGTATGCCTGCTGCAACACTCCTGCTGCAGTGTTGGACGATTCGTCACGCAGCTATCCTCTCGTGGCTCCCATTCTCCGCACACATTGGGGACAGGGGACGCCCTATAACCGATTGTGCCCTCAAGTGGATGGTTCATATTGCTACACAGGATGTGTGGCTACAGCGATGGCGCAGATTATGTATTGTTTCCAGCATCCGGCTGTTGGAACAGGGAGCTTTGCATACGCTACCGATACCTATTCCTGCTCGTTTGACTTTGGTTCTACCTTCTTCGACTGGGATAACATGCGAACCGAATACTCTGGGCGATACACCGAAACCGAGCGAAAGGCTGTTGCAGAGCTGATGTATGCGTGTGGTGTATCGGTAGGCATGGCTTATTCTACATCGGGTTCAGGTGCATACAGCGAGGATGTACCTTACGCTTTGCACCATTTCTTCGGGTACAATCCTAATATTGTCCATTACTCCCGTGATTATTTCTCTGAAAGTGAATGGCACAGCATCCTCTCGGAGGAGTTGGTTGCAGGCCGTCCTGTGCTCTACTGTGGATCAAGAAACGAGGAGTCGGGACATGCCTTTGTTGTGGATGGCTGCGATGGCGAGGGTCTGTACCATGTCAATTGGGGATGGTCGGGCAGCGCCGATGGTTACTTCTCATTAGACGCGCTCGCCCCTTACGGGGGAGATGCTTATGGCTTGTGGCAAAGTATGGTATGTCATATCTCTCCCGACACAATAGGTGAGCAGGAGGATGTGTTTTATGCTGATGAGATTGTGGTGGAAGACACCCTTCTCAGTTTGGACGGTACGTTGCATATCGAGGTGCATGGAGTGGGATGCACAAGCAGCGCCTTCTCCACCATTGACAGTACGTTGTGCTTTACGGGTACCGTGGGTATTGCTTTGTACAACGATGAGATGCAGTTCGTAAGATGGCTTGATGTTCCCGATACCATCTCGGCAAACCTCTTTGTGGCATATACCCTATGGTATGAGATTCCCATGGACGCACAAGTCTTCACCGAGGGGCAGACGTGGTGGCTGATTCCTGCAGCGCAGGCTTTAGAAGCAGCAGCTCCTACTCCTATGCACCTGCTAAACACCACCAGCGAAAAGATTCCATTGTTTGTGCAGGAAGGAAGGGTCTATATTGGCAAAGAATATCGGCAGGATCTGAGTGTTTCGCCCCTCCATTTCCCAGAAAAGGAAACCTTATATGACCTACAAGGCAGGGAATGCAGCTATCCCTGGAAAGGTATATATATTTATAAGGGAGAAAAAAAGTTCTTTTGAAGACTCACCCCGGCAGGTTTACCTTTCAGACCGAACTGGCTGGCACGTGAAAGGCTACAAAGGATTTATTGCCATAGCAGATGTGATGAGTGGTATTCACAAGCTCCTGTTTCTGAGTTAAGTATATCAATATTGGTAGGCCGTATACCACCTCCTACCAATATCTGCGTGCAGCAGTTGTGACTTTGGTGAATAAGTTGTGCCAGCAGGACACGTCCTTCCATAGCCGATGGCGCATGTCCGGAAGTAAGGATCCGTTCAATCCCCATCTGGGCAATCGCCGTATAGGCTTTCATCGGGTCACGGCACACATCAAAAGCTCGGTGAAAGGTGATGGCCAGAGGGCTGTCATCCCTGCGTGCTTCGTCCACCATGTGCATCATAGCTTCCGCATCCACATCCCCCCTTTTGTCAAGTGCACCTATGACCACCGCGTTCACTCTACGGATGTCCCCTTCAGGGGTGCAGATGTGCAGATGGCGGCACATGGCAATGCTGTGCACCATTTCGTCAACCTCCTCAGAGGTATAGACGAAGCTACCTGTACGGCAGCGAATGAGGACATTCACGGGAATGGATACGGCAAGTAATGTCTCACGGATATTGTCTTCCGAAGGGGTGATACCATCGTGGGCAAGATCCTCACACAATTCAATCCGAGAGGCGCCATGTGCTTCAGCAATAAGCGCATCGGCGGCATTTTGGCAGCAACATTCAATGAAATAAGCCATGTTATAGTTAATGAAAGTAAGGGTGTTAAATGTTAGGGAAGAAATATTTTTTGTGATATTGTACTTGTAGCTCGTGCAGTGGTGACGATGTATATTCCGGAGGGCAGTTCATTAGCAAGCGATTGCAGACAGGCAGTAGACGAGAAGTGTCGGTTCTCTATCTGCTCCTCCATTACCACTTCGCCCTGTAGATTGCAGACACGCAGATTTACAGTCGCATTGAATGACTGCATACTGCATCTGTGTCCTAAATCCAAGGCCACCAGCACTGGATTGTGGTCACTGCTGTGCGCAATATAGTGTTCGGGCAGGAAGTACTCAGGGTAGGTATAATCAAAATAGCTTGGCTCAGAGGCATTGATATCCCATGGCAGGGCCGTCACCACTTGGTCAGCCAATGTGGGGGAGGCAAGAACATGATCCAGATAACCTACTTCACTGTTATAGCAGTAGCTCCATCCGTGTGGCGCATGCAGGCGCAACTCGTTCACAAAACCGGCCTTCGTAAACACCTGTACAGGGTCCTCCTGGCTATAGGCATTGAGGTCGCCCATCACCAGTACATCAGTCTCTTCCGATTGTTGCACGAGTCCGTTCAGGCTATACAACACTGCTTCGGCCTCTTCCACTCGTGTGAGGTTATACGATGACTGTCCATCCCCTTTGTCGGCATCGGCACCTCGTCCGTTCCCGCTTTTTGATTTCAGATGATTCATGGCTACAATGAGCTCTTCGCCATTCTCTCGCAGGCGGAAACGTTGTGCCACATGCCGCAGTTTCAGATAGTCGTTGTCAGTAAAGGTAAAAGTCCCCACTGGAAGCACGCGGTCCGACCTGTAGATGAACGCATTCTTGGTATAGGTGCTGGTGGATATATCATCAGCATCAGCATATTCATAAACACGCACCCCCATACTGTCGTTGAGCCAGTCGGTGAGACGGGCAATGGTATAGTCACCCTCCTCCACTTCGCAGAGTGCATAGATGTCCGCATCCATGGCGGTCAAGGTCGCCAATGTCTTGGTACGTTGTCTTTCAAAGGCTTCAGCATCGGCAGCACCATAGCCACTGCCCCAGCAAGTGGGCGAGGCTAGGAAAAAATGGAGGTTGAACCCCGCCACACGCAGATTATACCGGTTGTCATCGCGTGGCAATGGCATGAGTGGACGGCTGTTTCCTTCCAACACAGGCATGGCAGTGAGTTGCATGCACCAAGCATTGCCTTGGCGTGTCACTATGCCTTGCAATTTGTCGGTATATGCTCCTACACGTACCATAGCCTCAGCGGTGGAGAAGTTGGTCACGGTGAGTTTGTTGTCGTCATTCCATGCCTTTTGCCGTTGGTAGTCGGTACCTGGTGCCACCACTTCGGTACCTGTGAAGAGCACTTCGGGAGCCATCACCACAGTGGGGTGTGAAACACTGTAGCCATAGTTGCCAGTGACGTACATTCGGTTGCTGATGATTACCTCCTTTCCCTGAAGGTCGGATGTAAGCCCATCAGGAAACGTCACCTGCGCTGTGGTTGTGGTGGCGAAAGCTATGGCGAAGGCGAAAAGGTAGTGGCGAAGGTGCATGTAGCGAGGGCTAACGATATTTGCTCTCGTCCTTGTCGTCCAACATCGACAGATAGGAGGCATAGCGTGTGGGAGCGATCCGTTCCTCTTCGAGTGCACGGAGTACAGCACAGCCTGGCTCGTGGATGTGGGTGCAGTTGGTGTAGCGACATCCTGCAGCAAGAGCGAACAGCTCGCGGAAATAATGGCTCACCTCACCGCGTTCCATGTCGAAGGTGCCGAAGCCCTTGATGCCTGGCGTGTCAATGAGCCATCCCCCTGCGGGGAGGGGGAACATCTCGCTGTAAGTGGTGGTGTGCATACCGGTGTTGTGCACATCGGAGATGGCTGCAGTCCGTTGCGCCGTTCCCGGCACCAACATATTAAGCAATGTGCTCTTGCCTACACCACTGTTACCACTGAGCAATGTGGTACGTCCGTCCAGGAAAGAAAGCAACGAAAATGCATTGTCCCATGTCGGTGTGTCATCTATCTCCGTTGCAGGAGTGGTGAGACTGACGAGGTGACATGGGTATCCAATGCCCTCGTAAAGGGAGGCGAGACGCACAGCGGCTTGCATGCGCTGCGAGTCGTAGAGGTCGGCCTTGCCTATGACGATATGCACCGGAATGCGGTAAGCCTCGGCAGTGGCAAGGAAACGGTCGATGAAGGTAGTGCTGGTCTCGGGGTAGTCGACGGTGACCAGCAACAGGCACTGGTCCACGTTGGCGGCCAGCACATGGCTCTGCTTACTGAGGTTGGAGGCGCGGCGGACGATGCAGTTGCGGCGGTCATTGATATCGGTGATCCAGCCGCACCGTTCTCCACCCTCCCCAGTAGCGGGCTCAAAGGTCACCACATCGCCCACCGTTACGGGATTGGTGCTGCGCAATTCCCGTAAACGGAAATTGCCCTTCACACGACAGTCATAGTATGCTCCTTCGATGGTGCGCACACGGTAGTGGCTGCCAGTGTTGCGGATGACCAGTCCCTGCACGGCGGTGTCAGACAGTCATGATTTCCTTTTCCTTGGCGGCAAACACTTCGTCCACCTTGCGGATGTACTTGTCGTGGAGTTTCTGCACCTGCTCCTCGCCGTCTTTCTGCACATCCTCGGGCATACCGTCCTTGACGGCTTTCTTCAGAGCCTCGATGCAGTCGCGGCGGGCATTACGCACGCTGATCTTTGCCGTCTCTACCTCCTTGCTGCACTGCTTGACCAGCTGTTTGCGGCGTTCCTCGGTGAGGGGAGGAATGCAGATACGTATAATCTCGCCATTGTTCTGCGGCATGATGCCGAGGGGAGAGTCAATAATGGCCTTCTCTATGACCTTCACCATACTCTTGTCCCAGGGGCGGATGGCGATGGTACGGGCGTCGGGAGTGGACACACCGGCCACGTTGTTGATGGGCACCATGGAACCATAGCTGTCCACACGGATGCTGTCGATGAGGCGCAGGTCGGCTTTGCCGGCGCGGATGTGCCCGAGTTCATCTTCAATGTGGAGAATAGCCATCTCCATCATCTCTTCGGCTTCGCTGAGGTAAGTTTTCAAGTCTTGCATGATATGTCTTGTATAAAATGAATTAATATCAGTTACAGCAGGCAAAGGTAGGCAAAATCTTTCTGTTTTCCACCGAAAAAGGTCAAAAAAACATCTATAAAGGTTTTTTAAATAAAAATGTGGTGCATATACGAAAAGATACGCTAATTTTGCAGCCTAAAGATGGAAAAGGCAATATTGGAAATGCTGGAGTCGTTTCCTCCTATTTCGCTGGCCGAGATGGAGGAGATACGATTGATGAATCGCTTGGACCAAAAGTACCTGGCTACCATTCCACAACTTATCGAGTTGTTGCATATGGCTGAGGGTAAGTACATGGCGCAAGTCATTGATGGTTTGCGCGTGAGCGGCTACCGGACGCTTTACCTCGACACGCCCGACGAGGAGATGTATCTCATGCATCACAACCGCCGTGCACCACGGCAGAAGGTACGGGTGCGTACCTATTTGGTGGGAGGCGACACATTCCTCGAGGTGAAGAACAAGAACAACCATGGCCGCACCAAGAAGAAACGCATCCATGTGAGCGGTCCCGAACAGGCAGATATTCTCTCTTCGCCCGACCTCATGCGCCAATTGAAAACAGCAGGAGGCAATGATTTGCTCAAAAAATGCGCTTGGTATCAATTGGAACAGTTGAGACCGAAGATGGAGAACCGCTTTGAGCGTATCACGCTGGTGAATATGGCCAAGACAGAGCGGCTCACCATCGACTGCCACATCCGTTTCCATCATGTAGAGACAGGGCTTGACAACACTTTCGATCAGCTCGTCGTCATCGAGCTCAAACGGGACGGCAATGTGGACAGCCCCGTGCTTGACATGATGCGGCGGTTGCGCATCCGCCCTTCGGGGTTCAGCAAGTACTGCATAGGTTCCGTGATGACCAACCCTGCGCTCAAACAGAACAATTTCCACAAGAAGATACGCAAGATACAGAAGATGCTGTGTGAGGAAGTCACAGGCAACCCCATGAATCATATCCCTGCCGAAAACAATAGTAAAAACAGATAACAGTTATGACACTTTTGAGCATTTTAATGGCAGGAGCCCGCTCGCTCCTCGCTTTGACCGAAGAAGGTATGGACGAAGTGGTGGATACCACTTCCACAGTGAACACCGTGCTGGCCGATTGGGCTGCACTTGGTGACCTCTGCATACGTTTCCTTCTGTGCCTCGCCGTGGTATTCGTCGTGGTACGATGCTTCTACTATCCCAAAAGCCGCCGCAGAGACTATTTCTTCACCTTCATGCTGGTGAGCATTAGTGTGTTCATGCTTATCTTCTTCCTCGGAGGGACGAAGCTCAAGACGGGTGTGGCTCTCGGTCTGTTTGCCATCTTCAGCATCATACGCTACCGCACCGAGAGTGTGCCCATCCGTGAGATGAACTACCTGTTTGTGCTTGTGGCTATCAGCGTCATCAATGGTGTGGCTCCCAGTTTCAGCTATGTAGAGCTCATTGCTGCCGATCTGCTGCTCATCGCCGTCATCTGGGTATGCGAAAGCACCATTTTTGTGAAGAACGAAGCCAGCAAAATCATCAAGTACGACAATGTCAAGCTTGTCACTCCCGATAAGAATGATGAACTCATAGAGGACCTCAAACAACGTACTGGCCTGGAGGTATTTCGTGTCGAAGTGGGCGCCATCAACTACGTCAACGACAGCTGCATACTGCGCATCTACTACAAGCCTCTCAGTGGCATCAACAACAGTGTGGACAGCGTAGGGCGCATGCCACGCGGATAAATAGTTCTCTATAGCAGCCTTATAAACATACAGGCAATGAAAAAGATTCTTCTTACCATCATCACGGTATTTGGGCTTGCTCTTCCCTTGACGGCTCAAACCGATGCTGCCGACCTCGGATTGTGGACAAGCATTGAAGGTTCTACCAAGCTCGCTCCCGGCATAGGGCTCTCGCTGGATGCCGGATACCGAATGCGTGACCATATCTCCACCACCGACCGTGCATCCGTTGGCGCATCATTGTCTTTCAAGAACAAGGCGCTTGTCCCTTGGCTGAAGGCTGATGTAGGCTACACTTTCATATACAAAAAGAATCCCAGTGAAACCACTGTCAAGTACGAGAAGGATGATGATGGGCTGGAGACCACCACACCCAAACATAAGAATGTGGATGCGGCCTACTGGGGTGCCAAACACCGCGCTACGGCCTCGTTGGCGGGTTCATGGAAGGCAGGCCGATTCAAGATTGGTCTGCGTGAACGCTACCAATATACATACACTGCTGCTGCTACTTGCGAGCGTACACGATGGTACTACAACCCCTTCTACGAGATTGCTCCTGAGGAAGTGGAGGAGTGGTATGTCAACGACGATGTGAACGATGCAGAATACAGCTATTTCACCGACAGCAAAAGCTCTAAGAAAGACAACAAACTGCGCAGTCGCTTCGATGTCTCCTACAACATCAAGCATTGCAAGTTTGAGCCCTTCGCCGAGATGGAGATGTACAACGACCTCGACCAAGGCTTTGCCATTGACAAGATCCGTTGGACCATCGGTACCGACTATAAACTCTCCAAAACATCCAAGTTCTCCTTCTACTACCGCTTCCAGGATCATTCCGACGATGACGAGGTGGGAGGACACGTTATCGGTGTAGGATATTCATTTGATTTCTGAACCACAGCAAACCATTTGCAAAACAGATTGTAATATACAGTGAAGATATGAAAAGACAGATATTTATGATGGCGATGTTCCTCGTGGCAGGTCTTGCTGTTCATGCTCAGCAGACAACGGCTCTATGGTGGCAGCAAACGTCAGGTGAACAGAAGATGATAGGCAGCGTGGACAAGATGAAGCTCACCTTTTCCCAAGGCAATATGGTAGCGACGCTCTCTGATGGCAGTCAAAGTACGATCAGCATCGCGGACATCACTAAATTGTATTTCGGTCTGGGCGACAACGCAGTGCGCCAACTCCCTGCAGAACAGGCTTTCCTTTGGTCGCCTTTCACTCAGGAACTCACCGTCAACTGCCAGCCTGGTATCATGGTGAACATCTACGATGCTTCCGGACGATGCGTATCGCGCACCATCCAGTCCATTGCTGGAGCGCCCATCTCCCTGTCCACACTGCCTAAGGGCGTTTATGTGGTTGAGGCAGCGGGTCAAACCGCCAAAATCTTACGCTGATGAAACGATTCTTCTTCCTCCTTGTTGCCCTATGTGCAGTGGTTACCGCATCAGCAGTGCAGTACAAGGCTACCGTCAGCCTTACTGACGGCGCCACACAGTCTTACGGCATCTCTTCCATTGACGATATCACTTTCAGTGCCGATGCCGCTCATCTATACCTCCATGCTACGGATGGCATCACCATCACCTACCCTGTAGCGAGCATCACTTCCATCGATTTCGAGGAGTGTGCCAACGACATCCCAATGCCTTATGATACCAATCTCGATGTAGCCTTTGACAGTGCTGACGATAACACCTACGACACTGTCACCGAGAAGGTACCTACTAAGGACACTGATTCCGAATATGGCGATTTCATTGAGAACTACGAAGACGATGAAGAGTCAAAAGGTACGGTCACCATTACCTATAGTGGTTCTTCTGTATCCATTGCCTACAACCCTACATCGTTGAAGAACAAGGCGGTGCTTGTGAAGTCCGGTACGGCAGCCGATGTTGTCATCTATGGACAGAAGAAAGTGGACTATGTCGTGAAGGGATCCACTACCGATGGCTCCCTCACCATCTATGGCGCCAAAAAGTGCCGTCTTACCCTGAATAATGCCTCCATCACGAATGGCGATGGGCCAGCCATCAACATGCCCAAGCAGGTCGTAGGCACTACCGAGTATGGTGGCAAGACTGCTTTTGTTGAACTTGTGGGCAACAGTATGCTCGAAGATGGCACCTACACCCCCGATGGCACCATCGGCAAGGCAGCCTTCTTCTCCGAGGGTCAGCTCATCTTCTCCGGCAAGGGCACGCTCACCGTCAAGAGCCATAGCGGGCATGGCATTGCCAGCGACGACTATATCCGTGTGCGTGGCGGCAGCAACAATCCCGTCATCAATATCACCACATCAAGTGATAAGGATGGTATCTCCGTCAACGATTATTTCTTGATGTATGGCGGTGCGCTCACCATACATGCTGCTGACGATGGCATCAGCGTCGGCAAGGGCTATGTGGACATTGCCGGCGGCGAGCTTACTGTGGAAGCTGCCGATGAAGGCATTGTTGCATCCAACGATGAGGCAGAAACGGGCATCAATCCCTCCATCACGCTTCGTGGTGGACTGGTGAAGGTTACCACCACCGGCGACAAGGGCCACGCCTTCAAGGCTATGGCAAACTTCACGCAGACGGGAGGTATCATCCAAGCCACCGTAAAAGGGGCTGGTTCCAAAGCCTTCAACACGGATGGTAACATGTCGTTTGCCGGAGGCAAAGCCACCGCTCTTGTGGAGGGTCTGCCCATCTACGACGAGGAGGAAGGCGACGTCTCTTCAGCCGCAGGCATCCGCTGCCGTGGTGAGCTCACCATTGATGGTGCCACCCTTGCCATGAAGGCCACTGCTGCCGGAGGAAAAGGCATCAACAGCACGGGAAAGATTGCGTGCAAAAGCGGTAGTGTGACCATTGCTGCTCAGGGTGCAAAGTATGCCGTTGAGGGTAAGACCACACGAGCCCGTGGCATCACAGCCGACAACGGCTTTGTCATCAGCGGCGGTACGGTACGCATACTGTCGACTGACGATGCCGTTTATTCACCTGCAGCTTCATCCCTCACGGGTGGTACACTGCATGCCATCAGCACGCAGGCAGTCTCGTTGAACGTTGCATCATTCAATCACACTGCTGGCTGGCTGGTTACCAAGTAGCGTAAGATGAGAATGCTTTTGCCTTTGCTTACAGCTATCACCTTATGGGGATGTACGGCAGACATTCCAACGGTGCAGATTACATGGTCTGGCGATTCAGTTGCCATCGTCAATCCTTGTGAAAATCAGGGGGTGTCTGTCATCGCTCAGGGGGCTGATGTCATCACCACGAACGAAAGCGACAGGGTTGTGCGCTACAAGCTCAGCGGACACAGTGACGATGGCTCGTTCCGCCTCTATAGCTCCTGTAGGCAGGAACTCCTCCTGGCAGGGCTCGAGCTTACGTGCTCCGACAATCCTGCCATCGACATCCAATCACACAAGAAAACCTGGGTCGTCACCGAAAGGGGTACTTCTAACGTGCTTTCCGATGGTTACGAATACATTGCTTCCGATGAAGACCGAAAGGCTGCCTTCTTCAGCGAAGGACAATTGGTATTCAGGGGGAATGGTGCACTCCATATACAGGGACACACCCATCACGCCCTCTGCTCCGATGATTACATTGCTATTGAGTCGGGTACGCTCACCATTGACAACCCTGCCCTTGGCGCCGATGGCATTCATGCCAAGGATTATTTCCTTATGTCGGGAGGCGAAGTAACCATCCATACCACTGCCGATGGCGACACCCTGCGCACCGACAGCACCCTTACCGCCTATGCCTCCAACTGCATTGAGAGCAAAGGCGCTGCTTATATCACAGAAGGAACCCTCACCCTTACCAATACCGGACGCGGCGGCAAGGGCCTCAATGTAGCGGATAGCCTCGTTATCGGGGCAGAAGATAACCGAGGCCCAGTTATCCATATCACTACCGAGGGACGCAAGGTAGGTGAAGACTTCGGCATGATGCCTCCTCCTGATGGTTTTCCTGGTGGCCCGGATGGCGGTTTTGCGGACGTGTCCCCTTTTCCACCCCATGGCCCAATGGAAGAGCTTACAGAGGCAGACTCTGCCCGGATAGCCGAATTTATGGATAAGATGGAAAGGGGCGATTTTGATTTTCCCGATCATCCTGCTGATGCTCATTTTCCGGGTCATCCTGATTTTGGAGGCCCTGAGGAACAGCATTTTCCAGGAGGTTCGGAGGGCGGTTTTCCAGATGGATTCATGGGAGGCCCTGACGGATTTGGACCCGGAGGCCCTGGTGGACCCGGTGGGTTTGGTCCTGGCGGTCCTGATGGTCCTTGGGGTGGTCACAATGAAGCCCACAAGAACCCTAAAGCCATTCGCGCCGGAGGCAATATCACCATCTACAGCGGAAGCCTTACCCTCAGCACTTCCTACGACGGTGGCGAAGGCGTTGAGAGCAAACAGTCTATAGTCATCAATGGTGGTGACATCGTGTGCCATACCTACGACGACTGTATCAACGCCGCTGAGCGTATTGTGGTGAACGGCGGGCGTCTCTTCTGCTTATCTACAGGCAACGATGCCATCGACTGCAATGCCTACAATCAAGGAGCTGTATACATCAACGGAGGCATCGTGTTAGCCTTCTCATCACGCGGCAATCCCGAGGAAGGCATCGACAGTGACTTTGCGCCTCTTCACATCAGCGGAGGTTATCTGTTCACGATAGGAGGCACTATGGGTCCTGAGCCCAGTGTGCCCACGTCGGCCACTGCTATCCAGCCCACCTGTTGTCTGACGGGCATTGAGCTACAGGCAGAAGACCGCCTGTGTGTGGCCGATGCCGATGGCAAAGCGCTGTTCACGTTGCAGATACCTGCTTCACTCCGCCGCAGCTGGTCGGTGTGCAGTGCCCCGGACTTCCGGCCGGACGGCACCTATACTTTCCACATCCTCAGGGATGGCAGTGAAGCGTCAGCTGCCAAAGCTGCTGCAGATGACGGTTGGCAAGGGTTCGTCCTTGGTGGTATTGCTCCTACTATCAGCCCCATTCGAACGGTCACTTTTACAAATCAATATATCCGAGAATAACATTTATCCGAAGTCTTGCTGCACCCCAGGAAGGGCTCTAGCTCACATTGTCTTAACAGTCTAGGGGTGCTGGTATAAGATTGGGAAATACTATAAAAACAGAAAAATGTTTCGCATAACTGCAAAAAAATAATCACCCATGATGTGTAATAACTAAAAAATGCGTACCTTCGCAGCCGTAAAAGGTCCCGTAGCTTAGCTGAATAGAGCGTCAGATTCCGGTTCTGAAGGTCCAGGGTTTGAATCCCTGCGGGATCACTAGGATGGTTTTCATGCCATCCTTTTTCATACCTATATATTTCCTTACTAAATTCCTAATCGCAGGTTTAACTGACGTCTTTCTTAGATTCCTTGTAGGGGGGAAGAAGGGGGTGAGAGAGGTCCTCCGGTGGGTCAAAGTCTCAGGAAACGGCGGTGTCGGTAGAGGATGACGAGAATGAGGATGGGGATGGTGAGGGTGGCGCAGGTGGTGACGAAGCCGTACCATGTGTCGGGCAACAGGGTGTGGAGACCCCAGAGGAGAGTATCGGGCACGGAGGAGAAAAGATGGGGGAACTCGGCCATCATGTAGGCGACGATGGCGTTGCATCCCCATACCTTCAGCCAGCAGAAGGGACGGCGCAGGTGGAGCACATCGACAAGGGTATAGACGGCAGCGAGCGCGAGTAGGCTATAGCCAGCGGCGACCATCACGAACGAACTGCTCCATATATGTTTGATGACGGGAGCTCCCAGAGCATCAGCACCCCATCCAGCGGCAGTGAGAAGGGCGCCACTGACAAGCAGGAAGAGGGCGCGCTGGCCTGGAGTGTGGCGGATGCTGCACAACACTTCGCCGGCGAGCTCACCGACAAGCACTGTGACCACGAATCCCATGCTGCTGAGAAGCCAGGTGTAGCGATACCAAGTGGCAAAGAGGGGGGTGCCATCGGCAGCGCGTGTGGCACCATCGCGGTGGGCACCGAGCACGACACGATCGATGTACTCGCAGAGGTTGCCGTCGGGAGTCCAGTCTCCGTATCCGCAGAGGCCTAGGCCTACAGGAGTGCCGTCAGCGCCTGCGAGCATCATCACGGCCCACCATACAACGAGGAGGGTGGCAGCGACGATGAGTCGGGTACGGGTGCGGGTGAACAAGTATAGGAGGAGGGAAACGGCCCACCCCACAGCAATGGTTTGCAAGGTGTTGGAGTACCAACGCCATGACGTTGGATCAAGGCTGAGGAGATTTCCCTGAGCAATCATACCAAACAGCCACAGCAGGAGTACGCGCCGCACCATGCGTAGGGCGATGTCGCGCGGACGCATCGTCTGCAGACGCTGGGGGGTGTAGGCGAAGGGTATGGTGACTCCGGAGAGAAACATGAACAGGGGCATGATGAGATCCCACAGCCGGAACCCTTCCCAAGCGACATGGTCAAACTGGGTGAGGACAGGCTCTAGCCAAGAGTATTGACCGGTGCGTGCAAAGGCACCCACAAGAGGACCCAGCACGGTGAGGAGAAACATGTCCATGCCGCGCAACACATCAAGTGACTCGAGGCGCTGGGGGGACGGTGATGGACTCTCTTGCACAGCTTTCAACATTCTCAAATCGGTTTTGTTCACTTTATCTGCGTGCAAAGGTAAGAAACTTTGTACAAAAACGAAGACGAAAAATGGCGAAAAAAAAAGAGATGGGCTGCCTGGGAAGGTGGCCCATCTTATTTTCTGCAGTGCGATTAGCGCTTGTGGAGCAGCTCGCCGAGGCTGAAGACGAGGGCGGCGACAACCATGCCGTTGATGGAGGCAATGCCCCAATGGAGGAGGTTGGCGACAAGGGCACCGAGCACCACACCGGCTACTGCCCACACGTTGACGGTGGGGACCTCCTTGGTGCCGTCAAGATAGGAACGACGATGGAGAAAATAGCTAAGGATGAGGATGATGCCTACAGGTGGAAGGGTACAGTTGAGCACATTGAGCCAACCGCAGAAGTTCCAGTAGAGCCATACAGCAGTGAGGGTGCCGAGGATGCCGCTGATGAGCACCATAGTGCGCTTGGAGAGACCGAGGATGTTGGAGAGTCCGAGACCTGCACTGTAGAGGGCATTGTCATTGGTGGTCCAGATGTTGAGTCCGAGCACGAGGACGGCACTGTAGAAGAGGTTGAGGTTGAGCATGACCTCGAAGATATCGTTGCCGCCGACGTAGATGCTGCTGACGGCTCCGAAGAAGAACATCAGGGAGTTGCCGAGGAAGAAGGCGACGATGGTGACGAGGCATCCTATCTTGCCGCTCTTTGCGAAGCGGGAGAAGTTGGGTGTGGCGGTGCCTCCCGACACGAAGCTGCCGACAACGAGTCCTGCACCACCGATGATGGTGAGGGTGCCGCTGCTCTTGGCGAACTGTTCAACAAGGGTGCCGTCGCCGCGCTGCACGGCGAGAATCATGGCGACAGTACCAAGGATGGCCACGAGGGGTACTGCGATGTAGCTGATTACGGTGAGGCTCTTGATGCCGAAGTAGGCGCTGGCGGTCATACAGATGCCGGCAAGGGCCACGAAGAGGTATCCCTGCCAGGGCATATGGTCGGGGGTGACATCGAGTCCGAGGAGCTCCTTGGCTACGGGAATGGCGAACATGGCAAGACCGACGCCGAACCATCCAATCTGGGTAAAACTGATCATGGCACTGGGCAGCCAGCTGCCCTTGCTCCCGAAGCTGCGGTGTGCCAGGAGGTCAAGGGTGAGACCACTCTCAGCACCTATGTAACCGAGGGCACCGGTGTAGGCACCCAGGATGGCACCACCCAACAGGAGGGCCAGGATGAACCCCTTGAAGTCGAGGCCCTGGGCCAGGGACTGTCCTGCCCACATGCTGGCAGAGAAGAAGGTGAAACCCAGCATGACCATAAACATACTCAGTGTGCTCTTGCGTCCAGCGCGGTCCACGCTCGACGTGGTGTAGTCGTAATCGACTTTCTGTCTTTTGCTCATAATTGTCTTTATTTTTGATGATGAATCTCGTTGATATAAAAAAGAGCCGACGGCAGGGTCGGCTCTGGAGGTGTCAGTAACGGTACTTTCCGATGGCGCTATCAAACTCGCGGAGGCGGCGGTCGGCGATGTCGGTAAGGGAACGGCTCTCAGCAGTCCGGCGGAAACGGGTCTCGAGTTGGTAGAGAGGCTCAGTAATCTCGGAGGGGAGTGACGTGTAGTGTGTGAGGGTGAGCCACTGTGCATAGTCGGCGGGCTCGGCATAGCCGAGCTTCTCGTCGGTTAGGGCCGTGAGAGGGGTGTGGACGGCGGCAGCGCGCAGGCGTTGCCAGTAGTCGGTGACCTCGTCGTAGTGGTCGGGGATGGTGTAGCGGCGGGCGCCACCATCGTAGATGATGCACTTCTCGTAAAGAGCATCGTCATCGGCCAGCACGGCAGCGCGAAAATCGGGACTCACGATGCCTTCCTTCCACCCGAAGTCCACCTCGGGACGGTTGACACCCGAGCAGCCATGATCTTCGTACACGCTGAACATGCCCTCGTAAAACACGCATGTGAACCCTTCGAAATCGGGCCAGAGTTGACGTATTTCATCAGTGAGGTCTTCGGCCAGAGGGAGCAGACGGGTGCCGCCAATGGTGAAGAACACCACACGGCGCAGGCTTCCGCCCATACGGTCCATCTCGTTGACGAAGTGACGGAAGCAATGGGCAAAGGTGCTTCCCGAAGCGAAGATGTCGCCGATAAGCAACGTGCAGTGTTCCACAGGGGAAACTTTCTCGTAGCGTATGTCAAGCCCGCATATGGCATCGTCATCGTTGAAGACACGTTCGCAGGAGAAGAAGTCGATGTTGTCGACCTGCAGACCCACGGTGTGGCAGCACTCCTCGAGAGGATAGTTGAGGCCACCCCGCAAGATGGTGAGGATGTTGACACGCTGGCTCAGGCCTTCACCGGAGAGCTGGCGCAACACCTCGGTAGTGGAGGCAAGGAGGGCACGGTAAGCATCGAAGCCCACCACCTCGGGACAGCACATGAGGCGACGCGAGTCAGCATGACTGACGATGAGGTAGCGGTTGACGGCTGATGGTATGTCTACCGTGTAGAGGCTCACGCCGTCGCATGACGGACGGTGGAGGAGCCGAGCATCGTTGAGGGAAATCTGCATAGGGTACGATTTTTCAAATCGTCTGCAAAAATACAGTTTCTTCTTCACAGGTGCAAACATTTGTTGTAAAAACACGGATGTTCTTTGAACTGAAACGTTTTTGTGACGGCTACGTACGAAACGATACCTTGTGCGAAAGATGAAAACGGAATCGATTTGTCCTCTGCCATAGCATCGGGCGGGAAGAGAGAACACGGAGAAAATGTAAGATTTGGAATGCGCTGATTGCCGCGAATGGGCCAAAAATCGGTGGAAATGAAAAAAATTACCAAAAAAGCTTGGCTGGTTCGCTGGAATGCCTTACCTTTGCAGCCGCTTTTGAAAAAGCACGTTTAAAAATTTATTAAAAACAAGTAACAGTATGTATTTAAGCCCTGAGAAAAAACAGGAAATCTTTGGACAGTACGGAAAGTCCAACACTGATACTGGTTCCGCTGAGAGCCAGATAGCATTGTTCTCCTACCGTATTTCCCATTTGACGGAGCACCTGAAGGTGAACCGTAAAGATTATAGTACTGCCAGAGCCCTGACCAAGCTGGTTGCCAAGCGTCGCGCCCTCCTCAACTACCTGAAGGAGCGTGACATCGAGCGCTACCGTGCCATCATCAAGTCTCTCGGACTGCGTAAGTAATCCGCGTCGGTACGAAACGTTTCCGCATCTGAGCCGCAGCCTCATAGGTTGCGGCTCATTGTTTGTTAAAAAACGGGAATCATTTGGGTATGTGACGGACAGCGTGTATCTTTGTGCCGGATAATTAGTAGGAATGATGAAAACAGTGAACCGATGCTTCGCGGCACTCCTCGTGCTGGTGTTGAGCGTGCCAGCGGCTGCGCAAGGTCTGCAACGCGACCTCACCTTGACGGCAGGACTGGGCACAGGATGCTATGCCGAGATGGGCAGCTCACCCGTGACCTACTCGGGTGCAGCCTTCATGCTGGCGGCAGGTGTGGAAACAGACCACGGACGCATAGCTACGGACTGGGATGTGGCGGTGCGCATGGGCACTTACATGAGCCGCGCTTGCAGCAACAACGTGTCGTCCTTTATCCAACCTTCCGCCCATGTGGACGTGCTCTACCTTCTGAATCCGGACGATGTCTGCGCCGTGCGGGCAGGTGTCACTGTTTCCGACCACGTGTGCGTGATCCAGAATGAGGCGCTGATGAACGCTTCCCTCTCGCTGAGCAACTTCCTCAGTATGGGCATGTCGGCACGCGCCACAATGCCACTGCCGCCACTGCCCTGGAACGGCCACCGCTGGATGGCCGATGCCGCCCTCACCGTGAGTCCGTGGGCACTCGTCAGCCGTCCCGGTTACTCGTATGTGCCAAACAGTACCGCCTCCGACGACATCGTCGGCAAGTTCCTCGATGGGTACTCCACGCGCTCCTGCTTCCTTGCCGAGACACACTGTCGGCTCCGTATGGCACGATTGCTCAACAACGGCAACCGCATCGCCATCGGCTACGACTGGCAAAGTCTCGACACTCACCGGAGCAGCATCCACCGCTATGCGGAGGCGGACCATGCACTTACTCTCACCCTTTACTTCAACCTACGCCGACCATGAAACGACTCCTCCTGCTTCTCCCGCTCGTGCTGCTTGCCTCGTGTGAACGGCTCTTCATGCCCGATGCTCCCGACAGCACCCCTACTGCCGTGTTCGAATATCTGTGGAAGGCTCTCGACGAGCAGTATGCCTTCTTTGATGTAAAAGGGGTGGACTGGGACCGCGTGCACGATACCTATGCTCCCCTCATCAGCGATGACATGAGCGACCAGGCGCTCTTCGACGTACTCTCCGACATGATCAGCGAGCTCGACGACGGCCATACGAACCTCGTCTCCCCTTTTGACATCTCCCATCCCGACAGTCTCATGACGCATATGTACCGCGATGACAACTATGATGCGAATACCCTGGTGCTGAACTATATAGGCACCGATTATCATACTACGGGGGGGGTCAAGCACAATGCGCTCTGCGACGGAAAGGTGGCCTACTGGCGCTATGCATCGTTTGAGTCGAGCATCACCAGCGCCGACATGCGTCACCTCTTCAATATGTATGCCGATGCCGAGGGCCTCATCCTTGATGTGCGCCAGAACGGCGGAGGCTCCGTGCTCTGTCTGTGGAACCTGCTCAGCTACTTCCCCAGCCCCGATGGGGTGCTCTACCGCACACAGATCAAGAGCGGTCCGGCACACGATGCGTTCACCGACCTGGAGGCAGTCTATGCGCCGGCGAACGACTCCACACTGCTGTGGACACGTCCCGTGGTGGTGCTCATCGACTGTGGCTGCTACAGCGCCACCTCGTTCTTCGCTCTCTCGTGCAAGTCGTACGACACCATCACGTTGATGGGCGACTCCACGGGCGGGGGGCTGGGCCTTCCCAACGGCGGTGAGCTGCCCAACGGATGGACCTACCGGTGCTCCATCACCCGTACGATAGCTCCCGACGGCAGCAACTGGGAGACAGGCGTACCCCCCGACCACCGCATACTGCTTGATCCAGAGGCTGTGGCCGCAGGACACGACAACATCATCGATGCTGCGTGCGACTATCTGCTTGCAAAATGAGGGACAACACCTACTCTCTGACGGTGAAATAGGCAGAGATGGGACGGTGGTCAGAGTAGGCAGCATCGCGGTGCACACGACAATGCCATGACTCGAGGTTCCGGGAGGCCAGGATGTGGTCGATACGGAAGAACATGCGGTTGTCGTTGTAGCTGAAGTCGAAACCGTTGCCGCTACGTGTGTGGGCATCCATCAGCTGCCGCGTCAGACGGTGGTGGGCATACGACACTGGTGCATCGTTGAAGTCGCCGCACACAATGGTGTAGCGGGCATGCGTCGCCTCTACACGGTGGGCGATGTCGTCGGCTTGCGTGGCACGGAGGGCAGCGGCATCGCGCAGCTTCTTCACCAGCTCTTTCGTTGGGGTGGTGATGATGTGTTCGCGCGGATCGTCGAGGATCTCGCCATAGGCGACCTTGTCATCATCGCTAAGACAGAAGCTCTGCAGATGGCAGTTGAAGATGGCCAGCGTGTCATTGCCCATGAGGATGAGGTAACGGGCTGCGCCATTGCCAGAGTCATCGAAGGCAATATCCTGCACATCAAGGATAGGGTACTTCGACAGGCAGTCGAGGCCATGGGCACTCAAATCCTTGCCTACTATGGTATGAGCGCGGTAGGGATAAGCCTGACAGATGGCGGAGCGCTCGTCGATATTGCGCATGCTGCCCACGTTGCACTCCTGCAAGCAGACGATGTCGGCATCCTGTTCGCGGATGTAGTCGAGGGTGGGTGTATCCACAAGTTTGCCTGAGGGGACATTGGTGCTGCAGATGTTGTACGACAGCACACGGAAGGCGTCCTCCGGCACTGCCTGACGGTGCACGTTCAGCGGACAGATGGAACGGATGGGAGAGGCACAGATGAGCAGGGTGAGCAGCGACAGCCAGGCTCCTCTCTTCCATGCCAGCAGCCAGAAAAGGAGGAACACGACCACAGCCACCAGAGCGAAGGGGAAGGCGAGACCCGTGATCGACACCAGAGGGAAGCGTGCAGCGGGAATCTGCTGGCTGAAGGCACATAGCATGAGCACAGCCGCACAACAGACGTTGAGCAGCATCATGGGCCATACCCAGAGCTTGCGGTACCACTTCATCGGAGTCTTTGCGTGTGCCATGACAAGAGGTTGTCAGCGGTTGGAGGCATCAAAGAGCTTGCGCTTCTCCTCCTCGGTGAGACCGGCATAGCCGTGCTGCTTGATCTTTTCGAGGATACGGTCGGTCTCGTCAGCCTGTTGCTTGCGCGATGCATTGTAACGATAGTCATCGGCATGGTCGTTCTTGGGCTGTGTGGCCTCTTTCTTCGCTGTGGAGCGCGTCTTCCTGGACTTCTTGACCTTCAACTTATTCTTCTTCGCCTTTCCGGCCTTCGATGAACGGGTGCTCGGACGGAAAAGTCCACCGAAAAAGTCGATGACGGCGTTCACCCATGCCGTGATGTCGGTACCTTTCTTGAGGGCTGCCGCAAATGCCCAGCCGGCAAGCGCACCGCCCAGATGGGCGAAATGTCCGCCTGCATTGCTGGAAGCAATAAGCAGCATGTCGATGACCACAGTGGCCAGCGCCAGCCACTTCAGTGACAGACTGCCAAAGAACAGCAGGTTGATCTTATAGTCCGGCTCGCGCACGGCCGTAGCCACGACAATGCCCAATATGGCTGCTGATGCCCCCACGAGGTACGACTGCGACAGGTTGCTGCGGAACAGGGGGAAGAGGTTGAAGCTGAGCACGAACAAGGCACCTCCGGCCAGGCCTGCCAGCACATAGAGCCCGCGCAGGTGACGGGCAGAGAAGAAGCGCAGGAACAATGCGCCAAACCACCATAGCCACAGCATGTTGAACAGCAGATGCCATACGTTGGCATGCATGAACATATAGGTGAAGAGGGTCCATGGCCGGTAGAGCAGCTCATAGGGGGCTGCGGGCAACGACAGGGAGTAGAGCCACCAGGGCTCCACCACGTTGAAGAGTTTCAGCACCGTGCGGGTGATGGCGAAGAGTAGGAACAAGGCCGTGTTGATGCAGATGAACTGCGCGACGATGCCCCCCTGGCGGTAGAGGCGCTTCAGCGTGTCAGTAGCCGTTGCCATACCGATTGCCGTTTTTGCGCCAATAGAGGATAAGCAGCAAGCCGAACAGCATGCCTCCAAGGTGCGCGAAATGAGCTACGCCATCAACGCTCAGGATGCCCTCTACCAGTTCAATGACCGTATAGCCCAGCACCATCCACTTCGCCTTGATGGGAACAGGGATGGGGATGATGTACATCTGCATGTTGGGGAACAGCATGGCGAAGGCGAGCAGCAGTCCATAGACCGCTCCCGAAGCACCGATGACGGAACCGTACATGGGAATGATGCCCACAGCTTGTAGCAGCTCCTCAACAACGGCAGCACCCAGACCGCACACCACGTAATAGATGAGGAAACGTTTTGCACCCCACACGTTCTCCAGAATACGGCCAAACATCCACAGGGCAAACATATTGAAGAAAAGATGGTCAAAGCTGGCATGACCGAACATATAGGTGAAGGGCTGGTACAGACGGAATAGCGGCGAGCCGACATAGTGCAGGGAAATCCACTCGTCGAGTTGCAGGTGAAGGGCAGTTGAAGGAAGCACCCACTCGGCCATGAAAACAAGACAGTTTATGATGAGCAAGTGCTTGACGGTAGGCGGGAATTGTCTCATATTATCTATTTTCTGCGCAAAAGTACGGATTATTTCCCAAGTTTTCCTAATTTTGCAGCCAAATTAAGAAATAATAAGATACAGAGACATGATAGAACAGCAGTTGACGGGCAGTGTGGTGACTGCCATAAAGACACTCTATGGTGCTGACGTACAACCTTCGTTGGTACAGTTACAGAAAACGAAAAAGGAGTTTGAGGGTCACCTCACACTGGTCACGTTCCCCTTGCTGCGCCTCTCACGCAAGAGCCCCGAGCTGACGGCAGACGAGATCGGCGCCTGGCTGCAGCAGAACGAGCCGCTGGTGAGCCGGTACAACGTCATCAAGGGATTCCTCAACATCACCGTCTCTGCCAAGGGGTGGACGGACTTGCTGGCAGGCATTGATGCTGACCCGCAATTCGGCATACGGAAAGCCGATGAGCAGTCGCCACTGGTGATGATTGAGTATTCGTCACCCAACACCAACAAGCCCCTCCACCTGGGACATGTGCGCAACAACCTGCTCGGCTATGCACTGGCCAACATCATGGAGGCCAACGGCAACAAGGTGGTGAAAACGAATATCGTCAACGACCGTGGCATCCACATCTGTAAGTCGATGCTCGCCTGGCTCAAGTACGGCAATGGCGAGACGCCCGAGAGCTCCGGCAAGAAGGGCGATCATCTGGTGGGCGACTACTATGTAGCCTTCGACAAGCATTTCCGTGCCGAAGTGAAGGAGATCCTTAAAAACGACCCCGAGGTACTGGCTATCACCGACCCTGATGAGGGAAAGCAGGGTGACTTGCGTAAGGCTGTCGCCGAGGCCAAGAGCCCGCTCATGCAGGAGGCACATGCCATGCTGGTGAAGTGGGAACAGGGGGATCCTGAGGTGCGCGCACTGTGGGAGAAGATGAACACATGGGTATATGCCGGTTTCGATGAGACCTATCGTAAGATGGGCGTCAGCTTTGACAAGATATACTACGAGTCGAACACTTATCTCGAAGGTAAGGAGAAGGTGATGGAAGGCCTGCAGAAGGGCCTGTTCTATCAGCGCGAAGATGGTTCGGTATGGGCCGACCTGCGTCCGGAGGGGTTGGATGAGAAACTGTTGCTCCGCAAGGATGGTACCAGCGTGTACATGACACAGGACATCGGCACTGCCAAGCAGCGCTTTCGCGACTACCCCATCGACAAGATGATCTACGTCGTCGGCAACGAGCAGAACTATCACTTCCAGGTGCTCTCCATCCTGCTCGACAAGCTCGGCTTTGAATGGGGCAAGGGGCTGGTGCACTTCTCCTACGGCATGGTGGAGCTACCTGAGGGAAAGATGAAGAGCCGCGAAGGTACCGTGGTAGATGCCGATGACCTTATCGAAGAGATGGTGAACACGGCACGCGAGACGGCACGTGAGCTAGGCAAGCAGGACGGCCTCAGCGAAGCTGAGTCCGAGGAGATTGCACGCATCGTCGGCTTGGGCGCCCTCAAATACTTCATCCTCAAGGTGGATGCACGCAAGAATATGCTGTTCAACCCCATGGAGTCCATCGACTTCAACGGCAACACCGGTCCGTTCATCCAGTACACCTATGCCCGCATCCGTTCCATCCTGCGTAAAGCGGAGGCTGCCGGCATCGCTTGTACGCTCCCGGCGGAGTTCAGCCCCGTGGAGAAGGAGCAAAACCTCATACAGCAACTGTCGGAATTCCCCGCTGTGGTGGCACAGGCAGGCACCGACTATAGCCCATCTGTGATTGCCAACTATGTGTATGAACTGGTGAAGACCTTCAACCAATTCTACCACGACTACAGCATCCTCAGTGCCGATACCGATGCACAGAAATCGTTCCGTCTGGTGCTTGCTGCCAACGTGGCGAAGGTGGTACGCTTGGGCATGGCGCTCCTCGGCATCGAGATGCCCGAACGGATGTAAGGACCGGCAGCAAGCGGCATGGCGAAGAAGAAACAGAAGTACTATGTCGTCTGGCATGGACAGACGACCGGCATCTTCGACTCGTGGCATGCGTGCGAACAGCAGGTGAAGGGGGTGGAGGGTGCCCGCTACAAGTCGTTCGACAGCCGCGAGGAGGCAGAGAGAGCATACGCATCATCGCCAACCGACTATATCCGCCGTCGGGGGGCCTCCGCACCCCGTACCGAGAAGAAAGCGCCCGACGACGTGCTCTACTCCAATGCTATCGCTTCCGATGCGGCATGCAGCGGCAATCCCGGTCCTATGGAATACCGTGGGGTGTATATACCCACCGGACAGGAACTGTTTCACTACGGCCCTGTGCATGGCACCAACAACATCGGTGAGTTCCTCGCCATCGTGCATGCCATGGCACTCATCGTCCGCGAGGGATGGCAGATGAGCGTATATAGCGACTCGCGCAACGCCATCCAGTGGATTACCCAGGGACACTGCAAGACCAAACTCGTGCGCGATGCCTCTACGGAGGCGCTCTTCCAGATGATTGGCCGTGCAGAAGCATGGCTTGCCGCACATCCTGCCCCCCATCGTCCCCAGCTCATCAAGTGGGATACCGACCATTGGGGCGAGATACCTGCAGATTTCGGACGCAAGTAGATACAATAGTGAGCACGAAAGAACAAGGGGAGGCCGATGCGGCCTCCCCTTATGGCATCTGTGCGATGCAGGTCATTCCTCCGATGCGAACATAGGATCCCAGCAGGGAAGGAGTGTAGGTTTCTGTGTAGCGGCCCTCAGCACTTTCTCCGGACAGTATTTCTTGTGCACGACCAGACGGAACATGTACTCGTTGAACCACTCATCGGTCATGATGAGGTAGCCGTTGTGGCCTGAGGAGGCGCCCCAGCTGTTCTCCACCTTCCACATCGTGGGTTTGTCGTTGTCCAGGCGGACAGCCATCAGCGTCATGGCATGCGAGGATCCGCTGTCGAAGGTGCGCACGCGCTCCTCTTTATTCATGCCGAAGGTCACGCCGAAGATACTGCCGTAGTCGTAGTTGTCAAGGTCGAGCAGCCCGCGTGTACGGTCAAGCTCCTTGCCCACATCGCACGAGAAGTACATGGCTGTGCTGTCCTTGATACTGGCGATGGCCATCTCCTTGATGTCGTCCAGCGGCAGGTTGAGGTAGAGCCAGTTATGCCCGTCGTAGGTGTGACGGTCGTACTCGATCTCGTACGTCTTCCAGTAGTCGCGGGTGGGGTCGTTCATCAGCATGATGTAGTCGTTCTGCAAGTCATTGCCGAGGTACTCGGCGTAGAACTGCTGCGGAGTGTATTCCCGGGGTTCGCAGGTGTACTGCCCATTGCTGTCCTTCGGTGCCCACTTGAATGAGGTGACAGGCTCTCCGAACCCCAGTGTGAGCATGTGATAGACCTCTGCCAGCATCTCTTCCTTCATGCCTTGCAGGTCGGCTTTCTTGCCCGCCTCGCGCAGACGAAGGCCATCCTCGCGCAGCTTACGCTTGATGAGGGAGGTGAAACGGGAGGTGTTGTTCGAGGCATAGGTCTCGGGCATCACGCCGGCAGGCACCAAGCCATACTTGGCGGTGAGGTCGGCAACACCGGTGAAGGTGCCGCCATCCGACAGCGGGTTCTTGAACAGCCACTCCACGGTCTTGTCGTCCATAGGCAACGAGCGTGTGTCGATGATGGCTTGCAGGAACAGGTTGGCCTTCTCGAGCTGGTCATAGAAGAAGAGGTACACCTCCGAGAACTCCATACCATTCAGCTGTTGCTCACGTATCATCTGGCTGCGGAGGACGTTCAGACCGGTGAACATCCAACACCGTCCGCTGGACTTCTGGTCGGTGATGCCCTTGGTAGGCACGCTGTAGTTGAACCATGTGTCCATCTCGCCTTGGTTGGCGTGATTGACGGCCAGGGCGCTCACGTCGCCGGCGGCCAGGGCATTGTGGATGACCTTATCGGCAGGGTTGTCCTGCTGCGCTGCCTGCAGGCGGTTCAGCACTTCCGGTGTGAGCCCTTGGGCTCCTGCACCGAGGGTGACAATGGCAAAAATGCCGAAGAAAAGGGTCTTTTTCATTTTTCTTATTTTTTGGATTTTCTATTCTTGTCAATACGATACGCTGCAGCGCAATCCCTTGGCTTCTACACGGGCAGCTATGCTGTCCAGCTCTTCGTGAGTAGCCTTCTGAAGTGTGGGGCAAGGGGTCTCACGGTCAATGGTGTAGATCATTACCATGGAGGGGGCGATGGCACATACGGCATCAAGCCAGGGAAGCACGTAGGCATCGCCGGTATTGTTCACATCGTGCCCTTCGAAGTCTACTCCCTTCATGAACAGGGTCTGGATGATGCAATGCCCGTGGAAGGCCTTCATCTGTTCCATGAGGGCGGCGAGGTGGTAGTCGCCTAGCGGACGGTCGATGCGCTGGATATAGGCGGGGTCAACGGTATCGAGCTTGAGGATGTTATTGTCTACACGCAGCAAGGCGTCGAACACTTCGGGACGGAGGATGAACGTGGAGTTGCTGAGGACACTCACGCGTGCCTTGGGGAAGTACCGGTCGCGCAGGGCGAGGGTGTCGTCGATGATAGCGGGGAAATCGGGATGCAGGGTGGGCTCTCCATTGCCGGCAAACGTCAGCACATCGGGCGTGGGGCCCTGCTCTGTCATATCGATGAGGCGCTGCTCCAATGCCTCACGCACCTCCTGCCGTGTGGGGAAGCGCAGATGGGTGGGGTGTTCGCTGCGCAGTCCGCACTCGCAGTACAGGCAGTCAAACGAGCACCGCTTGCCGTCACCCGGCAGCAGGTTGATACCTAGCGACACGCCCAGACGGCGGCTGTGCACAGGGCCAAAGATAGGGGATGAATAGATGATGGTAGCCATATCGGGTGCGAAGGTACGCCTTTTTTCAAAAAAAGCCAAAAAATACGGAAAGATGTTTCCCCGCGTACTCTTTTTGGCGTTCCTCGTCCTCAGAACTTCCACCGCACCTGCAGTGCTATGTCTTCGGCATGGTTCTGTGGGATGAGTTGCGCACCGCTACCGATGGTGTCACGGTCAAAGAAACAGGTTCCTCCCACCTTCGCCGTGCAGGTCAGGGTACCGGAGAGGGTGCACTTGGCCATCAGCATGCCGCGTATGCCATGTCCGTAGTAGGATCGGTAGTTATAGGCGTAGAGCAAGCCGCGCTCATAGGCATAGAGCCGTGCTGCATAGTCGGTGGTATAGAACCACGACAGCTCCCCGTCAAAGGCCCAGCGCATGTTGCCTCGCCGGGCAACCGCAGCTGGCGTCTCCTGCGCCCATGAGAGGCGCTCGGCGACCCGCACACCGCTGTTAGCCGTCTCCGCGCTGACCAGGCAGCCATCCAACGCGCTCTGCATCAACCAGCCGCCGCCGAAGGTGCCATTTGCCTGGATGTGCATTCGTTGCGTGGTCTCCTTCACCAGTCCGCTGTATGTCTCCTTATACTCCGACGAGGGATTGCGCTCCTTCACCTTGCAGCGATAGCGGGCAGCCAGGTGCCACTGCGTGCTGGGTGTCCACTCTGCCGTGACGGTGACATCGGCACCTTGGGAGGGCTCCGACACGCGGTAGCGCTGCACGGGGAAGCGGAACAGGTCGGCATTCGCTGTGAAGCGCCAGTTCTGCAACGACTGTATGTCAGCCCCCACACAGATGCCGTCCTCGCCCCGCACCTCGCTGCCCTCGGCAAAGGCATTGGCTTGCAACCCCCAGTAGTCGGCGGCATAGTGACGGTAGAGCAGGGTGAGATAAGTACGGTCGAAGGGCTCGGCACGCAGGGTGTTCAGCGTAGCCCATCCGCCGTTGGCGCTGAGGGCTGTCTCACCCATCAGCGAGAGGCGACGGCTGTACCAGGCATAGTCGACAGCGAGGTTGGCAAAGGTGCTCCCCTGCGGATAGTACTGGCGATAGGCTTGTGTGCCACGGGTCAGCAGACGGCTGAAGTGCTGACAGAGGGCGGTAGCTCCCAGGTGCAACCCTCCGATGCTGTAGCGGGCATGTGCGCCGGCAAGCTGTGTGCGGGTGTTGCCCTGCTTGTCTATCTCGAGCGATGTGCGGTGGAGACCGGTATCGAGCAGGGTGGAGACCGAGTCGCCCGACAGCGTGGCATCCTGCCTACGCATGGAGACGAAAGCCGTGATGTCCACCTCTCCCGCCCGCACGGTGGCTGCTGCCCCATGCAGGTAGCCCGACTCGCCGGTGCCCCCATGCGGAGTGATGGGACTGCCGGTGACCGTACGTTCAAGTCCGCTGAGCGACATGCTCTTTCCCAGGGAGAAATTGCCGTTCATGACCAGCCCCAAGCCGAAGCGCAGCCGGTAGTTACCCACCACCGCATCGCGCAGCCAGCCATAGTCCTGCACCCGTAAGTAGGCACCGTAGTAGTCGAAACCCTTCCGTCCCAGCAGTTCGCCATCGATGCCTCGCACGAAGAAGGGTTCGCCGGCATCGCGCTCCGCTGCAATGCCCCAGCGCAGGTGTGTCCCGGAGCGCCAGTTGTAACGGATGGAGTTGTACATCGCGTTCCCCCAATAGTGCTGTGAGGGACTCTTCTCCCACTGTTCCTGTGTGAAGGGCTCGTAGCCGGCACGGGTGTAGAGGGGGATGTCGGTACGAGCCATGAGCTCACTCCTGCCTTGGGTGAGTTGCTTGCGCAGGGAGGGTTCGTCGGCTTTCGGGGCATCGCCAAAACGAACGAAGAGGGCGAGGAGCTGCCGCGCACTGTAGTCCAGACCGGTGATGAGGTTCAGCTCACCTGCGTTGTGCAATGGACCGTAGTAATCGATATAGAACAGGATTTCCTCCACCTGACGGGGCGTAAGGAACGGCAACGACTCCAGCTCTGCACGGGTGGCAGCATTGATGTTAAGAGGATGCTCATGGCGATCGGTCATCTCCTCCATGAAGTTCTCCCACAGCGCATTCTCGCCTGTCTCGTCCAGCCGCAGCTGTGCCAGCACGCAGTCTTCCCACGAGGCATATTGGGCATGGGTGGCTATGCCAGCGGCAAAGCAAGCAACGGTGGCTGCTACAAGAATTCGGATGCACTTCATGGCGCAAAAGTAAGTAAAAAAGTCTAAAAAAGAAAAGTAAAGGGACACATAATGAATGGAAATGCGTACTTTTGCGGCATGAAAAGGGTGACACGGGTTTGTACGATGCTCCTGCTGCTGTCGGCATGCGTTTCCGTCGGCAGCGCACAGGACTACGTCAACAAGGGCGTAGAGCTTCCCGTGACCATCTACGATGGCGACACGATCCCTGTGGTGAACCTGCGCGACGTGTATATCTTTGATCGCACGCGTTTCAAGAGCAAGCGGCGCGAGAAGGAGTTCTGGCGCAAGGTACGCGACGTGCAGAAGACCTTGCCGCTGGCACGCGAGATCCGCGGCATCATCATCGAGACCTACGAATACCTGCAGACGTTGCCCGACGACAAAGCGCGCACCCAGCACATGAAACGGGTGGAGAAGGATCTCATGGAGTCCTACACCCCCCGCATGAAACAGCTCACCCTCCGTCAGGGCAAGCTGCTCATCAAGCTCGTCGATCGCGAGTGCAACCAGACGGGCTACGACCTCATCACCGTGTTCCGGGGTAAGTTCCGGGCACACTTCTACCAGGCATTCGCTGCGCTGTTCGGCGCCAGCCTCAAGAATGGCTACGACCCAGAGGGCGAAGATGCCGAAACCGAGGAGATCATCTTCATGGTAGAGAACGGCTGGCTATAGCCTGCATGATGCATACGCATCCCTACGGCAATACGAGCCGACCTCTTACCATCCGTGTCAGTACACCCACTGGTGGAAGTAGTCGAAGTCGGCATAACCTCCTGTGGCCAGCGTGGAGTAGCTGTAGAGGGCTGAGCGGTAACCGGTGAAGAAGTCGAGCGTGTAGCGCATCTCCAGACTGTAGGGGGCTTGTGTCCACAACGTGCCGTCAAACGACACTGCCATATAGGCGCGGTCGGCCTCCTCGCCACTGCCATCAGCATCGGGAGTGAAGACGTAGCGTATGCGCACATACAGGTCTTCGCCGGGCATGGCTGTGCGGAGCACGGTGCGCACTTCCTCGGCATGGCCACGGGTGGCAGGCTTGCGCAGGGTGATGGTGGCGAAGCGGTTTCCTTCGGCATCCACCTCCACGCCGGCGGTAGCATAGTGGCTCTGGAAGGCACACAGTCCCGCACGGTCGCCGGGTAGCATGCCGGAGGCATCGATGTGCGCTTCGCTGATGCTGCGCGGTCCCACGGTGCGCTGGGTGAGCGTGCCGCGTGCTGTCGTCAGGTCATCGGTGACGGTGGTGGTGTGCAGACGCAGCCACCCTTCCCGCTCGGTGAGCGACCACGCACCTTCCACAGGCATATGGTTCCATTGCCAGACGGGAGAGAGGAACGCCTTCCCATCGGTCAGGAAGGGCTGGGGGGTAGCTACCTTCGTGGCAGGGATGGCATTGAACTCATCGGATGCCCACACATAGTCGCCGGCCTTGTCCTCACAGAGGGCAAGGGTAAGCGTATCCAGGGGCATGCCATTGTCACCCATCATGGGCCAACCGTCCACCCACTGCACAGGCTGCAGTGTGGGGATGCGTCCCACCGCCCCATGGTCCTGGAACTGGATGGCATACCAGTCGCCCTCGGGCGTATCGACGATGGCGCCCTGTGCCACGCCGTCGCCCCGGCCGCCGATGGTGCCCTGCAGCACGTCGCGTCCCTCATACTCGCCCAGCAAAGTGCGGCTGCGCCAGCAGCCCTCGGTACGGGGCTTGCCTGCCGGCCAGTCGATGACCAGCGCGTAGTACCAGTCACCGATGTGGTACATATGGGTACCCTCGGCGCCCAGCCCTCCCCGGCGGGGAGTGGCGATGAGCACCTGGTCGACACCTCCCTCGCGGATGGCGCTGAGGTCGGGCTCCAGCTCGGTGATGCGCAGCTCGGTGTTGCCCCACACGACATAGGCGCGACCCTCGTCGAAGAGCAGGCCGGCGTCGTGGAACGACCGGTCATAGACAGCATGACGCTGCCAGTCGCCCTTGTGGATGTCGCGTGTGGTATAGACGAACGTCTTATGCTGGTCGTTGGCAATGAACAGGGCATAGAACACGCCGTCGTGCTCACGCAGCGTGGTCGCCCACTGCCCCTGGCCGTAGGCATTGCGGCCGTCACGCAGGTTATACACATCGTCGTCGGCCAGCGTGTCGTAGATATAGTTCACGATGCGCCAGTGCACGAGGTCTTTCGACTCCATGATGGGGGCACCGGGACAGAAGTACATCGTGGTGCTCACCATGTAATAGGTGTCACCCACGCGGATGACGTCATTGTCGGGGATGTCGGTATAGGTGAGGGGGTTGGCAACCTCCTGCGAGGTGGGTTGCGAACCGGACCCGCCGGTGCAGGCTCCGACGAGCAGGGCGATGGCTAGTGCCAGAGGAAACAGTTTCTTCATGATTCAGGAAGGGATTGTTACAGCTTATTTGAGTAATGGAAGCATCGCCTCGCCGTAGCGCTGGCCGAGCTTGCGGTAGCCGGCAGCATCGAAGTGTATGCTGTCGGGACGGGTAGTACAGCCTGTGGCCGACACTACATGTGCGGTGGGGATGGCCTCGGGCAGACGGTCGATGATGTCGTTCATGATGGCGCACTTGCCACCCTGGTCCACGGCTACCACCTCACCGGCGATGAGGGGTACCTCCTCGGCGCAGAGGTCCAGGTCGGTGAGCAGTCGCTCATACACCTCTTTCACCCATCCGAGCCAACGTTCGTCACCAGTGTTGGTCTCGCCCTGATGAAGCAGGATGCCCTTGATGACACCCTCCTGCTGGGCCACACGGGCCATCTCAAGCAGACGGGCATAGGGGTCGTTGTCATAGCACTCGAGCTTCTCCTTCATCCAGTCGGGAGCAGTGGCGGCATAGGCCGCGATGCTGTCGGGCATGAAGCCCTTGATGTCGATGCCTCCCACGGCTACGTTGATCACGCCGATGCGCACCTTCTCCGGCAGGTTCGCTACCAGATAGCGGCCGAAGTAGTCGGCGGGACAGAGGCCGTACCATTGGTTGTTGAGGGGAGGGATGGCCGTGCACCACTCACCCTTGGTGCGCTGCATGCCGGGCATGTCCACGGCGGGGAGCAGCAGGAAACGCTCGGGCACATCCACGGTGTCCTGTGCCTCCACGGGGGCATTGCCCTCCATGTTCGACTGACCGAAGCAGAGGAAGACGTAGAAGTTAGGGTCGGGTTTTGTACACTTCTCCGTGCAGGAGAGCATTGTCATTGCCAAGCAAGCGGCTGCCAGAAAAGCATTGATAACGGAATGTTTCATAACACGTTGTATTCTTTCATTAAGGTTCAATTCAGGGAAGCAGGGCAGGGTCGGCTGCCGTATAGTTGTCCATATCGAGGTGGAAAGCCATCAGCTCGTCCAGCGTGTGCTGCGATGCCGGAGCGCTTTCAGGCAGGGGCATGCCGTGGAACGACTGGAAGTACAACAGGCAGGCATCGCGCCACCATACGGCATCGCGTGCCTGGCGTTCAAAGCGTGCTGCCTGGCGTTCCCAGCGGAGGTTGTCCACATAGGGACGCATCGCTTGCCATATCTCCACAAAATCCTGTGCCTCGGCCACGCCGCGGTCGTAGTGCATGCAGAGGCGCTCCCATAGGTTCTGTTGTGCACCGTCATCCGTTTTCCAGTCGGCACGGGTGAACGTCCAGGGCAGGTGGTGGAACCACAGCAGGTACTCTTCGGGACATGTGATAGGATCGTTGAAGAGTGCGCACAGCGAGTCGCCATACTGTGCCACGGCGCCGCTGCCACCCAGCGTGCGGTCGAAGCCTATGCCCTCCTTGTCGGCCTGATGATAGTAGGGCGGCGTCCAGTCGGTACGCCAGCCGGGAGGGTTGCACCAGGGCTCGGGGCCGTAGTGGTGCCCGCCGGCGAAGAGGTGGTGGAGCCCCATCGGCATCATGTAATCGACGGCTGCCTCGTAGGAGCGCAGCAGCAGGTCGGTCATCGGCTCCACGAAGCGGACATCGTCGGTGAAGGTGAGTGCCAGCCACTCGCGGGCGATCTGTGCAGGAGCCAGCGTGGGGTCGTGGGCCAGCCGTCCGAAGGCGTACCAGTTGGCTTGCGCCATGTCGCTGCCGCACCAGTGGGTGTCGTCACCGATGTTCGCCACTCCTGCCACGGCAGGCAGCGTGGCAACGCCCCCCTTCCGCAGTTCGTCGAGATGGCGGAAGAACTCGCTCCACTGCTGTGCCAGGAACACGGTGTGGATACTCTCGCCCAGATATTCTTGCGTTATCTGCAGCTCGGGCATCACGTGGGTGTGCTGCAGTGTGAAGAGGAGCGGGCTGAGGGGTTCGCGCGGCTGGAAGTCGATGGGACCGTTCTTCACCTGCAGGATGACATTGTCGCGGAACTGTCCGTCCAGTGGCATGAACTCCTCGTAGGCTTGGCAGGCACGGTCGGCACTGCCTGCCGCATACACGAAGGCCCGCCACATCACGATGCCCGCGTGGGGAGCCAGCGCATCGGCCAGCATGTTCGCCCCCTCGGCATGGGTACGTGCATAGTCCATCGGTCCGGGCTGTCCCTCGCTGTTGGCCTTCACCAGGAACCCTCCGAAGTCGGGGATGAGGCCATAGATCTCGTCCACCTTTGCCTGCCACCATGCCGCCACCTCCTCGTCGAGGGGGTCGGCGGTGGGGAGCTCGCCGAGCGCCATCGGGGTGGCGAAGTTCACGGCGAGCATCACGCGGATGCCCTCCTTGCGCAGCTCTCCGGCGATGGCTTCCACCTTCTGCAGCATCTCTGTGGTGAGCATCAGTGGCTTGGCATTCACATTGTTCAGCACCACGGCGTTGATGCCCACCGAGGCGCATGCCCGTGCGTATGCCCTGTACCGGGGCGACAGCGAGTCGGGCAGCACATCCCACTGCCAGAGGGAGCGTCCCGCATAGCCACGTTCCACTGTGCCGTCGGGGTTGTCCCAGTGGTCGAGCACCACGATTCGCCCGTCGGCAGGCTGTGGGGGGAGCAGGGCAGATGTCCCTTCGCGCAGCCACAGGGCGTGACCATCCTCATCGGGTGGCACACCCTGTCGGGACGTGCACGCCAGCAGGAGCAACGTGCCGGTGAGCGCTGCGACAAGATGTCGGATGGGAGCGTGCGTCATGTACCGAGCCCTATGCGTTGTCAGTCGTCGGTCCCTTCGATGGTCTCTATGTCGCCGTGCTCGTCGAAGGTGAGCTCGCACACCTTCAGGCTACGGAGCCAGGACTTGCCGCCGGAGGGCTTGCTGTCGTGATGGAAAAGGTACCACTTTCCTTCCCATTCGATGATGGCGTGGTGGGTGGTCCAGCCCACGACGGGGGTCAGGATGTCGCCGC
>R18__coassemble_1225_pt1 | contig 56894 bp, 51 predicted proteins | sample R18__metabat2_high_PE_038 | metagenome-assembled genome bin R18 | reverse complement strand
GAGTTAAACTCTACGGATTTAAAGTTAAACTCTAAATCTATATTGTGGCAGCCTGTATATTACTTCAATAGGAACCGTGCCAATACAGACCGCAGGCGATCTATATCAATAGGTTTTGCGATGTGTTCGTCCATGCCTGCATCTATGGCTGCGCGGCGGTCTTCTTCAAACGCATTAGCGGTCATGGCAATGATGGGCAAGTGACTGGCCTCTGTGCCAAGAGCTCTGATTTGGCGGGTGGCCTCGTAGCCATCGAGGGTAGGCATCTGTATGTCCATGAGCACCAGATCATAGTCGTCAGGATGTGCGGAGCGTACACACTCCACCGCAATGTCTCCATCGGCAGCAGTGCTGACAATGCAGCCATACTCCTCAAGCAGGGTAGCGGCAATCTCTCGATTGAGCTCGTTGTCATCCACCAGAAGGATGCGCTTGCCCTGCAAGTCAAGGTTATCAACTGGCACTCGCTGATGTTCTGCGACATGCTCTTCGACCTGTAACTTCAGCGGGAGGACAATGGTCACCTTTGTGCCTTTGCCAGGCGTGCTTTGAACATCGATAGTGCCTTCCATCATATCAATGATGCTCTTGGTGATGGCCATGCCCAGTCCCGTGCCCTGGGTGGCACCGGCTGTGGGGGTGGTGGCTCGGGTGAAGGGGTCAAAAAGTACCTGCATGAAAGAGTCGTCCATACCTATGCCATTGTCCCTGATGGTGAAAATGTAGGTGGCACAATCGGAGGACTCAGCGGCTTGCTCGGCGACGCACATCGACAACGTGCCGTGGGGAGCAGTGTACTTGATGGCGTTCGTAAGGATGTTGAGAAGCACCTGGCTGACACGCAGACGGTCGCAGATGACATATGTGTCGGTAACGCCTGTCGTATCCACAGAAAAGTGGTGTTGCTTGGCTTGGATATCAGCCTGTACGATGTCGTACAACGTATCAATAATTTCCGGCAGGTGCTCAGGCTTCTCGTCAAGTGTCATCTTGCCTGATTCTATGCGGCTCATGTCAAGCACATCATTGATGAGCGACAATAGGTGTGCCGATGACTGGCTGATTTTCGACAGATAGTCTTTAACGAGTTGCTTATCGTCAATATGGTTTGCTGCCAACCCCGTAAAACCAATGATGGCATTCATAGGAGTACGGATATCATGGCTCATATTGTTGAGGAAGACGGTCTTTGCACGATTGGCACTCTGTGCCATGGAGAGTGCCTCCTCGAGTTGTTGCTGCTGGGCACGTTCCTTTCTCATCGACTCGGTGACATCCGTGCAGGACATTACGAATTGGTTACCGTCGTTGCTTACTTTGACAAAGTCGAAGACATAGTTACGATCGTAGCCCAGCGTGATGTCGGTCATATCCACGCTGAACCGTTTACAGGTCTTGAACTTCTCCAGAATGTACTCGGGACTTGTCATCCGCAGACAGCGTTCGCGGTCACGGTCGGCAATACCTTCGCTCACATATCCACGCATGGAGGTGGAGTAGTGGGTGATACCCCCATAGGTCGCCTCGCCCAATTCATCAATCTTCCAGTTGTGGAGGTAGTCGCGCGAGAGATCAGCATAGTATACCGACATGAAGGTGTCGGAGAGCTTGCGCAGCGTGATGTGCTCTTCATCGTTCTCGCGGCGCTTTAGGATGATGCTGTAGACCACTGTTGCAATGTGCTTGAGCACAGTGATATCGCCCTTGGCCAGGGCGGGATTGTCCACGCCGATGAATCCTACAACCTTGTCACCACTGATGAGCGGAGCGGCAACAAGGCTGCTGATGCCCTGCATCTCAAGGAGAGCAACCGCTTCGGGTGAATTATGCTCGCTGTCAAGTGCATCCATGAAGAATGCTCCTTGAATGTCGAACTGTTTGTACCAACCATCGCATACATCCATAGGAACATCCTGCAACTTGTCGATCATGGGCTCGATGCCGGCGGCGCACCATTCATAGGTATTGTTGATGATTTTCTTTTTGTCGTTGTTCTCGAAAATGTAGCATCGCTCGGCACCATAGTACTCGCCAGCTGTGACAAGTAGCTCGTCGATAGCTTTCTCCGGGATTTTGTCTGAAGCAAGTATCTTAAACGACCTGTTCAACGCCTGCTCGCTGCGAACGTCAGCATCACGGTTGCAGAAACCGATGGCAATGGCATTGGCTTCTTCGTTTATATCCTCGTACTTCACAACGTCCATATCACACCACAGGCATTTCTCCCCGAAGAATCGGCGGAAGCGGATGGTGAACTTCTTGCTGTGTGCAAGCTTCTTACGCACGGTATCTACGGTGAAATTTGCGAAGAGATGACTGTCGGCGGGATGTACGAGGGGAGAGGCGCCGAAGCGTTGGAGCATCACGAACGGGTCTTCGCCTTCCGCCACGATGCGTGCGGTCTCGGGAAAGCGGTTGCCATCAAGCGAATAGACACTGAAAACTCCCTCGCTGAGGTTGAAGTAGTAGAGTGTGTAGTACTCGCTGGCCAGTCCGCCAATCATCTGCATGTTTTCCTTTAGGCGATTCTGACTCTCAAGCCGTTCGGTGGCCATGGCATCAGCGAGGCAGAAACCCAATGTGAAGAGTGCTGGGGTACCATCATCATGACGCGAAAGAACGTAGGTGATGATATCCACCCACCGTCCCTTCAACAGATAATCTGACTTATATAAAAAAGTTCGCTTGTCGTCTGTAGCCAGCTCTTGGCGGACATAATCCAGATCAGCAATGCGGTAGAAGAATTCGCGCGCTTCACCCTTGTTTTTTTCGGCAAATGCTTTTACTGCGGCAGAGTATGGCTTTGTTTTGCCAGTTTCTATGTCGGAATATTCCGGGCTGCATTTGATGGCTCGTATCTTTTCGGTGTCGATATCCACGGCGTAGAGAGCAATGTACTCGTTGTACCTTTTATCCTCCAACAGCCGTTGGGCAACAGCCAAATCGTGCTCAGCCATACTGAGGATAATCTTGTCCTCACCAACCGATGTGATATTCATCTCACCCCAGAGTGTTGCCCCATTCTTGATGATGCAGTATGTCGTATCGTAAGATGATTCCTCTTTCAGACGCTCACGGATATAACCAAAGTCAAAGGCCTGTTCCATATGCTTTCTGTCACGCGGATGGATGACATATTGGAGAGTGAAGTTCCGGGCTTGAACAAAGTTCTGGAATTGCTCCTTACTCTCAATCATGTTAGGTGCCATCTTGCAAAGATTCATTGACCCGTCGCTCATGTCCACGAGATAGACGATATCGTAGTGGGCCGTCATGCTGCTGATAAGCTGTTGCAATTCCGCCCCTCGTCGGGCTTGCTCGCTGAGATAGTGGCTGGATATGTCCTGCACGAATACGTAAAAAACGTCTCCATGCATCTGGTCAGAGACAAGACGACTATAGCTATCCATCATTCCCATGCTGCCATCATTACGAATAAATCGGTATCTGACATGGGCTTCGTGACAGATGTTACATGCTACCTGTTCTTGTATGCTGGACATGGCAGCAGGGTAGTCATCGGGATGCACCATACCTTTGAAGGTATTGCCCGTGAGCACCCTGAGTTCTTCATCGATGTCACAGCCAAAGAGTGAAAGTATTTTCTTGTTGTAAACGATGAGCTCTCCGTCACCATGGGCTTGGTAGACAAAGAATCCACCGGGCAGCAATTCTCCCAGCTGTTCCATTAAAGGCAAATTCTCAAGGGTGATATGCAGATTGCCGGGAAGTATGGTATTGCCCTCTCCTTCCTGCTGCTGGCAGAGGTGTGTCCCGATGGAGTTGATACTGTCGCTCATGGATATCGGTTGATAATTTTGGCAAAGATACAATGATTATAAATAAAACACAATTTTTTGTGCTGTTTTTTTATCAACAAGGTTACGTGATTTTGTTAATCATAGATGTAGTATAAAAAAAAGAAGGCAGGTCATTACGACCTGTCTTCCTTATAGTACGGGTGGGAGGGTATCATCCACCGAAGTTATCGTAGTGAATCATGCTGGGCTCCACGCCAAGGCTGTCGAGAAGTCCGTTGACGGCTTTAGACATCGGGCCAGGGCCGCACATGTAGTATTCAATATCCTCGGGTGCGGGATGGTTGTGGAGGTACTCCTGCCACATCACATTGTGCACAAATCCTGCGGTGTACTTCACACCTGCTGCATCGGCTGCAGGATCGGGACGGTCGAGCGCCAGATGGAAGTGGAAGTTGGGGTATTCCTTTTCAATGGCGAGGAAGTCCTCAAGATAGAACACCTCGTTGAGGGCACGCGCACCATAGAAGTAGTGCATCTCGCGGTCCGTGGTGTGGAGGGTCTTGGTCATGTGCATGATTTGTGCACGCAACGGTGCCATGCCTGCGCCACCGCCGACCCAGATCATCTCGCGGCCAGAGTCGAAAATGGGATGGAAGTCTCCGTAGGGGCCAGACATGATGACCTTGTCACCGGGCTTCAGTGTGAAGATGTAGCTGGAAGCAATACCGGGGCTTACTTCCATGAATCCTACCTGTGGTTTCGGCTTGAAGGGTGGCGTGGCGATACGCACGGTGAGCATGATGCGGTCACCCTCGGCAGGGTAGTTGGCCATGGAGTAGGCACGGATGGTCTCCTCCTCATTCTTGCACTTTAGGCCGAACAAACCGAACTTCTGCCATGAAGGCAGGTACTCGTCGCCGATGAGCGCTTTGTCGATGTCCTTGTCGTAATCCATCTCATACTTCGGGATACGAATCTGAGCGTAACTGCCGGGTACAAAGTCCATGTGCTCACCCTTAGGAAGCTGTACGATGAACTCTTTGATGAAGGTAGCCACATTCTTGTTGCTTATAACCTCGCATTCCCATTCCTTGACGCCCATGACGCTTTCTGGAACCTTGATGCCCATGTCGCCCTTCACCTTCACTTGACAGCCCAGACGCCAGTGGTCTTGCTGCTGTTTGCGGTTGAAGTGGCTTACCTCAGAGGGCAGAATCTCGCCTCCACCTTCTACGACTTGACACTTGCACTGACCGCAGGAGCCCTTGCCACCACAGGCTGAGGGCAGATGCACGCCGTTGACAGCGAGCGTATTGAGCAGGCTGCTGCCACTCTCCACCTCCATCTCGTTTTCGCCGTTGATGGTGAGCTTGACGGGGCCACTGGCTACCAGGTAACGCTTGGCCACAAGCAGAATGGCGACGAGAAGGAGAATGATGACGAGGAATACTATAATACTCGTTAGAATCAGTTTCATCATAATCTGTTTCCTCCTTTTTTAAATGTTAAGGCCGGAGAAGCACATGAAGGCCATGGCCATGAGTCCGACGGTGATGAATGTGATGCCGAGGCCCTTGAGGGCTGCGGGAGGGTTACTGTAGGCGAGTTTCTCGCGGATAGCTGCCAACAGGATGATAGCGATGGCCCATCCGATACCGCCTCCGAGAGCGTAGGCTACCGAGTCGCCGAAGTTGGTGATAGCCTGCGTATTGGAGGGGTCAAGGCCTATGCGCTGCTGCATAAACAGCGATCCACCCATGATGGCGCAGTTTACTGCGATGAGCGGGAGGAAGATACCCAACGAATTGTAGAGGCTGGGAGTGAACTTCTCTACTACCATCTCGACCAGCTGCACGATACCGGCAATAACGGCAATGAACAGGATGAACGAGAGAAACGAAAGGTCTACACCTTCAACGATACAGTTGGGGCCGAGCACCTTGGTCTGCAGCAGGTAGTTTACCGGCAGGGTAATAAGCTGCACAAAGGTGACAGCTATACCAAGGCCAAGCGCTGTCTTTACATTCTTCGATACGGCAAGATAGGAGCACATACCGAGGAAGAAGGCGAAAATCATGTTGTCCACAAAAATAGAGCGGACGAAGAGACTAAAGAAATGTTCCATAGTGATGTTTCTTCTTTTTTTATCGGGTTTGTACTCTGTTTATTTCTCTTGCAACTCGGGCTTGTGTGCACGTTGCCACCAGATGATGCATCCCAGAATAATGAGTGCCATGGGCGGCATAAGCATAAGGCCATTGTTGAGGTAGCCGTGATCGTAGCACCACTGCGGAATAACCTGATAGCCGAAGAGGCATCCGCTACCGAAAAGTTCGCGGATGAAAGCCACGATGATGAGTATCTTGGCATAGCCAAGGCCGTTGCCGAGACCATCAAGCAGGCTCTCCCACGGGCCATTGCTCATGGCAAAGGCCTCAAGGCGTCCCATCAGGATGCAGTTGGTGATAATCAGACCCACATATACCGAGAGCTGCACGCTCACGTCATAGGCAAAAGCCTTGAGCACCTCGCTGACGATGGTCACCAGTGCTGCACATACCACCAACTGAATGATGATGCGGATGCGGTTGGGGATGGTGTTGCGCAGCAGGGAGATAACAAGGTTTGAGAGTGCCACGATGATGGTGACGGAGAGTCCCATGACGATGGCAGGCTTCAGCTGGGCGGTGACGGCCAGCGATGAGCATATACCGAGCACCTGTACGGTGACGGGGTTGTTGTTGCCCAGAGGAGCAATGAATGCTTCTTTATTGTTTTTCTTCATAGTTATGTCCTCCTTATATTATTCGTTGGCAGTTTCGTTGCAGTGTCCGCAGGCGGCTGTGCCGGCACAGGCGTGGTCGCACTCACCTTCAGCATGATTACCGCACTCACCTTCAGCATGGCCACAGCTGGCTGTGTCTTTGCATGGCGTGGCTGCGCCTTGTCCAAGGTAGGGCAGGTAGAGGCTGAGCACATCGTTGAGCATGTTGGAGACGCCCGTAGATGTGAAAGTGGCTCCGGAGAGACCATCGATTTCATAGTCGGCATCTTTGACATTACCATTTTTTACCACACTCAGCGCAATGGCACCATCCCTGACGAGTTTCTTGCCCTGGAAAGGTACCTGGAACTTCGCACGATTGGTGATTTCGGCACCGAGGCCCGGCGTTTCACTGTCGTGTGTGAAGTCCACACCACAAACGGTCTGCTTGTCGCTGTTGAGTGACAGGTAACCATAGATGGGACCCCAAAGGCCCTGTCCCTTGAGGGGGAAGATGTACTTGGTATCACCATCTACAGAAGCGATGTACACAGGAAGTTTCTCGGCAATCTCAGCCGTGCTGCAGGCGAAGGCACATCCTTCGTCGGTGCAGGCTACAGAACCATCGGCATTCAGCAACTGCTCGGCAGTGATGTACTTATCATAGGCAGCAGCGGCATCTTTCTCAAAGATGTTGAGCGATGCAAGGATGTGCTTCTGCTTGTCGAGGTCAATATTCTTCTGCTGACGATCGTGCAGCGCGCTGCTGACGAAAGCGAGCAGGAATGCTACGATAATCACAACTATCGAAGCATATATAAAGGTATATGAATTTTTGTTCGTATTCATAGCGTGTTCGATAATTTAATGTGATTACTTGGCTTTCTGCATACGTTTGGCACGTCGGCTGATGTTTGTCTGATAGACACAATAGTCGATGAGCGGAGCACAGAGATTCATAAGCAGGATGGCGAGCATCATGCCTTCAGGATATCCGGGATTGGCAACGCGGATAATGATAGCCATCATGCCGATGAGGAATCCGTAGATCCACTTGCCAGTCTCGGTGCGTGCGCTGGTTACAGGGTCGGTGGCCATGAAGCAGGCACCGAAGGCGAAACCACCGAGCACAAGGTGTTCGTACCAAGGCATCATGGCAACGGCATTGTCAGGACTACCAACCTTGTTGAACAGCAGAGCAGTGAGTGCACCGCCAACGAATACGCTGAGCGTGGTCTTCCAACTGCTGATGCCAGTGCACATGAGCAACAGAGCGCCCAGAGCAATGGCAATGATGCTGGTCTCGCCGATGGAGCCGGGAATGAATCCCCAAACCATGTTCCAGTCGAAGGGTTGCACACCTTCAATCGCGGTAAGACCGAGCGGGGTGGCGCATGTAGCAGCGTCAGGCAGGTTGCAGCCGAGGCCGAAGATGGTGTGGTCAAGCACCCATACATGGTCACCGCTGATTACGCTGGGATAAGCGAAGAAGATGAAGGCACGGGTGATGAGCGCAACGTTGAAGATGTTCATGCCAGTACCGCCGAAAATCTCCTTGGCGAAAATCACAGAGAAGGCAGTGGCAATGACCACGATCCACCAGGGAGTGGTGACAGGGATGATGAGGGGGATGATGAATCCCGTCACGAGGAATCCTTCGTGTATCTCCTCACCATGCCACTGTGCTACGGTGAACTCGATGGCCAGACCAGTGACGTAGGCCAGGATGAAGTTGGGCAGATAGGCGAGGAAACCATAGCCAAAGGTGGCCCAGAAACCTGTGTACTTCGCGGTGACGCCATAGGCAGCACCGAGGGCGAGGTTCTGGTAACCGATATTGTACATGCCGAACAACATGGCAGGCACCAGCGCGATGACAACCATAATCATCAGTCGCTTCGAATCGAATGAGTCATGGATGTTCGAGCCTGACTTTGCGGTATCGTTAGGTACAAAGAGGAAGGTTTCAAAACCCTCGAAGAGTGAACGGAATGCGTGGAACTTACCACCTTCCATCACATTGGGCTTTATCTGGTTGACAAAGCGACGCATCTGATAGTTAAACTGTTTCAGTCCCATAGCTTATTCCATTTCGGCGCGCAGCTTGTCAAGTCCTTCGCGGACAATACGCTGCACTTCCAGTTTCGATGAATCTACAAACTCACACAGGGCAAAGTCTTCAGGTGCAACCTCATAGATGCCCATGGCTTCCATCTTGTCCACATCGCCGGTAATAATAGCCTTGACGAGGTATTCGGGATAGATATCCATAGGGAAGACTTTGTCGTATTCGCCCGAGGCAATCATATGACGTTCACCGCCCTTGATACGGGCATCAATGTCATAGGTTTTCTTCGGGGTAAGGAAGGAAAGGAAGGTACGGCTCACGCTGAAATGATTGAAGCGGGGAGCAATCCATCCCAACACCTCGTTCACGTCATCGCCCTCGGGAATTACGGTGATCATATTGGCAAAAGCTCCGAGGAACGCATCGCGTTTGACTGGGGCTCCGGTAAGCACGTTGCCGTTGATGATACGGTTGTGGCGGTCCATCTTGTCATTCTTTCCAAGGATGTCAGCAATGCATGCGCCCAAGGTCACCTTGGCATAGGTAGGATGTTCGAGCTGTGTGCCAGCCAGAGCAATGGTGCGGGTGAAATCCACAGTGCCATTATTGAATACGCTGCCGATAGCGAGCACGTCCTGTGCTGCTACCGTCCAAACTACCTCGCCCTTGTTGACGGGACGTATGTGGTTAATCTGTACTCCGACATTGCCGGCAGGGTGGGGACCCTTGAATACGGTCAACTGCACATTGTTGGCATTGGTGAGTGCCTGGGCACTCTGTTCATTGCTGATGCTCAAAAAGGTAGGCGCCAGCTTGGCCAATGCACTCAAGCCCGTCTGAAAGTCTGCTTCACGGCCTTGCATAACATACTCAAAGTCCGGCGCAAGAGGAGCGCTGTCAAAGGCGCTCACGAAGATGGCCTTGGGACTGTCGTCGGGGTTGGCAACAACGTCGTAGGGACGCTGACGTACAAATGCGAACACGCCGCTCTCCAACATTGTCTCCTTCACTTGCTCTGGGCTCAGTGAGTGCACACTCTTCACCCCGAAGGAAACAGCATTCGCCGAACCATCAGGAGCGACAGTAATGCTCAGTACCTTGCGGCGCGCACCACGGTTTACTGCGGTGACGGTGCCGGCAACAGGACTAACGAACTTCATTTCAGGATGCTTCTTGTTTACAAACAAGGGCTCCCCGGCCTTTACTTCTTGTCCAGGGGCAACCACCACCTTGGGGGTAATGCCGGTGAAATCGTCGGGCACGAGACCATAGCACGTGGCGGACGATATCACGACACATTCCTTCGGGGCAGCACCCTTCAACTTGATGTCGAGGCCTTTTCGTAATCTAATTACTTCTGGCATAAATAGTTAGTATTAATAGAAAATGTAATTCTTATGCTTATTTCTCTAAAACTCGGCAAAATTACTTATTTCTTTTGACGTGACGAAATAATATGCCCAAATAATTAAAAATTGTCATGCGCGCGAAAGAATTTGCCCTTTTGCGCTTGTCAATTGCCAATAATGCGCTACTTTTGCAGATTGTTGTAGAGGAACTATTGCTGTGAGCCGTCTGAACCGACATATACGTAACATCTTGGTCGCTTTGTGCTGCCTTCTTCTCGTAGGGATGCTGCTGCTCAATGCGCCATTTGTGCAGCATCGTACTGCCAAGCTGTTGTCTTCAGCCATCGAGGAGCATACAAAAGCACACGTTGATCTAACGGGGCTTCGCTGGAGACTACCGAGTGATGTTGTTGTGGACAGCCTGCGCATCGATGATCATGAAGGACGGCCTATGTTCGCAGCCGACCGCGTAGCAGTGAAGATAAAATGGACTACTCTGCTGCACAAGGGGGAGGTTGACATCCGCAATGTCCGTTTGTTCCACCCGGTGGTGCATCTTGTGGCAGACAGCCTTGGTGCTCCAGTCAATGCCGAGTTTCTGTTTGATATGTTCAATACCGATGATGACGAAGGAGGAATCGGAACTGTTCGTGTCAACTCGCTTATCGTCAGGCATGCCACCTGCAGCTACGATGTACTGTCGGAACCTACTACTCCTGATTGTTTCAACCCTTCTCATGTCAGCATTTCCGACCTCAATGCACACCTTTCACTGAAGATACTCTCACCCGATTCGCTGAACTTGAATATGCGTGAACTGATGCTTCATGAACAATCGGGTATTGAGTTGAACGATATGCAGTTGCGAATCTGTGCCAATCACAGAAGAATGCTACTGTCAGACTTCGCACTCGAAATGCCCCATACATCTCTCCATCTCGACACGCTGAACATTAATTATATGTTGCCATCGTTTGAGGAGTCGTTGGCAGACACGGCACTTCTCTCTTCACTCAAGATAAACGATATTCTTTCTTCGCTCAGCTATTGGGGAGCATTGACACCTTCTGTGTTTACACCGTCAGATTTGGCTGCATTCGTTCCCGAATTACTGCCCCTCGATGAAAGCCTTACACTCTGTGCTGATTTTGCAGGTGACAAACAGCATGTTAGTATCCCGAAATTGGAGTTACGCACTTTACACCGCGATGTAGATGTATGCCTACAGGGAACATCAGAAATGTCTGATGTTCATTTTTCCCGGCTCAACGCTGACCTACAACGCTGTAATGTCAGTTCACAAGGATGGCAAACCGTGGTTGACCTATTGGTTGCTGCAGATACGCTCTGTGGCACCTCGTTGGCACCATCGGTACGATTGTGGGCGGAACGTCTCGGCAACTCATCTCTCAATGGCAGCATTGATTTTTCTACAAAGGAGGCAGCAGCAAGTCTTGCTTTTCATTCGGATGCCGGCATGGGAAATCTACAGGCAGCTCTTGATGAGGAGGGATGCTATCTTGTTCAGATTGACGGACAAGACATTGATATTGGAAGGTTGCTCAACGAGAGCACATTAGGCACAACCTCAGCAACGATGACATCGGAAGGTATCATTGACAGAGAGACATATCAGATAAACTCATGTGAGGCAGACCTTCGCATTGATGACTTCCAATATCAAGGTTATACTTATAGCCCAATGGTTGCAAACGCAACCTTATCCGATGATCACCTTGCAACAAAATTATCGGTCAGCGATCCTCATATAGCTGCACAGGTGGAAGGCTCTTGCATGCTGACTGTAAATAGCCTGCGCAACATTCGTTTTCAAGCAGTTGTGGATAGTCTTGATATGCATGCTCTGCACATCATTGATACACACCCTGACACGCGTTTTGCATTTCAAATTTCAGGAAACATAAATGACACAGACGTAGATGCTTTGGCGGGTTCTGTGGCACTGAACGGTTTTACCCTTACGGATAGCGACCATAGCTGGCGACTGGAACGTTTGACCCTTTCAGCTGTCCCAGAACCCGACCGCCAGACTTATACCATCATTTCTGATTGCATGAATGGTGCACTTACAGGTGATTTCCGCTTAAGCACACTTGCCGGCACTGCCTACAACTTACTGGAGCGCTATGAACCTACGCTGACATCATCGTTATTACCCGAATTGGCCGCTGCAGGAAAACAAGCGAGGAATAATATTGCACTCGAACGCAGCAACGAATTGACATTCACACTGAATATATCGGATCTGTCCCCCCTGCATGAGTTATTCGACATGCCAGTAGCGCTACAAGCTCCGGCAAATGTGAATGGTTGTCTCTTTGAACGCAATGGTATACTGAACATAATGGCTGACGTACCGCAGTTGCGCCTTGGCGACAATCATTGTCGCAACCTTCTGTTCGCCGTTGCGGGTGACAACGATTCTTTGAAGGCCTCTGTGAACGGAACACTGCTTTATGACGAAGGTAAACAGTTGCAAATCAGAACTGATATAACGGCGGAAGATGATACAGGAGATATATCGCTGTCATGGAATGGTGCTGGCGGCCTTCCTTTCACCGGACAGTTTGCTGCGGGGTTGTCGTTTTCTGAAACTGCTGGGAATAGTCTCCTGACCGCCATCAATCTGCACTCCTCTGAAACTTCATATGATGGTAGCACATGGACATTTGATCCATGCCATATGCTCCTCATGCCCGACAGATATGTTGTTGATGGTCTGCATGCAACCTGTGGTCATCAGTTCTTGTCTGCTGAGGGTGCCATAGCCACAAAGAACAACATCCGTTACGACATAGCAGACAGCCTATCTGTGCACTTTAACGACATTGACATTGGTAACATACTTGATGCCATAGCCTTCTCACCTGACCTTACGTTTGGAGGACGGGCCAGTGGCTCGGCATCGCTGTGCAATTTTGTCCCAGGCATGCCTCGCGTGTCGGCAGAGCTTGACATCGACAGCCTGACATTCTGCGACGGGTCATTAGGCAACGCTATAGTACAAGTCGGCTGCAATGCAGATGACATCCATTTTGATGTACGGGCGGCCGAAAGCATTGTAGTGGATAATTCTTTGCCATACACCCATGTGCATGGGGAAATGTCAATGGCAAAAGACTCCATAGACCTTACGGTTGATGCCGGCGGCACGGACATGGCCTTCGTCGGTGGGCTTATCCCCGATGTGTTTGATGTGGTGGGTGGACGTGCGTATGGCTCGCTGCGCATCTTTGGTCCGCTTGAAGCGCTTGATATGGAGGGCGATCTGCATGCAGCCGATGCTTCGATGCATTTGCCATCCACACAGGTCACCTACCACTTCGATGACATACTCCACTTCCGCCCTGGCACAATCCGCTTCGACAACATCACGGTCTATGACCGTGACGGTCGTGATGCTCTTCTCGATGGTTATATCAATCACAATCATCTGGATAACTGGTCTTACGATCTTGATATTGATGCTCATGGCATACTCGGATTGGATCTTCCGAATTCTGTCGGAAGCTCATTCTATACTACCGTCTATGGCGATGGCACCGTACATGTCTATGGTGCCGATGATCTCCATGTGGATATAGATGCCCGTACCTGTCGTGGATCACTCTTTGCTCTCAACCTGGCAGGAACGACCAGTACTGAGTCTGGCTTTATTACCTACCGCGACCGTGATCGTATAACCGCTGCCGAGGAGTCACGCCGTAATAGGATGCATTCCTCTGATGTTGCGCGGAAGTACACGGTACAGCCCTATGCACGATTACGTGGCAAAAACATGCCTGAAGCAGACGAGGTTTCCGATTGCTACATCCATGTGACGGCACGTGTTACTCCTGATGCCACCATCAAGCTTGTTTTAGATCCTTCAACCGATGACAATGTCAGTGCGTATGGCACAGGTGTCCTCGATATACAGCTTCACAACGACGACCTTTCCATCAAAGGGCCCTATACCTTGTCACATGGATCCTATCATCTCAATGTGCAGGATTTACTGCATAAAGACTTTGAGATTGTTGATGGTTCCACCGTTACATTCGATGGCGATCCCATGGCAGCACGCCTTGACGTTACTGCCCAATACACCGTGGGAAGTGTGCCGCTTTCCGACCTTACCTCCGATGCGGCATCAATGGACAACGTGCGCGTGAACTGTCTGCTGGGCATTGGTGGCACACCGTCTGAACCGCAGCTTCATTTCGGACTAGACCTGCCGCAGGGCACTGAGGAACAGAAGAGCATACTGCGTACCTACACAGCAACCGAAGAGCAAATGAATCTGCAGTTTGTCTATCTGCTCGGTCTGGGCAAGTTCTATACTTATGATTACGGACAGACAACGAGTGGTACGCAAGGCGGTTACTCTGCTATGACATCGCTCGTCAACAGCACAATCTCTGGCCAGTTAAATGCCATCATATCAGATCTTCTTGCCAATGACAATTGGACACTATCAGGCAATATCCGTTCAGACAACATCTTGGGCACCTATTCCGATGAGTCTCTTGCAGGCAACATGGAAGTGCTGGGCATGCTGGAGGGTCATATGCTTGACAACCGCCTGCTGGTGAACGGAAACTTCGGCTACCGCGACAATCCGATGTATGCAAGCAACTTCATCGGCGATTTTGACATCCGCTACCTTATCATCCCTCGTCAAAGCCTATGGATAAAGGGGTATAACAAAACCAACGACCGTTACTTCTCCCGGACAGCGCTCACCACACAAGGCATTGGACTCATGTTCAACAAGGACTTTGATTCGTTGTGGAAAAAGAAAAAAGATACGTTTGTTACTGACAATGATACAATTCAGTGATTATGAAGAAAAAGAATAAATACGGCAAAAAGGGTCCTAATCAGATCTTCAAATATTCTCCCTCTGAGGATACCACATTGCTCGCTTTCCTCTATGAGGTGCTGGCCCCAAAAAGCCGCACCGACATCAAATCTATGCTGGCGCACCACCATGTGCAACTGGGTGACAGCGTGGTGACCCAATTTGATACACCTGTGAAAACTACGGATGTGGTATCAGTGAACTTTACCCGGCCATTCCCCGTCATCAAAGACCACCGCATACATATTCTCTATGAAGATGACTGGTTGTTGGCTGTAGAGAAGACATCCGGACTGCTCTCCGTGGGACGGGAGGGCAGCAATGACACTACAGCGTGGAGCCTCGTCACTGACTATGTCAAACAACGTGATCCACGGTTACAGGCTTTCGTCTGCCATCGTCTCGATCAATACACCTCAGGTATCCTTATCTTTGCGAAAGACAGCTCCATACAGCGTGAACTGCGTTACCAGTGGGATAGTTATGTGCGTGAACGTGCCTATCAAGCGGTGGTAGAGGGGTGCCCCAACGAGGATCATGCTGAATTACGCGACTATCTCTATGAGGATACGAAGATGAATGTCCACGTGACAAACGATGCCAATCAGAAAGATGCCCGTCTTGCTGTCACGCGCTACTCACTGGTACAGACCAATGGACGTTATTCATTGCTTAATGTGCAGATTTTTACCGGACGCAAAAACCAAATACGTGTTCAGCTCTCCGAACGTGGTTTCCCTGTGGCCGGTGACCGCAAGTATGGCGCAAGAACCAACCCAGGAGCACGCCTGATGCTCCACAACAGCCGGCTCTCCATCGAACATCCTGCCACGCATGAAATCCTGACGTTCAACCTCCCCACGCCGAAGTCGTTCTACACCTTCACACGTCCATCGGCAGGTTCCGATGGCAGCACCGTCCAGTGATGCACCGTTATCCACATTTTCTGCTCCTGCTGCTGTTGTCCGCTGCGCTCCCCGCGCAGGAATGTGCACAATTAGCAGTGGCACGACGTTTCTTGGGACGTCCTTATGTAGCGAATACATTGGAAGTCAACGCTCCTGATGAACAGCTCGTCGTGGATACACTGCATGTCGACTGCACTACATTTGTCGATCAGGTGCTGGCACTCGCTTTGACTGAGAATGCGACAGGGCAATCCTGTATATCAGCCGACAGCACGTTCCGCTCCCTGCTTACACGCATCCGCTATCATGACGGCATCATCGATGGCTATGCCTCACGCTGTCATTACTTTACCGATATGGCAGACAACATGGCAACGCAAGGTTTGCTGTTGCCGGTAAAGTCACGGGGAATGGTGACACGCTCCATTACACTCCACTTCATGTCATCTCATCCTGATAGCTACATCCAGTTGCGCTCCGATACGGTTGAACAAACCTTTATACGGCGTGCCGAGAGCCGCCTTGGCACAGTACGCCAACATTATATTCCAAAGGAGCAGAAGTCCGCTTTTCGCCGTTCAACTTCATGCATCCGTGATGGCGATGTGCTGGCATTGGTTAGCACCATTGATGGACTGGATGTCAGCCATCTCGGTTTTGCCGTGTGGGTAGGAGAGGAGCTCCACCTATTGAATGCTTCCTCACGGCAAGGATGTGTGGTGCTTGATGACCAGCCCCTCCGCAGCTATCTCCTTACTCGCTCGTCCTGCCCGGGCATTGAAGTATGGCGGCCTTGCATCAGCAATGGGTTCAGCTCTTCTTCCAATCTCCAAAAATAGAATATTTGCAGCATCTATTAATCAGACATCGTAGAGTTTAACAACGTTATCATAAAGTTTAACTTTAAAAATTTAGAGTTAAACTCTAAAGTCACGAAGTTAAACTCTAAAGTCACGAAGTTTAACTCTGATTGCGCAGAGTTAAACTCTTTCGCTTACCAATGTCTGACAACGTGTTTCGTCAACCATCATACCCTTCTCGGAGACTTTTGTACAGAGGTTGTCAATTGTCATAAAAGCAAGCGAAAAGTAGATCTCGGTGGGGTATCTATAGGACTGATTCATGAAAACTATGACAATTGACAACCTCAGAACAAAAGTCTTTGAGGCGAACGCAAAGGAAGCAATGTAATTCACAAAAAAGCATTGCTTTTTCGATTTTTCAACGTGTTAGGTCTCCACCCGAACATGTCGGAACGTGGAACGAAGTTCTTGAAAAAGCCATTATGAACAAAAATGGCCTGAATATGTGCGCAGATTCTTCTTATTTTATGTATTTTTAAAATATAAAAGAAGTAAATAAACTTGCCCGTTCAATTTATAATGACTAATTTTGCAGCGTAAAATAGAAAAGAACACGTTGAATGGGCATATTCTCAATATTCTCAAAAAACAAGAATGATAAACCTGCCGAACAACAAGCGGCTGAAAAAGAAGTTTATAAGAAAGGACTGCAACGTACCAAGGATGGTATGATGACCCGTCTGGCACGTGCCGTGGCCGGCAAGTCTCACGTAGATGATGATGTGCTGGACAACCTTGAAGAGGCGCTCATAACCAGCGACGTGGGCATAGAGACAACGTTGAAGATCATTGAACGCATACAAACTCGCGTTGCACGTGATAAATATCTGAACACAAACGAAATGAACGCAATCCTCAAAGAAGAGATTGCTGCTTTGATTACCGAGAACGCCGCCTCCTCAGCTGGCGATTTTACCCTCGATACCGATAAACGTCCCTACGTAATGATGGTGGTGGGAGTAAATGGTGTTGGCAAAACAACCACGATCGGCAAACTTGCCGCAAAATTCAAACAGGCCGGTTTGAAAGTCTATCTGGGAGCTGCCGATACCTTCCGCGCAGCTGCGGTAGAACAGTTGGTAGAGTGGGGGAGACGGGCCGATGTGCCTGTGATAAAGCAAAATATGGGTGCTGACCCAGCATCAGTAGCCTTCGATACAGTGAAATCTGCCGTGGCGAACAATGCAGACATTGTCATCATAGATACCGCAGGACGCTTGCACAATAAGGTCGGTTTGATGAACGAGCTTACGAAAATCAAGAATGTGATGAAGAAGGTTGTTGACCATGCACCCGACGAAGTGCTGCTGGTGCTCGATGGTAGCACGGGACAAAATGCCTTCGAACAAGCCCGGCAATTCACACTCGCCACAGAGGTCACCTCACTGGCCATTACTAAACTTGACGGTACTGCCAAGGGCGGCGTGGTGATAGGCGTCAGCGATCAGTTCCACATACCCGTGAAGTATGTGGGATTGGGCGAGGGCATCGATGACCTGCAAGTGTTCGACAAAGAAGAATTTGTGGAATCACTGTTCTGCTGACACCATGGTGAAGAATCGCGTGGATGTAATCTCGCTCGGCTGCTCCAAGAATCTTGTGGACTCCGAAAAGCTCATGCGCCAGTTGGAGGTACAGGGTTATACCGTGTGTCATAACCCCGACAAGGTGAAAGGCGAGGTAGTGGTGATCAATACTTGTGGCTTTATAGGTGATGCAAAAGAGGAATCGGTGAACATGATACTCGAGGTATGCCAGGAGAAAGCACGCGGACACATCCGGAAAGTCTTTGTGATGGGATGCCTATCTGAACGCTATCGGAATGAACTGGAAGATGAAGTACCGGAAGTGGACCGATACTTCGGCAAGTTTGACTGGCCGGATCTGCTCACAGAATTGGGAAAAGTGTATGACGCGGATCTTTCTGCGCAACGCACCCTGACCACCCCAAGCCACTATGCATATGTAAAGATTGCCGAAGGATGCAATCGGCATTGCTCCTACTGTGCCATTCCAATCATCACTGGACATTATGTATCACGTTGCATGGAGGACATCGTGGCTGAAACGGAATGGCTGGTGGCACAGGGTGTCAAGGAGATACAACTTATTGCACAGGATCTGACTTACTACGGTATGGATCTCTATCACCGTCCGTGCATCGCTGAGTTGGTAGAACGGATAGCTGACATCCCCGGCGTGGAATGGATACGGCTGCATTACGGATATCCAACGGATTTCCCCGCAGACCTCCTTCGCGTGATACGTGATAGACCGAATGTTTGCAACTACCTGGACCTGGCCCTGCAACACATCAGCGACCCCATGCTGGCAAACATGCACCGACACATTACTGCCGAGGAAACACGCAAACTGCTGGAAAGAATACGTCATGAAGTGCCGGGCATTGTACTGCGCACAACGATGATGGTAGGATTTCCCGGTGAGACCGATGAGGACTTCGAAAAGCTGAAGCAATTCGTCCGCGAAATGCGTTTTGAGCGCATGGGGGCATTTGCTTATAGCGAAGAAGAAGGTACATGGGCTGCCAAAAACCTTGTGGACGATGTGCCCGAAGATGTCAAGCAACAACGGCTGGACGAGTTGATGGCCCTGCAACAGGAAATTGCCGGGGAGGTGAGTGCATCGTTCGTAGGAAGGGAACTGAAGATAATTGTTGACCGCGTGGAGGGCAACTATTATATAGGTCGCACTGAATACGACTCGCCGGAGGTTGACCCTGAAGTACTTGTACCCAAGCAACTGTGCAACATGGAGATTGGCTGTTTCTATTATGTGCGCATCACCGATACGGATGATTTTGACTTATATGCTGAACCTGTTTGAGCTATGAACAATCGTAACTTTCTGAACGAATTGGCAAAACGCACCAATCGGACACCACAAGAAACCGAGAAACTGGTAGGTGATTTGTTGTCGTTGGCAGTAGAGCATTTTGATAAAGGTGACGCTCTGAGTGTTTCCAGTTTTGGAGTGTTTGAGGTGAAGAAAAAGAATGAACGCATTTCCGTTAACCCCTCCACAGGGAAACGTACACTCATTCCACCTAAACTATCACTTTCTTTCAAACAGGGTAATGCACTGAAAGATAGACTTAACACGCAGACTCAAGCAGAGTAAGTTCTCATTAGTATGGAAAAGAAAGTATCGGCATCGAATCTTGCAGAGGAATTGGCGGCACGCTGTAGCATGCCCCAATCCGCAAGCACAGACTTTGTGCGAGCATTCTTTGAAACCATAGTGGATGGCCTTCACGAAGAAGGTTTGGTGAAAATCAAAGGATTCGGCACTTTCAAGGTCACGCAGATGGATGACCGGGAGAGCGTTGATGTGAACAACGGTGAACGTATCATCATCAAGGGATATGCCAAAGTATCCTTCGCGCCTGATGCTGCGCTCAAAGAGCACATTAACTTGCCATTCGCGCAGTTTGAAGCTACAGAATTGGCAGATACATACATAGCTGACAATATTGAAGAGAACAATGACATTGCAGAAGAGAAGGTGGAAGATGATGCAGGTCCCAATGTTGTCCAAATAGAAAAAAAGCCAGAAACTGCAGAAACAAAACCTCTGAATGAGGTAAACACTCCCGATGAAAGTGTCCATTTGGAAGTGCCAGAGGAGGTTATGCAACCAGATGCTTCCAAAAAAGATGACCTTATCGTCTATATCAACAAGAAACCGCATACTTTGCATTGGCTTTATTGGATAGTTGCACTGATATTTCTGTTGGCAGGGTGCGTTGGAGGCTATCTGTGGGGGGAGAAGCATAAAAAGTCCCCCTCTACATACCACCCATCAGAAAAAGACATGGTGAAAGTGCCGGATTTGACATATCTAGATTTGAACGCATCTGTTGGAGTAGATGACACCCTGCAGAATAGGGGAGTACCCTATATCGTGCCTCTGACCGAAAATATTAAGGAAAAGAGCCTGAAGGACATCTCAATGGCCGATACGACAGATTATATTATCAGCGGTACACTTGCCACGCACGAGCTGCAACAGGACGAAACAATTATCCGATTGTCACAAAAATATTATGGTGACAAACGGCTGTGGCCATATATAGTTACGCATAATTGTATGAAGAATCCCAATGAAGTACACATTGGCACGATGATTGCTATTCCATTTTTAAAGAATAAAACAAATCCATAAATAGAAAAATTATGACAAGTTCTATCGACATTCGTGAATTGAACGAAAAAATTGAAAGACAAAGCGCTTTCGTTACCAACCTGATGACAGGAATGGATCAGGTAATCGTCGGGCAGAAACATCTTGTAGAGTCGCTGCTCATTGGACTGCTTTCCGATGGACATGTACTGCTCGAAGGAGTTCCTGGTCTGGCAAAGACATTGGCCATCAAAACACTGGCATCGCTCATCGATGCACAGTATAGCCGTATTCAGTTCACCCCAGACCTTCTCCCTGCCGATGTGACAGGTACCATGATATACAGTCAGAAGGATGGTGCATTTCTGCCGAATAAAGGTCCCATTTTTGCCAACTTTGTCCTGGCGGACGAAATAAACCGAGCTCCTGCCAAAGTGCAGAGTGCTCTGCTTGAAGCCATGCAGGAGCGTCAGGTAACTATCGGAAAGGAAACCTATCAGCTGCCCACGCCCTTCTTGGTGATGGCCACACAGAACCCTATCGAGCAGGAGGGTACCTATCCGCTGCCTGAGGCTCAAGTGGACCGTTTCATGATGAAGGTCGTGATTGACTACCCGAAACTTGAAGAAGAGAAAAAAATCATCCGCCAGAATATAAGCGGTGAAAAGATGGAAGTAAAACCCATCATGAAAGCCGAGGAAATCCTCAAAGCACGCGAGGTAGTTCGCGAGGTGTACATTGATGAAAAAATCGAGCAGTATATAGCTGACATCGTGTTCGCTACACGCTACCCTGAAAAGTACGACTTGAAGGACCTCAAGAACATGATATCGTTCGGCGGTTCACCCCGTGCCTCCATCAATCTGGCTCTGGCAGCTCGTGCCTATGCCTTTGTGAAGCGCCGCGGATATGTAGTGCCCGAGGATGTACGTGCCGTTGCACACGATGTGCTTCGCCACCGTATAGGACTGACCTATGAGGCCGAAGCTAGCAATATGTCATCGGACGAAATCATCAGCAAGATTCTCAATAAGGTAGAAGTTCCCTAACATAGGTGCGATGGATGCCAACGAACTGATCGAGAAAGTACGCAAGATAGAGATTAAGGCAAGGGGACTTTCCAACAACCTCTTTGCCGGCCAGTACCACACTGCCTTCAAGGGAAGAGGTATGGCTTTCTCAGAAGTACGTGAATACCAGTACGGCGATGATGTGCGCGATATCGACTGGAACGTCACCGCACGCTTCAACCATCCCTATGTGAAGGTGTATGAGGAGGAGCGTGAACTCACGGTGATGTTGCTCGTTGATATGTCGCAGAGCCTCGATTTCGGCACCACAACAAGGTATAAGAAGGATATGGTGGCCGAGATAGCTGCCACATTGGCTTTCTCTGCTATTCAAAACAACGATAAGATTGGTGTTATCTTCTTCACGGACAAGGTGGAACGCTTCATCCCCCCGCAGAAGGGACGCAAGCACATCCTCTACATCATACGTGAGCTGCTTGACTTCAATGCCGAAAGCCATCTGACAGATCTCAGTGTGCCCTTCGTTTATCTGACGAATGCCATCAAAAAACGTTGTACGTGCTTTGTGCTAAGTGATTTCATCGATGCACATGATTACAAGGATGCGCTGACCATAGCCAACCGCAAACATGATGTGGTAGCCATACAGGTTTACGACAAGAGGGTGGAAGAATTGCCTAATGTAGGGCTCATGAAGGTACGTGATGCCGAAACAGGTAAAGAACAGTATATAGACACCTCATCACCAAAAGTGCGTAACATTCACCACGACTGGTGGACAAAACGGCAGCACGAACTAACCGAAACATTCCTCAAGTGCAATGTCGACAGTATATCGGTGCGCACCGACGAGGATTATGTGAAGGAGCTGATGGCATTGTTTGCCAAACGTGGTGTCTGACATAAGAAAAGATCGGAATAATGATTCGGAAAAGATTTTATAGTTTATGGATGTGTGCACTCGTCACCCTGCTGCCCCTACAGGCACAAGTGACGGTAGAGGCAAGCATCGATAGCCTGAGCATACTGCTTGGAGATCAGACACATGTACATCTGGAGGTTACATGCAATGCAGATCAACAGGTGACATTGCCACTCTTTCAAGACTCCTTGTCGTGTACGCTACTTGATGCAGGTCCATTCACTCAGATACGTGACTCACTGTCGTGCGATATTGAAATTGTGAGCGATGTGACAACTGACACCGTGTGGCTGAATGACGGCAAACGACTGCAGCTGAATAGCGAATTCACTATTACTTCCTTCAACCCCGGACTCTACCAGATTGATGGCTTCAAGGTGCGTGTTGATACGACCGAGTATGCTTCAGACGACATGGCTCTCAAGGTAGTCATCTACGAAGAAGTGCTGCCCAAGGATAATAAGATTGATGACGAATATACCTATACCATCTTCAATATTAAGGATATCCGCCACATGCCATTGTTGTTCAGCGAAGTACTGCCCATACTGATCGCATTAGCCGTATTGGCGGTTGCTGTATTGCTGTTCCTTTATTTACTCCAGCACTATCGTACGAACAGTCCAATCCTGCAGCGTGTGACACTTGAACCTGTATTGCCTGCACATGTGAAAGCGCAGAAAGCACTTGAGTCGATACGCGATGAGAAGGGCTGGACGAAAGAGGACAGCAAAGCATATTATACCGACCTCACCGATGCACTGCGTCAATATATTCAGAACCGTTTTGGCGTAAATGCTACAGAGATGACAACATCACAGGTGATGGAACACCTCAGGGGGTTGGCAAACGATGAACAATGGGAAGAAATACGTGAACTGCTGACAACATCCGATTTTGTCAAGTTTGCCAAGTTCAGTCCATTGCAGAATGAAAAAGTGCAGCATTTCGATGTGGTCACATCATATGTCGATGCCACCAAAGAGGAACAGAAAGAAGATGAAGAGCCAAAGATTGAGTATATTGTCGTAAAAAAAGGCTTGTCAAAAACTGCCAAACATTTTATGCTGGCAGCCCTCATTATTGTTGGCATTGCTGCTGCAGCTCTCATTGCATGGATGATTATTTACTTCATAACTTTGTTTGTATAAATTGTCATGACATTTGCTAATCCATTATATTTTCTATTGTTCTTGCTGCTGATACCATACATTATATGGTATATCTTGCGCAATGGTCGTCATGAACCATCAATGCAAGTATCAACCACATTGATGTATGAGGGTATGCCCAAAAGCTGGAAATCCTATCTGCGGCATCTGCCATTCGTGTTGAGGGTAGCAGCAATGTCGTTGCTCATCATTGTATTGGCACGTCCACAGTCAACCGACAACTGGCAAAACAGTGAAGTGGAAGGTATTGACATCATGATGGCAGTGGACGTCTCCACTAGTATGCTGGCAGAGGATCTCAAACCCAATCGTCTGGAAGCTGCCAAACAGGTGGCTGCTGAGTTCATCAGCGGACGTCCCAACGATAACATCGGTCTCACCATATTTGCAGGACAAAGCTTTACGCAGTCTCCTCTGACCGTTGACCATTCCGTACTGCTCAACATTTTCAATAATGTGAAGTGCGACATCGCCATGAACGGAATCATTGAGGACGGCACCGCCATCGGTGATGGCATTGCCAATGCAGTCACAAGGTTGAAGGATAGTAAGGCTAAATCAAAAGTCATCATTCTTCTTACCGATGGATCAAACAACCGCGGCGAGATTTCACCTCTTACAGCTGCTGAAATTGCCAAAACGTATGGTATCAGAGTTTATACTATTGGTGTAGGAACCAATGGAACAGCTCCTTATCCAGTTCAAGCCTATGGCGTAAAACAATACGTACAGGTGGAAGTGGAGATTGACGAAAACACACTTCAGCAAATAGCCCAGACGGCTGACGGACAGTACTACCGCGCCACAAGCAACAGCAAATTAAAAGAAGTGTATGAAGAGATTGATAAATTGGAGAAGACCAAACTCAACGTCAGAGACTATAGTCGCAAGGTGGAAGAGTTCCAACCATTCGCCATCGCGGCCATATTGTGCTTGCTGCTTGAACTGCTGTTGAGACTGACTATACTTCGATCCATACCTTAATTTGAAATATTACAGCAATTTAATCATCTAACTTAAAGCTATAGTCAAATTTTAAAAACAAAAAATAGATGTTTAGATTTGAAAAACCCGCCTATCTCGCTTTGCTGATACTATTGGTTGTGTTGGCAGTGCTGTTTATAGGCTCAAATATAAAGAGGCGCCGCAATTTACGCGCATATGGAGATCCCAGCCTGTTGCAGGCATTGATGCCGGACGTATCGGAAGCACGTTTCAACCTGAAGTTCTGGCTCACTTTTGCTGCATTGTTCTTGCTCGTCATAGTGGCAGCCCGTCCGCAGTTTGGATCAAAGAAGGAAACTATCAAACGTCAGGGTATTGAAGCCGTCATCGCTCTTGATATTTCCAACTCCATGATGGCCCAGGACGTAGCACCAAGCCGACTTGAGAAATCCAAGAAAATCATCTCTAAGCTAGTGGATGAGATGCAGGACGACAAAATCGGTCTGATTGTGTTCGCTGGAGATGCTTTTATACAATTGCCTATAACAAGCGATTTCATATCCGCTAAAATGTTTCTGGAGACCATCTCGCCAGAGCTCATTGCTACACAAGGTACCGACATAAAAGCTGCAATTGACATGGCAACACGCAGTTTTACGCAACGCGAAGAAGTAGGGCGTGCCATCATCATCATCACAGATGGAGAGAATCATGAGGGTGGGGCAGAGGAAGCCGCAAAAGCTGCTGTCGAGAAAGGTATGCAGGTCTATGTTTTGGGCGTTGGTACTCCCGAAGGGTCGCCTATACCCGCCGACAAAGCCAACGACTATCGTAAGGACAAAGACGGAAATGTCATCGTGACTAAGCTCAATGAGCAAATGTGCCAGGAGATAGCAAAAGCCGGCGGTGGTGCATATATCCGTGTCGATAATACCAACGCCGCGCAGAAGATACTACAGAAGGAGATTGATAAGCTTGCCAAAGCCGACCAAGAAACTGTAGTCTATTCCGCTTTCGATGAACAGTTCCAAATTATAGCACTGATAGCTTTCATACTGCTGGCTATTGAAATGGTAATCATGCTGAAAAAGAATCCTTTATTCAAAAACATTAAACTGTTTGACTGATGAAGAAGAGATCTATTCTATCGTTTTTCCTTTTGATGGGATTGCTGGCAATGCCAGCGGCAGCACAAAAGAAAACCGACCGCAGTTATATCCGCAGTGGAAACCGGTCATACAACGACAGCATCTGGAAACAGGCTGATATAAAGTACCGTAAAGCTATCGAGTTAAACCCATCCTCCAACGATGCCAAATACAATCTTGGCAACACGCTTTATAGCGGCTTGATTACTGACACACTGCAGAATGGCAAACCCGCCAATGAAGTGCTGGATGAGATTATAAAAGTGTTCACTGAAGCTGCTCAGAATGAAACAGACGATGCACGTCTCGCTCAAGTATATCACAACTTGGGTAATGCCAATTACATCTATGGAGCTGCCCAATATGTAAATGGCATGCCGCAAGCTAAGGAAACATTGGCGCAAAGCATTTTGGCATATAAGGAATCATTGCGGCGCAATCCGTCAGACAATGAAACGCGCTTCAATCTTGCCAAAGCAAAGGCCATCTACAACAGTGTGCCCAGCAGTCCACAAAATCAAGATCAAAACCAAGATCAAGAGGAGCAACAGCAGCAACAAGATCAGCAGGATAACCCGCAGCCAGAGCCACCAACCGAGCGCGACATGTCGGAAGAGAACGCTGAGCAGATACTGCAGATGCTGATGCAGGACGAAAAAGATCTGCAGGAAAAAGTGCAAATGCAACAGCAACAAACCAAGAAACTTGACAAAGACTGGTAAGAAAGCTCCATTCCATTGAACTCGTTATAATAAGATATGAAGAAAAAGTGTATCCTATTGCTCCTCGCGACATCATTCTTGATGTTGCCGGCAAACATTTACGCAGATGATGAACTGACCTTTACCGTAAAAGCTCCATCCACCGTAGTACAAGGAAGCCAGTTCCAGCTGTCCTACTCTATCAATACGCAGAAAGTGAAGGATTTCCGGATGGGAAGTACTGCGGATTTCGACATCCTCATGGGCCCAAGCCGTTCTTCTCAGTTCTCCATGGTGGATGGCGTGAGCACATCGTCTATCACCTATACCTATGTCCTGCGTGGTAAGAAAGAGGGAACCTATACCATCCCTGCAGCGACCATCGTAGCCGGAGGCAAAACCTTAGAGTCGAAACCAGTGACCATCAAGGTGCTGCCGCCAGATCAGACAACAAGCGGGCAGGGGAGTGCTGCCAGTTCTTCCACATCTTCATCGGGACGCAGCAACACAAACAGTTCTTCCTCACAAGGAACGGCAACGTCATCTTCCGGTACCATCAGCGATAGTGATATCTTCCTCATCGCCTCGGCTAATAAAACAAAGGTTTATGAGCAGGAAGCAATTTTGCTGACATACAAAGTCTATACTACGGTAAATCTTACTGAGCTTAGCGGTAAAATGCCAGACTTGAAGGGCTTTGCAATGCAAGAGGTTGAATTGCCTGCAAACAAGGAATTTACACTTGAACATTACAAGGGGCGCAACTATAAGACACTTGTATGGCGCCAGTTTGTTCTCTTCCCTCAACAGAGTGGTACATTGGAAATTCCGTCAGTGACCTATGAAGGAACCATTCTCCAGCAGAGCCGCACCGTTGATCCTTTCGATATCTTCTTCAATGGCGGCAGCAGCTATACAAAGGTTCAGAAATCATTGCGTACACCTAAGCTTACCATTGAGGTGAGCCCGCTGCCAGCAGGCAAACCTGCATCGTATTGCAGTGGAGTAGGAGAGTTCAGCATTTCGTCCGATATCAGCACTCAGGAAATAAAAGAGAATGAAGCCGTTACCATACGCCTCGTCATTTCGGGAACGGGCAACATGAAACTGCTTAAGACACCTGAAATAAACTTCCCTGCCGACTTTGAAGTTTATGACCCGAAGATTGAAAATAATTTCAAGCTCAAGACCAATGGCCTTTCTGGAAACAAGGTCATAGAATATCTGGCCATTCCACGACATGCGGGTGATTACGAAATTCCTTCGGTGCAATTCTCATACTTTGATACCAAGGAGAAAACCTACCGAACACTGTCCACACCCGCATATTCGCTGAAAGTAAACCGCGGAAGTGGCTCTACGACAGCTGTTTCATCGGGATATGTGAACAAGGAAGATTTGAAACTCCTCGGACAGGATATTCGCTATATCGACCTAGGTGATGCCAAACTTCATAAAAAGGGTGAGTATTTCTTCGGAACAATGTGCTTCTGGCTGTGGTATGTTATCCCAGTCGTCCTGTTGCTCGCAGCATTGATCATCTGGCACAGGAAGGCCGTGGAAAATGCAAATGTGGCCAAGGTCAAAACAAAAAAAGCAAATAAGGTGGCTTCAAAGCGACTGAAGAATGCCAAGAAACTGATGACTGGAGGCGATGATGGTGCATTCTATGACGAAATTCTGAAAGCATTGTGGGGGTACACGAGCGATAAGTTGAACATTCCCGTATCTAAACTGTCAAAAGACAACATAGCATCAGAACTCACGGCACATGGCGTAGAGGAGAAAACGATAGAGGAATTTATGACCTTGCTGAATGACTGTGAGTTTGCACGTTATGCACCTGCCATTTCAAGTGTGAAGGTCACAGACATTTACGAGCGTACAATGAATCTAATGGATAAGATGGAAGTTTCCATTCATTAATACAATCAGAGAAATGAAAAAATCGCATATATTCTTCATATTACTTTTAACTGTTCAGACTATTGCTGCCCAGGAATCTGATTCGTTCAATTTTGCAACGGATAGTATTGAAGTTAAACCAAGTAAAGAACTGGCAGACAGCGCATACGCTGCAGGTAACTATATTACTGCTGCAGCCATTTACGAACAACTCCTTGCAGATGGAGAATCCTCTGTACTATACTACAATTTAGGCAACGCATATTTTAAGTCCGATGACATCGCACGCTCTATCCTGAACTACGAACGGGCATTGCTGCTCGATCCATCGAATGATGACATCCGTTTCAATCTAGAACTCGCAAACAGCAAAGCCGTTGACCGTACAGGCGAGACAACAGAGCTGTTTTTTGTGCGATGGTTCCACAATTTGGCCAATCTTATGACGATAGACACTTGGTCCATCGTAGCCATTGCAACATTCCTGCTGTTCATTCTCACCCTGGCTTTGTTCATTTTCAGCCGGAGAGGCAGCGTTAAAAAAACAGGTTTTACAATGGCTGTCATATTCCTGTTACTAGCCATACTTTCGCTATCTGTGGCTGCAGGGCAGAAGAAACGTCTTACGGTGCGCGATAATGCGATAGTGATGTCACCGAGCGTGGTGGTACGCAGTACGCCAAGTAATGCTGGAACAGAGCTGTTTGTACTTCACGAAGGCCGTAAGGTGCACATCAAGGACGATGCCATGAACGAGTGGAAAGAGATTGAGTTGGAAGACGGCAATATAGGATGGATTGATGCATCTGCAATAGAGCGTATATGAGCATCCTGGAGCAACTGGAGCAACTTGATCAACAGACCATGCTGCTACTCAATGGCAGCGACTCATTGTATATGGACAGTGTTATGAAGCTGTTTTCCACTACATGGGTATGGCTTCCACTTGCTTTAACAGCTCTGTTTATATTATTGAAAAATAACTCGTTGCGCAACTTCATACTTGTCGCTTTGATGCTTGCACTGACGATATTTCTTTGTGATCGTGTTTCATCAGGCGCAATCAAACCGTGGGTCGCAAGAGTCAGGCCATGCCGTGATCCATCACTGCTTGACCAGATAGATATTGTCAATGGAGCACGTTCCGGATTGTATGGCTTTATATCCTCTCATGCAGCAAATACGTTTGGCATTGCCATGTTCATATCTCTGGTCATACGATATAAGAAACTGACAATTTCGCTTTTCATCTGGGCTGCGATTGATTCCTTTTCAAGAGTATATCTGGGTGTTCATTACCCTGGTGACATCCTCGCAGGGGCAGTGTTTGGGATGGTAGTGGCTATTGCGATTTACCTTCTATATAACATCATTCACAAACATTTAGATCTTTCACCAACAAAAATTACACGTTATTATACACGTTCTGGATATTTGGTTGAGGATGTGGAAAAGATACAGGTAGTACTTAATTTATCATATGTATTTATCGCATTGTCTGCATTTCTGTATATTCCTATCAAGTTCTATAATTAATTCATCAATAAATTTTACACAAAGTATAAAATAAAAAAAACAGATAATGAGCCGATTAATGACTTTTAATGAACTGAGAGCAATCAAGGATGCTCTGCCCGAAGGCAGTATCCATCGGATTGCCGATGAGCTTGACATGTCTATAGAAACCGTTCGTAACTTTTTCGGTGGGCAGAACTTTGTCGCTGGCGAAAGTGTCGGGCTTCATCTTGAGCCAGGTCCGGATGGTGGTATAGTCTGCATCGACAATACAATAGTTTTAGATAAAGCCGAGTCTATATTGAAAGAACTCAATATCTGCATTTCATCACATAAGGATTGAATCAAATCAATATCCTTAATTGCCACTTCTTATAAGATCTATATTTTTCCTACCGGGAAGGAGGGTTATTTATTTTCGAAAATCGAATTAAACATAATCCCGATTATAAAATTTTAGAACATAAAAATAGGAAAAGATAATCAGGGCCAAAAATCAATGTCGTGTCTTATCGATTTTATTACCACAGACAGGACAGAACACATCGTGTTTCTGATACATTGCACCGCAGTCCGGACAATAGAGTTCCTCGTTTGTTGTAACCTTTGATGTAGGATCAAGCAGTGCCACTATTTTTTCGAGCCAGCAAGCATCGCATTCATCAAAGGTACCCAAGTTTTCGCTGTCAATGTCCAGCACGGCCACTATCTTGCCATTAGCCCAGCATGGTACCACAATCTCACTGCGACTTTCAGCACTGCAAGCAATGTGTCCGGCAAAGTGTTCAACATCGGGTACGATGATGGTTTTTTCCTCAGCCAGCGCCGTACCACAAACCCCTTTTCCCCAAGCGATGCGTGTACAAGCCAATGGACCTTGATAAGGCCCTAATACTAATTCGTTGGAAACCACACGATAGAATCCTGTCCACCAAAAATGAAAGGTACGGTGGATAATAGCAACCAGGTTGGCGGCATTGGCTACACAATCGCTTTCGTCAGCAAACAAGCTCAATGCTTGTTCATAAAGGTGCTTATAAGTGTTTTCTTTGTTTTCCATAGGAGTTTTGGGGTTAACGGTATGGATGAATTTTATGAAATACGGGCCACCTCCAGGTGTTATTTGTCCTTGCGCTGTGAACGACGATTTGCACGGCGCTTACGGATGTCAGCTTTCATCTTTGCCGAGTCACTGAAATGCAGCCCCGTGATGTATGCTTTTTTCTTGGCTTTGGTCTTCACCTTCTTTTCATCCTTGGGTGCAGGAGAACTTGAAAAGGAGATTCCATGCTCAAGTATTTTTTCAATATCATCCATTATTCAGTTATATTTTAGATTCTTATAGCGAACAAATAATCACTCATCATCCCACTCAAATTCCAGATCATCCAACTCTTCCACATCATCGTAATCATCATCAGGCATGGCAGGAATGTCGAGATCGTCAACCACCGCGGAGAGTTCTTCTGCTGTTTTAGACCGATGAACTATTGAATCGCGGTTGATATCGGTAGATATGACGGAACTATTCATCGCCAACCAAAGAACATCTTTTAGCTGTGGAATGCCAAAACCAGTTACAGAAGAGATGAATACATGCGGTAGGTCATCCGGAAGGTCTGCTTCAAGCATCTGCATGAGTTCATCATCAAGCAGATCACTTTTAGATATGGCGAGAACACGTTGTTTTTCAAGCATCTCGGGATTGAACTTGGTAAGTTCACCAAGCAGCACCTCATACTCGTGACGTATGTCATCAGTGTCACCAGGCACCATGAACAGCAGCACACTGTTGCGCTCTATATGTCGCAGGAAGCGTAGTCCCAGCCCTTTTCCTTCGCTGGCCCCTTCAATAATCCCAGGTATGTCTGCCATCACGAATGAACGATTGTCGCGGTAGCTGACGATGCCTATACTTGGCTCTAATGTGGTGAACGGATAGTTGGCCACCTTGGGCTTTGCAGCACTCACTGATGAGAGCAGCGTACTTTTTCCGGCATTGGGGAAACCTACAAGTCCCACATCGGCAAGCAGTTTCAGTTCCAGTATGACGGTGAGTTCCTGCATGGGCTCACCCGGTTGGGCGAAACGTGGAGCCTGGCGCGTAGGGGTACAGAAATTAAAGTTTCCCAGTCCACCACGACCGCCACGCAACAGTACCACTTCCTGTCCGTCAGCAGTAATGTCGCAGAGATACTCGCCCGTCTCGGCATTGTATGCCACCGTTCCGCAAGGTACTTCTATCACACGGTCAGCGCCATCGGCACCTGTGGACTTGTTGCGTGAACCATTCTCCCCATTTCCGGCAAAGATATGGCGATCATAGCGCAGGTGCAGCAACGTCCAATAGTTGCGGTTACCTCGTAAGATGATATGTCCTCCCCTACCTCCATTACCACCGTCAGGTCCCCCATTGGGGATATATTTTACATGCCGCATGTGGGTGGAACCTCTTCCACCTTTGCCTGAACGGCAATATATTTTGACGTAATCAATAAAGTTAGTATCAGACATATTTCCAGATATATACAGGTTGTATTTTGAAGTTAAACCGAAGTTAAACCAAACTTAATCAAAAACTTCAACCCTATTTAAAGAGAGCGAATATATGCAGCAATGTTCTGCACCATGCCCTCCGGTCCAATCTCATCCGTATAGGTAAAGGACTTCAGCACACCTTTCTGCGTGAAGTAGTCAGCCAAGGGCTGTGTCTTGCTATGATAGACCTCAAAGCGTTTAGCGATAGTTTCGGCATTGTCATCAGCACGTCCTTCAATTTCAGCCCGACGCAGCAGTCGCATCATGAGAATCTCGTCGCTGACATTCAGGTCAATGACACACGACAACTTTTCTCCACGTTCCACGAACATTGCATCCAAAGCCTCTGCCTGGGCAATGGTGCGCGGGAAACCATCCAAGATGACACCTTTCGAACCTTCAGGGAGGTTGTCATACACATTGGACAGAATGCCAATCATCAATTCATCAGGAATGAGCTGTCCATTATCTATATACCCCTGTGCCACCTTGCCCAGCTCAGAACCTTTCTTTATTTCTGCGCGGAGCACATCACCGGTGGAGATATGTTCAATGCCGAAGATGTCAACCAAACGAGCACTGTATGTGCCTTTTCCTGAACCAGGAGCACCAAAGATAACAATGTTAAGCATAGTGTTTTATTCTAAAAATATTTAACTAAAAGATTATTGTTCAACAACGGTATATATATCGCGAGAGTTACGTCCCCATCCATCGTAGTCAAGGCCATAACCCACGATGAAGTCGTTAGGGATTTCCAAGGCCACATATTCCACGTCGAGCGGTACTTGCAGATTATCTGGTTTGAGCAGCAGCGTACAGATGTGTATCTCTGCCGGTTCGCGTGTGCCAAGGTTCTCCACCAACTTTTGCATGGTAAGACCCGTATCAATGATATCCTCGACAATGACCACGCAGCGTCCCTTTATGCTCTCAGAAAGACCAATCACTTCCTTTATAACCCCCGTAGAGGCTGTTCCCTCATACGAAGCAAGCTTCACGAAAGAGATACGGGCAGGAATAGTAATGTCACGGAAGAGGTCTGCAGCAAACATAAAGCTCCCGTTGAGCACACCGAGGAAGAGCGGATCTTTACCCTCCAGATCAGCGCTTATGCGCGCAGCTAGTTTGCTCACAGCCTCCCGGATATGCGATTCCGGAATGGACACCTCAAATACCTTGTCATTAATTTTTACAGTTTTCATTGACCTTGCCTTTAAATTCAGGACAAAATTACACAAAATCCCCAAACATTCGTGTGTTTGAACCCAAATATTTAAAAAAGAAGGAGCAAATTGCAAAAAAAGCAGTACTTTTGACCCGAAAAAAATTGAAAATAACAGGATGAAAACGCTAAGATATCTTTTCACGGCCTATGCTATGCTTCTCTCATTGGCCGTTTTCTCTCAGACCACCGTTACCTCCTATGAGCCAGGTGTGAGCGCTGAAGGAGTCGTTTATTATCTGCCTAAGACGGCCATAGATGTCATCGTCAATATGGATAAGGTCACCGTTATTCCAGGCACCCTATGCAAGTACGCAGATCGTTACATGCGTCTGTCCAATGTGGCAGATGCAGAAAAGACATACTACGAACTCCAGTCTGCATCAGCAGCCTATACAGGCGTTGCCGACAACGACAAATGCTTTCACATAAAGTTTTCAACCAAATCCATTGCCCCTAACGTTCTGTTGAGCAGCGAAGGCACTCTGTTGGCCATCAACACCGATAATCCCTACACCGAGGAAGCGATAACTGCCGAAACGTGCTCCGTTGAAGGTGAGGCCATTGATGCTACTCCCTATATGACTGAGGATATGCTGGCGGCAGGTTCAAATGCCAAGTTGGCTGAGCTTGTGGCCAGAGAGATCTACGACATCCGCGACAGCAAGAGCAGTCTGATGCGAGGCGAGAGCGACTATATGCCTTCCGACGGCGAGGGGTTAAAACTGATGACAGACAATCTGCAGCGTCAGGAAGATGCCTTGATGCAACTGTTCACAGGTGTCACGATACGCGAGCACATCACGCGCACCTATCGGTATATCCCATCGGGAAGTGTCTCAAAGGAAGTGATAGCACGTTTCTCCCGTAAGCTTGGACTTCTTGATGTTGAAGACCTGGCCGGAGCTCCTCTCTATATCGATGTACACAGTCTGAGCGCCCAGAATGCTGCGACCGGCATAGATGATGGAAACACCGGAACAAATGTTTTGCCGGAGACGAAATCCCCTGTTCGCAAAACAAAATCCTATGAAGGAGTGATGTACAATATCCCCGCCAAGGCTTCTGTCAAGGTGTATAACACTTCCAAGGTATTTATTGACGAGAAGACCAATCTGGCACAGTTCGGGTCGCTGGAGACACTGTCATCAAAGCTCTTCACCTCAAAGGCAACGACCAAGGTCATCTTGGACCCTGTCACAGGCGCCTTAATGAAGATTGAAGAGTAACTCCATACTCCATTTGCACTACCTTACCATCTTAGGGTTAATGCCTTAGTTTACAGCAGAAAAGTAGTTGACCTAAAGTTTAACTTTAAGCATACTGTTAAAGTTAAACTTTAGGTCAAGAGTGTGCCGATATTAATCAATTCACTGTAGCCACAGGACATTGGAACGAGCAATTAAGTCGAAGGTCGAAGGTTGAAGCCATACTTTAACGATTAATGCAGCACTTCAATCATTAAACCAAAGCTTTATCCATTGGACCAATACTTCAATGATTAAAGTCGAACTTTAATCATTGAAGTTACACTTTAAGTCTTGAGTACGCCAAGAAAGATGCAAGCTTATACCTAAAGTACAACATTAAGGCGGCTAAAGCATAACGTTAAGTTTACCTAAAGTACAACGTTAAGTTTACCTAAAGTACAACATTAAGTTATTCTTTTAAAATGTAACGGCTACTGAATCAGCGCGCTGTGACAGCGAATCGCTACTGATGGTTGTGGTTGTCGAAACGTTTTTCCTTCCTCTGCCCAAGCGATGTCTGCGGCTCTTTTTAGCCGTTACCTCCTGCGAACTGTTCAAGTAACCCTCCACCTTGTGTATCTTAAAGTTGATAGGCATGGTCATGGTAACCCTCACAGGTGTACCATTCTTGGTACCCGGTTTCCACGCAGGCATATTGCGAGCTACCCGCAACGCCTCTTGATCAAGCTCAGTTGAAAGCCCCTTGACGATATTAAATCCCGTCAGATTGCCACTACGTTCCACCGTGAACTCCACTACCACCTCGCCCGTGATTTCCATTTGTCGTGCTGCAGTCGGGTAGACGATGTTTTCCTCAAGGTACTTCTTCAATTCGGTCACACCGCCAGGGAATTCGGGATATACGATTTTGTCTGCAGCCATAGAAACAGCCGAGACAAACATCAATCCACAAATTATCAGCAAAATAAATGGTTTACTTAAACTTTGCATTTATACTTTTCCTTAACCGCTGGCAAAGGTATCTTTTTTTTCGGTCACAGCCGAAATATAAAAAGAATTATTAACAAATAATTCGTGCTGTTCTGCATACTGTGCCTATCGGCAAGCATCATCACCTCTCCACGCGGCAATACGTCTCGTATGTGCCATCATCGTAGAATATTTTGATTTCTGCTATGTTTCTCTCCTGCTTTTTCATGTATAGCACAGGTTGTTCATCATCGCTGACGTGAACAGCTTTGTGTGATGTCGACTCCTGAGGACTTTTCCGGATAGGCACTTCCTGCTGTTGCATAGTTTCATTGGCTGTTGAAGCATCAAACGATTGCGTAGCCAGGGGAGATTGCAAGACAGGTTCAGCTGTTTCAAACATTGATTCACCGAACAGGGTGGGTGCTGTTTTCTGATCCCCTGCAAGAGTATCCGAGGAGAGTAAAGAAGGTTGCACAGTCTGCACAGCAGAGAGCGAATCATCTCCTATGCTGTAATTACCTTCTCCTGTCAGCAACCATTCCGTGCTGATATTTGGGAAAGCGGCATGAATACGCTTCACAATGTCCAGACTCACATGATGTCTGTTGCTTTGGAGTTGCGACACCAGTGCCCGCTGCACCCCTATGTGTGCTGCGAACTGTGAAGCACTCAGCCCTTCCTTCTCTAATATAATACCAATCTGTTCGTTTTTCATAACACCGAATGAATTGTTTTCGGTTGCAAAAGTACAACAAGCTATTTACATATCAAAACAATTTAAGAAATTAATTAAGTTTACAAAATAGAACATCGAACCACTTTTTATTGTTAACAAATGCAATCATCCCTTATTCTTATATAAGACATTATTAAGGTTCAAAATAACTTTAGCGTAAAAACATGAATTAATTGATTTATATTTAATTTATATAGCAACTTTAACCTAACGAAGCACATATATACAGTCAAATTGTATGCAATTTCGAAAAGCTTAAAGTAGAAATAAAGTGCTTTAACAATAAGTATGCTGAATAACAGTCGTTTAATTAAATTAAATTAGATTGAAATAACTGATAAACTGGCGATAAGCATGCGTATAGAAATAGCAACAAAAATAAGTGTTATATTGTTTATTGCAAACGTGTTTTATGTTAAGTTTTTTACACCTTCCTACATTATTATCCCCTTTTACAGTCCACAAATGTAAACATTTCTACCCTACTCCATTGTAAACATTTACTAACAGCAACAATGTATCAGACAATGACTACATCCAATGCCTCTACATCAAGAAAAGTTAGCTTACCAGTAAAACGTGTGTTTGGATAAAGATAGAGAGAGAATATCTTTTTTTGACACACAAATTATGCAGGTGACCCGAAAAAGATACGGAACGAAGTAGATCACTTCGCTCCGTTTTCTTTTGTTATCGCCAAAAATCGGTTTGTTTCGTCCCGATGACGGAAAGTTCGAATTTTTTCGATTCTCAGAAGGTCAATTTCCTCATAAGGAGTACAGCAATAGCCTGTTATGTCACAAAATATTGTCAGCGCAAATCAATGAAGTATGAAATACACCAGTTCCCTGAGCATCCCTTTGCTGAGGTTGCTGGTAGCTCCCACCCCTTTGCTCATGCCATCGTATCGTCTGATCTCGCTGACGATATCCATGACCTTGAATGCCGTGTAATTGCGCAGTCCCAGCATATGGTCATCCAGTCCCCACGTGCTGGTTCGTCCCAAGATTTCTTTCACCCCTTCAGGAGTGCGTGGTTGTGCATAGTACGCCATCATCAGATCGGCAAAGAATTTGAACAGCATGGGCAGTACCGCCTGCATAGGAAAGTTCTTTGCGTTATCCTCCATATACTTTGCGATGCTGCTGGCGCGCAGGATGTCTTTGGCAGCCAGCGCATGCTGCAGTTCAAACACGTTATAGTCCTTGCTGATTCCGGTGAACTCCTCCACCATGTCCGATGTGATGACCTGTGCTCCCTCGGGCATGTTCACGTACAGTTTTTCCAGTTCGCTGTTCATCCGGTTGAGGTCGTTGCCCACGAACTCCACCATCATATACAATGCACGGTTGTCGATGGCATATCCTTTTGCTTTCACCAGGTCCTGCACGAAGTAAGGCAATCTGTCGTCCCTCATCTTCTTCGACTCATAGAGTGCGCTGCCGGTCCGTTCGATTTCTGTTGTCACCTTTTTGCGTTTGTCGAGGGTGCCGTTCTTATGGCAGAACACCAGTACAGTCGAAGGCTGTGGTCGTTGCAGGTAGAAGCTCAGCTCATCGATTTCGCTTTTGAGGTTCTGTGCCTCCTTCACGATGATCACCTGTCGGTCAGCCATCATCGGGTAACGTTTCGCCAATGCCAGCACGTCGCGCATGTGCGTATCCTGTCCATAGATGATGGTCTGGTTGAATTCCTGCTCGCTATCGGAGAGAATGTCGTTGGCAAATCGTTCCGCCAGCCGGTCGATATAGTAAGCCTCTTCCCCCATCAGGTAATAGACGGGTCGCAGCTTTTTGGATGCAATCTCTTTGAGTATGCTTTCGTAGGTAGTAGCCATTACCAGTCGTATTTGAGGTGTTTGACTGTTTTCTGTTCATCGATGATCATGCGCAGCGAAGCCACGCCGATGATTAGGTGGTCGTCCACGAAGTTCTGTGTCACCTTCGTGTCGCTCTCTGCAGTCTTCACCCCTTCAGGCACCATCGGTTGGTCCGACACCATCAGCAAGGCGCCTGTAGGTATATGGTTGGCAAAACCGGTGACGAAGAGCGTAGCCGTCTCCATGTCCACCGCCATGGCGCGAGTAGAGCGCAGGTAGTCCTTGAACGTATCATCATGCTCCCACACGCGTCGGTTGGTAGTATAAACCGTTCCTGTCCAGTAGTCGTGACTGCGGTCACGTATGGCCGACGACACGGCACGTTGCAGCATGAATGCCGGCAATGCCGGCACCTCTGGCGGATAGTAATCGTTGGAGGTACCTTCGCCGCGTATGGCCGCTATGGGCAGTATGAAGTCCCCCACCTGCGTCTTCTCGGTGATGCCTCCGCACTTACCCAGAAAGAGCACCGCTTTCGGGTGTATGGCGCCCAGCAGGTCCATGATGATGGCCGCGTTAGGGCTTCCCATGCCGAAGTTGATGATGGTGATGCCCTTTGCCGACGCCGATGTCATGTTGGCATCCCTACCTCGCACCTCCACATGGTAGTGTTCGGCGAAGAGTTCCACGTAGCGATTGAAGTTCGTCAGCAATATATACTCGTCAAACTCGTCCAGTTGCCGTTTGGTGTATCGTGGCAGCCAGTTCTCAACGATTTCTTGTTTTGTTTTCATCATAATGTTTGCATAAGTGGCCGACTGTTTGTACATTTGCACAGTCATTCCATCTGCAAAGGTACAAATGTTTGAATTAAATCTCCCACCTTTCGACAAAAAAATCATCAACGAGGGTGATAAATGTCGCATTTTCGACCTGTTGCGCAGGCGATACGTGGCGTTGACCCCCGAGGAGTGGGTGCGTCAGCATTTCGTGCATTTCCTCATCGAGCACAAGGGCTACCCTGCCCCTCTCATGGCCAACGAGGTACAGCTGCGGTTGGGAGGCATGTCCCGTCGCTGCGACACTGTGGTCTACGACCGCAGCCTCGTGCCTCGTCTCATCGTGGAGTACAAAGCCCCCACGGTAGATATCACGCAGAAGGTGTTCGACCAGATCTCACGCTACAACATTGTGCTGCAGGTCGAATGGCTCATTGTGAGCAATGGTCTCGACCACTATTGCTGTCATGTGGACTATGCCGGCAAGACCTATGCCTTTGTGCCCGACATCCCCACCTGGGACGCGCTCCTATCCACATAAGGTGGATTCTGTAAATGTCCCGCTTACAGAAAAGCTAAAGTGTTTTTCTTCTATCCACCCCGAATCATCACGGGTTGAAGCACTTACGTCCATTGATTATCAGGAACCCCTTGGTGTCAGGATCCACCTGTTGGCCAGCCAGGTTGTACGCCACGTTCGTATCGCCCGTGTTCATGGTGTTACTCTGTGCATCCTCCATGACTACCGGTCGCACCGCTGTAGCTTCAAGCACCTTACGGTTCATGCGCGTCACCCCCTCCAGCAGCGAGGCACCGCTCGTCATAGCCCCCATGGACGGTGTGGTGGAATAGTCGAACGTCTCACCCCAGTAATACGGACAGTACGTCTGTGGGTAGCGATCCAGATCCAGATTTTTCCACAGCGCATCGGCATTATCCTGCAGGTACTTCATTGTTGATCTGCGTCGTGTGAGCAGCATATCCTCATCGAGCACGAAGTTCACCGCATAAGGTATGAGCACAGCCTTGAAGATGCTCTGGTCCATGGAGGTACCCTCATGCCGCAGCAGTCCCTTGCTGGTGCACCGTCCGCTGGTGAAGGCATAGTTGATGTACAGCCCCGCCTTGTTCTTGTAGTCCGTCTTTCCTGTGATGTGGTACAGTCGTCGCATCGCCTCTCCCAGTGTGCCCTGCGTGTAGGTGAGTGGAGGCTCCTCCACCCGACCGTCGCTCTTGGTGATGCCACTGTCTATCAGGTAGTCGCAGTAGGCGATGGCATCTTCCAGATAGCTATCTGTGCCGAAGTGCTCATACAGTTTGATGGCCAGCAGAGCCGACGGTGCCAATGTGCACGCATTCGGTCCAGCCCCCTCATCGGTGTTCCACGGTAGGTACAGCCCTGTGTCGTTGGTTTTCTGTCTGGAGGCAATGTTCTTATACACAGTCTTTGCCGCTGTGTAGAACCGCTCTGTGCCAAACGCTTCGCCAATGTGCACGATGGTCAGCCCTATCCAAGCCATATCATCCGTATAAGGATTCGTCCAGGTGCTTCCCGCATAGTTCCCCGCATGGTTGTTGAACCATCGTGTGATGAACGTCTTGTAGGCAGCCGCCTCGGTAGTCCGTTCCTCCTCCATGAGCCGTTCATACGCATAGATGATCACATCCATGGCATGAGCCTGCTGCCAGTAGATGTAGCGCGTGGCATTCTCCCTGTCGCTGTTATCCTTGGGCACAGCCCAGAAGATACCCTTCGACTTATTGAGGAAGTTCTCCACGAAGCAATACTCCAGCGAGTCCGCCTTGCCCTCATAGTCCGCACGTATCAATGTTGAGAGATCAGCAGCAGCGGCCCTTGATGCAGGGAGCAGGCAAACGGCCAGCAGTACAGTAAATAAATATCTATATTTCATCACGTTGAGTAAACCTATTAAAGTGATTTGTCGGGATACATATACTGCCACCAGCCCTCATCATCCTGCAGCCATCGTGCAAACCACGCATAGATTGTGTTCTGCCAGCGCAGTCGTTTGTCGTACTCAGTGATCCAGTGGTTCTGTCCCTTGACGAGCACCATGGCCGTCGGTCGTCCCAGCAGTTTCAGTGCGGTGAACATCTGTATGCTCTCGCCCACCGGCACGTTGGTGTCCGCATCGCCGTGCACGAAGAGCAGCGGAGTATGTATCTTGTCCGCATTGTAGAGCGGGCTCTGGTCCACAAACAGGTCCTTGCGTGTCCAGGGATAGCTCTCCGCCATCGACACCTCGCTGTAGCTGTATCCCCAGTACCCTTCGCCCCAGTAGCTCGTATGGTCGCTGATGCCTGCATGCGAGATGCCCGCAGCGAAGATGTCCGTCTGAGTGAGCAGGTACTGCGTCATGAATCCTCCATAGCTGGCCCCTATGCATCCAATCTTCTGTTTGTTGACAAACGCATGTTCGTCGCAGAAGCGCTTGGTACCCTCGATGATATCTTCGGCCACGCCCTGTCCCGCCGTGTTCACATGGCGTGACGAGAACTCCTGTCCGAATCCCGTAGCTCCGCTGGGGTTGATGATCAACACCACATATCCCAGGGCAGCATAAGCATGCTGTGGGTATCGTCCCTCGAAGGTGCGTGAGGTAGGTGAGCATCCACCGTAGTAGTTCACAATCATCGGGTACTGTTTGTTGCTGTCGAATGTCGGTGGCAGGTAATAGCGGCAAGTGAGCTCTTCGCCTCGGCTGTTGGTGAATGTCCATGGCTGGCACTCTCCGAGCGTTACGTCGTGCAGTGTGCGTGCGCTCTGGTCATCGAGCAGCGATGAGCCCAGCCGTCGGCAGTCGAGCATGTACAGACGGTCCGAGTTCGAGGCGCTGTTGCCATACCACACAGCCACGGGCGCATCAGCAGCAAAGTCGATGCGGTTCACCATCTCCTCCGGCAGCGCCACCTTCCGTATCTTTCCCGATGTAGGGTCAGCGACGAACAAGTTCACCGAGTCGCGGTCCTCAGCCGTGAACCATATCTGTCCATCTGCGCGGTTCCAGGTGAACGATGCCACGCTGGGGTTGAAGTCGCGTGTAAGCGCTGTCACCGACAGGTCGGCCAGGTTCATGATGTACAGTTGTCGGTCGGTGGAGCTTGGTATGCGTCCTTCCGGCACGTTCTTCCCCACTCCGCCCAGACATTCCGGTGAGCCCACCAGCAGCAGCTGTGTGCCGTCCGGCGAGAATCGTGCATCTTCGATGAATCCATCCCCCTCAACCAATGTGCGGCACTCAAGCGTCTTGCTGTCAAGCAGGTACAGGTTGTTTATTGTAGTAGGACGAGCCGTCAGTCTCGACTGTGATGTCATCACCAGCACCTGTTGTCCATCCTCCGAAATGTCGGTAGCATACGCATCGTGATGTCCATAGGTCAGCGGTTGTGTGATGCCCGTGGCGATGTCGTACCGTGCGATGTTCACCCGTGAGCGCCAACCTGCCTGTCGGTCCTCGGGTTGCAGCACCTCATACACCCCCTCGTTCTCTCGCGGTCCCTCGCTGCGAGTCATCATCAGCAGCCAGTCTCCGCTGGGCGCCAGCTGAGCCTCCCCTTCGGGCATATGCTCCACCAGCACCACCTCGTCCCCTGTGGCAGCATCCACAGCCACCATCTGTCGTCCGTCGGGAGTCTCGCGCACAACCGTATAGCGGTCCTCGTGCGGCATCCACTGTGCATGCGCTGTCCCCAGCACGATGGAGCTGCCCATCGTGTGGTGACGTGTGTCAAGGGTCACCAGACGTGTCTCCTCCGTTGTGCGTCCTCCCCGCAGTGTCTGCGACGATGTCAGCAGCAGGTACTTGCCCGATGGCGATATGTCCGCATGCTTATAGCGTCGTGCGTGCAGCACATCGTCGATGGCATAGTAGTGCGTGTCGTTGTCCGGTGCGCACACCGTCACCCCCTTTGCTTCCGTGTCGAGCACCACCTTCAGTGCCTCGGCATTTCCGCTGAAGGAGACCACTGTGTGATGGCGGTTCGGGGCCAGTGCCACCTTGCCGTTCACCTCCTGTCCGTCCACGGTGAGCTGTTTGAGCTGCACCCCCTTCACGTCGATCTTCACGTTGGCAAATGCCGTGTTCTCCACCACGAACGTCGCCTTGTAGAGCGTGTCCGGTGCAGTATAGCGTGTACCCTTCACATCCGTACTGTCCACCAGCAGCGGTATCTGGAGCACATGAGGTCCCTCCACCTTCAGTGTCGTCACCTCGATATTTTCGGCTACTGCCGTGCTGCAGAGGGCAGCAGCGAGCGCCCACATCAACGTATTTTTCGTCATTATAGTAGTGATTTATATATGGTTAAACAAATAGTATTAAAGTGTTTTCAAACGCCCACGTTCATGCCCTCTATGGCCGCCTGTCTGGCTGCTATCACGCGGTCGCACCACGCGTCGAACTCCGGGTCCTCGAGTTGCAGTTCAGGGTGAGCCAATATATGTTCCACCGTGCGTCGTATGCCCTCGTCGAAGCGCACCTCGGCGTGGAACCCCGGCACGGCGCGTCGCAGTTTGGCATTGTCGAACACCACCGACACTGCCTTGTCCCCCATCAGGTTTCCCTCCAGGTCATAGTTGCTGACGGCGGCGAGGAAGTCCGACGACACATGCACCGCCTTCAGCTCCACGCCGAGTGCGCGTGCCAGGCAGTCGTAGATCTGGTTCCACGCCAGCACCTCATCGCTGGTTATCTGGAAGGCGTTGCCCAGCGCGTGCACATTGCCCATCAGTCCCACGAAGCCCCGTGCGAAGTCGCTGTTGTGCGTCATCGTCCACAGCGATGTGCCATCGCCGTGAATGATGATCGGTTTCCCCTCGAGCAGACGTCGTGCCACCTGCCACGACCCCACCCTTCCGTGTACCCCCACGGGTATGCGTCGTTCGTCGTAGGTATGGCTGGGCCGTACGATGGTCAGCGGGAAATCCCTGTCGCGTGCAGCCTGCACGAACACCTCCTCGCAAGCGATCTTGTCGCGCGAGTACTGCCAGTAAGGGTTCACGAGTGGTGTACCCTCGTTGACGAAGGGGCTTGCGGCGGGCTTCTGGTAAGCCGATGCCGAGCTGATGAAGATGAACTGCCGTGTACGTCCCTCGAAGAGTCGCACATCCCGTTCCGCCTGTGCCGGCACAAAGCAGATGAAGTCGCACACGCAGTCGAATGTCCGGTCTTCCAGCACGCGTCGTGCTGCCTCCTCGTCGTTGATGTCGCACGTCAGCGTGTGCACCCCCTCCGGCACGCACTCCGGTCGGTTGCCCCGGTTCAGCAGCCACAGCTCCCATGCCGGATCCTCCGCCAGTCGGCGCGTGATGGCGGTGCTGATGGTTCCTGTACCTCCTATAAACAAAGCCTTTTTCATTACACGAAACGATTCTTGTCCTGTACCTATTTATCGGTGTGCAAAGATACGCAGAAAACTGCGAACATACAAAAAAGCCACCGGAAAAAACCGATGGCTTCATGTACTTTTTTTCGAATGCCAGAATTACTTGCCAAGAGAAACCTTGCGGAATTCCTTCATCAGCTTCTCCAGCTCGATGGAAGCAACGCGTGCACGAGTACCGGCAGCCTTGTTGCCCTTCTCAGCCTGAGCCTTAGCATCCTTTGCAAATTCTGCATAGAGAGCCTCGATTTTCTCAATAATTTCCATATAACGTTGAATTAAAAGGTAAATATTCACCGCAAAGGTAATGTGTTTTGCGGACTTGCAAAGAAAAAAACGCTTTTTTTTTGCAAAAATCGCCCAAAAAGACGCATTCTGCCCCTAAAAAGTGCTGAAAAGCAGTATTATTGTGAGTCACCTGCAAAACTGTGTTTGAAAGAAAAGAAAATAGTTCTAGGTTCTAGGTTAGAGTTCCGCTTGCGTCTGAGCAACCACTGTAGCGTAGAAAATCCACAAAATATCCAAAAAAAACAATTCAATCAAAAGATTTCACTTAATTTTGTTTTTTAATCTCGCAGATGTTATATAACTTTGCAACGCGGATGTATATAGGTGAAATCTACACCATTCTACGCAAAAAAATTGAAACTATGCAATGGACATTGAAACAATTGACATACAGATAAACGATATCCTCTATGGCAAACGAGACCTTCCTCAATTTAATCAGCCAGAGCATGCAGGAGTCTGCTCTGCTGGTCCGCTCCTCATTGGGGCGCTCATTGTATGTGATATCGCGCGAGAAGGCGTTAGAGCAAGTAGCCATGCTGCAGGCAGCCAAGGAGCAGAGCCAAGCAATTGGCAGATAGACGAGGCTCAGGAACAGGCCGTTCAGCAATGGGCAGAGGCAAAAGGCGTATGGATACCTGAAGCGGAGAAAATCCTTTCGCAGACTTATGGTCCCATGATGGCACAGGGCGCTGAAGCAATGGTGTATGGCCGGTCTAACGATACACATGTGGTAAAGGCACGTGCCTCCATCTACGCCACCCTTGGTCGGGCACTCGAGGCCATCGCCTTGCACAACTGGCTCTTCCCAGAGTCCATGATGAGGGTGTTCGGCTTTACCCGCGACACGGATGGACTGTTCCGCATATTGCTCACACAGCCATACATCGAGTGCAAACGGCTCGCCCGCAAATCCGAGATTGACGCCGTGGCTGCATCAAAGGGTTTTCACGACAATGATGATGGCAACGGCGTCAACTACATCTCTGACAGACATCATCTTGAAGACATGCACCCCGCCAATGTCTTCGTCGAGCCTCTCACCGATGCCCCCATCTGCATTGATTGCATTGTAAAATTCAGAAGATAAGCTGGCTCGCAGGCAATACACAGAATCTTTGATGTGCTTTCTCACAATATGCGGAAGCGCGCATACTTGAGCAGCAGTGTTTTCTGCCCCAGGTTATCGAAGGAGATGGTCGCTTTGCTGTTCTCGTCCTTTCCCTCCACGTGCAGCACGGTGCCCTTGCCGAAGCGTTCGTGCTCGATGCGCTGTCCCGCGGTGAGTGCAGCCACCTGTGAGGCCCCCCGCGGAGCATCCGTGCTGCCCGATGTCGCTCTGCCCAGCGACACCAGGCGGTTCGTGTTGTTGGTGGGAGGAGTGCTCGTGGGCGATGACGGTCGGTATGCCGATGTCTGTCGGGGCGTGTACGACGAGCGTGTCGATGTCGCAGGGCGTGTCGAGGGCGTGTACGAGCGCACCCCCGTGGTTGTTGCTGTTGTCGTCCTGGCCACAGGAGCTCCCAGGCATGCCGGGTTCAGCTCGCTGATGAAGCGGCTGCGCTTGCCCCACTGCATCTGTCCGTAGCGGAACCTCATCTTCGCCCATGTCAGGAAGCACCGTTTCTCGGCCCTTGTCACGGCCACGTAGAACAGCCGTCGTTCCTCCTCCACCTCGAAGGGAGTCTCGGCCATGCTGCTCGGGAACAGCTCCTCCTCCAGTCCCACCACGAACACCGTGTTGAACTCCAGTCCCTTCGCGGCGTGCACCGTCATCAGTGTCACGTGCGGTGTCTCGCCGTCGTGCGGGTTATCCTGGTCGGTGAGCAGAGCCACTCCGGCGAGGAAGTCCTGCAGCTGCACTGCCTCGCTGCCCTCTTCGCGTGCTGTCAGCACGAAGTCCTGCAGAGCGTTCATCAGCTCCTGCACGTTCTCCTGCCGTGCTATGCCCTCGTCCGAGAGGTCTGCGGCGATGTCCTTCTTTATCTCGCTCCTCTCTATTATCTGCACAGCCGTCTCGTACGCATCCTGCTGCTGAGCCACCTGCTGGCACTCCTCGATGAGTGAGCGGAAGCGTGTGAGGCGTCCCATTATACCGCGGTTCACCTCCAGGCCATACCCCTCGGGGTCACCCAACACGTTCCATGCGCTGGTCTCCCCCTTGTCAGCAGCCGCCACCAGCCGTGTCACCGTAGTGTCGCCGATGCCCCTTGCCGGGTAGTTGATGATGCGTTTGAGCGCCTCCTCGTCCTGCGGGTTCACCACCAGTCGGAAGTACGCTATGATGTCCTTGATCTCCTTGCGTTGGTAGAACGACAATCCCCCGTATATGCGGTAGTCCACGTCGTTGCGTCGCAGCTCCTCCTCGAAAGGTCTCGACTGCGCATTCGTGCGGTACAGTATCGCCATGCCATCCAGCCCCACCCCCTGTCGGTGCAGCTGCAGTATGCGTCGTGTCACCCATGCCGCCTCCTCCTTGTCCGCCGCAGCCTCGAAGGTCCCTATGGGCTCACCCACCTCGCGTTGCGAGAACACCACCTTCGGTATGCGGTGCTGGTTATGCTCGATGATGCTGTTTGCCGCCTGCACGATGGTCTGTGTCGAGCGGTAGTTCTCCTCCAGCTTGAACAGCCGCGCCCCCTCGTAGCGCCGTTGGAAGCTGAGGATGTTGTCGATGCGTGCACCGCGGAACGAGTATATGCTCTGCGAGTCATCCCCCACCACGCACACCCGTCGGTGCTGTTCGGTGAGCTGCCACACAATCTCGTGCTGTGCCCGGTTCGTGTCCTGATACTCGTCCACCAGCACGAAGGCGAAGTGCTGCTGCCATGCAGCCAGCACGTCCGGGTGTTTTTTAAATAAGTAATACGTGTTCACCAGCAAGTCGTCGAAGTCCATGGCGTCGCTGCGCCGCAGACGTTCGGCATAGCGCACGTAGATGTCGCGCATGGCCGTCATGCGCCGTCGCATGTCGTCCTGCTGATACTCCGCATCGTTGTAGTACATCTCTGCCGTTATCAGGTTGTTCTTCGCCTCCGATATCCGTCCCTGCACCGCAGCCGGTTTGTACACCTTCTCGTCCAGCCCCATCTCGCTCACTATCGTGCGCACCACGCTGCGTGCGTCGCTCTGGTCGTAGATCGTGTAGTTCGGCGAGTATCCCAGCGCAGCGCCCTCGCGTCGCAGTATCTTCGCGAATATGCTGTGGAAGGTCCCCATCCACAGCTGCCGTGCCGTCTCCTCCCCCACACCTGCGGCGATGCGCGACTTCATCTCCGCCGCCGCCTTGTTGGTGAAGGTCAGTGCCAGCAGCTGCCACGGCTGGTAGCCCTGCTGCAGCAGCCATGCGATCTTGTATGTGAGCACCCGAGTCTTGCCCGAGCCAGCCCCCGCAATCACCAGCGACGGCCCGTCGATATACTGCACAGCCTCCAGCTGACTGGCATTGAGTTCGTTAGCGTAATCAATCATTGGTGTTATTCTCTAACCGTGCACAAAGGTAATCATTTCTTTTTATTTTACTTATGCACTGGTCCGAAAAAACGGGAGTAATATAATCTACCACTCAAATCTCGCTTAACCTCACTGATCTGGAATGACGACCCATTCTCCTGCTTTTGTAGAGCCAATATGCTTTATGATGCCAGCTTTTCGCAGTTTGTCGAGTTGTTTCTTTATTCCATCGGGAGTAATGCCTATTATCTCTGCCAACTCATTACGGGTAATCTTTGGATTTTTACGCATCTCCGAAAGTATGATTTCTTGGGTACTCGCCTTTGTTTCTTGGGTACTTTTTTCTTCTTCTTGGGTACCTTTCTCCGTATCTATACTTCTCTCATACTGCTCTATGTCATGCCTCAGGTGGGCACAATGCAACTTCGTCATGCATCTGGTAAAGATACTGACATCCTCCTGTTCGCGCGTATCAATAAGTGACTGGATATACTCAGCCTTGTCCTCCTTCAGCACTTTCGTAGGCAGCACACCATACTCCATCTGCAATAGGTTCATCAGCAATCGGCTCATCCTGCCATTACCGTCTGCCCAAGGGTGGATAGTAACGAGTTCATAATGTGCCCAGAAACTCAGTTCGTAGATGGCAGCAACGTCAGTCTTGTCGAGGGACCTGCGACGGCGGTTTAGCTCGTTACAGAACGTCTCCAACCTCTGTGGCACTTTCAGGTACGACATATACGACCGTCCACCCAATCCGGCTGTCACATTCAGTTTGCGCAGCTCACCCTTGGCAGCAGAGAAGTCGCCACTTGGGGAGTGATACTCTGCACCGGTTCGTGCCATCACCTTTGCTGCAAGAGCAATCAGCCACTCGGTGGTAATATCCTCATGCCGCTTCATCCACTCCATGCCATATTCGTAGGCTGCCTTCAGGTCCAGGTTCATCATCTGTTCCTGCATCGTGCGACGGCTGGATGTGATGCCCTCGTCAAACAGCAGCTGTGCCTCCACCTCCGTCACCGTACTGCCCTCGATGGCAGTAGAGTGCGTGATGATGGAGTACAGATAGAATTTCTGATAATCTATCTGCTGCGAGATGCCCAGCGACTCATGCTGTCTCAGCAAACGTAGTAATATGTCCTTGTCCACTTGATTCATTTTGCTCTATATCTTCACATATATCTTCACAGAGTTGTTACTTCGATATGCATTTGTTCCTTCAACGATGGCGATCTTGTATGTGAGCACCCGTGTCTTGCCCGAGCCAGCCCCCGCAATCACCAGCGACGGCCCGTCGATGTACTGCACAGCCTCCAGCTGGCTGGCATTGAGTTCGTTAGCGTAATCAATCATTGGCGTTATTTCCGCAGACAATATCTTTGGGCAATAAAATCTATTCTGGACAGAACTTCTTGATGAACTGTAAAAGGCCGTTGTTTTCGAAGAAACAACTCGGTTCCTTTTCCATCTGATCATACATTAAGTAGAATCCGCTATTGGCATATTCATTTAACGTTGTCATAAGGATATCACAAGCAACCTTAACGTCAATGTCGCCTCTATCCAATGCCAACAAATCAATATCAGATTTTGCAACGAGTGCCGCAAATATATACTTTTGAAGGATGGTGTAAGACTTACGCCCTGCTTCATTTTTCTTTTTCCCCCATGTAAACATCTCCATGCGGAATTTGAGTTTCTTACCAGATAGAGGTTTACGTTCTCCATAATATAGCCCAAGAAAGAACGCATAGATGAAAACTTCATATCCAGCGTTGAACGTTTTCCCTTTTGCTATTCGGCCATCCACACTACCACCATGATATTGGCAAAGTTCTTCGACTACAGGTTCGAAAAATTTCTCCTCATAGTAGGAGTCATATCTGTTTTGCCATGTCTCGTATAATGATTCCATAGTACTACTCCGTTATTTCCTCCACGATAGTATCGATAGTTGTAATATCCAATTTATCGAAACCTGTCTGTTTCTTAATTCTATACTTCTTACAATTTAATCTACTGAGCGCATTTGTATCTGTGAGGAATTCTCCCTCATCATTTTTGTAGAGGTAGCTCTTTGTCACAACGATACACTGCTTATTTACTTGTGAATTAAGGCACTCATAAAATGTCTTATCTTTTCCTTCATCAAAAGATGATGTTGGAGCATCAAAAATTAGAGGATATTCAGCATCACGATTCTCTCTCGTCAACTCTGAAATAGCAAAAAGAATGCTGATATGCATGGTAGTCAGAAGAGACGTATTTGGATTAGTAATGATCTTGCCATTCTTATCCTGAAGCTCAATCTTCAAATCATTGTAGCGATCAATGTAAATATTGATGACTCCTGTGAAGTCATCCACATTCAATCGGGCTAGAAAAGCATTTGCTTCTTTTGCCAGACGAGTGAGAAACTCCTCATAAGTGGAAGCTTCTGTGTTTTCCAAAGCACGGCAAAACAGTCTGAAAAATTCATTGATCATAAGCAAAGAATTGGCTTCACTCTTTTTAGCATTCTTTGACTGCTCCTCCCTCTTTTTCTTTATCTGTTCCTTAAGGTCAGGCAATGTTTTTGTTAGTAGCCTCTCCATCTTTATTGCAGCAGACTGTTTCTGCTCATGCCATTTATTCACGATGGCGATGTTTGAAACATATTCCTTCAAGTTCTCACCAGTTGATGAACTTGCATAAAGCGCGGAAATTTCCTTTCTAATTGACTCTATGCGGGACTTACGGTTAGCGATCAAGTCCCTTATCTGTTTGTTTTCATGATATGCGCTATCTATCTCGTCAGATATACCGGCAATGTCCTTGCCAGTATGTGCAAGGCTTGTGCCGATTTCTTTCAGTTCTTCAACATTACGTTCAGAAAAATAACGTTTTATTTCCCTTTTTTTATCTTCTGGCTTCGGCGTCAGAATACCAATAACATCATTAATTCTCTGTTGGATAAAGTCATAGGTTACACTACCTTCTGGGGCCTCGGTACCACAATATGAACATCTGTGGGTGTGCAGCATGTATTTCATCTTGTCAACATCTGCACTGTTCCACGCAATCTTTTCCAGTTCAGACTTAGCGTGTTCTATTCGTATATTGTTGAATGCTTCTTCTTGCTTTTTTCTATAATCCGACTCAATATTAATCTTACTGTATGCAAGTGATTCCATCTTGTTGTTGAATTCGTGGAGAATAGGATTAAATCCCATCAAGATCCACTGTTCATCAAGCAATTTAAAGCTATATTCTTCATCTATCCTGTCAGAGAGTCGATCCACTTCATTTTCCAGCCGTACCACCTCTTTCTCTAAATCAGCTGCCTGTTTTATGATCTCATAGTCGTTGTCAATGGCATCAATATGCTCTTTTGCCTCATCGTATTCTTTTTTTGCCTTTGACAGTTCAGCCTCAGTATCTTCAAGTCTATTTGTTAAGCGTACGATTTCACGCTGAATTTCTAACAATTTAGCATTCTGCTTACTATCCTTATCTCGAATGCCTGCAATAGCCCTTTCAGACGTATTTTTGGCATAGTTGGCAAATGCCTTATATGGCTCCATATCTTTTATTTCGGAGAACATATCGATAAGCGCCTGCAGCGTTGCTTTATCATTGAATATGTTTAGTTTATCCTCACCTTTAAAAATGTGATATTTTTTGATGATGGACGGAAATACATTCTCTTTCTCAAACAAATCTTTTACAGAGAATAATTCCTTCTTCATCATACCAACCATTTGATATGCTTTGTGTGTATGTCCCTCTATACGCATAGCACCCATCGATGTTTTGGAAACATTAAAGGCGCGTTCAACGATTCGCAACGAACCACTATTGTTTTTTAATTCAAGCGACACGAGCACACGCCCTCTTTCTCCAACTGGCAAGGCGTTGAACATCTTCGCGGAAACAAGTGTTGAATCCTCTGGGAGTTTATCTTCCTCAGATTTTGGAACATAGTCAGGAGTCAAAACCCAGTTTATGGCATCAAAAAAAGTGGTTTTTCCATCACCATTGGCACCAAGAATCAGGTTAAGATGGCGTGAAAACACAAACTCCTTCTTGCCAAAATAGCTGCGAAAGTTGAATATAGTGAGCTTGGTTAATATCATAGCAACCAGGTTATTTGGACAGGGAAGAAACCACTTTTTTATATATAAATTGGAAATCAGCGTCGTTCAATACTACAGGACCTACCTTATTTCGAATCCTCATGTCTGATTGCACCTCGTTTATTTTTTCGTACAGTTGGGCAAGGATTTCTGCGATAGCCCGTACGTGAGGATTCATCGCACGTTTGCCGTCATCAAGCGTGCTATATTTACCGGGCTGAATATCAAAAGTATTAACCAACTTCTCATCGCTTATGACCTTCAGAAATATGTTATCAATTTTGCTCATAGGCCTAATTCATGGATTAAATCATTTTAACGTCAGGCATTCTTGTTTTGAACTCTGGATCAATGTTATGGCATTGTTCTTTCACTATTCCACGTCGATGAATAGCTGGATTCAAACAATACATTTCAAATTCTTCTTTGTTCACATCATCCAGTGAACGCCAATGTGGGAACAAGAGTTTCATATATCCAGTAGCAATGCGCTTAATGGCATTAGAGTCGCGCACGTCAGCTTTATCTTCAAATTTACATAGTTGATCAAAGAGGAGCCCGTAAATGTTATTTGTTCTCATAGTGTGCAATATCTCGGAGAAGTACTCCACGTTGATTGTCCATCCTCTGAAAATCATACTCTTATCAATACGAGGCAGCAACCACCCCTCAATGAAGCAATGAAAACGATCAAGAAGGGCAGACTCTCTGAAGTTCTCAGGAAGGGAATCGAAATACATAGGTGATATAGGCCGGCGCTGCTCCGTCAAAGGGATATTGCCCATCAGCATAAGTCCGCACTCCGATGTGAATTCATTATTATCAATAGTCGTCTTGCCACTTTCCAGGTATGATTTCAAAGCCGCTTGTATCTCTGCTGGCTCTTGAAATACTATTGTCTGTATCTCATCAAAAACGGTAAAATCATGATTCTTGATAATACCATTCTGCTGTTTTGCTTTGTCATAGAACAACTTAGCGCGTGTCACTTTGCCGCCACTCACAAGCCACCCGTACTTCGACAGATTGCCAAAGACGTAGGACTTACCTGTTCCCTTCGGTGCCAATTCAATGACATTGAGACGTGGCTCTACAAATATGAGCAGCCGCGTAAGGAATTCAAGTTTCTGAGTGACATTCGAAAATCCATCAGGGTCATACTCCATAGCAGAAAGAAGGATATCAATCCATTCTGACGTTGTAAATAGTTGCCGAGCTTCGGCAAGGTAGTTTAAATCTACAGAGCTATAAGGTTTGAATGGTTTATAATCAACCATCTGTACATGGAATTTCTTCCCATCATCATCCGGCAGAAGGCAAAGTTTCACAATGCCCCACTTCTCACCATCAACAAGTTCACCTTGATGCTTGTTGTAAGTAAATTCAGGTATGATACCTTCGCGCAATTTGATTCCATAATCTGGAATTGCAAATTGCTTCTGGCCCTTTATGAGGTCTATGTATATAATAAATCGTGCAAGCAGAATCACTTCCTGTCCTGACACAATTCTGTCTTTTACGGAGCCGCTATCTGCAGGTATGACTTGATCTAGAAATTGGGTCAGACCTAGTGTATCAATTTCTCCCGTTTGTACGTTGAGATAACGTTTCAAAAGAAAATCCTTGACAAAAGCAGGAAGGTTTCGACCTGCAAAGATGCTGTTCGTTTTCTCCGGATCCTTATATATGGACATCTGCGAGAAGTGCATTCGTATTTTTTCACTGATTTCTGCTTTCATAATTTAACGATTTAGAAACCGCTGAAGAGGTCGTCCTCTTTTGCGCCCATTATTATATTTATATTGTAAGACCTTATCACATTGCCGATTACAAGCGAAACTATGCTACAATGGTCATTAACAGCAAGGGCATCACTTTCAAATACATCACCACCGACTTGATGCAAAGCATATCTAATGCCGTCATATTCAACTACAGGAATTTCAACAGATGGTATATTCTTAATTCTGAATTTGACCTTGGGATCTGCAGCATTCAGTTCCATGGTAAGAATGTCAGAAGACCACTCTGCATCGGCAACATAGCTTGATATTATGAAAATTGGTACTAGTACTTCCTCAGGAGTACATCCGCCATGAATGCCTTGGCCTTTGGGCACTTTGTTGCACAGTGAGTTGTGACGTAATGCACAAACAGTCTTACCATCTTCAAGGCGGAAATAATTATCGTCAGTTGTCCAGCAACCGCTATTTCTTGTTGCAATTCGGCCATGATGGTCGGAAGTGACCCCATTCAGTCCAAGTCCATCACAAAGTTGTGAAAGGTAGGTCAAGCCATGATCAGAGATAATGGCAATCTTCTTGCCATTGTATTTCAGAATGATGTCCTCAATGATTTCCCTGACAAGTTTTATTTCCTTAATAATGGTGTTAGGCCACATGTTTGTTGACTGATGTGCCAGAGTATCAAGGTCTCCAGATTTCTGGAGTGGATGATATTCTGGTAACAACTTTTGCAAGTCTGCGCGATTGATTTCTGTTTTTGAAGGCAGAACTGCTCTTGCTATCTTGATGTCATTGAGAAAGATATTCTGATTATTCTTCTCTCTGATTATTTCTTTGATAAGCGGAATCCACTCAATGCCAAGGCCATCCACCCAGTAAAGCACTTCGATGTCACCTCTGTTTTGTAGCAAGGTACGGGTCGTACTGAACTGCTGGTACCATTCGTCAAAGGATATTTCCGATTGGTTTAGTAACTTTATCTGATGCTCGATCTCTGCGGTGTATTTATTGGCCATCTTTGCCTTCTTATATTCCTTCATATAAGTTGGCAGCCAGTCGGGTATATTTACAGATACACCAAGAGCAGTTGCATAATAGTGATACAAATCAGGGAAGAAGTCCTTGACTTGATCAATGCTTATAAGTCCTTTTCCTATCCATGAGATGACAAGTTCTTTTTCTTTAGTAGTAATGCCTGTGCAGTATTTAAGCGCACTTGCGGCATTGTACTTGCTTGCAATGGCCTGCAGCCTGCTATTCAATGTAGATTCTACACCTTCACGGAGTACGACATTTCGTTTAGCTGCTTCACGCAGACAGTATTGACGAACCATCATCTCTGCCTCAATCTCTGTCATGTCAAGAGCCATTTGCTCAACGAAGTCATTGCTTGTGAGAGTTGTTATCTTGGTAAGTATCCTGCAAATGAAACCTTCTCCTACCTGCTGAAGTTGATAGAACCTTGCAAGAAGCCATCGTTCATATTGACCAGGGTAATCAAACCAAAGTTTGACGAATGTCTTGTGGGAATCTATTTCTGTAATTGAAAAATACTCCTTTACATACTTACTGAAGCTAAAGCCGTTAGTTATATCGGTCTGTGAAGCAAGTTCATCCCAGTTTTCTCCATCACCCATGACCTTTGTCATACCGCCAAACTGAAGCTGTAATCCCTTAGTCAAAAATTCATAAGAATCGTTGCAAGGGATAAATTCAAAAGCATTATCCGGTTGGGCATATCCAATATTGGCAAATATTGACTTTGATGTACAGATGATGTTAGGGGTTACTTGCTTGTCGGCATCCTTCCAGATATTAAGCCATTCACGTATAGACTTGACAACGGTATAATGTCTGTCAAGTCCTTTCACGCCAAATGTGTTTCCGTTTGTAATAATCAGACGATAAGTCAATCCCTTGTCCTCTGTGCAGAGCCTCCATATTGTACTCTGTGAGTCATTGTTAAAAGATTCCATCTTGCCCTCAAGACCCACGATAGGCACATAGATACGTTGATGCATTTCTGCAGCTTTGGCACTTGCCTCTGTAGCTTTGATGGTTTTGAGCAAAGCATCGAAAGTCTTATACTCTTCGTTATCGTAGAAACGGGCTAATTCGGAGAAAGGGGCAATGACGCAATTGGCGCCGTCCATCCGCTTGATATGTTCTTTTATCTGCGTCGCCAGTTCTGCATGGGTAATCATCAGGTCTGGATAATCCTTGTCTATCCACTTATCAACGCTCTGTACAATGGCATTTGTTTCTGTTTGCACAAAGTCAACAAACAAGCTACAATCACGGAAATTGTCAAACAACACGAAACGAATGGGATACCTGTTTCTTGTTGAGACATCTAACCCCGTTGACTCCCTGTCTGTTATAACCTGGGTCTTCAGTTCTTCAAAAGTATTAAACTCGCTATACATATTTCAAAAGAATATCAAGTATGCCGTCTTCTTTTTCAATTATTTCATTAATAATATCTTTTACTTCACCTGAAGGAATCATTTTCATTTTTTCTCCCAATTTTCCGCGCTTGTACGTGACC
>R18__coassemble_1219_pt1 | contig 58971 bp, 38 predicted proteins | sample R18__metabat2_high_PE_038 | metagenome-assembled genome bin R18 | reverse complement strand
AAAAGCGATAAACATAGATTGATTTGGCCAACTCAGCAAAAAGAAATATCTTTGCATACAATATCAGAAGAAATGAACAGAAACACGCTACTCCTACTATTAATTTTCTGTACAGCACCATCCGCACTCGTATCTCAGACCGTGTTCCCGTGCTCAACCATCATAGAAGACGACTACGGTGTCTGCACCCATATCACGCGCAAATGGATGGACTTTGACATCCGTGACAGAGAGCTCGCACTCACTCATCAGACAGGCATCAGCTGGGTGCGCAGCGATCTGGACTTCGGCACCTACCTCAGCAGCCGCGGCGAAGAGGATCCCAGCACCTTCGATGCCGTGCTCAACTCGTGCGACGCATACAACACACATCTGTTGGGCATCCTCACAGGGTTAGGCAAACGGCCTTGGCACGACCCCAATTATGCAGAACTCGTACACAAACTGGCACAGCGCTACGATGGTCGCATCAGCCATTGGGAGGTACTCAACGAAGTGAACCTTATCCCCGAAGAGGGTCCACTGGACAGTTTATATGTCAGCACTCTACGCTCCACCTATGAGATGCTGAAGCGTGTCAACGGCAATAATCAAGTACTGCTCAGTGGTCTCGCCGAAGTGACATCGGATTTCCTTTCAGACATCTCACAGAAGGGAGCCTACCGCTACTTTGACATCATGAACTTCCACTCCTATCTACCGCCAGAGTCGCTCATCCCCTCTTTTGAGCGCATCGACTCGGTAATGCGTCGCGACGGATGGAAGAAGCCTGTCTGGTTCACCGAGTGTGGTATGCATACCGCCGAGTCGGGACGCTCGTCGGAGGGTTTCTTCACCGACATGTTGCCATGTGCATTGCGCCGGATAGGCATCGATGAGCAGAAGACATGCATAGGGGTGCTGCGCGATGCCGGCACCGGATACAATGTCCTCAGCGACGAGGAGACAGACGTTCTGCTCCGTCCGTACTGCCGTCAGGTGCGCAGTCTGTCGTTTGACGAGCTAGCCGGCATCAGCATTCGCAAAATGCCTGTGCTGATTGCCACCCGCGGAGAGTTGTTCCCCGCAGAGACATTTCCCACCCTTGTGGATTATGTGCGCCGCGGTGGCACCATAGTGCTCTGTGGAGGAATGCCCTTCTACTACGATGCTGCCTGCGATGCCGACATCTACTACCAACGTAAGGAGATGGGAACGAGCCTTTATGCGCAGTTGCATATGAGTCCGCAGAATGCGTGGAATGTCGGTCCGACAGACGAGAAACTGACCGAGATGCCCTCGGTGGTCCTTCTGGCAGACGATGCGGACTACACCTATCAGTGGACCTTCGACAAGGAATCGCCGGCACGGTATCTGTCGGCAGACAACCTTCAGCAAGGCGACACGCTCATCTCGCTCATCCGTGCCGGCACCCCGCATATCCAGGGTTCCGTGGCCGGCATCTACAAGCTCGACAGCGACCTACACGGCAACATCATCTTCCAGACACGTATGTACGCATCGTTGCTGGCTGATCGTGAACAAGAGCAAGCACGCCGTCTGCCCCGCATCTATCTTCTGTCCTACGCTTATGGTATCAGCAAGGTCTTCTGGTACAATCTGCGGAGCCGTGAGAATGACCTTTCCTACAGCGAAGATTGCTTCGGTCTAATCCATGCCGACTTCAGTGAGAAGCCTTCCATGCAAGCCTATCGTACCCTTGTCAAGGTTTGTCCGAAAGGGAGTACACGTCCACAGCTCACCATAGAACGGCAAGACGGCAGCACCACACACGATCCCATCTACCGATGCTGCTGGCAGATGCCCGACGGCACCCCTGTCACCGCATTATGGACAGCCCATGCGGCAGTGCCCTACAAAATCAAATCTTTCCGAGGAAAGATCACAGACCATCTGGGACGCCCCTTAAAGGCCATGCATCATAGCATCAAGGTGTCACCCTGTGTGACATACCTTATCGGCGAATAGATGCTTGGTGTAGAGACGAAAGACAACAAATTCGTACGAATTAGAGAGGATCTGATTGTAACATACGGACCTTGTTCAGTGCACAGGTGTTACACTGCACTACGCTACAATGCGCTACAATACACTGCACTACGGTCCATTTCGTCCGTCCTTTTCCGGAAATCAGAGGATAGCCGCTTTGAAGGTATAGGCAAAAGGTTCGGGGAGAGCCTCGATGGGACGTTCACGATCGGTGGGGATAGTGGGCACAGGTTCATCGGGCATATCAAGCGGACGATGACGTCGTGCAGGGTCGGGATGCTCGGCCGGAGCAGCCATGACAACGAGGAAGAGACGGTCGACGTCAGCATCAACGTTGGTCTTCAGCATGGCCTTACCTGTGATGGTCTGCATAGGGCTGTAGGTAGAGGTGCCATCCTTATTCACGATGACGAATCCGCAGCGGAAACTACCCTGTGAGGCAGGAACCGACGTACGGAACGAGACCTTGACCTGATGTCCATTCCTCGGCAGCGCAAGGGGGATGACATTGAAGCCATAGTTTTCGGGTATCTGCGTCTCGACGGGAGCATACCACCCATGGGGGAGCGTATCCAGCTCTGTGCGCATCCGACAGGCATAAGGACGAGTAATGTCAAAGCAACGTGGATAGTCAAGGTTGACGATAGGACATACGGCGTCGTACATCTCGTCGCAGAAATCCGCTTGCGAGAGCTGGTAGAGCCGTTTGTAGGTGATGACGGGGTCTTCGCCACGCTTGCCGGCGCGGTAGAGGTCGGCGATGGCGGGAAGGCCACGTTTCATGCCCCAGTATTCGATGATATAGGGCGAGCGGTAGATATTCTCGAAGCTGAGGTATGCCTTGTGGGTGTTTTTGCAGAAAGCATCCCAGTGGTATGTCTCCGAACCTATCCAGTCGGGGTTCACCTGCCACAGCATCCACTGGCTGGTCATCTCAAAGAAGCCACTGCCGCCCCAGGCCTCCCCTTCACCGTCGCAGGTGATCTGGCTCTGGAAACAATGTCCGAGCTCGTGTGCAATGCAGTTGAGAGCCCTGTCCTGAATACGGTTAGGGGCCACCCAGAGTGCGCCGATGACACCATCGTAATCGCCGCCATAGGCAGTACCTTCGAGACTGTAAGAGATCATCACCATCATGCGATACTTGTCGCACAACGAGCCAGCGTGTGCAAACTGCAGGACATTATAGTAATAGTCGTAGAAGGTCTCCAGCCGTTCGCACAGATTATCCAGATCCACAGCCATCCTATGACCTTCGAGGTCGGGTGGACAGCTGAGGTCGTCCCCGAAACCTTGTTCCCAGAAGATGACGAAGTTCGGTGTCAGACGGCTATGGGCATGGCACCACTGCGAAGCAGGGTTGTCGAAGTCAATGGTACGGAGTTCTTCGGGGATATAGATCTCCTTATCTCCGGCAAAGGCGCCGAGCATGGCAGAGAAAGCCAGGACGATGGTGAGGGCGAGCCGTTTCATAAAGGGTTAAGGGTTAATAATGGGTTAATGTTACGTTGATTAGAAATCAACCGATGAGGTCATTCATCGGGACCGAGATCGGCGGTGACCTTGCCTACGATGTGTACCTTGAAGGTGAGGATAGCCTCGCCCCCGCTGCTGACGAATTTTTGTCGGATGGTAGTGTTCATGCCCGCTTCGATGCCCGATACAGCCTGTCCGATATTGAAGAAGATGGGGTTGGAAGAGCCGTCCCACTCGCTGAAGCAGAACCACCCATCGGCTTTCCAACTGCACACATTGCCATCGATGTCGAACCAGTGTCCTTTGTTGTTGGCGGTATAGCCAGCCTGCTGTTCCTTGCCTTCGCCAATGAGATACTCGCTGCCATCGGCATTGAGGCCGTAGAAGGTGACGGTGGGCTTAGTGGCATTCATGCCGCTGATGATTGCAGCGAAATTCTTCATGCCCAAAGCATTGCATACGGCATCCTCATCGATATATACGGGCAGGGATGTGTAGTCGTTCTTGACCGTTTCGTAGATACTGTAGGTAAGTTCGTCGGCATGCTTGAAGTACACGGCCCATTCGCCTTGGCTGACGACGGTGAGGGTGGCCTCAACGGGGCAGTAGGTGTCGGCAGTGGCGATGCCCATGTGCAGGGTGACGACATCGCCGTCGGTGAGTGCCTGCGGCACCTGTCCTACCGCCATGCGCAACGCCGAAGGGGTGAAGTCGACGAAGACAGTGGCATCATCGGCTGCGGGCGAGCACACGTATCCCTCGCGGTTGAAGTAGAATCCCGAGGTGGAGTTGTAGGCCACAGGGCCATAGAGATTGTTCCCTTTCGCGTCAACGCCATAGAGCACCAAGTCTGCGGGGAGCTTCTTGACGCCGAGGGCTGTGAGGACCTCGTTCTTTGTCAGGGTGAACGCAGTGGTCTCGTAGGCATCCTTGACCTCCATCTCGTCAATGATGGTCAGCGAGGTTCCCTGCTGGGCATTGGAGTAGTCGGTGCGTTCGGGACCGAAAGGGGTATAGGTATCGTCGGAGCACGATACAACGACGAGAGCCATCAGGACGGCAGTAGCAGTAAGTATTCTTTTCATGACAAAGCGGTGTAAGTGTTATTGTTCCACATCCCAGTTGAACCAGTTGCCATAGACGTTTGCCGGCTGTGCATTGCTGCTGAGCCGGAGACGGTAGTCGTAGTGGTTCTTGCGTATGTTTTCGTTGCCGGTATAGGTATAGTCGAGGTTGCAGACGACAGCAAAGACGACATTATTGGCAGGTTGGTACTTATCGAAATCCATCGTATAGCTACCCTCGCTGAAGGGTTCGCCATAGACGGTGGTGCCGTCGGCGGTACGATAGCACAACTGGCACGACATATTCTCAGCCGTAGACAGTTCGCCATTGGGTTTAAACGAGACGGTGAGCGGTGAGCTCTCGACGTAGATGGGCACGATATTGGCACCTGTCCATCCCGGCGTGGTGGTTGCATCGGGCACCAGCCATCCCTCCTCATCGACCGTAGTGGGTGCATAGGGTGTAGCACGCCACGGCTTGCTGTAAACGCTCCAACTCTCGCTCTCGACGACGTATCCCATGTAGGTGTTGTACATATTCCTGACGGCCTGCGAGTACTTGCCCATGTCGCAGAGAGCGAGGCGTGCGCGGTATTCCTGGATCATGCGGTGCATCTGCTCCTCGCCGATCTGGCTGGCGATGCCCTCGAGGACGTAGCCGGTCGCGTTCATCCATACCCATGGAACAGCCATGTAGTCGACGATCTCGCCCAGAAAGGTGGGGAACATCTCGCTGTACTGGCTGCCGCCGATGACCTTGCGCACATTGCCTGTGGGCGAAGAGCCGTTGACGCCCTGCGCTGCGGGTCCTCCGAAGGTACCATCGGTGAGCCATCCCGAGTAGCACTCGATGGGTTGGAAGGGCGCCATGATGCTGCCCATGGTGAGCCATCCGAAGTCGTTGGCGGTGTACACCTTGCCGTACTGCCGTTCATAGGTGAGGGTGGCTTGGAGCCAGCAGTTGGCGCCCTCGTGGAACCAGCTGGCCTTGCGGCAGCCGGGCATGGAGGCGAAGACGGCGTGTATGCCCTCGTGCACCATGGCGCTGCACTGCGACTCGGCATCGGTGTAGGTGCAGGCGGGGTCGAAGCAGTACACGGGATAGTACGAGGCGAGGATGATGGGCCACGAGGTGCCGCCGAGGGTGACGGCGCTCTGCCATCCGCCGAGGTCGGTATTGGAGGCGTTGTCGGTAGGCAGGCCCGAGCCGTAGAGGAACACGGCGCTGCGGTAGCCCTTCTGTGGGGCGAGGTCGCGTGGCCATCCCATGACATCGGTGATATAGGCAAAGTCCTCGTTGAGGCGGCTCAGCATGTTCTGCGCAGCCACCTCGTTGTTCTTGACGAGCGGGTTGGCACTCTTGCCCACGAAGAACGACCACCAGCTCTCGGCATCGGCATCGCTGGCAGCGGGATACACCTTATAATACTTGTTACCCGCCAGAGGGAGGTTCTTGGTAGGGATGGGCAGCTGGCCATTCTCCTGGTTGAAGTCGTAGTGGATGGTGGGGCTGTATGTGGGCCACTCGGTGAAGTACTGTCCCGACTCGGGAACGCGCTGCAGCATCCCTTCCTCGAGGTCGGAAGGCGTGCAGGCGGTGAGTGCGCATAGCGCCACAACAATAGGGAACAAAGGTTTCATAGGATAGGAATGAGATTAGAGATTAGAGAACGCTGCGCTACAGGTTAGAGAGAGAGGTTTCTTGAACTACTTGAACCATTAAACTATTGAACTTCACTTATTTGCCATATGGATTAGTGCCGGTGAAGCGGACCTGCCATGGCCAGCGGTTGTCGTCGGTGTCGGTCTCGGACTTGTCGTCGGTAGGCCATGCATGGCGTTCGTAGCGCTGGGGAGCCCCGCTGACCACGAGCCACAGTTTCTTGGAGTTGGCGGGTACGTCCCACGTGGCCTGTCCGGCCGCCGCATCGTACACATCGCTGTAGGTGGTAGAGCCATCGGTGCCCAGTGATACGAACCCGTAGCGCCACCCCGCATTGCTCTTCGCTCCGCACTTATAGGTGGTGCCCTGCATCTCGTAGAGGCCTTCGAAGTCCGCCGTCACCGTCTTGCCGGCAGCATTGTTCAGTTGCACGACGTTCGAGCCCGTGCTCTCGGGAGCTTTCTTGTCGGCAATACGCCACCATCCGTCCTCGGTCTGGGAGATGTTGGTGATGGCCACGTTGCCGATGCTGTTCTTGGCATAGCTGCGTATGCCATCCATGTCGTAGGTCACACAGTGTGCGGCATAGCGCCACATGTCGTCGTTGAAGGCCGCATTGTCCATCCCCGTCAGGCGCATGTAGGTCTCGCAGGGATCTTCGGGATACTTGGCCGAGCGCCACAGGGTACCGATGAAGTCGATGCCGTACTTGTCCACCCAGTACCATTGGATGAAGTAGTTGGCATAGCGTGGCCGCTCGTGCAGGATGTGCAGATAGGTGGATGAGGTAAACTCACTGCCATAGCCGCTGAACGACTGGCTTATGTAGTCCTGCGCGGCGGAGAAGCGCTGCAGGCTCTGCCACTGTGCGCACTGTTCCCACCATCCGCAGCCTCCTGTGCCACTGGGTCCGAAGCCGTAGCGCCACCCCGGTCCCTGCGTGCCATCGGCGCTGATGCGGTCGCTCTCGCTGATACCCTGCTGCAGCAGGTAGTCACAGAACACCATGTACTGGAAGCAGTGTCCTATCTCGTGAGCGATGGTGCTGCCCACGGGCTGGCACGTGCTGGGGTTCACCCACAGTGCGCCGATATTGTTGTCGTACCCCGACCCGGTGGCGAGCCACTCGCTCTGGTAGAGGATGTAGATCTGCATCTTGTACTTGTCGAGCACGGAGGTGCCCTTACCCGTGTCGCAGAACTTCAGCACGTTCACGTTCTTGTCGTAGAACAGTTCGGCCTTGGCCAGCAGGTCGTCGATATCCACGCGCATGCTGCTGACCGTGCATGTCGAGGGTGAGGTATTCGCCACGCCCCGCCGTTCGCCATAGAGTCCATACTCGCCGTACTCCTTGTCCCAAAACACCACGAAGTGCTCGCTCTGCTTGCTGCGGCACCAGCTCCACTTGCTGTCGCTGCGCAACATGTCGAAGGTGAATTCAGCCGGCTGGTAGTACTTGTCCCTATCCTGCACATCGGCCTCCTGCAGCACCAATGGTTGTACGCCCTGCGTGACGGTGATGCGTTTCTTCGCCTTGCCGGAGCGGATGGTGATGGTGGCCTCGCGTATCTCGGGGGTAAGGTTCGGAGCGACATAGAAGAACACCTTACTCGTCTTCAGCGAGTCGCCCCACAGCTGTGAGGCGGTGATCCACTCCTGTGCCTCCTCGGCGATGTCGATGATCCACGTATAGGTAGAAGTGATCTTCACGTTGAAGTGACAGCTGTCGGCCACGGCGGTATAGGAGTCGCGGGTGAGGGTGATCTTGGCACCCTTGTACGAGCTGTCGTAATTGGCCAGGGGGTCATCGTCGACAGGGTCCGTGCAGGCGGCCATGCAGCATGCAGCGAGGGCGATGAGGAGGGAGGGGAAAAGTTTTTTCATCTGGTTGTAAGGATTACCTTCGTTTTTTAGTAAGGAGTTTTTTAGTGCCCGCTTGCGGAGTCGGACCGCAAGAGTTCTGGGAGTTCTAGAAGTTCTAGAGGTTCTAGAAGTTCTGGGAGATCTAGAGCTCTAGAGTTCTGGGAATTTCAGCATACCGATGGCGGGCAGGGAGCAGGGGTGGGACAGTTCCTGCCCCACCCCCGTTCGGATTTACTCAGCCTTGACCGTGACGGTGACGGTGATGTGCTGGAGGGTCTCGATGTTTGCCAGACGTACCACGGCTGTGAAGGTGCCGGGCTCGGTGACATTGTCGGGATGGGTACCCGTGCTGAGGTGGAAGGTACCGGTCTCGTCGAAGCCGCCGGGCTCCACGAAGAACGATGCATCGCCCCAAGCAGCCACGGTGCCATCGGCAGCGTACCAGAAGCCGCCATTGGCGGTGTAGTCCATGCCACCCTCAGCATCGAAGAGCTTGAAGCAGCTGTCGTAGTTGTCGGCGGTGATGCCGATAGCGCTGAGGTCAACAGCAATGGCAGCGCCGCTGTAGTTGTCGGCCACAGCCTGTGTGCCCTCGACGGCCTGCGTGCCCACCTCGGTGGTGACGTAGGAGGCGGGCTCAGCCACAGTCATGTTGAAGGTAAGGACAGCATCGCCCACGCCCAGCTTGACGGTCTGTGCGTAGCCGCTCTCCTGCCACAGTCCGCATCCGAACTGATACTCGCCGCGGTACTCGATGTAGGCGCAGTAGTCGTCAGAACCCCAGTTGGTAACGTTGCTCTGGCTGCTGTACCAATAGCCATTGTTGGCAGTGAAGCCACCATCGTAGACGGAGCCATCGGCCTGGATGCCCTTGAGGGCATAAGTGGTACCAATCTCGGTAGCCTCAACAGTCTCCACGCCGAGAGCCTCAGCCAGTGCTGCGAGGTTGTTCTCGGTGAGGGTGTAGATGCTCTCGCCATCCTCGTAGGATACCAGCACGTCGAAGGCCAGATAATCCACAGCGCCCACCTTGACATCGAGGGTCTGATACCAAGCATTGTCGCCATTGGCGATAGCCACGGTGAGGGTATAGGTGCCGCCGCCGAGCGTCTCGTCGGGATAGAGGCAGGTAGTGAAGCAGCCACCATCGGCATCGTAGCCGAAGTGGATGGTGCAGCCTTCGCCCCATGAAGCAGGACCGTCGGCATTGTACCAGATGTCGGTACCCTTGTACAGCGAATTGGGGTTGCCGGCAGCATCCACGCCGTAGAAGGTGGCCGATGCTATATCGCAACCGATGGCGCTGGCAATGGCATCATAGTCCACGTCGGGGAACTCGTATGTGGTGTAGTTGGCATCGAAGTCAATGGCCAGCTCGCTCTTGCCCTCGCCAACCTTGTTGAGGGTCAGAGCGGGGAGCTCGTCGGTAACATTGATGTTGAACTTCACAGCTACGGTGACGTCGTCGTTGAAGAAGCACTCATAGAGCGTGTACTTCTCACCAGCTGCGATGCGGTCGGGGAAGTTGCCGAGCGTGAAGTCAAGGCTCTCGCTGCTGACGAAGTATCCCTCGGTGAAGAAGTAAGCGTCGTCGCCCCAGCTGCACACGTCGCCCTGCGCCGTGAACCAGTGGCCCCAGCCGTTGGTGGTGGAGGTGGTCTCGTTCAGGTAGAGGGTAGAGCCGTCCACAGCGCCGAAGTTGATCGACTGTCCGGTCTGTGCAACGCCATTGCTGATATCCTCTGTGCCCAGAGCAGCAATGAACTCTGTTGCTGACGAGAGGTCGAACTCCTCCCAAATGTGCTTGCCATCGTTGGTGAAGTCGGCATAGCTGAGAGTGGTGCCCGTGTAGCCGTAGCCATAGTAGTAGTCTACGTCAACGCTGTACAGGACGTCCCATACGTTTTCATCGTCGTCATCGGGAATGATGGGATCGGGTTCAGGTTCCTTGCAGGAGAACACGGTCAGGGTGACCAGTGCCATTAGTGCATACAAAAATTTTTTCATGTCTTTTTGTTTTTTAATAAATTAGTGAATAATAAGAAATATATCGGTTTAATTAAATCCAGGCATCTGATAGAGGTTCTTGTTGCCGTTGGTATACTCAATGTAGATAGGACCAGCATTGTAGTGATTGTCATTGACATCCTGCACACGATCCTTGCAGAACCACGACTTTCCGTTCCACACGTTCTGACCAGTGGAAGTCATCTTGAAGCGGATGAGATCCTGACGGCGGTGGTGTTCAAATACAAACTCCCATGCCAGCTCGTCAAGCAGTCCGCCCAATTCGATGTCGGCACCACCCCGGTAGGGAGCATCCTCGGCAGGTCCTTCGTCGTAGTACTGGGCATCCCATGTGTAGGCAGTGTACTTGGCGGGGTCATAGCCGTCGGCCACATGGTACTCGCTGTGGCCATAGTTATAGCAACTGCCGCCCTTGAGATCTTCGAGTGTACGCTGAGCAGCCTTAGTGTCAGCAGGTACTTTGAAGGTCTGCGTATCGCGTCCTTGGAAGGCGCGCGCGCGCACCTTATTCACGAAAGCAACGGCATCGCTTTCGGTGTAGGTACCCTCGCCACCCAGACGGAGTGCACATTCAGCGGCCATCAGGTAAGCATCAGCAAGACGGAAGAAATTAACGTCATCGCCCCATGTGCCGTCGGTGCCAGGCACGATTTCGAGTTTCACGTTGCGGTAGCCCTCAAGCATATACACGCCGGGGTCATCCACGCTGTGGATATTCTTCGTGTAGCTGACGGGCACCGTTCCCTTCAAATCCACGGAAGAGGTAGTAAGAGCCTCGCCGGACTGTGCACCACCCTCTTCGGTGTAGGCATACTGCTGGTCGTGCGCCCAGGTATCATCGAAACGGGTGTCGTGAGGATGATAAGTATCAATGAACTGTGGAATGCCGGCGCCACCGTTCCAGCAAGCATTGGTGAAGCCGTAAGCTGCTGCACCGTCGGTAATCAAGCTCTCGCAAATCGTGTAGTTATGACTGGCATAAGTGACATCGAGAGGTATGGCAAAGATGCACTCCGTACAACCGCTAAGGTCGGCCTTAAAGTTATCCTTGTAGTTTGCCTCAAGGGTGTAACCCCCATTGTCGATGACATCCTTAAGCACCTCTTCGCACTTCTTGTACCAATCGTCACTGATGCGCGATGCGTAGGTATTTCCGCTCTGCATACCTGCACGCAGCTCATCGGCACTGATGATGTTCTCGAACCATGCATTGTGGTTAAGATACATCTTAGCGAGAATCATGTCGGCTACGAAACGGTTGGGGTGACCGAACACATGGTCGGTGCCAAGGTCGTCACGTATGGCAAGCAGTTCGCTCTCCACCCAGTCGAATACCACATCGGGGTTAGCCTGCGAAGGCAGGTATCCGGCCTCCTGTTCCTCATCGGCACCTGTAAGGAGTGGTATCCAACGGAAGTTGTCGAAGAGGATGTAGTAACTCAGTGCACGCAGGCAACGTACCTTAGCGAGCATGAAGTTCTGGTCATCAGTGAGTGTGCCACCCTGCTTTTCCTTGACAGTGTCCATGGCACGACAGAACTGGTTGGCATAGGTGATGGCAACATAGTTATAGTACCAGTCAGTGGAATGCATATTGGCATTTTCGCTGGTCACCTCGTGCTTGTGGTAACTGATGTAATAATCGCCCCATCCGATACCAATCTTAGAGGGCATGACGTAGCAGTCAGAAGCTTCTTCCGTAAGGTCCATGAGGCCGTAATAGCCCCAGTACATGAACCGTATGTTGGAATAGACCGAAGCAGACATAGCCTCAAGGGTCGAAGGGTCGGTAAAGTCCAGGTTTTCCTCGGTGAGCTGGCTGTACACGGTTTCGCTGAGGTCGGTACAGCTCGTGCCTGCGAGTGTCATTGCGGCTGTCATCACAGCCAGCAAGAATTTGTTATATCTTTTCATAGTGTGCTACTGCCAAATTAGAAGGTTAATGTTACGCCACCCGTGAAGGAGCGGATGGTGGGATATTTATCACGTTCATCAAGTCCCGCTGAGAATGGGTCGCCATTGCTAAGCTCGGGGTCAAGGCCGCTGTAGCCGGTGAAGCAGAAGATATTTTCGCCCGACACATAGGCGCGCACGCTTTGGAGGTATTTGCGAGCAGCCCCCTTGAGGTCGTAGGTATAGCCGAGCGTGATGTTGTCAACCTTCACATAATCACCTCTCTCAAGGTATGCACTGACAACACACTGTTGCTGAGACGTAGAGAGCTTCACATACTCGCCTGTAGGCTGGCCTGTCTTTAGGTCAACGACAGGTTTTCCTGCTGCTGCCGCATAGAGCCGGTTATAGGCAATGGAGTTGTTCTCATAGAATGCACGCTGGCTATTGAAGATGTAGAACCCGAGCTGGCTCGACAGCTGCACGCCAAGGTCGAAGTGTTTGTACTGGAAGTTGTTGCCCCAGTTGAGGTATAGCTGCGGCATGCCCGTGCCACAATATTGGCGATACTCGTCGCTGTTGTATGCGGTGCTATAGACAACATACTTTTCTGTTTCGTTGCCATCCGCATCATACCACTGGTCACCCTCCTGGGTAACGGCATTGGGGTTCTCTATCACCCACTTGCCCTTTTCGTTGACGCCCACACTCTTGAGCATCCAGAAGTTGCCAAACGACATTCCCTCCTCGATGCGGTGTGTGCTCACGCTGATGGGATCGCCGACACCACCCCAGTTGAGATAACTTTCAGTCTCATAGAGCTCGTTGGACAGGCTCACGAGAAGACTGCTGTTGTGACTGGCTGTGAAGGTGGTATTCCAGTCGAAGTTCTTCGTGCTCACGGGATTGGCTTGCACAAGGAGCTCCACACCGGTATTCTGGAACTTGGCTGCATTGGCAGTCGTTGATGTGTAGATGTTTGGCGGCACAGGCACAGTGTAGTAGTAAAGCAAGTCGTTGGTCACCTTACGATAGGCGTCAACAGTAACATTAAGGCGATCCTTGAAGAATCCCATATCAAGTCCGACATTGAACTCCTCAGCGGTCTCCCATTGCAATTTGGGATTGGGGTTCTGCGAAGTCACCAGACCTGCCACCCACTGTCCGTCGGTGTTCATGTATCTTCCGTAGCTGGTATCATAGTCGTAGATGGTCAGTGAACCGTAACTGCTGCCGGGAATGTTACCCGTCTTACCATATCCGAGACGGAACTTCATGTTCGACACTTTATCAACGTTCTCCATGAATTCCTCGTTGCTGATGGTCCATCCGAACGATGCCGATGGGAAGTTGGCCCATTTACGATCAGCGCCGAACTTGCTGCTGCCCTCATGGCGGATGGAGAGAAGTACATTATAACGATCATCGTAGCCGTAGCTCACACGTCCGAAGAAACCAATCAGTTTATCATCACTCTTACTGCTCCAGACCGAACCACGTGGGTTGTCCTTATCAAGGAGATAGGTTCCCGCTGCAAGGTTATTGTAGAGATATACCTCGGTGGGAAAGTTGCCGTTACCTGCGCCAAAGCTACTATATACATTGTAGTTATAGCTATATCCAACGATAGCGTCTATGCGATGCGCACCAAATGTGTTTTTATATTCGCTGGTGAGCTCAAGGTTATCGCTCTGGTAGTCGCTTTCCGACTTCGATGCCGAGCCATTGTGATCAGTGCTACCCGAGAGGACGCTGGGGGCCAGCGTGTAGTACTGTGATGTATAGTAGTTCTCGCCAACACTCGTATATCGATATGTGCTGAGCATCAGGTTCGTACGCCATCCTTGAATAGGTTCAAAAGTGATGTTTCCTGTCATCTTCGTGTCCTGGGTCCGTGTATCACCTATCTGTTCATTGAGGATAGCCACAGGGTTATAATACTGATAACGGTTGAACTCCTCATAGTATCCGAGGCTGGGATCCTGGTTACCATCAGCATCTACATTGTAGATGGGCGAAGTGGGGTTATGGATGACAGCCTGACGATAAGCATACGACGGGTTGTTCTGCGGATTCTTGCTATAGCCCATATTGCCGTTGAGGTTGAACTTCAGCATGCCGTTCATGGCTTTCTGTGTGACGTCGAACTGCATACGCATGCGCTCATTGCCCGTTCCAATCATCACGCCGTCTTCGTTGCGATAGCTGAAGCCCGCAGCATAGGCTGTATTGGCAGTACCTCCTTCGAGGTTCACCGAGTGGTTCTGTGCGATACCAGTGCGTGTGATAGCATCAAGCCAGTCAGTTGTGTACCCTTCATCGCTGAATGCTGTGGCACCCTTGATGTTGCGCAGATCATCGGCTGTCATGAAGTGCAGATTGTCGTAGAACGATGAGGCGCTGACGTAGCCGCTGTAGGTAACCTTCGACGTCTCGTTGAACTGTCCGCCGCGCGTAGTGATGAGGATGACGCCGTTAGCGCCGCGTGTGCCGTAGATGGCAGCAGCAGAGGCATCCTTCAGCACATCGATGGATGCGATGTTCTCAGGAGCCACCTCGGTGATGTCGCCAGGTACACCATCAACGAGCACCAACGGATCCAGGTCGCCCGTGAGGGTGGTGACACCACGCAGACGAATGGTACTCGTAGCATTGGGGTCACCGGAACCCTTGGTGATGTTCAAACCTGCCACCTTGCCTTTCACCAGCTCAGCAGCATCCTGGATGTTTCCGATATTGAAATCCTCGGGTTTCACGCTGGCCACAGCGGACGTGATGTCGCCCTTTTTCATGGTACCATAGCCGATGACCACCACGTCGGAGAGCAGCTTGCTGTCCTCTTCGAGGGTGACAGTGACGGTTGTCTTACCGTTCAGCGCCACCTCTTGTGTGGCATATCCGATGTAGGATACGATGAGCGTGGCCTTTGGGCTCTTGACTTGGAAGGAGAAAGCACCATTGATGTCAGTGATGACACCATTGGCGGTTACTCCCTTCTCAACCACATTCGCGCCGATGACCTCATCACCATTCTGGTCGATGACGGTACCGCGCACCATTGTCTGCGCTACTGCTGCTGGCAGGAAGCCCAGCATCAGTACTGACAGAAATAGAATTCTTCGTGCATTCATACGATTGGGTGTTTTGATGTATTTATTGAACAACTTGTCATTTCAAGGTAAGTTCTACTCAGGTTGGGTTTTGTTATACATTCCGCGTGCAAAGGTAGGTCAAGAATATCATAAAACAAAACAAAAGTGTTTTTTTCGTCTCTCGTCTCACCCCTCTACCCTCCGATCTTTGCCTTCAGCCCCTGCGAAGCGAAGAGTGCGAGTGCTGCCTGCTGCTGCTCGTCGGTGGGTGCAGCCATGGGCAGCTGGTCGGGATTGTAGCGCGTGCCCATGCGCTGGTGCTTGCCCCGGCCGATGTCGTGGTAGGGGAGCAGGCCAACGACCTGAGGCAGCGTGGGGAGGGCGGCGAGGAAGGCGGCGCTACGGCGGAGGTTGTCGTCGTCGGCATTCACGCCCACGATGAGGGGGATGCGCACCCAGTAGGGTATGCCGAGGGTGGCCACAAGCTGTATGCCTGCGAGGATGGGCTCCACGGGCACTCCGGTGTAGCGGCGATGCAGGCGGCTGTCCATGTGCTTCAGGTCCACCAGCAGGAGCTCGCACCGCGAGGCGACCTCGCGGATGACCTGCTCAGAGGCATAGAGCGTGGTATCGACAGCGCGGTGGAAGTGGCGCCGCCCGAGCTCGTCAAGCAGCTGGCAGGTGTAGGCGGGATGCATGAGGGGCTCGCCGCCGCAAAGGGTCACACCGCCACCGCTGTCCTCCATCACCTTGCGTTCCTTCTCCACCACCGCCATGAGCTCGGCCATGGGCCACTCGCGCCCGCTCATCTTCAGTGCCAACGTGGGACACTCGTCGGTGCACCGTCCGCAGAGCAGGCACTGCTGGGCGTGCAGCCCCTTGATGCCCTCGGGGGTGAGCGTGAGCAGATGCTGGGGACAGGCCTCCACACAGCTGCCGCAGCCAATGCACTTCTTCGCCGTATAGAGCTTCTGCGGATGGGGGCTCTGCCCCTCGGGGTTGTGGCACCACACACAACGCAGCGGACAGCCACTGAGAAACAGTGTGGTGCGGATACCCGGTCCGTCGTTGATGGAGAAACGCTTGATGTCGAAAATCAGGGACATGAGCTTAGAGGTTAGAGAACGCTGCGCTACAGCTTAGAGCTTAGAGAGGTCAGAAGTCGTCGTTCTCGGTGCGGGCGATGATTTCGTTCTGCAGCTGGGTGGTCATGTCGTTGAAGTAGTCGGAATAGCCCGCCACACGGACAAGCAGGTCCTTGTAGTTGTCGGGGGTCTCCTGCGCATCGAGGAGGGTCTGCGTGTCCACGATATTGAACTGGATGTGATGTCCACCCATGGAGAAATAGCTGCGGATGAGGGATGCGAGCTTGCAGAGGTCCTCGTCGCGGCGGAGCAGTGAGGGCACGAAGCGCACGTTGAGCAACGTGCCTCCGGAGAGGGTCTGGTCGAGCTTGCCCAGCGACTTGATGACAGAGGTAGGCCCTTGCGTGTCGGCACCCTGCGAGGGCGATGTGCCATCGCTGATGGCGAAACGTGCCTGCCGGCCGTTGGGCGTGGCATTGCACACCGAGCCGAAATAGTTGTGGCATGTGGTGGAGAGCATGTTCAGACAGGTACGTCCGCCCCGGGTATTGGGGTGCCCGTCGATGGCCTTCACCAGATCGCCATAGATGCGGAGGGCGATGTCGTCGGCATAGTCATCGTCGTTGCCAAAGAAGGGGGTACGGTTCATGATGTACTGCCGCATCTTCTCCTGCCCGGCGAAATCGGTGTCAGTGGCACGGATGATGTCGTCCATGGTATAACGCCCGTCCTCAAACACATGTTTCTTGATGGTAGTGAAGCAGTCGGTGGTGGTGCCCAGGCCTGTGCACTGGATGTACTGCGTGTTGTAACGGGCGCCGCCGCTGTAGTAGTCGAGGCCGTTCTTCACACAGTCGTCGATGAACAGGCTGAGGAAGGTGGCAGGGGCATAGAGCGAGAACATACGCTCGATGTAGTTGTTCACCGAGAGCTTCAGGTTCACGAAGTACACCATCTGCGCATGCCAGGCCTCATAGAGCTGCTCAAAGGAGGTGAACGTGCGGGGGTCACCGGTGGCTATGCCAAGCCGCTTGCCGGTGACGGGGTCTATACCGTCGTGCAGCGTGATCTCCAGGATCTTCGGTGTATTGAGATAGCCTGTGAGCAGGTAGGCCTCTTTTCCGAAGGCGCCCACCTCGATGCAGCCCGAGCAGCCGCCCTCGCGTGCATCCTCCAGGCTCTTGCCCTGACGGACGAGCTCCTGCACGTAGGTGTCGGGGTTGAACACGCTGGGGTAGCCATGTCCCTGGCGGATCACACGGCATCCCGCAAGCAGGAACCGGTCGGGCGTCACCGAAGAGATGTGGATGGACAGTCCCGGCTGCAGCTCATGCAGTTCCTCCTGAATCTCCAGGATGATGTACGACAGCTCATTGGATGCATCGTGTCCCTCACGGTCCACACCACCGATGTTGATATTGGTGAAATCGTTGTAGGTGCCGCTCTCTAATGCCGTGATACCCACCTTGGGCGGCGCCGGCTGGTTGTTGAACTTGATCCACAGGCAGGAAAGGAGCTCCTTGGCCTTGTCGCGGGTGAGCGTGCCGTCGGCGATGCCCTGCTCGTAGAAGGGACGCAGATGCTGATCGATATGTCCGGGGTTCATGCTGTCCCATCCGTTGAGCTCGGTGACGGTGCCCAGGTGCACGAACCAGTACATCTGTATGGCCTCCCACAGGTCACGTGGAGCATGTGCCGGCACATGGTGGCACACTTCGGCAATCTTCTCCAGCTCGGCCTTGCGCTGCGGGTCGGTCTCCACAGCAGCCTTCTCCTCAGCCAGCGCGGCATGCCGCTCGGCAAAGAGGATGGCCGCATCGCAGGAGATGGCCATGGCACGCAGTTCCTGCTCACGGTCGGTGGCGATGGGGTCGTTGATATAGTCGAGCGCATCGATAGCCGCCGCAATGTCGGCCTTGATGTCCAGAAGGCCCCGATGGTACATCTTCCCGTCCATGGCGGTATGTCCAGCAGCACGCTGCTCCATGAACTCGGTGAACACACCGGCATGGTAGGCCTCTTCCCACTCCTTGCTCACATGCGAGAATATACGCTCACGCTGCGTGCGCCCCTCCCAGTAAGGGATCACCTCCCGCTCATAGGTGTCAATATCCGCCTGACTGATATGGTAAGGCTGGAGCTCACGTGTGTCGAGTACATGGAGGTCCTCCACACTGTGGCAGGTAAGCTCAGGGAAGGTAGGCACAGCCTTCGGCAACGGTCCACGCTCGCCCACGATAAGCTCATCGTCGCCCAGATACAGCGTCTTCTTCTTGCAAATCTCGTAGAAATTCTGCGCGCGCAAGATGCAGTTGGGCATCTTGCCATAGTTCTCCTTATAGAATGCCGTCTCGATGAGCGCACGCTCGATGGTGAGCGTGGCAGGCGTGTCGAGGCTCTGCTGATGCAGGCGGCGGATACGTTCGTTCATACCTCCCTCGTTCTCCGGATGGAGGAGGGAGAAATTCATCTTTGAATGAGGAGCGCGTGAAGCGCTTTTGATTTCAGACATTGTCGTTTCTATTTAATATATCATTTATATTCAGTATATCTACGATCTCTTTCCTGTGTAGAAGCAGCTGCATGCGACCCCTTCCCCCTACCCCAGGAGTACCGCCACCTCGTGGCGGCCGGGGACGAGTGGCAGGCAGGTCCCGCTGACAGGCTTTCCATCCATAGAGATTGACTTCACACCGCGGCATACCCCATCGGGATTACTGACCGTGATATGATACGTTGCACCCTGATACCGGCGCGTCACCTCATACCCCTTCCATGCGGAAGGAATACAGGGATCGATAATCAGCCCGTGATACGAAGGCTTGACGCCCAGGATGTGCTGGGTGATGGCGTACCAGTTCCATGCCGCCGTGCCCGTGAGCCAACTGTTCTTGCCTTCACCGGGGCGGGCGGCATCCTTGCCGGCCACCATCTGGCTGTACACATAAGGTTCCACCTTGTGGAGCTGCTGGTCGGTGATGAACGATGGACAGATCTTGCAGTAGTGTTCGTAGGCATCGTCGCCCCGTCCGGCTACTGTCTCACCGATGATAACCCAGGGATTGTTGTGGCAGAAGATACCTGCATTCTCCTTGTAACCTGCCGGATAGGACGATATCTCACCCATCTCCACGTGATAAGTAGTATAGGCAGGGTTGTTGAGCACGATGCCATGTTCACAGTCCATCCGGCTCTTGACACTGTCGAGTGCACGGTCTACCATGCCCTCATCCAGTCCGATACCCGCCATGGTGCACCAGCCCTGACTCTCAATGAAGATTTGTCCCTCTTCATTCTCACGACTGCCTATTTTATTACCAAAGTAATCGTAGGCCCGCAAGAACCATTCACCATCCCAGCCATAGCGTTTGACGGCCTCCACCATGAGCGCCACCGCTTCCTCGGCACGCTGAGCCTCAACGGCATAATCAGCAGCAGCGTCCATCGCAGCAAGGCTGGCATCACTGTGCTGGGAGTCAGCCAGCACACGGCACAGCGCAATGTACTCACGTGCCTCGCACACAAAGAGTCCCGCTATCATCAAGCTCTCGGCCTTCGAACCTTCGTTTTTGTTTTCGGTGGTCTGGAAACTCTCATTGGGGTCCCAGGAGAAGCAGTTCAAGTTCAGACAGTCGTTCCAATCGGCTCGTCCGATAAGCGGCAACCCGTGAGGACCAAGATTGTTTACCACATGATCAAAGGATACACGCAGGTGCTCCATCAAGGGTACCTCTGTTCCCGGCACATTGTCATAGGGCACAGGCTCAGCAAGGATGCTCAGGTCTCCCGTCTCACGGATATATGCCACAGTGCCGAAGATGAGCCACATAGGGTCGTCGTTGAAACCTCCACCGATGTCGTTGTTTCCACGCTTGGTAAGCGGCTGATACTGATGATAGCAACCGCCATCAGGGAACTGTGTGGAAGCAATATCTATAATACGTTCGCGCGCACGCGAAGGTATCTGATGGACAAATCCCACCAAATCCTGATTGCTATCTCGGAATCCCATGCCTCGTCCGATACCACTCTCGAAGAAGCTGGCCGAACGGGAGAAGTTGAAGGTGATCATGCACTGGTACTGGTTCCATATGTTCACCATACGGTCCACACGTTCGTCAGGCGTATGCACTGAGAAACGGCTTAGCAGATCATCCCAATAGGCATTCAGCGCTTCAAAGGCCATGTCCACCTTCTCTGCGGTATCCAGGCGGGCCATCGTAGCCTGTGCACGACACTTGTTGATGAGCGTGACATCGCTGGCCTGGCTGGACAGCAGTTCCCCACGCTGCTTGCGCAGCAGCTCAGCAGGATCAAACTTTTCGTCCTGTGGATTTTCTTCATAGCCAAGCAGGAAGATCAGATCGCGGCTCTCACCGGGCGCAAGTGTCATCTCCACGCAATGGCTGGCAATAGGGCTCCAGCCATGGGCGATGCTGTTAGCACTATGGCCGTCCATCACGCACTGCGGAGCTTCAAAGCCGTTATACAGCCCAATGAATGACTCCCGGTCGGTGTCGAAACCATTGACAGGCACATTCACGCTATAGTAAGCATAGTGGTTGCGACGTTCCTTATACTCCGTCTTATGATAGATGACATTGCCATCCACCTCTACCTCGCCCGTGGAGAAATTTCGCTGGAAGTTCTCCATGTCAGTAGCCGCATTCCATAAGCACCATTCGGTAAAGGAGAACAGCTTCAGTGATTTTGGCTCGTTGGAACGATTAGTGAGCGTCACCTTCTGCACCTCCGCCCATGTCTTCAGCGGGACAAAGAAGAGCACGCTGGCTTCCACCCCATTCTTGCGGCCGGTGATGCGTGTATAGCCCATGCCGTGTCGGCACTCATAACTGTCGAGAGGGGTCTTGCAGGGCTTCCATCCCGGGTTCCACACGGTGTCGCCGTCACAGATATAGAAGTAACGGCCTCCATTGTCCATCGGAACGCCGTTGTAGCGGTAACGGGTAATGCGGCGGAACTTCGCGTCACGGCAGAAACTGTAACCGCCAGCCGTACCGGAAATCAAGGAGAAGAATTCCTCGTTCCCAAGGTAGTTGATCCATGGCCATGGAGTGGCGGGATCCGTGATGACATATTCGCGGTGAGCATCGTCAAAATGACCGTATATCTTGTTTATCATCTATCTATTATTTATTTATCTATACACACCTATATCTTTTCATTCATATCCCCAACAAAGTTTCAGGACATGCTCATTCGCCGCGCACCGCCAGCATCTCATCAAGCGTCATGGGCTTGTACTTGCTGCCCAGGCGGCGTGCACCGGTGGGGGTGATAAGGTAATTCTCCTCGTTGCGCAGTCCACCGAAGTCGCGGAACTTGTCGATGGCATCGTAACAGAGGAACTGCTCAAATCGGTGTTCTGCCCGCCAGCGGTCAATGAGTTCAGGAATGAAGTAGATGCCCGGTTCGATGGTGAACACGAATCCGGGTTCCAAGGGACGGGCCAAGCGCAGCGACTTGATGCCAAAGAGCGTGCTCTTGGGCTTTCCGGCATAGCCCACCCACTGCTCGCCGAGGTTTTCCATGTCGTGTACATCCAATCCCATCATGTGCCCCAATCCGCAAGGGAAGAACATTGCATGGGCTCCAGCTTCTACAGCCTCCGCAGCATCACCCTTCATCAGTCCGATGCTCTTCATGCCCTCAGCGATGGCCGTACATGCCTTGATGTGTACATCGCGGAAGGGAACACCTGGAGCCAAAGCGGATACGGCAGTGCGGTGCGCATGGAGACAGATATCAAATATGGTCTGCTGCCGCTCGTCAAACCTGCCGCTGACAGGGAATGTCGAGGAGAGGTCGCCACAGTAGTGACTGGTAATCTCTGCACCGGCATCCAGCAAAAACATATCCCCAGCTTGTGCCGTATGGATATAGCCATGGTTATGGAGTGTCTGTCCGTGTGTGGTGGCAATGACAGGGAAGGCATTGTCTCCCCCACCCTGTTGAGCGATGGCGGTGACGGCAGCACGTACCTCTGCCTCGTGGATACCCGGGCGCACGCTGCGCATCATGGCACAGTGCATATCCACCGATACATCCACGGCCTTCTCGATCTCCACAATCTCCTCATCCGACTTATGGTTGCGCATGTCCACCACGGCTCGCACGAAGTCAAGACTTACACCTTCCTGCTGCACTGCAGGAGCGATGCCGAGCAATGCCTGCAACTTCACTTGATGTTCGCCACGGTAGGGCGGCAGGTAATGGATGGTGCGATGAGCACGCTGTGCCTCCTTCAGCACATCGTCCAGACGGCTGAGCGGAAGTGTCTCCGCCACACCCACCATGGCAGCCTTCTCACAGAGAAGCGGCTGCGTGCCCATCCACACAATGTCGTCGATGGTAGGATCGTTGCCGAAAATGATTTCCCTGCCTGCATCGATATCGATAACAGCAGCCAACCCATCGAAGTCAAGACCAAAGAAATAGAGGAACGTACTGTCTTGCCGAAAGCTGTAAGTGTTGTCGGCATAGTTCATGGGGGCCTGATCGTTGCCAAGGAAGAGGAGCACACCACTCCCTATCGTCTGACGGAGCTGTGCCCTGCGCTGGATGTATGTTTCTTTGCTGAACATTGTATATACGATTAATGATTTGGATAATCTGTTATTTGAAAGCATTCTCGCTGAGTCCCTTACCTGAGAGTGCCAGTTCCTTCATATAGGAGGGAACGGGACGGCCGAGGTACTTGTCCACATAGATTTTGGCCAGGTACTGCCCAAGCATGAAGCCATGTCCGCGTAGACCGGTGAGCATGCCACAGTCAGGATCGACAATGTAGCGCGGCTCCATGTAATACCCTGCCCACACGGCATGGAATCCCACCTGTGCCAGTTCAGGTATCCATTCGGCAAACACTTCGCTCACCACCTGCAGGAACTCCCGGCTGTTGTATTTCAGGTTCTGGCGTGCTTCATTGGCGTCGCAGTCGGGCGAAGCACATCCTATGATCTGTCCCGTATGGAGGAACTGCTGTCCATAGACAGCCGAAAACCCTTTGTAGTGACGACGGTCGATAATCATGTCAAGCGAGTCGCCCTTCACACCAAGGTTCGGCAGACGGCGAGTGATGAAGGCTTGGTGCTTGACCGGGTAGAGTTGAGTGTCGATGCCCAGCATGTCGGTAAACTTCTCAGCATTCCATCCCATGGCATTGACGAAGTGGTCGCACGTATATTCGGTATAGCGGCCGTCATGTTCGCGCACCAGGGCACGGAAGCGTCCTCCTTCGATCCTTTCCACATGCACCAGTTCGCAGTCCTCCTTCAGCACACCGCCATGGCCGATGGCCACTGAGCGCACATACTCGATAGTCTTGCCAGGAGTGGCCTGCCAACAGTTGTTGCTGATGAGTGCGGCAGAGTAGGCCGTGCTGTTCGTGTTCCACCGCGGTGATATCTCGTTGCAGAAGTCCTTGCGGTCAATCATGTACGCATCCGACCATGCTCTCGATGCATCGAGTGCCCGGTAGGTGGCATCGTCATGAACGAGGTTGACGTACCGCGTCATCTTGAAATCGATGTTACGGTCGGACTGTATGGCACGGAATAGTTCCAGGTTGTGGTTGGCAATATCGGTGATGTCCGGATTGGAGAAGGCCGGTCGACCACCTCCGATACATCGCCACGACGAGCCCCGGTCGTAGTTGATGAGGAGTGGATGCATGCCTGCTTCGGCAAAGTAGCGGAATGCGGCACTGCCGGCCATGCCACCTCCGGCAATGAGCACGCTCACTGTCTCCTTGCGAGTGTTTTCTGCCTCGGGCAGGATGAACACATCCTTCTGCCCAGCTGCATAGACATCGCCAAGGGTGACCTGCGAAGCGAGCGGTGCACGGGGACTGGAGTCGCCCACCAGTTCGATGCCATGCGCACGCAGGGCTTGGCGGGCACGAGGCACACAACGTTTGCCGCGACAGGGTCCCATGCCCATACGGGTGATATGCTTAAGCTCATCCACGGAGATGTACTTACGGCTGCCGATGACATCCAGCACTTTCTGGATATCCACGTCCTCGCAATGGCAAACATAGCAAGGGCCTTGTGCATTGTCGGCATCAGGTTGTGCTATCGCGGGTGACAGGGCGGGTGTCTCCTTCTGTTTGACGATGAAGCCATGGGCCTGTGTGAGCGCAGTGCCGGTGATGGTGGTAGCATGCACACGCGCCACATTGGTCTTGTTGGGTTTCTTCAGCACCTTTTCGATGATGCCTTCGCCTACCGGCTGTCCGTTGTTATCCACAAGACAAACCTCACTCCCCTCCTCCACAGCATATTCCACAGGAAGGAAGAGCACGTTCTTCTTAAGGTCATAACCGAAAATGGCCAGACCCGGACAATGGCTGACGCATTGCATGCATCCGGCACACTTGTCGTAGTCGATGATGGGCACGCTGTGTGTGGTGGGCTTGGTGATGGCCTGCTGCGAACAGGAGAACGTGCAGGGGTTGCAGGCGAAGCCATAGAGACAGTCTGCCACCACGAAGGGTTTCTGCTTCATACGCTCCTCCGAGGGCAGGCGTGGCGTATCGAGCACCCGCGCGGGACGCTGCTGAGAGTCGATATAGTCGCGTGATACATCAAGGTACTCGTCGTAGTTGAAACGTATCCCCATGTTCTGTGCCACCTCGTAAGCCACCTGTCGGCCGCGCAGCACGGCACTGGTGCCCTCACCGATGCGCACGGCATCGCCACATCCATAGGTATGGAAGCCGAACACCTGTCGACCCTTGGTGAGCAGCTGGCTGTCGGGAATAAGACCGGTACATATATTGATGATGTCAATATCATCAATCACCCTCTCCGTCCCGGGGATAGGCTGGAAATTCCTGCACTCGGCTACCACGGCTCCAATGATGCCTGTATGGTCAACATTGGGGATTGCCTTGAGCAGCACATGAGACGTGAGGATGGGTATGCCGAGCCGGCGAACGCGGTTGGCCTGCACAGGGAACCCGCCTTCGTGGTCCATGCCCTCTATGATGGCCTTGATGGTCGCTCCTGCCTGCATGGCCTGATAGGAGGTGAGATAGCCGATGTTACCGGCACCCACGGTGAGCACCCGTTTACCCAGAAGCGTATATTGCCGGTTCATCATCTTCTGGAATACGGCAGCGGTATAGACGCCCGGCACGTCGTCGTTCTCGAAGGTTGGCATAAAAGGCACGGCGCCCGTTGCCACTACCAAATGGTCAGCATCGACATAAGACACTTCACCCGTGACGACATTTCGCAGGGCTACGCGCTGACCTTCAAGGAGGTCCCACACAGTGTTGTTAAGCAGGATACCGTCGGTATTGTCACCCGCCAGTTGAGTGGCTATATCAAAGCCACGCATGCCGCCAAACCGCGGCTCCTTCTCAAAGAAGAAGAACTGGTGCGTCTGCATCGTGAACTGTCCGCCCACAGTGCAGTTGTTGTCAATCACCAGGTTCGGGATGCCGAACTTATTCAGCTGTTCGCGACAAGCCAGTCCAGCGGGTCCGGCACCTACAATGGCCACAGTGGTCTTATATACCTTGACGTTCCTTTCCGCTGATCTTTGCGGTGCAACCTGAGGAATATAGTCGCACGGTACCTCACGCACCTCTTTCACGCCATCGACAGGTGTGATACATATGCGGCGGACAACACCATCAACGAGCATCTCGCAAGCGCCACATTTGCCGATTCCACATTCGAGACTACGCGGACGGCCGTCGAGGCTGTGGCTATGGACGGGAAAGCCTGCCTGATGGAGGGCAGCAGCAATGGTCTTGCCACGCTGCCCGTGAACAGTCTGTCCATTGTATGTAAAGGTTACTATGTCCTCTTGAGGGACATCAAGGATAGGGTGCTCAGTGATTTTATACATGATGAAAGGATTATTTGACGGGATTATCTTCGAGACTCCATCCCGTGAGGGTGGATATATAAGGGATGACGCTGTAGGCAATCTTGCGATGAGCAGTATAGTTGGGATGCCAGTCGGAGCCCATTTCCATGTCAGAGAAGGTGCCCATGCCGTAACTCATGTGCCACACGTTGGAGAGTCCTGATGCCTCCACAGCGGCTTTCACATACTCGTACACCATGGCATCGCCACGGGCGGCAGTACAGAGGATAGGATGACTATCGCCATAGTTGGCTTTAATCTCCTTCAGAAGTGTGATATAGGCATCGCGCCATACCGAGAGGGAGGGTTGGCGGTCGCATGAGAAGTCATTAGTACCCAGTAAGATGACTGTCAACGCGGGACGAAATGCAGAAGACTGTGCATTCCAGACCTCACCCTCAGCGGAATCGTGTGTATGCAGATAGCGTAGCGGCATGTGGTCGCCACGCAACATGTCGTTGTAGTTACGGCAGATGCCCCACCCTGAGTGCGCCACCACAAACGCATCCGCATCGAAATAGCGGCTGACGATAGCCCAATAGGAGAAGTTGCTGTTCTCGGTCTCGGCCGTGAAATGTTCCTGCGCGCTCTTTCCCTCGGTGCCGTAACCGCAAGTGTACGAGTCACCGATGAACTCTATCATTCGCTCTTTGAGAGGAGCAGCCTGCAGCAGACGGCCCTCGGTGAGAATGGTGTGAAGCGTGGTTGTGCCCTGCTCACCTTCTGTGCGTTTCTGTAGAATCACCTCATGAGGACCCGATGGAATATGCCGTCCGTAACGGACCTTGAAGTCAGCCTCGTCGAAGAGAACCGTTTCCACACGGTCACCCTCAATGGCGATGACCTTATCGGGCTCATCAGCTGTCGAGGAGGCATCCAGCCACACATTATAGTAGTTGCGGTGTGTGTCGCTGGCATGGATGGCCAGATAGTTGCCCTCAAAGGCTATGCGCACGCTCACGCCACTCCAGCTGAAGCTTACATCACCTTCCGGAGACACCGATGTGCGGCCCACATAGGTAATGCGGGCATCAGCAGCGGAGGTGGAGGTCACCTCGCTTGTTCGCGCTTCCGCCGGCATGCAGCAGACGATAGCGAGCAATGCTACCACGATGACAGTCACCTTTTGTCTCATTCTTCGCCTGTATAGAGGTTTACTTTCTTGTGCTTGCTTATCTGCTCCTGCGTGTCGGGGAAGTAACGGGCTATGAGCGCATAGAGGTCGGGGTCATAGGCCTTCATGTCCTCGCGCGTGTTCACCCAGTTGTGTTTCCCGTCAGGATGGGGCATCTCGGCATTCACGTTGAACCAGTTCTGCACACCCTCGGCCCAATACTCCTCGAAGGTGTCGATGGCATAAGTATTCGTGTAGCGTCCGGCAGCGATGGAATTGTTCATCAGCGTCTTGATCTCATCGTCGATTCCCGGATAGACTTGCTTGATGCCGATGAGATGTATGGAGTGTGCGAACTCGTGGATGAGGATATCCTCGGCATGATACTTGTCGATCTGGTAGGCCAGCACGTTCTCCTCGGCACAGGAGGTAAGCGGGAAGTCCAGCTCACCACCCAATCCGCGTGCACGGAGGTTCCAGTTGAGGGTGGTATCCTCAGCCAGATCGGCATGTTCGGGGATGTCGGTGGTACCCTCATAGCGTGCCATCACCGCCACGCGGGTGTTCACGCGTGTCATGGCATCCAGCACCTCGCGGGGCAGCATAGAGGTCATGGCATAGAGCGTCTTGTGCACTTGCACAAGGCAACTGTCGGGTACCCGGTTCGACGACATCACATGGATGCCGTTGCAGTTCACGTATTTCTTGTAGAACTCAGACCAGCCATATTCGGCAGGCGGTGTGGTGATGACGCAGGGAGGTATCTGCAACGTGGAGGCTGTCGTCTCTGCAGGCTGCGGTGTGTCGCAGGTATAGAGGTTTACCTTCGGGTGCTTGCTTATCTGCTCGTCAATCTCGGGGAAGTACTTGCTGATGAGTGCATAGAGCCGTGGGTCATACTCCTTGAGGTCTTCACGTGTGTTCACCCAGTTGTGCTTACCATTGGGCATGGGAGCCTCGGCATTGACGTTGAACCAGTCCTGCACACCCTCGGCCCAGTACTCGATGAAGTTCTCCAAGGCATACGTATTCTGGTACTTGCCTTCGGCAATGGCCTGATCCATGAGGGTCTGCAGTTGCTCATCAATGGTAGGATCAACGAGGTTGATACCCACTAGATGGATGGTATGGGCAAACTCATGGATGAGGATATCTTCGGCGTGATAGGGGTCTATCTGGTAAGCCAGAATATTCTCCTCGGCACAGGTGGTGAGGGGCAGATCCATGGTACCCTCCAGTCCACGCGCCCGCACATCCCAGTTGAGGGTAGTATCGTCGCGCAGGTAGGCATGTTCGGGGATGTCGGTGGTGCCCTCATAGCGTGCCATAACCGCCACACGGGTGTCATGTGCCACCATGGAGTCAAGCACCTCGGCAGAGAGGCACGACGTCATGGCATAGAGCGTCTTGTAGGCCTGCACCAGACAGCTGTCGGGCACACGCCACGACGACATCAAGTGGATGCCATTCACATTGACATACTTGGTATAGAAATCAGGCCACCCATATTCGGAGGGAGGGGTGGTGATGGTGCATTCGGGGATGTCAGCCCACGAGAACGGCTGTTTCGGACTACGGCTGCAGGCTGCAAACAAGGTGCAGACGACCGTGACGAGTAATAAGAATCTTTTCATATTTCAGGATGCTTTATTGCAAAAGTTATGCTGTAACCGTAATGTCAATGTTCACTTGCACGGCTTTGTCGCCATAGACGAGAACGATGTTCACGGGGTACCTGCCGGGTGCACACTGCGAAGGATGCTTGCCAAGGATGAAGCAGAACTCAGAGAAGGAGAGCTCGACATACACAGAGCTGTCGTTGCCATAGTTCGACACTTGGCACTGGCTGTTGAACCAGAAGCCCATGCCTTCGGCATCGCTGGCCGTGGTGTTGAAGTTCAGCGAGGAATCCTCGCAGTGAGCCACACGCAGGTAGCCGTCGCTAAACAGCGAAGGGATGTCGCTCACCGTTACGCCCAGAGCCTCTGCGATGGTCTTGCCTGTCGCCTTGTCGGGGGTGAGATAAGTGCCGAGGTGATGGCCGTCCTGTGCATACGAAGCCTCTATATCCACCGTGGCCACGATGGTGGCATCATCGGTCGGGTCGGGATGGTCGTCATCGTCAGCCGTGCCTTCGTCGTAGCCGGCAATCACCGTGTCGAGGTAGTCGAAACGACTGACGAGCCAGTCCTTCAGCTTCTCCACCTCGCATGCGGGGGTATAGTTTGAGATCTTCCACAGAGTGCAGTCGGCGCGCATGGCATCGGCAATGGCTTCGTAGGTGGCATCGATGTTATCAAGTACCATGTCAAGCATTTCGTCGCGTTTCTCCTGCCATCGTGCCTTGAACGCCTTTGTAAACTGTGGCATGCCGAACAGATTGGAGAAGAAGGGCGAGATGCCACTGCCATAGGCATCCTTTCCCGAGTAGGGCTGACGGCCCATGACGAGCAGACGGTAGTCCTCGAAATACGTATGTCCCCATCCCCAGCTGTCGTACATATCTCCCCAGCTGTAGCAGAACCCGCCATCACAGTCCCACACAGGACCCATGATCCACTTGCCACCTACATCGCGGTTGATATAGACGCTGCGGGCGGAGGGGTTATTGTCGAGTTCCACATTGGCGATCGCCTCCTGAACGATGAGGTAGTCAATCATCGACTGCACATCCAGCAGTTCGTTCAGCGCCGCCCAGTCGTGGTCAAGGATAGCATATTCGAGCTTGCCGAACTCGCTGCGCACATAGTCGCGCACATCTGGCTCGGGATCCTCGGGCCACTTGACGGCAGCCGCCATGTGGATGTACTCGCTCCAGAAGTTGTTCGTTGCCTGCGGACAGTCACCCGGGCCATCGTTGATGTCGAGCGCCAGCAAGATGCCGGCGGGCTGCAAGTCCACACGATGGCCACCCCGTTCTACTTGTTCAGTGACCATGTAGAGCCCCATGTTTTTGCCGTTGAGTTTCAGCGTGGCATAACGGGAGTGGTTGGTGTAGGGGATGCCCAAGCAGTGTGCCATCGTGAATCCCACATTGTTCATCATGTGCGTAACGTCGCGATAGTCGGCCAGCAGCACCCAGTCACGGTTGGACGCCATGCCCATGAAGGACGACGATTCGTCAAGCTTGATGCGGTAAGGTTTCTTGGCATACCACTCCCATGTGGAGTTACCTCTGCCGCGCACCTTGCCACGGCCCTCATAATCATCGAAGACATCAGCGCCGTCCACCGTCACCGTGCAGGGGCGGTAGTCGGCAGGGTCCTTCGAGTCCACGGCAGCCTGACCATCCGTAGTGATCTCTATCGATGCCAGGCCATACATGAAGTAGCCGGTGGAGTCTGCAACGTCCTGCGGGTCGGGATCGGGGTCTATGATAGGTTGAGGTTCAGGGTCGCATGCAGCAAGAGCAAGTACACAAGCTACTGTCCATATACGGCAACCTTGAAACAGAGCAAAACGTTTGCACATGACGGAGCGACAAGTCCGCGCCAGCCCCTCCCGGAAGAGAAGAGCTGGCACGTCTCAAAGAATTACTTCATATAGGTATAACGATAGTCGGTCGGAGTGACGAGTGTCTCCTTGATGCAACGCGGGAGGACCCAGCGGATGAGGTTGAATTCGCCGCCGGCCTTGTCGTTGGTACCGCTGGCGCGGCTACCGCCGAAGGGCTGCATACCCACAACAGCACCCGTGGGACGGTCGTTGACGTAGAAGTTACCTGCCGTGTAGCACAGGGCATCGGCAATCATCTGCACAGCCTGACGGTCGCGGCCGAACACGCTGCCAGTGAGACCGTAGGGCGAGGTGGTATCGAGGTCATGTACTGCCTCGTCCACCTTGTCGTCATCATAAGGATAGACGGTGAGCACGGGGCCGAAGATTTCCTCTTCCATGGTCTTGAAGTGAGGATTGGTGGTCTCGATGACGGTAGGCTCCACGAAATAGCCCACGCTCTTATCGCGCTTGCCGCCCATCACAATCTGGGCATCAGTAGCCTGCTCAGCATAGGCAAGATAGCTGTCGATATTGTTCCACGAGGCCTCATCGATGACGGCATTGAGGTAGTTCATCGGATCCATCACGTCGCCCATCTTCACCTCAGCAGCCATGCGCTTCATCTCCGTCAGCACAGCAGGCCACAGGCTCTTGGGGATATACATGCGGCTGGCAGCCGAGCACTTCTGTCCCTGGTACTCATAGGCACCGGTGAAGGCTGCCCATGCCACCTCCTTGACGGTAGCGGAGGGATGCACAAAGATATAATCTTTGCCACCCGTCTCGCCCACCAGACGGGGATAGCTGACGTAGTTGGCGATATTGTTACCCACGCTCTTCCACAGCGTCTGGAAGGTGCCGGTGCTGCCGGTGAAGTGGATGCCGGCGAGGTGCTTGCTTTCGCAGCAAATCTTGCCAATGAGAGAGCCTTGTCCTGGCAGGAAGTTGACAACGCCTGCCGGCAGCCCAGCCTCCTCAAACATTTTCATCAGATAGTAGTTGCTCAGCGTGGCAGTGCTGGAGGGCTTCCATACGGTGGTATTGCCCAGCAGCACGGGCGTCATGTTGAGGTTGCAGGCGATGGAAGTGAAGTTAAAGGGAGTCACAGCCAACACGAAGCCCTCAAGGGGACGATACTCGGTACTGTCAATGACACCGGCGCCATCCTTGGGCTGTATGGCATACATCTTCGAGGCGTAATGCACGTTGTAGCGGAAGAAGTCGATGGTCTCACAGGCGCTGTCGATCTCGGCCTGGTAGATATTCTTGCTCTGTCCGAGCATGGTGGCAGCGTTCATGATGGGACGATACTTGGTGGCCAGCAGCTCAGCACACTTCATCACGATGGCAGCGCGCACCGTCCAATCGGTATTTGCCCATTGCTCGTGCACCTCCATGGCAGCATCAATGGCCATGCGGATCTCCTTCTCACCAGCCTTGTGGTAGCGGGCCAGCACATGGCCATGCTCGTGAGGACAAACTACCTCGGCGACATTGCCTGTATAGATTTCCTTTCCACCAATAATCAACGGTATCTCCACCACCGTATTGTATTGGCGTTCAAGTTCTGCCTCAAGGGCAACACGTTCAGGTGAACCTTTCAGGTACGACTTCACCGGCTCATTGGCGGGAAGTGGGAACTGTACAATAGCATTTCTCATAACAAATTCGTATTTTCAAAATTTACATTTTCTGAAAGCAAAGGTACGAAGTTTTTCTTAAGAAAAAGAAAGAAAAGGAAAAAAAGTCAGGAAACAGTCGTATTTTTCTACATTCGCAGGTCGAAACCGCCCAAAAGTGGAAATCAGGTTGCGTAGAAAGTATGACAAAGAAGGAGTTCCTTCACGATGCAACTGCACTCACTCAGCATAATAATATAAGGAGGAAAACGAAAAATATAAAAGAAGAGATACTGTTTTGAAAAAAAGACGTGTATCTTTGCATACGAAAAAATATACAATTCAACCATGCCGATAAAACCAACGACCGACACGCCGATGATGAGCACGTTGCTCACCCTTCCCCTCTTCTGCGGACTGACGATGGAACAGTTGATGAGCCTTCTGGAGAAAGCGGTACCGGAGTTCATCACCCTCACCGATGTTCCCATCCTGCGCCGCGGCGAGCGCCATAGCCGTCTGCTGTTCATCCTCCAGGGTACTGTCACCCGGCAGTACACAGACCCATCGGGACGCTGCACGTTGTGCGAACCGCTACATGAGGGGGACATCGTGGAGTTTGCCTCCTTGTTCGGACGGGGGGTGCTTGCCCTCGCCGACTACTACGCCGAAGGTGAGGTGCGGCTGCTGGCTTTCGACAAGCAATACCTGTTTTCGGTTTTTAACCGATACGACATCGTGCAGATGAACATCCTCAACCTCTGCTGCGCACATGCCGATGTACTGCACGCAAAGCTCACCACCTTCCCCGGCGACGCACTGGAACGAAGATTCTGCCACCTTGTGGAAGCCTTCAGCGTCACGACCCACAACCCCAAGCGGCTGAAGGTGCCTCGCACGCAGCTAGCCGAGCTGCTCGGATGCAGCCGGAGACCCATGTCGGAACGCATCGCCGCTTGGGAGAAGGAAGGACTTGTGCAGACCGCCTACGGCGAAATCATCATCCCCAATCTGCAAGCACTCATGAAAATAAAAAAATGAGAAGATGCCTTCGGCGTTTGATAGATGTCTGGGATGAAGAGGACTAGCCGATACGGGCCTTTATGCGTATATCTACCGCTATGACACACGGAACCGATGCATATACAGCAAGATGCGGGGCGTGCTCCGGTACGGTGTAGCTATAATAAAGCAGACCGGAAGATATCCTCACAGGATGGAGAGCAGCGCTACGCCGGGCAGCAGACGTTCCATGAATACGAATAACCAACCAAAATAATCAAAAAATATTATGCATTTAAAGAAAAAAGTGTAATTTTGCAATTTGAAATAAATTGGGTAGCAAGGTGAGATAGTGGAGTTCAACCCACCTGAGCGGCCAAAAGTGAATCAATAGAACTCCCCTTTTAAAACTTTCAACACTTCCGTACATGAAAAGAGTAACCATCCTCACCGTTCTGCTACTGGGGCTTATGCTGAATGCAGCCGCACAGGACATCGTCAAAAGACAATACTACGAGATTCGCACCGCCGACGGGCTACTGCTGAGCAACCGCGGTGCCGACAGCGACAACGCCGCCATCTGGGTGGATGCACGCGAGAAGAATAGCTACGCACAGGCGTGGTACTTCGAGGAGTGCCCCGGCGGTGCATGGAACATCGTCAACCTGGGCAATGGCATGATGAGCATCGACAATGGTAACCATAACGAGGGCGAGCACCCCGTGCTCCAATGGGGCACCAGCACATCCAATCCAAACCAACAATGGAAGGCCGAGAAGCTCGCCAACGGCAACTTCACCTTCACCTGTCAGGCCAGTCACCAGATGCTCGGCCACAAGGGTGACCGCGTGTACCAGCTGGATGCCGATGCCACGAACACCGACTGTCAGTGGCAGCTGGTGAAGTCCACCCTGAAAGCGCCCAAGCGCGAGGTGAGCAACCACGACTGGGAGAACGAGCAGATCATCGGCATCAACAAGCTGGATGGACACAGCACCTTCATCCCCTTCGCCAGTGTCGAGGAGATGCATGCCGACCCCGCCTGGCAGCAGCCGTGGCAGCGCACGAACTCCTCGCGTTACCTGCTGCTCAACGGACAGTGGAAGTTCCACTGGGCAAAATGTCCCAACGAGCGTCCGGTAAACTTCTACAAGACCTCCTTCAACGACAGCGCATGGGACGAGATTCCTGTACCCTCCAATTGGGAGATGCAGGGCTACGGCACACCCATCTATACCAACGTCACCTATCCCTACCGCAACCATCCCCCCTTCATCCAAGGACAGCAGGGCTACACAGCCCTCGTTGAGCCCAACCCCGTGGGCAACTACCGCCGCACGTTCGACGTGCCCGCCGACTGGAAGGACAACACCGTACTGCTGCACTTTGACGGCGTGTACAGCGCCTGCTATGTATGGGTGAACGGACAGAAGGTGGGCTACAGCCAAGGCTCCAACAATGACGCCGAATTCGACATAACGTCCTATGTGAAGCCCGGCAAGAGCAATCTGCTCGCCGTGGAGGTATACCGCTGGTGTGACGGCAGCTACCTCGAGGATCAGGACTTCTTCCGCCTCAGCGGCATCCATCGGGATGTGTACCTGAAGTCCGTGCCGAAGGTACACCTGCGCGACCTCTACCTCACCTCCGACATCAGCGATGACCTCGCCGATGCCACGATGAACATCCGCACCAACGTGCAGAATGGTAGCAGCAAGGCACAGACGGCCAGCGTGCGCGTCACCCTGCGCGATGCCCAAGGAAAAACGTTGGGCACCGCTACCCCGTCCGCAGCTACTGTTGCCAAGAATTCCGAAGAGGTCCTGACCTGCGCCATCCACATCGACAAGCCGTCGCTGTGGAGCGCCGAGACGCCCTACCTCTACACCGTTGACGTCGAACTGATGGATGCCGCCGGCAATGTCACCGAAGCCACCTCGCAGCAATATGGATTCCGCAAGATAGAGATCAAGAACAACCTCGTGTACATCAACAACCAGCGCATCTTCTTCAAGGGTGCTGACCGTCACGACACCCACCCGCAGTTCGGCAAGGCCATTCCCGTAGAGAGCATGATCGAGGACATTCTCCTCTTCAAGCGCCATAACCTCAACACGGTGCGCACCAGCCACTATCCCAACGACCCGAAGATGTATGCCCTCTATGACTACTATGGCATCTACGTCATGGACGAGGCAGACCAGGAGTGTCATGCCAACCACAGCCTCACCAAGAACCCCAGTTGGGAGAATGCCTACGTGGACCGTGGCGTGCGCATGGTCGAGCGCGACAAGAACCACCCGTCGGTGATCTTCTGGAGCATGGGCAACGAGTCGGGCGGCGGATGCAACATCACCGCCATGTACAATGCCATGAAGGCCATCGACAGCCGCATCATCCACTACGAGGGCATGAACGAGCAAGCCGACATCGACAGCCGTATGTACCCCTCCGTACAGAGCATGATCGACGAAGACAGGAACGGTCATCAGAAGCCCTACTTCCTCTGCGAGTACGCCCACGCCATGGGTAATGCCATCGGAAACCTCGCCGAGTACTGGGACTATATCGAGAACCACTCCGTGCGCATGATCGGCGGCTGCATCTGGGACTGGGTGGACCAAGGCCTCAACAAGCAGGGTGAGCCCAAGGATCACTTCTACTTCGGTGGCAGCTTCGGCGACACTCCCAACGACAACGACTTCTGCTGCAACGGCATCATCACTCCCGACCGCAAGGTAACGCCCAAGCTGCTGCAGGTGAAGAAGATCTACCAGTACATCGCCTTCACCCTCGGCGAAGAAGGTGCGGTAGAGGTGAAGAACAAATACGCTTTCCTCGACCTCTCACAGTTTGACCTCCAGTACACGGTCAGCCGCAATGGAGTGAAAGTAAAAGAAGGAACCCTTCCACTGCCCGCCACCCTTCCCGGCCAGACGTGCGCCGTGAAGCCCGCCATCAGCGAGTACCTCGGTGCCGATGATGCCGATTACCGCGTGGAACTGGCCGCCGTCCTGAAGGAAGACTGCCTGTGGGCATCAGTCGGACATGTGGTGGCTGAGGAGCAGCTCACGCTGCATGAGGCTTTGCCCATACTGCCGGAGCCTGCCGTAGGTCCGGCACTGAAGGTGCACAACGAGAGCATGCTGGGACTGGTCGTCAGCAACGGCAAGGACGAGTACGTCTTCACCAACGGCACACTCAGCGCCGTGCGCTACAACGGCATGAACATGGTATATGACGGACAGGGACCTGCCCTGCACACCTACCGTTCTATCAGCAACGAGACGCACAATGCCTTCAGCACCAGCGAACGTGTCACGGACTCCAACTGGAAGCTCAGCGATGATGCCCAGACCTTCACCGCCACCTTCCGCCACGAGGCTCATGTCGCCACCGGAGGTCGGCGCGAAGAGAGCACACCCGTGAAGTATACCACCACCTACACCGTGCATGCCGATGGTAACATCGACGTCAGCAACACCTTTGAGACCGCTGAGGACTGCCGTCTGCCGCGACTGGCCCTGCGTGCCATGCTCAACCCCGCCCTCGAACAGGTCACCTGGTACGGCCGAGGCCCCATCGAGAACTGGCCCGACCGCAAGGACGCCGCCTTCGTGGGACAGTACACGTCCACCGTCACCGACATGGAAGAGCACTACGTACGTGCCCAGTCGATGGGTGAGCGGTGCGACACACGCTGGCTCACACTCACCGATGCCATGGGCAACGGCATCTGCATCAGCGGAGCCGACCAGCTGCTGAACTTCTGCACACTGCATGAGACCGATGAAGACCTGTGGCAGGCGAAGTATGGTCACCGCGTGGATGAGATCCGCCGCAGCGAAGTCGTCCTCACACTCGATGCATGGCTGCGCGGCATCGGCAATGCCAGCTGCGGCCCGGGTCCCATCGCTGAGTACGACTATGACCACCTGACGACCCATACCCTCAACTTCCGCCTCTCGCCCGTGCGTGGCACGCGCATCTGCTGCGCCGCCCATGCCCCGCAGGCCGCCGAGCCCAACACGCTCACCCCTGAGGAAGAGGAGCAAGGATGGAAGCTGCTGTGGGATGGCAAGACCACAGAGGGATGGAGAGGCGCCAAGCTCGATGTCTTCCCCGAGAAAGGATGGACGATTGCCGATGGCATGCTATCGGTAGATCCGTCCGACGGTGCTGAGTCGGCCAACGGTGGCGACATCGTCACCATCCGTCCCTATCGCAACTTCATCCTCAAGGTCGATTTCAAGAAGACCAAAGGTGCCAACAGCGGCATCAAGTACTTCGTGGACCCCGAGATGAACAAGGGTGCCGGCAGCGCCATCGGCTGCGAATTCCAAGTGCTCGACGACGAGAACCATCCCGACGCCAAGCTGGGTGTGCGCGGCAACCGCACACAAGCATCGCTCTACGACCTCATCAAGGCTGAGGATGGTCCGTGGGATGACATCTATGATGCCGACGGCTTCCAGACAGCCATGGTGGTTGTCATGGACAACCATGTAGAGCACTGGCTCAACGGCACCAAAGTGTTGGAGTACGAGCGCAACACACCCGAGTGGAACGCACTGGTAGCCTACAGCAAGTACCGCGACTGGCCCAACTTCGGCAATGCAGAATGGGGATACATCCTGCTGCAGGACCACGGCGACCGCGTATCGTACCGCAACGTAAAGATCAAAGAACTGCCTTGAACGGATATCCTGCTGATAACAACTATCAATGAAAGATCTAGTCATATCCGCACGCAGAATAAAGACCGAACTCACCATCATGGCTGTCTGTCTCATGGCAGCCGTGTTGGTGAATATCGGTTGTATCATCGCTTATCACACGCCCTGGTACGAGGTGTTCACACAAGTAGGCTTCACATGCGTGGTGGCAGTGATTATCTACATCGCTATCGTCATCCTACGTTTGCTGTTTGCCGGTTTGAAACGAATTTGCCAAGGTTCAGCAAACAAGTCTGCATGATGTTTGAATACAGCACGCGCAATCCCGCGGTCCCTGTGGCATGTCTCACGGGCTCTGCCATGCACACGCAAGCGGAGTTGCTGTTGGCATACCTCAGCGAATCGGATGCCCGTGCTGCCACGGACGAGGCATGGAACCTGCTGAAAGCGTGCGAACAGAAATGCAACCGTTTTGATAGCACCAGCATGCTCGCAGCTGTCAACGACCATGCAGCCGCCTATCCGGTGGCTGTGGACGAGGAGGTTTACATGATGCTGGAGATGTGCCGCACATTCTGCCGACTCACCGATGGCTGCTTCGACATCAGTGCGAACAAGATATCGCGCACCACGGCACTCGGGGCAGCAGCCTACACGCTGGATGCATCCTCCCACACCATCCGTCTGGGATCACAAGATATCCATCTCGACCTCGGCGGCTTCGCCAAAGGGTATGTGCTGGAACAGATGGAGCGCAGCCTCAGGGCACGTGGCGTGACGTGCGCCATCGTCACCCTCGGCGGCAGCAGCACCTGTGCCATCGGCAGCCATCCCTATGGTGCTTCGTGGCCGGTATCCATCGTACATCCCTACTACCCCGGACGCGAAGTAAGCAGCTTCGCGTTATGCGACAGTGCACTCTCGGTGTCGGGACTCGACAGTGCCGGTCATCCACACATCGTAGATCCCTTCACAGGCAATCTGATTGACCGTACGGAAATGATTGCCGTCGGCGGGGTGAGTCCACTCATCACCGAGGTGCTTTCAACGGCGCTATACGTCTGTGAGCCTGCACACAGGGCCGAACTGCTCGGCCGCTTCCCCGGATACCACGCAGAGGAGATACGCTGTCATACCGACGGCACGGCCACAGTAAGAGCCATCGAACAAGAACCCTGACAAATACCAACCAATCCACAAATACAAAGGCTATATCACCCCCTACATAATGGAAAAGATCACTCGTAAAGAATTCCTCACGCAGCTGCGCAATGTATGCGCCACGGGTACGGCACTCGCGTTGTTTCCCTGGCTGCAGTCGTGTACCGAGAAAGCCGACAAAGAGACACAGGGCGAGCGTGCCCGTCTGGGCATCATCGGCACAGGCTCACGTGGACGCTACCACATTGCCAACCTGCTCCTTGACACCACGGCCGAGATTGTTGCGCTCTGCGATGACTACCGTCCCCATCTCGACCTCGCCGCAGCCATGGTACCTGCGGCGCGCCAGTATGCCGACTACCACCGTCTGCTCGAGGATCCCGAGGTGGATGGCGTCATCATCACCACCCCGCTCCATCTGCATGCCCCCATCACACTAGATGCACTGGCTGCGGGGAAACATGTATTCTGCGAGAAGGCCATGGCCTACAGCCCCGAACAGTGTCAGGCGATGTACCGTTCATGGAAACAAGGCGATAGGGTGCTGATGATTGGTCAGCAGCGTCTTTACGATCCCAAGTATATCCGTGCCATGGAGCTCGTGCACGGAGGAGCCATCGGCGAAGTGGTGGGCATACGCAACTATTGGTATCGCAACAATGACTGGAGGCGTCCAGTGGACGACCCGCAAGAGGAACGCCGCATCAACTGGCGTCTCTACAACACCTCATCACGCGGACTGCTCACCGAGCTGGCCTGTCACCAGCTGCAGAACGGTTCCTGGGCAATGGGAGGTATCCAGCCCGACAGCGTGATGGGCACTGGAAGCATTCGCTACTGGAAGGATGGACGTGAGGTGTTTGACAACGTGGCTGCTATCTATCAATACCCCAATGGCGTGCACATGACCTTCGAGAGCATCATCTCCAACAAACACTTCGGCATGGGCGAACAGATATTAGGCTCCAAAGGCACCATCGACCTTGTGCGGGGCATCATGTACAGCGAAGAACCCGCCCGCCGCAGCGGCATACACCAGTTCTTGAAACAAATCGAGCAGGGCATACTCTCCAACAGCGCCTTCGCCAGCAGCAGCTGGTCGCTTGACAGCGAGAGCACCGATGCAGGCATACGTTTTGTGGACAGCGTCGTGGTGAACGATGGTGCCAGCAGCGTAGGTGCCCTTGCCGATGGCAGCGTAGAACTCATGCACGCCTACTGCCATGCCATCATCACCGGCCAGCAGCCCGCAGGGCTTGTTGACGAAGCCTACTACTCCACTATCCTCGCACTGCTCGGAGACCAAGCCACGCACGAGGGCCGCGTCATCACATTCCCCGAAGAGTTGCGGCTCGCGTGACCGCAAAATATGCCGTCCCCTCCGTGCAGCAGGCATAAGGAAGAGAAACGGCAAGAAAGCAGGCCCCATATCTGGTACAGAAGGTATCAGACAGCCGTCTCGGCCGCCCTCCACAGCGCGTTGTCCGGCACGGGGGCGGTGACGTCAATGAGCATCTTGGATACGGGATGGACAAACTGTACCCGCCGCGCATGCAGACAGATGCTGCCATCGGGATTGCTGCGGTCGAAGCCGTATTTCAGATCGCCTTTGATGGAACAACCCACCTTGGCTAGCTGGCAACGGATCTGGTGATGACGTCCCGTCTTCAAGTCCACCTCAACGAGATGATAGTTGGTAAGGCTGCAGAGCAGCCGATAGTCAAGGACAGCTTGTTTGCTGCGGGGACGCTCACTGTCGTAGGCATACGACTTGTTCTGCTGCTCATTACGCACCAGCCAATGGGTGAGCGTGCCCTCCTCCTGCGGAGGACGGTTCTTGACGATAGCCCAATAGGTCTTGTGCACCTGACCCGTGCGGAACATCTCGTTCAAACGTTCCAGCGCCTTGCTGGTCTTGGCAAACACAACGATGCCGCTGGTTGGACGGTCGAGCCGATGAACGACACCGATGAAGGCATCGCCCGGCTTGTTGTATTTCTCTTTCAGGTAAGAAGCCACCGTAGCGGAGAGGGGTACATCACCCGTCTTGTCGCCTTGCACGATTTCGCCCACGGCTTTGTTGACGATGATGATATGGTTGTCTTCGTATAGTACATCCATGGAAAAATGGGATTGAAAGAATTACCTTAGTGCACCAAAAATGATTTTACGCGCCGTCCGTTCCAACATTCTGTAATGGTCGTTACTGTCCAGCTCGCCACAGATGTAAGGCGCTTCAAGACCTTTGGTCGTGTAGTGGATGATGGTAGCCATATAGTGTGTATTTTCGACGCGGAACAAGCCTTCGTGCACGCCCTGCTGCAAGATCTGCTCTATCAACAGTATCTCCCGTTTCTCACATTGGTTGCGGACACTGCCAATCACACGCATGTAACGGATGTAGTCCGACCGCAGCGAACCATTGCGGAGGATGGAGTGACGGACATTGTTGAGACGGCTGATGACAAACTCCATGATTTTCTGGTCGGCGGGGATGTCCTTATTCACTATAGCTTGGAGGATGTCCAGAATGTGGTTCATCTCCTCTTCGACCACAGCACGCAGCAGCACCCGTTTGTTGGGGAAATAGCAATAGAGCGTACGTCGCCCCCGTCCCGATTCGCGTGCAATGTCAACCATGGTTGTGTCAGCAAAACCTTTGCGAACGAAGACTATGCGTGCTCCTTCAAGGAGCTGTTTCCGCGTTTTTTCCTTCATCTTAGTAACAATTAAATGCCTTTTGACGGGTAATACTGTTAATAAAACTAAATTTTATGCCCAACAAATTGGAGAATCCAGAAAGTCGTCATACCTTTGCACTCGCAAACATCGCGGAGTGGAGCAGTGGTAGCTCGCCAGGCTCATAACCTGGAGGTCGTCGGTTCGAATCCTTCCTCCGCAACTCAGTGGCAGCCTCACAAGAGGCTGCTTTTTTATTCCAGCATCGTAATCTCGTCCACACACTGCATGCCGTGACGGCACATATATTCCTCTATGCCCTCCGCCACACGTTGCGAAGCAGAAGGATCGATGAAGTTAGCCGTACCAATCTCTACAGCCTTTGCTCCCGCCAGCAGAAATTCCACAGCATCCATAGCCGTGCAGATACCACCCAGTCCGATGACCGGAATGGATACAGCATGTGACACCTGCCATACCATGCGCAAAGCCACAGGCTTGACAGCAGGGCCACTGAGTCCTCCCGTCACCGTAGACAGCAGGGGACGTCGTTTCTCGGCATCCACTGCCATTCCCAGCAAGGTATTGATGAGTGACACACTGTCAGCGCCCTCTGCCTCCACTGCACGAGCGATAGAGACAATGTCGGTAACATTGGGCGATAGCTTGACAATAAGCGTCTTGTCGTAAGCCATGCGTACAGCACGAACCACAGAGGCGGCACCCTCCGGTGTAACGCCGAAGGCCATTCCGCCCTGTTTCACATTGGGACACGATATATTCAGCTCTATGGCGGGGATGCCATCGATAGCATTGAGACGGTGGGCCACCTCTACATAGTCATCGATGCAAGATCCAGAGACGTTGACGATGACGTTCGTATCCAAATCACGGATAGTGGGCCAGATGTGAGCGATGAAATGATCAACCCCTTTGTTTTGCAAGCCGACGGCATTGAGCATGCCCGAGGGTGTCTCGGCCATGCGAGGATAAGGATTGCCCTGGCGAGGGTGGAGCGTGGTGCCCTTGACGATGATACCTCCCAAACGACTGAAATCAACGAAATCGGCAAATTCCGTTCCATAACCGAAAGTACCCGATGCTGTGAGCACGGGATTGCGCAACACGAGATCACCTATTCTGACTGTTGTATCCATAGCCGGTATCACCACTTAAGTTTATCCATTGAAAAGACCGGTCCCTCCTTGCACACGCAGACATGACCATCGACTGTATCCTCCACACAGCACAGGCAAGCGCCCAGTCCACAAGCCATACGGTTCTCCAAAGAGACATCGCAAGAAATGCCTTGTGCGCGTGCATATCGAGCCACGGCCTGCATCATGGGTTTGGGTCCACAGGCATAGACATGCGAGAACGACTCAGCAGCCAGCACCGGGTGCTGTGTCACAAAGCCCTTCTCCCCCAGCCCGCCATCCTCGGTGCAGACCAGCGTATGTGCCACCTGCTGGTAGGACGGCAGGCAAGGAAGATCGCATTCGGAACGAGCGCCCAACAAGAAGGTCGGCGACACCCCTATGCGTACCAGTTCTTTTCCCAACAGCAGCAATGGAGCTATGCCCACACCGCCACCCACGAGCAGCGGATATTGTCCGGACCGGCTGATGTCAAAGCCATTGCCGAGAGGAAGGACAAGGTTAACGGCATCGCCGGCCTCACGTTGGCACAACCACTCACTGCCCTTCCCCACACGCTGCACGAGCAGCATGAGCAGATTCTGCTCTTCATCCACATCGTGGATGGAGATGGGACGGCGAAGCAATACGCCAGGCGTGTGGTCGATACGGGCCTCTACAAACTGTCCGGGACGGATAGAGAGCTCCTGCAGTGTCTTCGCATCGGCATACGCACAAGGAGAAGGAGGAGCCAGCGTGAGCCGCACAACCATACGGCTCACGCTGACAGCTTCCCTAACCGTAAAATCAAGCGTCTGCATCAAAAGAGCTTAGCTGGGTACTCGCCCGCGTCAACGAGAGCCTGTATCTTATCCACCGTATCCTGTCGGTCGGCAGCATAGGTAACACCGAACCAGACGGAGGTAGTATCAAGAACCTTCACATTGGCACGTCCTGAAGTGATCAGTTCGTTGACGACCAACGGAATGAAGAACTCAGCCTTGGGCTTGGTTATGTTCGCCTCAAGGAACCGAACGAAGCTCTCTTCGCTGTACTTGAAGTAGTCGGGAGTGAATCCCCACATATTCATCGACACAGGGGTGTTATCAGCGATGGCCACCCATTTGCCCTCCTCATCCTTATAACATACCGGGCCATCCACACGCATGATCTCGGTACGTTCGACCACAGTCGTCAGGTTCTCATCTGCATCCTTGCTGCAGACGCCGCGGGCCACAGAGCCATTCTCGCTCAGCGTGTTGGACACACGGAAGCCGACCATGGAGTAACTGTTGGCACTGCCCTCAGGAAGCGCGGCCAGATGAGCGCCCATGACGGCGAAGGCATCACGGCCGTAGAAGTCATCGGCATTGATGACACAGAAGGGTTCGCTGATGACATCCTTGCCCATGAGCACAGCATGGTTCGTGCCCCATGGTTTGGCCCGTTCCTCGGGACAGGTGAAGCCCTCAGGAAGATCGGTAATAGCCTGGAACACTAGTTCAGTAGGAATATGTCCCTCGTACTTGCTGAGTACCTTGTCGCGGAAGTCCTGTTCAAAATCCTTACGGATAACAAACACGATCTTGCCGAAACCGGCACGAATCGCATCATAGATGGAATAGTCCATTATCGTTTCACCACTGGGGCCGAGTCCATCGAGCTGTTTCAAGCCACCATAACGACTGCCCATACCAGCAGCCAGCACAAATAATGTAGGTTTCATAAGCATGTACTTTTACTTAATGTTGCGAATTTCAATATTCAGTGTGCAAAATTACGTCATTGTGTGAGAAAAAACAACAAATGTTCGTTTTGTTTTCAAAAAAAGTTGTTTCTTTGTGCAAAATAAAGAAACAAGACACCCTATGAAGATATCAAGACACCTGTCAGCAACCCTCACGCTGTTGAGTTTGCTGATGTTTACAGCATGCGGCAACGGACAGAAGAATGTTCCCAGTACACCAGAAACCGACACTGACACCATTGCCGTGGATGCCGATCAATACATACGCATCGAGACCACTGAAGGCGATATCGTGCTCCATCTCTTTCGCGACACGCCCCGCCATCGGCACAACTTCGTAAAACTGGCCCGCAAAGGGTATTACGATGGACAAACATTCTATCGCATCATCAACGGTTCGCTGATCCAGGCTGGAGACCCCGCCTCCAAGACAGCCACCCGCGACACCAAGCTGGGCACGGGTGACGTGGACTACACGCTGGAGCCTGAGCTGATGCCTGAAAAGCACTACAACCACCGTGGAGCCATCGCCATGGCTTCGTACAAGCCACTCTACGAATCCTCCGGAGGACAGTTCTACATCGTCACAGGCCTAAAGCAGAACGACACACGGCTTGCAAATGCCGAGACACATCTGAACAAGAAACGGCGCGAGATGGTCTTCGACTCCATCACCAAGCAGCCCAGCTACCAGACAAAGCTGAAAGAGCTGAAAAAGAACGACAATAAACGCGGCATCTGGGAAGTAAAGGAAGAGATCAAGGCACAGACCGACCAGATTATGGCGGACCGAAAGCCTTTTGCCTACACCGATGCCCAGAAACAAGACTACAAGACACGTGGAGGCGAAGCAAGCCTTGATGGGCTGTACACCGTGTTCGGCGAAGTCATAGAAGGCGACGATGTGCTCACCAAGATTGAGAAGCGTGCCGTCAATGCCGACAAGCGTCCCATTGAAGATGTAAAAATCCTGCACATCACTGAAATAGAAGCACCTGCTGCGCAATGAAGATAAACACACATATCTTCACCAATGGGCTGCGCATGGTGCATGCACAGATGCCCGACACACAAATGACGGCACTCTGCATACTCTACCATGTGGGAGCACGTAACGAAGAGCCTGAGCACACTGGATGGGCCCATCTGCTTGAGCACCTGATGTTCGAAGGGACACCACGTATTCCCGATTACGACGCACGCGTGCAAATGGCATGCGGTGAAGACAACGCTTTCACCAACAACGACTTCACATCATTCTACATCACCGTGCCCACTGCTCACAGCGAGACAGCCTTCCTGCTTGAGGCAGATCGCATGGCAGGCATCACGCTTGACCAGCAGAGTGTGGAGATACAGAAAAAGGTTGTCATTGAAGAGTTCAAGCAACGCGAATTGGGGAAGCCCTATGGCGATGTCCAGCACCTCATCCGTGCCATGGCCTACCGTGTGCATCCCTACCGTTGGCCCACCATCGGCATCTCTCCCGAACATATCGAACGGGCCACGCCATCCTATCTCCGTGCCTTCTATCACACATGGTATCAGCCCTCCAACGCCATCCTTGCCGTGACGGGAGCACTGCCCTTCGACAAAGCGGTCCTACTGGCCGAAAAGTACTTCGCTCCCATTGGCAATCAAGCACTGGTTTCCCATGCCGTTTTGCCTGCCGAGCCCATCCAGCAACGGCAGCGCCGACGCACCGTCAGACGCGATGTACCGATGGACATGCTTGTGATGGCATTCCACATGGGCGGCCGTTCCTCATCTGACCACTATGTATGCGATGTCATCACAGATATGCTCTCCAACGGGCACAGCAGCCGGCTCAATGTACGACTGGTAAAAGAACGGAAACTGTTTAACAACATAGATGCTTTCATCAGTGGCAGCACCGACCCTGGTCTCCTGCAAATCATGGGCAGGCTCAACCCGGGAGTATCCATTGAAGAGGCAGAAGCTGCGGTATGGGACGAGTTGGAACGACTCAAGAAACTGCCTGCAGATGAAGCAGAGATAACAAAAGTCCGCAATCGGCATGAGTCAGAGCATGTCTTCGGCCAGATCAGCTATCTCCACACCGCCATCAGTCTCGCACAGCATGCGCTTTACGACACCACGCCCGACCAGGAAATCGCCCGTTACTGTTCCGTTATGGCTCACGATGTTCAGGCAACCGCACGCCGCATATTTACCAAGAAAAACAGCTGTGTGCTGTACTATCGTCCTCAAAAGAGCCAAACGTAGCCTTGAAAAGCCCTTCTCGTGCAGCAATATTTCGCCGTCTCGAAAAAATGCGCTACTTTCGCAGCCGTTATGGAATTTGAACTGAAATCAGACTATTCGCCTACAGGAGATCAGCCAGAAGCCATCGCACAGCTCACAGCAGGTGTGCTGGCAGGAACGCCTGCGCAGACACTGCTCGGTGTGACCGGCTCAGGCAAGACGTTCACTATAGCCAACGTCATCGCCAACGTGGGACGGCCGACACTGGTTCTCAGCCATAACAAGACGTTGGCTGCACAGCTCTACAGCGAGTTCAAGGGCTTCTTTCCCAACAATGCCGTCGAGTACTATGTGAGTTACTACGACTACTACCAGCCCGAGGCATACCTTCCAGCCACCGACACCTATATAGAAAAAGACCTTGCCATCAACGACGAGATCGACAAGCTGCGCCTTTCGGCTGTGAGTGCCCTCCTCTCGGGAAGAAGGGATGTGATTGTAGTGTCATCCGTATCGTGCATCTACGGTATGGGCAATCCCGCAGACTTTTACTCCAACATGATAGAACTGGTGGTGGGACAGACACTCGACCGGAATGCCTTTCTGCGCCGTCTGGTGGACAGTCTCTACGTACGCAACGACCTGGACCTTACCCGTGGAGGATTCCGCGTGAAAGGCGACACAGTGGATGTCTATCTCGCCTACAGTGATTCGATCCTGCGCGTGCAGTTCTGGGACGATGTGGTGGACAGCATCGAGGAGATTGATCCCGAATCCGGGCTACGCGTCATGACCTATGAAGACGGTTTCAAGATATACCCTGCCAATCTGTTCATGACCAGCCAGGAGAGTACACAGCGCGCCATCGACCAGATAAAGGAAGACATGCATGAGCGGGTGGACTACTTCTACAGCGTAGGACGCCCGTTGGAGGCCAAGCGTCTGGAGGAACGCGTAACCTACGACATGGAGATGCTGCGAGAGCTGGGCCACTGTTCAGGCATTGAGAACTACAGCCGTTACTTCGATGGCCGTCCTCCCGGCAGCCGCCCCTTCTGCCTGCTCGACTTCTTCCCCAAAGATTTCCTCATGGTCATCGATGAGAGCCATGTCTCCGTGCCGCAGATACACGCCATGTACGGTGGTGACCGTGCGCGCAAAGTGAATCTTGTGGAGTACGGTTTCCGCTTGCCTGCTGCCATGGACAACCGTCCGCTGAAGTTCGACGAGTACCGCGAGATGGTGAAACAAACCATCTACGTCAGTGCTACACCTGCCGACTACGAGCTCTCAGAGAGCGAAGGCGTGATCGTGGAACAGGTGATACGTCCCACCGGGCTGTTAGATCCACCCATTGAGGTCCGTCCATCCGAAATGCAGATCGATGACCTTATGGAGGAGATACGCATCCGTACCGAACTTGGCGAACGTACATTAGTCACCACGCTCACCAAACGCATGGCAGAGGAGCTCACCGAATATCTGCTGGACTATGGAGTGCGCTGCAACTACATCCATAGCGATGTGGACACCATGGAACGTGTGGAGATCATGAATGATTTGCGTCGCGGTGCATACGATGTGCTGGTAGGTGTAAATCTGTTGCGCGAGGGTCTGGACCTTCCCGAGGTGTCACTCGTAGCTATCCTTGACGCCGACAAGGAAGGGTTCCTGCGCAACGAGCGCAGCCTCACCCAGACGGCGGGACGTGCCGCACGCAATGTCAATGGTCGTGTGATCATGTATGCCGACCACATCACAGAGAGTATGCAGCGCACCATCGATGAGACCAATCGCCGGCGCGAGAAGCAGTTGGCATACAATGCAGCACACGGTATCACCCCTCAACAAATACGGAAAGCCATCAACGAGACGTTTGCTGCAGGCATGGAACGTGAAGCTGCACACAATGCCGCAGAGTACAAGATGCCCGAGGGCGGCACCCTGCGTGCGGCAGAGGATCCTGTCGTATGCAGCATGACAACGGCACAACTCGAGAAGACGATTGCCCGCACGCGCAAACTGATGCAGGAGGCTGCCGCCAAACTGGAGTTCGCGGCTGCTGCCCATTACCGCGACGAGATGTTCAGTCTGGAAACCCTTTTGAAAGAGAGACAGTCACAATCAGAGAAAGATGGAAACGACAGCTAAGCCCCACCCCAAAGACAGTGAGTAGAGCAAGAGAGCAAATACGCAGCATAAAAGCACATTTTTGCAAAAAACAACAATAAAAATCATATTTTGCTTGCAGATTAAAAAATACATCGTATCTTTGCAGCGTTTTTTTAAGAAAATGCAATGAACAGTTACTCCTATTGCTATATCTATCTCTATTATTACCATGCTCTATAGGCAGGGCCGAGATGTTGTAGTATAAAGGAACAACGACATGCAATACAATCGGGTCTGCCAAACAAGCAGGCTCGTTTTTTTGTATGCGGACTCTGGAAACCAAGTATTCGAAAAGAAGAAAAAATAATATATAAAAGGTAAAAGACATGATTCTGAAAATTTCGCTTCTGGTATTGTTCTTCGCCGTGATGATTGGCGTTGGCTTCTACTGCAAGAAGAGTGCGACTGACGTGCAGGGATTCGTATTGGGCAGCCGCAACGTGGGCTCGTGGCTCACGGCATTCGCTTTCGGCACAAGCTACTTCTCGGCTGTGATCTTCGTAGGCTATGCCGGACAGTTCGGCTGGAAGTACGGCCTCGCCTCCACATGGATTGGCATAGGCAATGCACTCATCGGCTCGCTGCTGGCATGGCGCATTCTGGGACGACGCACGCGTCTGATGACGCAATACCTACGCAGTGCCACCATGCCTGATTTCTTTGGTCGCAGGTTCTCATCGTCTTCGCTCAAGGTAGCTGCATCGGTCATCGTGTTCGTATTCCTCATCCCCTACACTGCATCGCTCTACAACGGTCTGTCCCGCCTGTTCGGTATGGCCTTCGGCATCGACTATGTATGGTGCGTGCTGGGTATGGCGGTGCTGACGGGCATCTACGTGCTGGTAGGCGGTTACATGGCTACAGCCATCAACGACTTCATACAGGGGCTGGTGATGCTGGGCGGCATCGTTGCCGTTGTGGTATCCGTATTGAACGGGCATGGAGGCTTCACCGAAGCAGTCAACACCCTCTCCGCCATTCCCTGCGAGACAGCGCCATCGCTTCACGGAGCCTTCACATCGTTCTTCGGTCCTCAGCCTTTATGGTTGCTTGGAGTGGTACTACTCACCTCGTTGGGCACATGGGGATTGCCGCAGATGGTGGGCAAGTTCTATGCTATCCGCGACGAGGCCGCCATCCGCAAAGGCACTTTCATCTCTACCATCTTTGCCCTCATCGTTGCCGGCGGTTCGTACTTTCTCGGCGGTTTCGGACGCCTCTACGGCGATGTAATCGAATACACCGCTGCAGGAACACCTGTGTACGACAGTATCGTGCCCTCGATGCTGCAAACACTGCCCGACATCATGATAGGTATCGTCATCATCCTCGTGCTCTCAGCCTCCATGTCCACGTTGTCGTCACTGGTGCTCACCTCTGGGTCTACGCTCACCCTCGACATCATCGCTCCTGCCACACGCCACGCACGTGACGGCAAGGCCATGAGTGAGTCCTCACAGCTGCTCTGCATCCGTCTGCTGGTGCTTTTCTTCATCGCCGTGTCATCGGTGCTTGCCATCGTGCAGGCACGGAGCTCCGTGACCTTCATTGCACAACTCATGGGCATCTCGTGGGGAGCATTGGCCGGAGCATTCCTCGCTCCGTTCCTCTACGGACTGTACTGGCGGCACACGACAAGCGCTGCTGTGTGGGCAAGCTTCATCACGGGAGTGGGAGTGATGGCAGGGTGCATGTTCTGCACTTTCACGGGCAGGACCTTCCTGTCGCCCTTCTTTACATCGCCCATCAATGCTGGTGTGCTGGCGATGCTGACAGGATTGGTAGTAGTACCTATTGTAAGTCTATTATCCAAAGTACGCTGCAAAGATGATGTGGATAAGATGTTCGCATGCTACAGCCGTACCGTAGTGGTACGCTCCACCGATGCACTGACCGATGCAGCTGCAGAAGAGTAAAAATTTCGCACAAAAAAAGCATATGAGAATCGTTGTATTGGATTGTTACACTTGCTCACCGGAGACTTCCGCATGGACATGGCTGAGTGAGTTCGGTGACTACACATTGTTTGAACGTACTGCCCCTGCAGATGTAGTGAGCCGGTGCATGGGAGCACAAGCCGTGCTCACCAACAAGGTCGTCTTGGATGCTTCGGTACTGGATAAATTGCCCGATCTACGTTACATCGGGGTGCTGGCTACCGGTTACAACGTGGTGGATATCGCAGCGGCCCTGAGCCATGGGATAACCGTTACCAATATACCTGCCTACAGCACTGCCAGCGTGGCGCAAAACGTATTTGCCCATCTGCTCAACGTGACCAATGCTGTCGACCACTATGCGGCCAACCGACGGCGATGGGCAGAGTGCCCGGATTTCAGCTACCGCGACACGCAGCTTACCGAATTATCAGGCAAGAAGATGGGCATTGTAGGATTCGGACGTATCGGTCGTGCTACAGCGCTGCTGGCGCAAGCTTTCGGCATGCAGGTGCAGGTATCCACCAGCCAATCCCAGGAATCGTTGCCTGAGGGTATCATCAAAGTTTCTCTGGACGAGATCTTTACCTCTTCCGACGTGGTCAGTCTGCACTGTCCGCTCACCCCAGCGACACACCATCTGGTGGACTCACGCAGAATCGCATCCATGCACAGCGATGCCATCCTCATCAATACCTCACGTGGACCGGTAATCGATGAGCAGGCGCTTGCCGAGGCACTCGTTGCCGGTCATCTGCGTGCAGCATGCATGGATGTGCTTTCAACCGAACCACCGGCACCAGACAACCCCTTGCTGCACGCGCCACGCTGTTACATCACGCCACACATCTCATGGGCGACCGATGAAGCACGGGAGAGGCTTATGGGTATCTGCCGACAAAATCTCTCGGCATTTGTCTCCGGGGCAGCGGTCAATGTGATTGTTCGTTAAAAAATTTGGCCATACGCAAACTCCTGCGTATATTTGCAGACTCAACCTTAAGCATCATGGCCATGCCCTTCCCCATAGACAGTACCTTTTTCACTGATGCAGAGCGCGAAGAGCTCCGTACGGGCTCAGCGCGGCTATCCGTTCTCATCGACGACGCCATCACTGAGCCACAACGCATCCGTGTTGAGGACTACCTCACACGCACTGTCACCAGTCCTTCCCTGTCACGCGACGTCTACAACATCAATCCCCTGATTGCTGATTTGCGTACGGCCATCATCGTGTCCGAAGAGCTTGGCATGCGGCGGTCAGCTGTCATTGCGCTGTTCGTATACGAAGCCGTGCGCGCAGGCGTAGCCGAAATCAGCGAGGTGGAAAAAGACTTCGATGAGGGAGTGGCACGCATCGTCGGCGGACTGGCAAAGGTCAGCCGTCTGTACGAAAAGAATCCTTCCATTGAGTCGGAGAATTTCCGCAACCTGCTGCTCTCCTTTGCTGATGACATGCGCGTGATACTCATCATGATTGCAGGTCGTGTGGCGCTCATGCGTTCCATTGGCGATGCAGCATTGCCCACCGGTGACGAAGCGTCTCTCCAGCGTTTCCTTACCGCCCGGCAAGCCACATCGCGCGAAGCTGCCTGCTTCTATGCCCCACTGGCTCACAAGCTCGGTCTCTACCAGCTCAAAAGCGAGTTAGAGGACCTTTCCATGAAGTACACCGAAACGGAGATGTACTACCACATCAAGGACAAGCTGGCTGAGACGAAATCATCACGCGATGCCTATATCGCAGCTTTCATCAAGCCGATCGAGACAAAGATGGCTGAGGCAGGACTGCGCTGCCACATCAAGGGGCGTACGAAGAGCATCCACTCCATATGGCAGAAAATGAAGCGACAGCACTGTCCCTTTGAAGGAGTCTACGACCTCTTTGCCATACGCATCATCCTCGACAGTGCTCCGGAGCGCGAGAAGCAAGAGTGCTGGTTGGCCTATTCGCTGGTGACGGACATGTACCAGCCCAACCCGAACCGTCTGCGCGACTGGCTCTCTATCCCCAAGAGCAATGGCTACGAGAGCCTGCATACCACCGTGATGGGCCCTGGTGGACGATGGGTGGAGGTACAGATACGCACCGAGCGTATGGACGACATTGCCGAGCGCGGTCTGGCTGCCCACTGGCGCTATAAAGGGGTGCAAAGCGAAAGCGGTATCGACGCCTGGCTCACCGGCATTCGCGAAGCCCTTGAGAGCGCCGACGACAGTGCTGAGCTGATGGACACATTCAAGATGGACCTCTATCGCGATGATGTGTTTGTGTTCACGCCCCGCGGCGACCTCCACAAGCTACCACACGGGGCCACCGTGCTGGACTTTGCCTTCTCCATCCACACCAATCTGGGATGCCACTGCACAGGCGCCCGCGTCGGTGGACGGCATGTGCCGCTGCGCCATGTGCTTTCCAACGGTGATCAGGTAGAAATCCTCTCTTCTGACAAGCAGACACCCCGTCCCGGATGGCTCGACATTGTCACCACCTCGCGTGCACGCAGCAAGGTGCGTCAGGCACTCAAGGAGATGGCTGCCCGTCAGAGCACGTTGGGACGCGAAGAGATCGAGCGCCGCTTCAAGAACAGGCACATAGAGCTCGAAGAAGGCCTCATGCTGCGGCTCATCCGTCGCATGGGATTCAAGCAACAGGAGCAGGAGTTCTACCAACAGGTGGCCGAGGGAGCCGTGCGCTCCGAGGACGTCATCGAAGGTTACCTGCGTCTGCGTGCCGAGGAACAGGGCACACACGTCGAAGAGACGGGGGGCACACCTCTCCACAGCGCATCCGAATTCCGCCTTGAAGCACAGCAGAGCGACACGGGAGTGTCAGCAAGCAATGGGGAGGCAGATGCCGCCTCAGCAAGCGTGCTGTTCGTAGATCCCGGCATGGTAGGTGTCGAGTACCGTCTGGCAGGCTGCTGCAAGCCGGTGTATGGTGATGACATCTTCGGCTTCGTCACCGTGAGCAAAGGCATCACCATCCACCGGTCCAGCTGTCCCAATGCCACCGACCTGCGCGACCGTTACGGCTATCGTCTGCTGCCGGCACGCTGGGCGGGCAAGCATACAGGAAGATTCTCGCCTGTCACCCTGCGTGTAGTAGGCAACGACGACATCGGCATCGTCAACAACCTCACCTCCATCATTGCCAAGGACGAGCACATGTCGCTCCGTTCCATCAGCATCGACACGCACGACAACCTGTTCTCCGGCACCCTCACGGTGATGATGGATGACACCTCGCGTCTCGCATCGCTGCTACGCAAGCTCTCCGATGTGCGAGGCGTGAAACAGGTGCAGCGCATCTGACAAACAAGAAACACATAAAAACATATATCACATGAAGATAGGCGACAAGGTACGTTTCCTCACAGAGGTGGGCGGAGGCGTAGTCACGGGATTCCAAGGTAAAGATATCGTATTGGTGGAAGATGAGGATGGTTTCGACATCCCCATGCCCCTAAACGGCGTAGTGGTGGTAGGTGATACCGATGCACTCAACTTCGAACGACATGCTCCATCGGCCGGCTCTGCCGGAAGCACAGCCGCTACAGTTCCCAAGAATATAGCGGCATCCAAAGGCACTGCGGCGTTGGAAGGCATCAAGCCAGCATTCCTACCCCAAGCACCCTCTGCCGAAACAGTGCCACACGCAGCCATCGTGCAGGAGTTTGCCGGACACGATGTGCTCAACGTTCATCTCGCCTTTCTGCCCGCAGACATCAAAGCCATCTCCACCACCCTCATGGAGGCATGGCTTGTGAACGACAGCAACTACTTCGTCCACTACCTATGGTCATCCATCGGCAGTGGCAACGCCACGCTGCTGGCACAGGGCATGCTTGAGCCCAACAGTGTAGTGTTCCTGCGGGAGTTCACCCGCGACATGTACGAGCAGCTCGAACATGTATCTTTCCAGCTGATGGCTTGGAAGGAGGGGAAAAGCTACCTGCGCAAGCCCTGCGTAGATGCTGAGCTGCGCATCGACACTGTCCGTTTCTTCAAGCTCCACACATTCACCGACACACCCTTCTTCGAAGAGCCGGCCATGCTGTGCGATGTTGTCGTAAACGATCATGTAGCACGTCCGTCGCGCATCACCGCCGAGGTGCTGGAAGACGCGTTGAATGGCAGTCGCCGCCAACGCGAGGCACGTCCGGCACGTCTCTTCCCGGAGGGAAAGAAGCAGGCAGCAGCCAGCGGACAGCCTTTAGAGGTTGACCTTCACATTGATGCACTGCTCGATACCACGGCAGGCATGAGTCCTGCCGACATGCTTGATTACCAGGTAAGCACCTTCCGCCGTGTACTCGACGAACAACGCGGTAAGAAGGGCACACGCATGGTATTTATCCACGGCAAAGGCGATGGAGTGCTGCGTGCTGCACTCCAACGCGAGCTGTCCAAACAGCGTAGCGCCTTCGTGTGGCAGGATGCCTCCTTCCAGCGCTATGGTTTCGGCGCCATGCTGGTCATCGTGCGCTGACGACATCCGTTCATAGCAACTCCACGCAGCTGCATTCAAACCTATATATATAGCATCCCCGCACTCCAAGCAGAGCGCGGGGATGTCAGCTGTATAGGATAGAATTACTTCTTCAGACGTCCCATGCGGGCAGTGACGGTAGTTGTCGTCTTGCTGTAGATGAGACCGAGTCCCCAGAAGCGATGATTCTCGCTATGGTACTGCGGATAAACCACGAAATCCCAACCGGGATTCTTCTCAATCATGTCATACACAGCATACTCCTTTGAGCCCGGAGCAACCGTACTGTTCAAGAGGTCGCCAATGACGTAGATACCCGTGGAAGCACTGGTATTGGAGAACAAGCGCTGCCAGTCAATGCCGAGAACGCGCACACAAGTAGCCGTGCCGGTGACAGGAGCGGACAGCTCCATGTCGTGAGCATTGAGGTCAAAACGAACGAGCGGCTCACGCATGCTGTGGGTCATGGTGGAACAGCTGGCGAATGTCATCATAGCAACGATGACGAGAGGTAAAAACTTCAAGTGTTTCATACTTTATAAATTTAATGTAAATCGATGCAAAAGTAACGTATTTTGATAAAAGAACAAAATTCTCGGCACTTTTTTGGCAGGAAGACTGACAAAAATGCCGCATCTTGGCAGAAAAAAAGCTGACGGAGCAGCACATTTTCCCATGAGGCATGCCCAAGGACCAGCATTCTGAAGCAGTTGGTACACGTTTTGCAGACATACGGATGGACAGCAATGTCCCCCCGAAAAGAGTATTAACAAATAAAAGAATAACAAAATGGGAAAAATTATTGGAATCGATTTGGGTACAACCAATTCATGTGTAGCAGTATTTGAAGGCAACGAGCCCGTGGTCATTGCCAACTCCGAAGGCAAGCGTACCACGCCGTCCATCGTGGGATTCGTGGATGGCGGCGAGCGCAAGGTCGGTGACCCTGCCAAGCGTCAGGCCATCACCAACCCCAAGCGTACGGTGTTCTCCATCAAGCGTTTCATGGGTGAGAACTGGGATCAGGTACAAAAGGAAGTGGGCCGTGTCCCCTACCCCGTGGTACGTGGTGACAACAACATGCCCCGCGTGGACATCGACGGGCATCTCTACACCGCGCAGGAGATCAGCGCCATGGTGCTTCAGAAGATGAAGAAGACCGCAGAGGATTACCTCGGCCAGGAGGTCACCGAAGCTGTCATCACCGTGCCTGCCTACTTCAGCGACAGCCAGCGTCAGGCCACCAAGGAGGCTGGTACCATTGCCGGACTGAACGTGCGCCGTATCGTCAACGAGCCCACGGCTGCCGCCCTCGCCTATGGTGTTGACAAGGCCAACAAGGACATGAAGATTGCCGTCTTCGACCTCGGTGGCGGAACCTTCGATATCTCCATTCTGGAATTCGGTGGTGGCGTGTTTGAGGTGCTCAGCACCAACGGCGACACACACCTCGGCGGCGACGACTTCGACCAAGCCATCATCGACTGGCTCGTTCAGGAGTTCAAGAACGACGAGGGTGCCGACCTCACCGCAGATCCTATGGCACTCCAGCGTCTGAAGGAAGCTGCCGAAAAAGCCAAGATCGAACTCTCCAGCTCCACCAGCACCGAGATTAACCTCCCCTACATCATGCCCGTGGCCGGTGTGCCCCGCCACCTGGTGAAGACGCTTACCCGTGCGAAGTTCGAAGGTCTCTGCCACAACCTCATCCAGGCATGTCTTGAGCCCTGCCGCAAGGCCGTGGCCGATGCCAAGATCAGCACCAGCGACATCGACGAGGTGATCCTCGTGGGCGGTTCCAGCCGTATCCCCGCCATCCAGCAGCTCGTGGAGAGCTACTTCGGCAAAGCTCCTTCCAAAGGTGTGAACCCCGATGAGGTAGTTGCCGTAGGCGCCAGCATCCAGGGAGCCATCCTCAATCAGGAGATGGGACAAGACATCGTACTCCTTGATGTCACTCCGCTCTCCATGGGTATCGAGACCCTCGGCGGCGTGATGACTAAGCTCATCGATGCTAACACCACCATTCCCTGCAAGAAGAGCCAGATCTTCTCCACCGCCCAGGACAACCAGCCCGAGGTCACCATCCATGTGCTGCAGGGCGAACGTCCCATGGCAGCCCAGAACAAGAGCATCGGCCAGTTCAACCTCGCCGGCATCGCGCCTGCCCGTCGCGGCGTGCCCCAGATTGAGGTCACCTTCGACATCGATGCCAACGGTATCCTCAAGGTGAGTGCCAAGGACAAGGCCACGGGCAAGGAACAGGCCATCCGCATCGAGGCCAGCTCGGGGCTCAGCAAAGAAGAGATCGAGCGCATGAAGGCCGAGGCTGAGGCCAATGCCGCCGCCGATGCCAAGGAGCGCGAACGCATCGACAAGCTCAACCAGGCCGACAGCATCATCTTCACCACCGAGCAGCAGCTCAGCGAGCTCGGCGACAAGCTCCCTGCCGACAAGAAAGCCCCCATCGAGGCTGCTCTCCAGAAGCTGAAGGATGCCCACAAGGCACAGGATGTAGCCGCTTGCGAAGCTGCTCAGAAGGAGCTGGAGACCGCCTTCCAGGCAGCCAGTGCCGAGATGTACGCCCAGAGCGGAGCACAGCAAGGTCCTCAGGGAGGTGCCGACTACAGTCAGTACACCGGCGGACAGCAAAGCAACCAGCAGAGCAACGGAGGCAAGGACGAAAACATCCAGGACGCCGACTTCGAGGAGGTCAAGTAAAGTGCAAGCCGAGAGCAATCAAGCTCGCTTGAATTGCCGAGGCGCAGCCTTTACTCGAGCGATAGCTCAAGTAAAGTGCAAGCCGAGAGCAATCAAGTAACACACCAAAACGCTACTATAACGAAAAAGGTACGACAGTCACATGCCGTACCTTTTTTTGTTGCGTAACGCAACGTATTTATAATTTGTCGGATGAACCCAATTTTTTGACCTGTCTTAATTTTTTGCAAAGATAGTGAAGTTTGTGGGAAAATGCAAAAAAAGCGAAATAAATGTGGAGGAGCCTCTCCCCCGCCCTCCCCTATAGGGAGGGAGCCCCGAGGGATGGGAGGAATGAGGAGGGATGAGGAGGGATGTAGGAGCGGTATTCGCGTCGGGCAAACTGCTCCACGATGTAACTCTTGCCGATACGCCGGGCCCCGTCGATGAGGATGGCCTCCCTACCCTGCTTCTGCTCCTTCCACGCGAGGAGCTGATTGTATATCTTTCGTCTCATATTGCACCGTTTTCAAGCATTGCGCCGATTGTTTATTACACCTTTTTGAAGACTGTGGCCGCTTTGTTATTACACTATTTTAGGCTTAAAGCCGTTTTCTACTGCAAATCCCCGGCTCGTCGTGGGAGAGGATGAGTCGGGGATTGTGGTTAGGTGATGAAAGCAGACTCAGTATAGGAAACCTAACATCCAGAGTGGCAGTTTGGCTCCCAACGGCGACTCGAAGTCATCGGCAAAGA
>R18__coassemble_1210_pt1 | contig 64128 bp, 50 predicted proteins | sample R18__metabat2_high_PE_038 | metagenome-assembled genome bin R18 | reverse complement strand
TATATTATATCTCCTTTTGAAGGCATAGATTATGGACAAAATGGACAATGGACACTATGGACACTTTAAAAATGCCTTTTTAGTCCAACTCACTTCGGCAAAGAAGGAAAGCAGGGTTTTGCTGGTGAGGCGAAAATCTGGAAAATTCGAAATTTTTTATTATATTAGGGTCAACAAATTGAAAAAAACACGAGATTTCCACCGAACGAAGATTTTCGACTTGAGAATGAACAACTCCCGCCCTGAAACGAACATCTTCAAACAACGAAAAAGAACCTTATTTCAGAAGCAATGATTGACATTAAACTAGGTTCATCCGACAAATGCGTAGGTGCAAGCAAAAAAAGTTCTTAATGCAATGCAAACAGCGAGAGGTCGATACTGTTGGCCATAACGCGGTAGCCGCAGGCGTTAGGATGCAGGAAGTCGTTCTCGAAAAGGTAGAGGCTGTCGAGCCGCAGCGTGTCGACAGTGCTGCGCACAATGCGGTCAAAGTCAATGACACCGTCCACGACGTCCGTCGTACGCAGCCAGGTATTGAAGGCCTGCCTCCCCCGCTCATGGTCGGCTGTGCCGTAGCCATTGCCCATAAAAGGGGTGATGGTAGCTCCGATGACGGTGAGGCCCCGCTGATGTGCTTCTGCCGCCAGCTGCCGATAGAAGGTTGTCAGTTGTGCGGCTGTTGCCAAACCGTCAGCAGCATTGCCCAGATCGTTCACCCCCTCAAAGAACACCACATGACTCACTCCCTCCTGGAGGAAGAGGTCGTGTACATAACGCGACTGTGCCACAGGACCTAGCCCCCCGTGCAGCACACAGTTACCACCAAGGCCAAGGTTGAGGACAGCCACGTTCGCCGTGGCCTCATCGGCCAGCAGCCGACGGGAGAGATTGTCCGTCCAGCGGTCCTGACCGTTGGTAGTTGAACCCCGTCCGTCGGTGATGCTGTTGCCCAGCACAGCAATGGCTCGCGCCCCGTCAGTACGCTCCACCTCAAGCGCTTCGATGGTGTACCAGTGGTTCACAGGAAGGGACAGGTTCCAATCGCTCTGCCCGGCAGGTAGCAGATAGGAAGTAGTGCGCGAACCAGGATGTCCCGTGATGGCCGTCTCCGACAACATTCCATATCGTATGTCAATAGCCACGTCAGCACGAGGAGCCAGGGGGAATGTCACAGGATCCGATACCACCTCCTCACCCGCAGCCAATGTCACCGATGGCTGTCCGCCAAAAGTGAGCGGTGTGACGCTACTCTCCTCCACCAGCGGGCGGTTGCCTGCGGTATATGCACGAGCCAGCGATACACTGCACAACTCCACAGGCGCATCACCATAGGCATTGGAGAGGCGCAAACGTACCGTTGTTCCCCCTATGGAGACCTCAACAATCTGCCTCAGCATATTTCCCTCCAGACCGGGAGAGGGTGGACCGTTCTGTGGCTCAACGAGCTGCTCGGCCGTGGCCCACGTGGCCACCCAATGAGGGGAGGACGAGGGCTGACAACTCACAAGAGACAAGGCAAGCAGTGCCCCAGCAAACAAACAGAGCTGTGAACGGTGAAAGGAGGACAATGCCATACAAAAAAGGGTAAGGAAGTGATCCGTGGCAGATTCGGACTGCCGACCTCTTGCCTGTCAAGCAAGCGCTCTAAACCAACTGAGCTAACGGATCGGTGCAGGTTTACGTTGCAAAGATACAGCTTTTTTCAGAAATTGCAACCATTAAACTCGTTTTTTTGCATAATCAGACAAAAAAATGAACCGCAGACCACGTTTTACCCAAACAGAGACCACCTTTAGCAGATTTTTTATACCTTTGCAAGGAATATCACTGTTGACACCTGATGGCACTGAAATATCCGCTGGAAATCATCTACTCCAACCGCCGTTCGCTAGCGTTGCAGGTTACGCGCGAAGGGCATGTGGTGGCGCGTGCGCCGTGGCGTCTCAGCGAGAGCGTCATACGGCGCTTTGCCGAGAGCAAGGCCACATGGATAGAGAGGCAGATGGCCCGGAACGAAATAGCAGACGATGCCCCCCAGTTCTTCACCACCGACGAGATGAAGACGATGATGGAGCAGGCTCGCATCCTCATCCCCGAACGTGTGGCCCACTACGCCCCCCTGGTAGGTGTGAACGTTGGGCGCATCACCCTCCGATTCCAGCACACCCGTTGGGGCAGCTGCTCATCCGTAGGCAACCTTAATTTCAACGCTGTACTGGCTGCCGCCGAGCTCGACCTGCTCGACTACGTGGTAGTGCACGAGCTCTGTCACCGTCTGCAGATGAATCACTCACCACTGTTCTGGGCAGAGGTCGCCCGCGTATGCCCCGACTGGCACAGCCGGCGAGACCGGCTGAAACGCTGTGGCTTGCTGGCACGCATTCCCCGAATGTGATTCCGTGGTCTCGTCCTTTCAGTACTACACTCACATACAATCTCAAAAGTTTCCTTCTTCTATGAACAGACATTTCCTACTCACCACTCTGCTGCTCACGGCCGCCCTGCTACTCCCCGTACACCCCGAAGCAAAAACCAAAAAAGACGCCACTCCCCAGCCCGAGATCGTCAGCCAATGGAACGGCAAAAAGGTAGCCTACCTGGGCGACTCCATCACCGACGAGAAGCTCAACAGCCAAGGCGCCTATTGGAGCTTCCTCAAGGATATCCTCGGCATAGAGCCCCTCGTGTACGGCATCAATGGTCACCAGATGAGCCAGATCATCGGACAAGCAGAGAAACTCGAGACCGAGCATAATCAGGACTTCGATGCCATCATCGTGTTCGTCGGCACCAACGATTTCAATGCCTCCCTGCCCATCGGCGAATGGTTCACCGAGAAGGGTGAGACCGTCACCATCGGTGGGCCCACCAAGGTGGTGCGCAAGCACCGCGAGCATGTGATGGATGCCAGTACATTCTGCGGACGCACCAACGCTGCTTTGGCCTACCTAAAGCATCACTTCCCAACCAAACAGATCATCCTTCTCACCCCCATCCACAGAGCATACGCCACCTTTGGGCAGGGAAACATACAGCCCGATGAGTCGTGGGCCAACGGTCTGGGACTCTATATCGACGACTACGTGCAGGCCATCCGCGAGGCAGGCAGCATCTGGGCCATGCCCGTCATTGATCTCAATGCCCTCTGCGGCCTCTACCCCCTTGAGCCTCAACAGGCCCTCTACTTTCGAAATGCCGACACCGACCGTCTGCACCCCAGCGTTGATGGGCACCGCCGCATAGCCTATGCCCTCGCCTATCAACTCCTCGGCTATCCCGCCACTTTCTGATTCAACACCTCATGTCATGACCCATACACGCTCCCTTCCTTTCCTTCTATCCGGTGCTGCCCTGCTACCCACAGGATGTACCCATCCACAGCATACCCCTACACATCCAAACGTGCTGCTTATCGTAGCCGATGACCTCGGATACGGCGACGTCAGTGCCTATGGACAACAGACCATCACCACCCCGAACATCGACAGGCTGGCCCATGAGGGAGCCTGCTTCCTTGACGGCCATGCTACCTCCTCTACCTCCACACCCTCACGCTATGCCCTTTTCACCGGTATGTACCCCTGGAAGACCGAGGGCGTACACATCCTGCCGGGTGACGCGCCCCTGCTCATTGACACCACCGCATGGACAATGCCCAAAATGTTCCAGCAGGCGGGCTACCGCACAGGCGCCATCGGCAAGTGGCACCTCGGCATGGGACAAGGTACCATTGATTGGAACCACCCCATACATCCCTCAGCCAACACCGTGGGCTTTGACTACACCCATGTCATCGCTGCCACCGTGGACCGTGTGCCCACCGTGTATGTCGAGAATGGCAACGTAGCAGGACTGGCCCCCGACGACACATTGCTTGTGAGCTACGAAGCGCCCTTCCCCGGCGAGCCAACAGCGCTCACCCACCCCGAGTTGGTGAAGGTACAGTGGTCGCACGGGCACCACGACACCGTCGTAAACGGTATCCCCCGCATCGGCTTCATGAAGGGTGGCAGCAGCGCCTGGTGGGACGATGCCACCATGGCATCCCATCTGGTAGAACAGGTGAAGGACTTCATAGACCACGACGACGGACGTCCTTTCTTCCTCTATTACGGTCTGCACGAGCCGCACGTACCCCGCACACCCATGAGCGCTTTTGCCGGTAGCACACCGCTGGGACCGCGCGGTGATGTCATCGTTGAGGCAGACTGGTGTGTAGGCGAGGTGCTCGCAAAGCTTGAGAGCGAGGGACTGCTCGAGAACACACTGGTCATCTTCACCAGTGACAACGGTCCTGTGCGTGACGATGGCTATGTGGACGGGGCCCGCGAGTCGGCACCCCTACATGACCCCATGGGTGGACTGCGCGGCGGCAAGTATAGCCTCTATGATGCCGGCACACGCGTACCGCTGTTTATCTACTGGAAGGGACATGTGCAACATTGCGAGAGTAATGCCCTCATATCACAACTTGATCTCCCCGCCTCGCTCGCAGCCCTCATCGGCGCAGAGGTGCCCGAAGGACTCGATTCCCGCAACACACTCAATACATTCCTCGGCAATAGCCACCGCGGACGGCCTGCACTCATCGTGGAGGCTGCCGGACGATTGGCACTGCGGCACGGACACTACGCCCTCGTGCCTCCCTATCATGGCAACACCACCAACGAAACCGGCAACGAGCTGGGCGTGGAAGACCACTATGCCCTCTATGACCTGCACACAGAACCTGCACAGCGCACCGACCTCTCGGCAAGCCATCCCCGTCTCACCCAGCGACTACGCAGGGAATTCCTCAAACTGGCAGGACCGTACTACGACGAACAGCAGCAACAGGAAACGCTGAAATGAGATTGTCCTACAAAGAGCAAAGCCCGCAAAAATAGGCTCACCAGCAAAATCCCGGGTTATAAACACAGATCATTGCAGGTAGCCCAACACTACGTACAAAGAGTTTAACTCTACGAAATTATAGTTTAACTCTACGGCGCCAGAGTTTAACTCTAAAATTTTAAAGTTAAACTCTAATATGCTTGTTCCTTAATGAGTTACAACGGCTTTCGGAACACCCGCAGTCAATGTGCAACCAATGAGCCTGCTGAAGTTGTCTTTTGTTACTTCAAGGGGCGTTTTTTTTGATTAATAGAACCCGCCATTCCTGCAATAACGTCCAATTGAGAGCGAACGGACTTGAAATAATGTTTTAGCTAACTAAAAGCCATAAATGAAACGAGAACTGACGGAGCAACGGGGAGCAGAAGAAAATATTTAGCATTCCGCACACAGCATATGAAAAATTGTTCGTATCTTTGCAAAAGTTATTAATAGCAATACTTAAAATTCAAACATCATGGCAAAATTTATCTGTACCGTCTGTGGCTACGTCCACGAAGGAGATGAGGCTCCCGCAAAGTGCCCCCAGTGCGGTGTTCCCGCATCAAAGTTTAAGGAAGTAGAAGAGTCCGAAAAAATTCAGTTCGTCCAGGAGCACGTTATCGGTGTAGCTCAGGGCACAGGCGAAGAGATGCTGAAGGACCTGCGCGCCCATTTCAACGGTGAGTGCACGGAGGTAGGCATGTATCTGGCCATGAGCCGTCAGGCCGACCGCGAAGGCTATCCTGAGGTAGCAGAAGCATTCAAGCGCTATGCCTGGGAAGAGGCCGAACATGCTGCCAAGTTTGCAGAGCTCCTCGGTGAGGTCGTATGGGACACCAAGACGAACCTTGAAAAGAGGATGATGGCTGAGGCCGGAGCCTGCGAGGACAAGTTCCGCATTGCAAAGAATGCGAAAGCTGCCAACCTCGATGCTATCCACGACACCGTCCACGAGATGGCTAAGGACGAGGCACGTCATGGAAAGGGATTCGAAGGACTGTTCAACCGCTACTTCAAGAAGTAAATCTCGCTGAGCGGCAAGCACTCAGCAAGAGATCAGGAAAAAGAGAAATAACCACTCCAAGAGGCAAAGGGCAAAGGAATCTTCTGCTCTTTGCCTCTTTGTTATATCCCGCCAGCATCCCCCATCCTTATGGGCATCAGCCAGCATTTCAGCATAGAGCAAAGAGTGTACGCTCATTGCAAAGGGATAATGAAAAATAAAATGATAAAAAAGGCAAAAAATTCTTTTTTTTGCCAATAATTGTTTATCTTTACCGATTGAAATTGTTGGATTATACAACAACTACAACTATTTCAGTATCTTAAATAAAAATCCAGCGGTACGACCGCACTTGCATTATGACAACAAAACAAAAAAATACATACAATGGACCACAAATGGAATTACCAGCTTCCCACGCAAGATGTGCTCGAGGAGGCGGAGCAGATGTCCCGCGAGCTGGGCATCAGCCCGGTGCTGTGCCGATTGCTGATCAATCGTGATGTGCACAGCGCTGACGAAGCTCACAAATTCTTCCGTCCAAACTTGAACATGTTGCACGATCCGTTCCTCATGGACGGCATGAAAGAAGCGGTAGATCGTATCAACAAGGCATTGGGGCGCAAGGAACGGATTTTGGTATATGGCGACTACGATGTGGACGGTACCTCTGCCGTTGCGTTGGTATATCGCTTTTTAGGACAGTTCACGTCAAATATCGATTACTACATTCCCAACCGCGAAGAAGAAGGGTATGGCGTATCGGAAGAAGGGTTGCACTATGCCAGCGAGACCGGTGTGGGCTTGGTGATTGTGCTGGACTGCGGCGTGAAGGCCGTGCACGAGATTGCCCGCGCCAAGGAGATGGGCATCGACTTCATCGTCTGCGACCACCACATGCAAGACAAGGTGCTCCCTCCCGCTGTGGCCGTGCTAAACCCCAAGCTCATCGACTCCCACTATCCCTTTCCCCATCTTTCGGGCTGCGGTGTGGGCTTCAAACTCATGCAGGCCTTTGCCCAAAACAACGGGATAGAGTTCAGCCAACTGGTACCCTACCTTGACCTCGTGGCCATGAGCATCGCCTCCGACATCGTGCCCATCATCGGCGAGAACCGTATCCTGGCCTACCACGGCCTCCGGCAAATCAACCATAGCCCCAGCACTGGTCTGCAAGCCATCATACAGGTCTGTGGACTGAAAGGAAAAGAGCTAAAAATCAATGATCTCATATTCAAGATTGGTCCCCGTATCAATGCCTCCGGACGTATCCAGACAGGCAAGAAAGCCGTTGACCTGCTGACGGAGACTGACTGCCGCAAGGCGCTCACACTGGCCCGCCAGATTGATGAGTTCAACGAGACCCGCAAAGACCTCGACAAGGCAATGACCGAGGAAGCGAACCTCATCGTCGATAACCTGCCGAATCTCGCCGACCGCCACTCCATCGTGCTCTACAACGCTGACTGGCACCGGGGAGTGATTGGCATCGTGGCCAGCCGTCTCACAGAACTGTTCTTCCGTCCTTCGGTGGTGCTCACACGGACAGGCGACACCGCCTCAGGGTCGGCACGCAGCGTGGCCGATTTCGATGTGTACAAGGCCATCGAGAGCTGCCGCGACCTGCTGGAGAACTTCGGTGGACATCCCTATGCCGCCGGACTTTCGATGAAGGTAGAGAACGTGCCCGAATTCAAGCGCCGTTTTGAACAGTATGTGACTGAGAATATCCAACCCGACCAGATGGATCCAAGCATCTTCGTGGAAGCTGAACTGCCGTTCCGAGAGATTAACAGCAAGTTCTTCAATGACCTGAAAAAGTTCGAGCCCTTCGGCCCAGACAATCCAAAACCGATATTCTGCACACACCGTGTCTATGACTATGGCACCAGCAAGGTAGTAGGACGTAACCAGGAACATATCAAGCTGGAGATGGTGGACAATGAGTCGCTGCGCGTCATGAACGGCATCGCCTTCGGCCAGAGCAGCCAGGTGAAATTCATCAAGTCACGTCATCCCTTCAGCATCTGCTACACGCTGGAGGAAAACACACACAAGCGCAACGACATACAGCTGCAGATAGAGAACATACAGCCCTCTCAAGAGAGCTGACGGAGCCCTGCAGCAAAGCCACATCCATGTATCGGTAAACCATTGAGCCTTGAGCAGATACACTGACATACTGAAGGAGTATTTCGGCCACGACAGCTTCCGTGGTGTGCAGGAGCCCATTATAGAAAGCATCGGCAGCGGCCACGACACGCTAGGCCTCATGCCCACGGGTGGCGGCAAGAGTATCACCTTCCAAGTGCCAGCATTGGCACAAGAAGGTCTCTGTATCGTCGTTACCCCCCTCATCGCACTGATGAAGGACCAAGTTGCTAAGCTGAAGGAGAAAGGTATCAAGGCATGCGCCGTGTACAGCGGCATGAAACGCGACGCCATCATCGGCACGTTAGAGAACTGTATCTTCGGCGGATACAAGTTCCTGTATGTATCCCCCGAACGCATTGGTACGGATATCTTCAAGGTAAAGGTGGCACGGATGAAAGTGTCGTTCATTGCCGTAGACGAGAGCCACTGCATCTCACAATGGGGGTATGACTTCCGACCTTCATATCTCGAGATAGCACAGATACGCGATCTACTGCCCAATGTGCCCGTGCTGGCACTGACGGCCACCGCTACCCCCGAAGTAGTGAAGGACATCCAGCGTCAGCTTCACTTCAAAGAAGAGAACGTCTTCCGCATGAGCTTCGAGCGGAAGAACCTTATCTATGTGGTGCGCAAAACCGAAAACAAGGAGGCCGAACTGGTGCACATCCTGCAGAGTGTGCAGGGCTCAGCCATCGTATATGTGCGCAGCCGTGAGAAGACCAAGGAGATAGCCGCATTGCTGGAAAAATACGGTATCAGCGCAACCTTCTATCATGCCGGGCTCAACGACTACGATAAAGACGAGCGGCAGCAGGCATGGACAAAGGACAGCATACGGGTCATGGTGGCCACAAACGCATTCGGCATGGGCATCGACAAAGCCAACGTGCGCATGGTGCTCCACTATGAGATGCCGGACTCACCCGAATCGTACTATCAAGAGGCTGGACGAGGTGGACGCGACGGAGACCCTGCCTATGCCGTACTGCTATATCATCCCGACGACCAGCGACGCCTCAGCCGACGCGTGTCCGACAACTACCCAAAGAAGGAGTTCATACGCAAGGTATATGAGAAACTAAGCTATTACTACGTGATGGCTATGGGCGATGGCGAGGGATGCCGCTACGACTTTCACCTCGAAGAGTTTTGCAAAAATTACAGCCTGCCCATGACACAGACTGAGAGTGCCCTGCGCATCCTTACACAGGCAGGATACCTGCTTTACGAAGAAGAGGTGGACTATGCCTCACGTCTTACGTTTCTAGTACAACGCGACGAACTCTACAGCCGCCGTAACGAAACCCCGGAGCAGGAAACCGTGCTTCGCGCCCTGCTGCGCCTCTACACGGGCATCTTTACCGACTACGCCTTCATCGACGAGAAATATCTGGCCCGGCAATGCGGACTCGAGGATGCACGCGTCTATGAAGTGCTCATCGGTCTCAGCCGTGCGCGTGTGGTCAGTTACATACCTGCACGTCGCACGCCCTCAATCACATGGCTCCAGCAACGTGTCGAAAGCGAGCGACTGGTATTCACTGCCGAGGTGTATGAAAACCGCCGCAAAGGCTATGAACAGCGCATAAGTGCTATGAAACACTATGCATTGAGCGAGAATGTATGTCGCAGCCGGCTGCTGCTGGAATACTTCGGCGAACGTCCTCCAAAGCCTTGTGAACGCTGCGACAACTGCTGCCGACGCACCCCCCACGGATTGCGCCACGCCGAAGAAGAGGCTCTGGCTGACAAAGTAACCCGTCTTCTGTCCGACGGTTCTTGGCATGCTGCCGAAGAACTGAACGGGCTGGATATTCCATTCGACAAAATGAGCATTGTGCTGACTGACCTTATGGACAGCGGACTGCTTGTCCAGCAGGATGGCCGTATAAGTCTGAACCCCAAGATATCCCATAAATCATGAATATTGAAAATACAGTATTGAGCAATAAAGGCCTTTATCCTATAGGCCCTGAGAAAACCATCATCGCCGGTCCCTGCAGCGCCGAGACGGAAGAGCAGGTGATGGCCACCGCCACCGCCCTGCAAGGCATGGGCGTGACAGCTTTCCGCGCCGGTATCTGGAAGCCCCGTACTCGTCCTGGATGCTTCGAAGGTGTAGGAGCACCCGCTCTGGCATGGCTGCGCCGCGTACAACGCGAGCTGAACCTGCCCGTCATCATCGAGGTGGGCAGTGCGCGCCATGTAGAACAAGCGCTGGCTGCCGGCGTGGACATGGTGTGGGTGGGAGCACGCACCACAGCGAATCCCTTTGCCATGCAAGACATTGCCGATGCACTCAAGGGCACGGACATCCCTGTGTTCGTAAAGAACCCCATCAATGCAGACCTTGAGCTATGGATAGGAGCTCTCGAACGCCTCAACAGAAATGGAATCAACCACTTAGCAGCCGTACTGCGTGGATTCTCATCGTACGAAAAAACCCTCTACCGCAACCCGCCACAGTGGCAGATTGGCATAGAGCTACGGCGACGAGTGCCAGGACTGCCCCTGCTCTGCGACCCCAGCCACATCAGCGGGCGACGCGACCTCGTGCCATCGGTATGCCATCAGGCCATGGACCTCGGCTTCGACGGACTGATGATTGAGTGCCACTGCCAGCCCAACGCTGCATGGAGCGATGCCGCACAGCAACTCACCCCTGCTGAACTGCACACACTACTCAGCACACTTGACGTGCGCAGCCACAGCTCTGCCGGCGATATCCTCAACCGTTTCCGTTCCCGCATCGACCATGTGGATGCTGCCATCGTCGATCTGCTGGCCGAACGCATGCATATCTCACACGAGATGGGGGCACTCAAACGCGAACAAGATGTGATGGTGCTCCAAACCGACCGTTACAACGATATCCTCTCGTCCATTGAGGCAAACGGCACTGCTAAAGGGCTCAACAGCGAGTTCCTTCATAAAATTTTCGAGACCATCCATGCCGAAAGCATCGCCCAGCAACTTGACAAGAATGAATGACTTCCATCCCATCACATCGCGAGCCTCGGACAAAAGATACTATTAGCAACCAAAAAAGAGAAAAAATCTTTCGTTTTTCCATGTTTTTATAAAAAAGGTAAAAAAAATGCGTTATCTTTGCGCGTGGAAATAAATAAACAATAAAGAATATATGAAGACATTGCTATTCCTCGGAAACATCGGCATGCCCGAACTCATCATCATTGCTTTCATCATCCTGCTTCTCTTCGGAGCCAAGCGCATTCCCGAGCTTATGAAGGGCATCGGCAAAGGCGTACGCAGCTTCAAGGAGGGCGTGAACGAGATTGAAAAAGAGGTAGAAAGCATCGATACAGACGTCACCAAAGACGAGAAGAAAAAATAAATCCTATATCAATCACCCTCTTAATCATCCAAGACTATGTCAGAAGAGATTTCACGCCGCGACTTCCTGAAAAAAGGAACCGCTGCCGCCATCGGCCTCACCGTAGTGCCGAACACAGTATTGGGCAAAACCCACAGTAAGAAAAAAGCTCCCAGCGACAAACTCAACATCCTGGGTGTAGGTATCGGTGGACGTGGCTCCGCTGACCTTCGCGAAATGGAGACCGAGAACATCATCGGCCTGTGCGATACCGATTGGAAGTATGCCAAGCCCGTCTTTGAACGCTATCCCGATGCCAAGCGCTATTACGACTGGCGCATCATGTATGACGAGATGTTGTCAAAGGCTGATGCTGTATTATGCGGCAGTGCCGACCATACCCATGCCATCATCTCTGCCAATGCCATCGCTGCCGGCAAGCATGTCTACTGCGAGAAGCCCCTCACTCATACCGTCTATGAGAGCCGTCTGCTCACCAAGCTTGCTGCCAAGTATCAGGTAGCTACCCAGATGGGTAATCAAGGCGCCTCCGGTGAAGGTGTGCGCAAGGTGGTGAAGTGGATCCAGGGTGGCGAAATTGGCGAGGTAACTCGTGTTGATTGCTTCACCGACCGCCCCATCTGGCCGCAGGGCCTGTCCCGTCCCGAGAAGGCTGATCCCATTCCCGACACGCTCCATTGGGATGAGTTCATCGGGCCGGCTAACTACCGTGATTACAACGAAATCTACACCCCGTGGAACTTCCGTGGATGGTGGGATTTCGGCACCGGTGCTCTCGGCGACATGGCCTGCCACATCCTGCACCCCGTATTCGCCGCCCTCAACCTGCGCTATCCGACTAAGGTACAGGGCAGCTCCACATTGCTACTCTCCGACAGCTGTCCCAGCGCACAGGCTGTACACTACACCTTCCCCGCCCGTGACAATCTACCCAAGGTTGCCATGCCCGAGGTACAAGTCAACTGGTACGATGGTGGTCTGCTGCCCGAGCGTCCCGAAGCACTGCTCGCCGGCAAGAACCTCAACGACAGCGGTGGTGCCTGCATCTTCTATGGCACCAAGGATATCCTCATCTGCGGCTGCTATGGTGTCAACCCATACCTCGTCTCCGGACGTGCTCCCGAGACACCCGATGTGATGCGTGTTGTCACCACCTCCCACCAGCAGGATTGGATTCGTGCCTGCAAGGAGGATCCCGCTACCCGCGTGAAGACAATCTCCGACTTCGAGTTCGCCGGTCCATTCAACGAGATGGTCGTCATGGGTGTACTGGCCGTCCGTCTGCAGTCCCTTAACCGCATCCTTGAGTGGGACGGAGAGAAGATGGAGTTCACAAACATCCCCGCCGATGCCACTGTACGCTCTGTCATCAAGGACGGCTTCCACATCAACGAAGGACATCCAACATTCGACAAAACCTACACCGAGCCCGTCAATGCCCGTGAGTTCGCAGCCGAACTCATTAAGCATACCTACCGCGAAGGTTGGACCCTGCCCGAGATGCCCGAGTAATCAACAATTAATCTCATTAAGCCTGCCTGCCGGAAATAACGGCAGCAGGCTTTCATAAAACAACCAATCAACAACAAAAGCAATGAAAAAAACTCTTTTTGCACTCGCCGCAGTAGCACTCGTGTTCGTATCATGCGGCACCAAGCCCAAACAGGAAGCCCCCAAGGAAGTCGCTTTCGAGGTGAATGGCACACAGTTCTTCGTAGGTGAAGATGGTTATGTAACGATTTTCGATGGTACATCGCTTGAAGGCTGGCGCGGCTACGGCAAAGACCATATGCCCTCACGCTGGGGTATTGTGGACGGTTGCCTCGCATTCAAAGGCACAGGCACCGGAGAAGGCCAGACCAGCGAAGGTGGTGACATCATCTTCGATCACAAATTCAAGAACTTCACACTCGAATTTGAGTGGAAGGTAGAGAAAGGCTCCAACTCCGGTGTCTTCTACCTCGCTCAAGAAGTCAAGACCCCCGACGGCAACGGATGGGAACCCATCTACATCTCCGCTCCCGAATATCAGATTCTCGACAACGCCAACCATCCCGATGCTCAGCTGGGGCAGGACGGTAATCGCCAGTCTTCATCTCTCTATGACATGATTCCCGCCAAACCGCAGAACAGCAATCCCTTCGGTGAGTGGAACACTGGTAAGATTATGGTTTACAAAGGCACTGTTGTCCATGGCCAGAACGGCCAAAACGTGCTTGAGTATCACCTATGGACTCCCCAGTGGACCGAGATGTTGCAGGCTAGCAAGTTCAGCGAGGAGAAATGGCCTCGTGCTTTCGAGCTGCTCAACAACTGCGGCGGCGATGACCACGAGGGATTCATCGGCTTCCAGGATCATGGCGACAACGTTTACTTCCGCAACATCCGCGTGAAGATTATGGACTAATCCATCGCTTCCGAATCATCAAACAGGTTTTTCGTTGGCTCAGCGAAGGCTCGCCAACGAAAAACTTTAAAAAATCACAACACGTATGAAAAAATCATCCCTTATTTTAGCTCTTATGGCACTGACCATGACGACGCTTTCCTCTTGCTGCAGTAGCAAGACTACCGAGAAGAAGGAGATGGGTATCCAGCTCTACTCCATGCGCGATGCTTTTGCTAAGTGCAACGGTGACTACATGCCCATTCTGCAGGACCTCGCCGATTGGGGCTACACATCCGTTGAAGCAGCCAACTATGACCAAGGTGCCGGCCTGTTCTACGGATCCACTCCTGAGAAGTTCAAAGCCGATGTAGAGTCTGTCGGCATGAAGGTGCTTTCCTCACACACCACCCGCAACCTCAGCAATGAGGAGATTGCCAACCACGACTTCACTGCTGCTCTTGAATGGTGGAAGAAAGCCATCGCCGACCACAAGGCTGCCGGTATGGAGTATATCGTCTCACCCTGGCTTGCCGTTCCTTCTACACTTGCCGAGCTCAAGGTAGTCTGCGAGTTCATGAACGAGGTAGGCAAACTCTGCGCCGAGTCTGGACTGAAGTACGGCTATCATAGCCACAGCCATGAGTTCCGCAAGATTGAGGACAAGGTGATGCTTGACTTCATGATTGAGAACACCGACCCGCAGTATGTCTTCTACGAGCTTGATGTCTATTGGTGTGTATATGGCCAGGCTTCACCTGTGGACTATTTCACCCGCTATCCCGGACGCTTCACCATGCTCCATATCAAAGACTACTGCACCCTTGGCGAGAGCGGCATGGTAGGTTTTGATGCCATCTTCGGGCATGCTGAAGAAGCAGGCCTGAAAGACTATATTGTTGAGGTTGAGTGCGATCCCTACCCCAGTGTAGAAAATAGCGCCAAATATCTCCAAAATGCACCTTTTGTAAAGGCATCCTATAAATAAATACGCTGAATGCAGTGGAGGCAGTACAAGAATGTGCTGCCTCCTGCTCATTCACCTTTTCCCTTGATTATGGCAGAAGAAGATAAGATGACCTTTTGGGATCATCTCGAGGTTTTTCGTGGCAGTGCGCTGCGCATCATTGTGGTATTGCTCGTGCTCATGGTGGGCACGTTCTCGCTCATGACGAAGTTCTACGATTCATTCGTATTGGGCCCCACCACTCAAGATTTCTTCCTCTACCGTCTCTTGCCTAACTTCCATGGCGAGTACCACGTCGATATCATCAACATCAACGTAGCATCGCAGTTCCTCACACACGTCTCCACTTCCTTCTGGTTTGCTCTTGTGCTCGCCTTCCCCTACATCATCTGGGAGATATGGCGGTTCGTGAGCCCTGCCCTTTATAACAATGAGAAACGTCCCGTGCGTTTCGCCTTCCTGTTCGGCACCGGCATGTTCTACCTCGGCTGCGCCGTTGGATACTGCGTAGTATTCCCGTTCACCTTCCGTTTTCTTACAGAGTACCAGCTCTCGGCAGACATCGTCAACCAGATATCACTCAACAGCTACATGAGTAACTTCCTCACACTCGTGTTCGTCATGGGGCTGGTATTTGAGATGCCACTTCTCATCTGGTTGCTCTCCAATATGGGGATTATTGATAAGACCTTCCTTCGCAAGTACCGCCGTCACGCCATCGTAATCCTCGTTATCTTAGCCGCCATCATCACTCCTAGCGGCGACCCCTTCACCCTCACCGTCGTTTTCACTCCCCTCTATCTGCTCTATGAGTTGGGCATCCTTTTGGCTCGCAAGCCTGCCCCAGAAGAGGACGAGGACGACACCCACAACGGCAACACCCTCGTGCCCGTTGCTGACCTTCAGGCTGAACCGACAGAACCGACAGAGCTAACAGAGCCGACAAAGGCCACCGAAGCCTAAGCGGCAGTCACCCACATACACACACCAATAAGTTCCGCTTATAACGTTGCCTGATTTGTGGGTGACACCTATATTCATCCGTCTCAGTCGAAGAGGGAAGAAAGGATGGCAGGGGATTTCAGCGGAGGGAAACCGGGAATATGATGGATATAATAACGCTCAATAGCAGCAAGCAGCCGAGCACGGTCGTGACGTCTCATGGCAATAGCCGACAGAGCTGAGTAATCGGACAGTAGCAGCTGCATGAGCAAGGCAGTATCCGCTGGAGGAAGGATTAAAGGTTGTCTGTCCGTTGTCAGTAGCGGGCACACAACGAAAGTCGATGTATCAAGTACCAACGAGGCGCCTTCTGTCCACGCTTCCACATCAGGGGCCACACCCAAGAATCGGGTAATCTTCAGTAGGAAGGCTAAATGAAAGTTGACAAAACCTGCAGAGGCAGTATCGTACCACTGCAACGATGCATCGACATAGTCAAATAAAGGAGTGTTCTCTCCCTCTCCACGCAATGCATACACAAGGAACTCCCCGAGCAACAACGTCACTGAAGCCTTGATGGGGTCGGTACCCAATGTCTGCCACACATGCTGTGGATGAACGTCCTTCAGGCGCGCCAAGTGAGCTGTGGGACGACAATCCCACTGGAACGAAAGAATGTTTAGCGGACGGACCAACGCAGGAATACTCGCCAATGGGGAAGTACGGCTGCGCGAACGCGTCACCATGAAAGAAACATGACCGCTGCTGCGCGTAAAAATATGCGCCACCGATGAGGAATCATCATAGCCTACCGTTTGCAAAACGATACCGACATCATCGATGTACATCAGAATTCGGATTAGCTACGTGAGTTCTGTAAGCCCTTAAGATCTTGTCTACTGCGTCGGAATGTAGGTTTATTGCCTACAGCATCTATAAGGATGTCGTTGCATAGGTCTGCATCCTCGAAGATAAACGAGCATATCTGTTCACCATAGATATCAATAATACGCTGTTCATCAGTGAGAGGATCCTGCACATCATTAGACTTCGGACTAACAGTGCCGTTTTCTATATCAAACAAGCCAATGTCCTCAGGAGCATTGTCTGCCTTCTGCGGATGCTCACTCTTTATGTACGGAATATTGCTTATACCAAACCCAGTAGCCAGAATAGTAATCTTCACTTCCTCGTCAAGCGATTCATCCTTCGCAATGCCCCATATGACCTCGATGTCCTTATTACGGAACTCATCCATAAACTGAGTCAGTTCATCCATCTCCTGCATATGTAACGGATGAGTAGTACTTTGGTAGATATTAAAGAGAATCTTGCGAGAATTATAGACGTCATTGTCATTGAGGAGTGGTGAATGCAATGCCTCGTTGATGGCTGCCGTAAGGCGGTGTTCGCCCTTACTAGCGCCAAAGCTCATGACTGCCACTCCGCCATCCTTGAGCACCTTCTGCACATCACAGAAATCAAGATTGATGGTGCCACGAACTGTGATAAGCTCTGCAATACTTTTGACAGCAACGGTCAGCACCTCGTTGACTTTTGCGAAACCATCGTCAACGGACAGATCTGGATAGATATCGAAAAGACGCTGGTTATTAATCACCAGCAGAGCATCCACATGCTGGGCTATCGCATTCACACCATTCAAAGCTTGCGTAATCTTGTTCCGCTGTTCAAAACGAAAAGGGATGGTGACTACACCTACCGTAAGCATGCCTGCCTTCTTCGCTTCACGGGCAATAACAGGCGATGCGCCAGTACCTGTGCCGCCACCCATGCCAGCAGTGATGAATACCATCTTGGTCTCTTCATCGAAGAGAGCACGCACAGACTCGATGCTCTCCTCGGCATCCTCACTTGCTTTTGATGGTTGATTGCCAGCACCGAGTCCCGAATGGCCAAGCTGCACCTTTGTAGGAATCTCAGAGTCCGCTAGTGCTTGCACATCGGTGTTGCAAAGAGCAAAAGAGACATCGTGGATACCCTCACGGAACATGTTTTTAACAGCATTACCGCCACCGCCACCTACACCGATGACCTTGATTATATGTTTTGCTGTCTCCTTGTTAAATTCAAAAGGAAGTATTTCTTTTTCTGTCATGATAGTATTGTGTTAAAGATGCATCATTCGTCATTATCAAACAACTGGTCCGACACCATTTTAGTCAAACGTTCGAAGAGACTAAGGCGTCCCACTTTCTTCTCCTGCTGGCGATTACGCTCCTCCTTTTCTTTCTGGCGTCTCTCTGCAGCCTCTTGAAGCTTGGCGGCCTTTCGACGGTCGCGCTCGACTTGTGCCGACTCTCCATAGTCGTCAAAGAGCAAGCCTGTCGTAAGATTTCCTTGGCTATAATCTATCTCCTGCGGCTCTTCTTGTACACAGCACGGCTCTGTGCAAGCATTGAGAAGAGAAGCCAGCGTAATTTGCTTGGAAAGAATAGGAGCTTCGTCCTTACTCCAAATAACATCGGAAGGGGATGTAGCCAACCGTACCCGTTCAAAGAATGGCTGACGATTCACATAGTTCTGGGCTTCAGGCACCATCATAGTACCTCCTGTGAAGACAAACCCGGACTTCAGGTTCTCACCACTAAAGCCAGCTTTGCGGATTTGGTGCTCAACATTCTCAATCATCTCATGAAAACGTGCACGAATGGCAAATCCAATATCGCGCAATGCTACCTCGTTACCACTATGAGTAGTATAAATGGATGCATCATCGCTCTTGATGCTCAATCCATATCGCAAATAAATCTCTTCGGCTTCATCAGCGGCAATACCCAACGAAACAATATCCGAAACAATAAGACGGTCGCCTAACGGAATCACAGCCATGAAACGCAAACAATCGCCTTTATAAACCGATACCGTTGTCGTCCCAGCACCTATATCTACCAGCGCACAACCTAGATTGCGGTCTACAGCGGTAAGGACAACATCGGAAAGAGAAAGGGGAATGATGCATTCGTCAGCCGTTTCCACCTTGGCCATCTCAAAGGCAGCACGGAGATTTTCCATAGCAGAGTAGCGAGCCTCTAGGTTCAGGTAATGCCCGATGAGTTGACGACAATTGCATCCTACAGGGTCGGAGATCTGTACGCCATCAGCAAAATACTCTTGAGGGATAGACTTCACAACAACACGGTCACTAGTAGCACTTTGGCAGTTCTCCTCTTCCATAGCATCAATGATATCAGCTGTTACCCGCATCTCATCGTCAAACATACGCTCCACTTTGTTGCTCACAGAGTGGACAGTGTATCCACAGATACCCACATATACCCGCTCAATAGTGGTATTTTTGAGCTGTCCTTCAAGCCTATTGACAATGTTCGTCAGACATTGAGCCGTTTTGTCAATATTGCGTACGACCCCGTTTTTAATAAACTCTCCAGAAGGTTCTGAAACACACTTCATTACCTCCAGTTTTCCATCAGGAAGGCGGTACCCTACGGTTCCGTGTACTGCCGATGAACCGATTTCTATTGCTGCTATCAATTCCTTGCTTGCCATATTGCGTTGCATTTACTGTTTCTTAATACCTATTACCTGATTGCCATAGCTGACATCGATAACCGAATACCTGTTCCAGCCCATCTGTGGAAGGCCCTTCTCATAAAATGCTTTCAACTTACCGAACTTATACTTCACATTCTCCACCTTGCCAAACCGGATGATATGATCACCGACCCGTGGTATAAGTTCTACTTCGTTGTCTGACTTTACACATATCTGCTCTATCTGCGAATTCCAGAAATGATGGTGCTGAAGGTAGGATGCCAGCTCGCATAGTTCGTTTGAAGCGAACTCCTTGCTGACTTGTCCCGTGGCAATAGGCAAGTAAACCGGTTGCGGCAAGCGGTCCACCACAGCACCGTCACGGTCAATGTAAAAATTGCTACCGCCATCGGTCATGATGCGCAAAATAGGTGTACGACAAGTAATATCGATACACACCTTGTCGGACACCGTCTTATAACACTCGCACTGAAGCACAAACGACATGCGGCTGAGTGTGTCCTCAATAGCTTCGCACGACACCTCGTCCATAGGGCGACCGGTAGGGTCAAGGTCGTACCGATGCAGCACCGACAGAATCTCCGCACTGTTCTCCAATTGCGAAGCCGTACGTCCCATTCCGCGCACCTCTACACCTGAACACACCGCATTGGCTGGCTTGGGACAAAATGACACGAAGGCAAGAACCACATAGCCCAACAAGATGACCATAGCTGTAATAGAAAGGATATGCTTGACTTTCTTATTCATTTCGCTTTACTTGTTTTGGTGCATACGTTACTCGGACAACAAAGCTGTAATGCAAGGCACGAAATCTTCAATGTCACCAGCGCCCAGCGAGATGAGCACATCCAACGAATCCTTACGTGCCTCCAGAACCGACATAATCTGTTCCTTGCTGATACGGATATTTTCAACACTAGGAGCCAACAAATCACTGATGAGTTGTGTGGTCACCCCAGGGATAGGCTGCTCACGTGCAGGGTAGATATCCACCAATATTACTTCATCAAGCAGAGAAAGACTCTCAGCAAACTCGCGGTAGAAATCACGAGTACGGGTATAGAGGTGAGGCTGAAAGAGGGCAGTGATATGACGATCAGGATAAATCTCACGAATGGAAAGAGCACTCTGGCGTATCTCCTCCGGATGATGCGCATAATCGCTGAGGAACACATGACGTTCATTCTTAATCTTAAAGTCAAAACGGCGCTCGACCCCACGGAATGAAGCCATGCCTGTACGCAGTTCCTCAGGTGTGACACCATTCAGGTACGCCAATGCCATGGCGGCTACGCCGTTGTCAATATTGATACTCACCGGCACGCCGAGTTGTATATCAGGTATGATGCCTTCAGGGGTTGCAAAATCAAACATGATCTCACCTCCCCCGATACGGATGTTAGCGGCATGAAAATCGCCATGTTCGCGAGAATAAGTATAAAGAGCCACACCATCGGGTACAGCAGGATGTATCTGCAGGCCCTCGTGAAGGATAAGTGCGCCGCCCCTCTGAATGAGGGTGACGTAATGCTCGAAGGATTTCCAATATGATTCCGGTGTACCATAGATATCCAAATGGTCAGGGTCGGTAGCTGTAATCACCGACATATAAGGGCTGAGTTGATGAAATGAACGATCATACTCATCTGCCTCGATAACCACATAATCGCTGCGGTCTGTTGTGAGTAGATTGGTGCCATAGTTCTGCGAAATGCCACCTAAGAATGCCGCCGTACCCACATGAGACTGCTGCAGGAGATGAGCAGCCATAGTGCTGGTAGTCGTTTTGCCATGCGTGCCAGCCACACAGAGTCCCTTTCGGCTACGCGTGATGGTGCCCAACGCTTGCGCACGCTTCTGTATCTCAAAATCGTGCTCACGAAACCACGTCCACTCACTATGCTCAATGGGAATGGCGGGGGTATAGACCACAAGTGTTGAGGATGCATCACGACATACTGCCGGAATGAGAGAGACATCATCCGTATAATGGATGTCTGCCCCCTCAGCTATAAGATTTGCCGTCAACACAGAGGGTGTGCGGTCATAGCCTGCCACCACTTTGCCGAGCGAAAGAAAATAACGCACAATAGCACTCATGCCGATACCTCCGGCACCAATGAAATATACGGATTTGATATCTTCAATCTTCATGATGCAATAGTAGATCTTTTTAATCAGTAAAGAAGATTTACGCCTTAGTATTTACGTTATTTAACAATCTGCTCATTTATCTGCACGATGTTTCTCCGCCAAACGTATAACCTCATCAGCAATGATGTCTGCCGAGTGAGGGAGTGCCATCGACTGGATATGTTGACGAAGTGCTGCCAATCGTTCCTTATCGCCTACCAACGACAGTGCAGCTGGTATCAACGTCTCGCATGCCTCCCCATCCTTCACATACACAGCCGCATCAAGATTAACAAGAGCCAACGCGTTCTTGGTCTGATGATCCTCAGCCACATTAGGTGAAGGAACAAGGATAACGGCCTTGCCCAACAAACAGAACTCAGAAATCGACCCTGCTCCTGCACGGCTTACAACGAGGTCGGAAGCGGCATAGGCGATATCCATGTCTGCAATAAAATCGGTAACAACGACATTTGACGGTTTGTCATTGCCCAAACGGTTCTGCATCTCTTCAAAATAATACTTTCCAGTCTGCCATATAAGTTGCACGTCAGATGTACGTATTTCATCTATATGGGAAAGCACACTCTCGTTAAGCGTGCGAGCACCTAAACTACCTCCGACAATGAGGATAACGGGATGGGAGGGATCCAAACCAAAGGATTTCACCGCCTCATTGCGCGACATATGACAGTCAAGCAAACCCTGGCGGACAGGATTACCCGTAAGACGGATTTTCTCTGCCGGAAAGAAACGCTCCATACCTTCATATGCCACACAGATGACACAAGCCTCCTTGGCCAACAGTTTGTTCGTGACGCCTGCATAAGAGTTCTGTTCCTGCAACAACGTAGGGATTCCTTTCCTGCCAGCCATCTTCAGTGTAGGGCCACTGGCATAACCTCCCACACCGACGGCAACATCAGGGCAGAAGTCTTGGATGATACGTCGCGCCATGTGCTGGCTTTTTACCAAGCGCAAAAGGACAACGATATTCTTGAAAAGATGCTTGCGATCAAAGCCACTCACGGGGAGCCCTTTGATGGGATAGCCGGCTGCAGGCACCCGTTGCATTTCCATACGGTTTTCAGCGCCTACAAAAAGAATATCTGTATCCGGACGCTTAGCCTTTACAGCATTGGCTATCGATAAAGCTGGAAAGATGTGTCCACCTGTTCCTCCGCCACTGACTACGACTCTCAATGGTTTCATAATCTCGTTATATTTGATTGTTTACAATTCCTGTTCACACACCTCGGCATCTATTTTCAATGTCGCCTCTAAACCCGTATCACCCTCGAACGCAACCGATTGTTTCTTCTCATCAAATGAGCGGCTGACGCTAAGCATGATACCGATATACATACAACTGATGATGAAACTTGTGCCGCCACGGCTGATTAGAGGAAGCGTCTGACCGGTGATGGGGAACATATTCACGCATATCAGTATATGTATGAAAGCCTGTAATACCAGCATCAATGCACAGCCTATAACCAACATAGCTGGAAACATGCCTTTACACTTGCGAGCTATCTTACCCGCACGGACAAGCAAGGCTATATAAAGTATCAACACGAAAATCCCCCCCAACAATCCCAATTCCTCCAAAATAATAGCATAGATGACATCGTTGTCGGCCCGTGACAGAAAATCGCGCTGTATGGAATTGCCTGGGCCCACACCGATAATACCACTCGAGGCCACCGCAATAAGGGTATGTGTAATCTGGCGGTTATCGTCAGTCACAATATAGTCCGCAGGATCGTCAGGCATTTTAACCACAAAGCCCGTAATTCGATTCTGCCAAGTATCAATACGATGGAGAGGCGTTGTGCGGGCAATCTGTACCATTGTATGATGAGGTGTGAGAATGAAGAATGATAGCACAAGAAACAACGCCACGATTCCAGCACCATATACAGGAAGGAGTATGCGCCACGGCACACCGGCAATGATTGTCATCACCACTACCGTCAAGAACAACAGAGCAGCTGTGGATAAGTTTTCAAACAGAATCAATCCGGAAAAAAGCACCGCCACACCCATAATGATGCCGAACGATTTCCAAGCGGAACGGATGTCGGAAGTATCCATCTTTGCCAATAGCATAGCTACGACTATCAATACAGCCAATTTTGCAATCTCCGATGGCTGTAGCGTAAAACCAAATATCTTAATCCACCGGGATGCATCATTATCGGTCTGGACAGAACTTTTCGGACCCGCAAGAAGGAATATCAATAAGCCAAATGACACAATGAGCAAGAATGGGCCTATCAATCTCCACCATTTATAAGGCAGCAAGTGAATCAGAACAGCTACAATGGCACCCATCAGCATGTGTATACAATGGTGACTGATTGGTCCCCAATAGCTTTCACTGTTGTACGACATCTGACTAGTGGCACTGAACACTTCCATCACAGATATCATGCAAAGGAACATGAAGATGAACCATATCCCCTTGTCTCCCCGGAAAATCTTGTTGACAAAATCGATTCTCATGTTCCCATCAGAGTTTCATTACACAAGTCTTGAATTGTTCGCCTCTGTCTTCATAGTTATTGAATAGATCAAAGCTGGCACAGCAGGGACTGAGAAGCACTGTCTGCCCAGGCTGCGCCATCGCATAGGCTGCCTTCACGGCATCGTCCATGCTCTGCACATCAGCTACAGGAAGGCCGAAACCATCAAAGAATGCATGCAGCTTTTCATTGTGCACACCCATATAGATAAGTCCCGTACACTTTTCACGTACAAGGCTGGCAATCTCATTGTAATCATTGCCTTTGTCCTTGCCTCCAAGAATAAGAATCGTCTTTGCTTTCATGCTCTGCAAGGCATACCAGCAACTATTCACATTCGTGGCTTTGGAATCGTTGATATAATCCACACCCCTCACACGAGTCACATACTCCAGCCGATGCTCTACCCCCTTAAAGGTGGAGAGTGCTTCCCGGATAACATCATTCTTAATACCCGATATATTGGCTGTTATGCCAGCTGCCATGGAGTTGTAGAGGTTATGTTTACCCGTAAGCGCCAACTGCTCCTGCTCCATATTAAAAGCATAGGGTTCTGCAAAATAAAGTTTTCCCTCACTAGTAAAAGCCACTAGGCCTGCAGCTTCCAGTTCTGCAAAAGGATAAAGTTTACCATGGATGCCGTACTTGCTCAGTTCACGGCGGATGATGGGGTCATCGTTCCAAAACACCAAAGCATCATCATCCGTCTGGTTCTGTAAGATGCGGAATTTGGCATCGATATACTGCTGCATATCGTGATTATAACGGTCAAGATGGTCCGGAGTGATATTCATCAGCACAGCAATGTTTGCACGAAATTCATACATATTATCAAGTTGGAACGAACTGAGTTCAATGACATAATAGTCGTAGTGCTTTGTTGCCACTTGCAGTGCGAGACTGCGCCCGATATTACCCGCCAAACCAACATTATACCCCGCGCTCTTGAAGATGTGGTATATAAGCGATGTGGTAGTGGTCTTGCCATTCGACCCCGTAATACAAATCATACGGGCATCGGTATAGCGCCCCGCAAACTCTATCTCTGAAATGACAGGAGTACCCTGCGCCTTGAGCTTGAGAATAAGGGGGGCATCATTGGGGATGCCCGGGCTCTTGATGACCTCATCAGCATTCAATATGAGTGACTCAGTGTGCTGTTTTTCTTCCCATGCAATATGGTAATCATCAAGCTGTTGACGATAATAGTCTTTTATCACCGCCATGTCGCTCACAAACACATCAAATCCTTTGACTTTAGCCAATACAGCGGCACCTGCACCGCTTTCACCAGCTCCTAATACAACCACTCTTTTCATAGCTTCTTACCTTATCTTTAAAGTTAATATTGTCAATGCAGCAAGGCCGATACTCACAATCCAAAATCGGAGTGTTATCTTAGTCTCAAACTGAAGGCGAGAATCATCGCCCTTGAAATGCACCGTACTTGTAGGATCAGCCTTAAGAACTTGAGCCATGGAGGTACGGTAATGATCATGAATAGGTGTACGTTTCCATATACGGCTATGGCGGCCTCTACGCTTACCCATTTTATAATAAAAACGCTGGCAAATAACCGACACGCTCTCGACAAGAAAGACGCCACAAAGAATGGGCAACAAAAGTTCCTTATGAATGCAAAGAGCCAGCACTGCTATAATACCGCCAATCGTCAGACTTCCTGTATCGCCCATGAAAATCTCAGCAGGGTAACTATTGTACCATAAGAATCCGACCAGAGCACCCACAAAAGCACATATAAACACTACCAACTCCTGGCTCCCAGGAATATACATCAAATCAAAGTGACTTGCCGTCACCACATTACTCGACACATAAGCGAGTATACCCAACGCAACACCGACAATTGCCGTATTACCCGCTGCCATGCCATCCATACCATCGTTGAGGTTCGAGCCATTGGATACTGCTGTCACCACAAAGATAGTAAGCAACACGAAGAATATCCAACCCGCCTTGTACTTCATGGGATCGCCTAACCACCCAAACAAATCGGCATAGTTAAGGTTGTGGCTCTTGAAGAAAGGAATGGTTGTGCGCGTGGACTTTACGTCAGGGCTCTTTACAGTAATCTCCGTATTATTCTCTATCCGCGTTTCTACTTGTTCGTTAATGACAACCTGCGGACTATAGCGAAGCGTAAGGCCCACAATGAGGCCCAGCAGCACCTGACCACCAATCTTCACCCAGCCATTCAATCCGTCCTTGTTTTTACGGAATGTCTTTATATAATCATCAGCAAATCCTAGAGCGCCTAATATAAGAGTAGTAACAATCATCAACAACAAATATATATTGCTGAGTCTTCCCACAAGAAGACATGGTACGAGAATGGCCATAATGATAATGACACCCCCCATCGTAGGAACACCCACCTTGCCTACACCAAATGGATCTATTTTCTCATCGCGCTGTGTTTCGGAGATATTCAACCGCTTCAATAGGCGGATGAAATACTTTCCGAACCATACAGAAATGACAATAGATACCACCAATGCAAAAATAGCCCGAAAGGATATGTATCCGAACATTCCCGCTCCGGGAACATTCCTTGATTCAAGAAAATCAAACAGCCAATTCAGCATCTTCTTCAGTCTTTAATTCCAAATTCTTCTTTTAATATTTCAAGGTCGTCAAAATGATGCTTCACACCCTTGACTTCCTGATAGTCCTCATGCCCCTTTCCTGCGACCAATATCACATCACCCTCCTGCGCCAGCATACATGCCATGCGGATAGCCTCGCGACGGTCCATGATGGTAATGACATTACGACGTTGTTCCGCATCAAGGCCCCCAAGCATATCGGCAATGATTTCCTCAGGCTTTTCAAAACGGGGATTGTCACTGGTAAGAATAACACGGGAACTACCATTTACAGCTTCCTGAGCCATAAGAGGCCGTTTCCCTTTGTCGCGGTTACCACCTGCACCCACAACAGTAATAATCTGATGTTTTCCATCCTGCACATCGCCAATGGTACGCAACACATTAGTGATAGCATCAGGAGTATGAGCATAGTCCACAACAGCGGTAAAGCCCTTCGGTGAGCGCACGGTTTCAAAACGTCCCGAAACAGGGGTAAGTGTACTCAACACCGTGAGCACGTCCATAGGTTCCTTGCCAAGCAAGCATGCTGCTCCATACACCGCAAGAAGGTTACTAGCATTGAAACGACCCACAAAACGAACAAACACCTCCACCCTGTTGATTTCAAGGAGCATTCCATCAAAATCATGTTCAAGAATGCGACCCTTGAAATCACTCATCGTACGTAAAGAATAGGTATATATATGGGAGTTTGTGTTTTGTGCCATCACCATACCATTCTTATCGTCCAGATTTGTTACCATGAATGCCTCCTTGGGCAAATTGTCAAAAAATGCTTTTTTGGCGTGCAGGTAATTATCTACGGTAAGATGATAGTCCATGTGATCCCTTGTCAAATTGGTAAAGATACCCCCAGCAAACACCAATCCACCTATACGCTTTTGCGCAATGGCATGCGAACTGCACTCCATGAAAGCATACTCGCAGCCAGCATCCGCCATGCGTCCAAGCAGCGCATTGAGCGTCACTGCATCAGGGGTGGTATGATCCGTAGGAACAGCCTCATCATCAATAAAATTACAAACTGTTGAGATAAGTCCCACCTTGTGCCCCATGGCTCGAAACATCCGATAGAGCAAAGTAGCAATTGTTGTCTTACCATTCGTTCCAGTGACACCCACCAACTTCATCTTCTTCGTCGGGTTACCATAAAAGGTGGTTGCAATCGGACCTACCGCAGCCTCGCTGTTTGGGACACAAATGTAGGTAATCTCTTCATCAAGCATTTCGGGCAACGTTTCGCACACAATGGTTGTAGCCCCTTTTTCTATAGCCATCGAAATGAATCGATGTCCGTCAACTTGCGTGCCACGGATGGCAACAAACAATGACTGCGGCGTCACAAGACGAGAATCAATGACCACTTCAATCACATCGCGGTCGGCAACACCTGTGACAACAGCTTGCTTCAGTACACCAAGTATTTCTCTGAGTTTCATCACAATATTGATTTCTTAATTTAATCGAAGGTCTATCATCATACCCTTGCGAATGGTTGCACCTGCCTGCACGCTCTGATGATATACCCGTCCCTTTCCGTACAAGCGGACATGTGCCCCAGCTTGTTCCATTGCATATACTGCATCTTTTGCGCCCATGCCAATCACATCAGGCACAAAACCATGCTCTGCCTGTGCATCACTGCTATAGAGGGAAACATCTTTTATCTTCAACCCGTCAAGTACCACCTCTGTTTCTTTTGAGTTGCCCTTCTTAACCATTTCAGTCACAGGTTTGCATAGCGCTAGTGAATCTGCTGCCACCTGTGTAGCCATGCGATAGGCCATCACTTGCTCGGCAATCTCCTTGAAGACAGGTGCAGACATTGTACCACCGCCATTAGCCGTTCCTGAGTGCCCAGATTTCCGATATACAAATACGCCACAAGTGTATTCTGGCGCATCGGCAGGGAAGAAACCGCAGAAATTGAGCCAACGCCCTGCATACTCGCCATGTTCGGTGATTTTTGCAGTACCGGTCTTACCAGCCACGAGGAACTTTTCAGACTGCGCTCTGAAGCCAGTGCCACGGGGCATATTGACAACAGTAACGAGACACTGGGTAATATCGTTGATGGCTTCAGAAGAAGCTATTGCATCTACAACCACTTCGGGCTTGTATGCCTCAACGACATGTCCATCACTCTCTATTTGTTGTATCAATCTAGGGCTCATCATCTTACCACCGTTGGCAATAGCGTTGTAGAATGCCACCATGTTCATCGGTGTCACACTGATACCATAGCCTACAGCCATCCATAATGCTTCACCTTTCCAATTCTTCAGTTGCTCATGCGTTTTAAGCTTTGAGCGGCGAGCACCAGGTAGCACTTGATGGTCGTTAGCAATACCCATTGACTGCAATTTTTTTAAGAATGCATCCGCCTTTCCTTGTTTCACATAATGCTCATCAATAACTGTCATCGTACCCACGTTAGATGAATATTGCAAGATTTCCGGTATCGTCTTCCAGTCCTTGTCTTTGCCCGAATCGTCCGCTATAGTCTTGCCATAGAAGGTACGTGAAAAAGGCGCTGTGCTCACTGAGTCGCTCAAAGAAACTTTTTTGTCATCCAGAGCAGCAAGAATAGATGCTGTCTTAAAAATGGAGCCCGTTTCAATACCTTGATTGATTGCGATATTGTTTCCAATGACAAAGGAGCCTTCCTGCTGAGTGAGGTTCACAACAGCCTTGATGTCGCCCGTCTTTGTTTCCATGACGATAGCCGTACCATAGTCGGCATCTTGCTCAGCCATCTGCTTCATCAACGCACGTTGTGCAATGTCCTGAATGCTGACGTTGATCGTTGTGACGATATCATACCCGTTTCGTGGAGCCACATCAATGAACTCATTGTAGCCACGTTCCACCTTTCGACGATGAGCCAAGCCAGGTTTTCCGCGCAGCAGACTGTCGTAAGCCAATTCTATACCATCTCGCGGTGCCTTTGCCTCCACGTCCCAACGTCCCAGTGTGCGGGCAGCCAGGCGATCATAGGTATTCTTGCGAATCATTACCTCATCGAAAACGAAACCGGAACCTACACCAACAAAATCTCGTGTCTTTTTATACTTATCATATGGCAAGCGTTTGGGATAAAGTTTGGTGTATTTCGCTTTGTTATCAAGTGCAGAATTAAGAAGACGCCGGAACTCCTCAGAAGTACGCTCAGGTAATATCATGGCGAGCGTGTCACAAATACCTTTCATGTCAGCCTTCAGCGTAGAATCTCGCTTATGAAGCCTTCTTTTATCCTGCGATCCCTCGGTATACTTAAACACAAAATCATATTCCGGAGTACTGCATACCATCACCTGCCTCTCATCGCTGAGTATGCTGCCACGTTGCTGCTGCACATACACACTGTCGGCCTTGAACTGCTGCGCCACAACAGCCCAGTCCTTACGTCCGAATGTCATAAGCACAGCTGCCTTGATTATGACCAGGACAGCAATCAACACTACGATAATTATTACCGATACATAACGCTGAGCTATCTTATCGCTATCTATCTTCATTTCTCTATGACGATTGGCGCATTGGTCGCCGGTTTCAAGCTGCTGTTTTCATTCTCCAGACGAGTTTGTATATTGGATCGTAAGCTCTTCACTCTTAACTCATTATTCAAAACTACCGATTCATTGCGAAGGTCTAAGAGTTCCGCCTGGCATCGCCGAATGCGCACCAGATCCTTCTGACACGCATAACGGTTGCCCTCATAAAGGATGGCTAAACCTACGATGAGGACTATCAGCCCCAGATTACGCTTAACGAAAGGATGCATCAGTAGGTCGCCGTCAAGAAGCCTTCCCCAAAACGACGTTTTCTTGCGTTTTGTCTTGTTTTTTGTACTCATGTCGTTTTCCATTAGATTATTTCACCTATTTCTTTTCTGCAATACGTAGCTTCGCACTGCGCGAACGAGGGTTCGCATTTTGCTCTTCACTGCTGGCAGTCTTCACCCGACCCACCATGCGATAAGGCGCAGGGGCGTTACCATAGATATCTTGTTCAATGCGCCCCTCCACGTTGCCACTCTTCATGAAGTTCTTTACCATACGGTCCTCAAGCGAATGGTATGTGAGCACCACCAACCGACCTCCGGGACGCAACACATCGGTTGCGGCGGTCAACATCTCACGCAGAGCATCCATCTCTGCATTCACCTCTATTCGAAGTGCCTGAAACAGTTTAGCCAGTTCCTTCTTCTCACGGTCACGCTCAAAGAGCCGCTGTGTTGCAGTCACCAAATCGCCCGTGGTACGGAATGCATGCATGGTTCGCGTCTTCACGATAGTCTGTGCGAGCCTATGGCCATTGTCAAGCTCACCATACAAATAGAAAATATTGGCTAGGCTCTCTTCATCATAGCCATTGAGGACATCGGCAGCCGTCTTACCCTCACGAGTATTCATACGCATGTCCAATGCCGTATCAAAACGGAACGAAAAGCCACGTTCCTCTGTATCAAAATGGTGCGAACTTACGCCCAAATCGGCAAGAATGCCATCGAGCGCATCTACTTCAAAATAGTGCATCCAGTTCCAAAGATAGCGGAAATTACTGCGCACAAAAGAGAAACGAACATCATCAGGCACATTCACCTCTGCATCCGCATCTTGATCAAAGCCATATACATGTCCCTCTGCGCCCAAACGGCTCAGCATCTCACCCGAATGGCCACCGCCGCCGAATGTCATGTCGGCATAGATGCCATCTGGCTTGATATTCAAGCCATCAACGCTCTCTTGCAACAATACTGGAATATGATAAGCCTTGCTCATTTTATGTGTTTACAGTCTATAATGGTACTGATGCCATTAAAGCGTTCCTTCGCCGAACAATTTTGCCAAATCTTCTGCCAGTGAGGTTTCGTCGGTGTGCAATGAATCATAGTCATCTTTTGCCCAAAGCTCAATGACATCGCGCATACCTATGAAATGCACATTGAGGGATTGCAAGCCAATCTGCTGCTGTTGCTCTTTCTTGATGAGGATGCGGCCAGTACTGTCAATGGGCAAATCATCCACACCAGCCTCAAATTTACGAAATACCATCTGCTCATGCGCATTCCATGGATTCAAACGACTGCGCATATCATCAATCCTGCTATCCCACGCACTTCTCGGATAGAGCACCAAGCAACGCTGGTACACATCCTTGCGAACAACCAGAGACTCGTCTCCTTCCAACTGAAGAATACGGCGAAATGCAGCAGGGAAGAACACACGTCCTTTCTCATCTAAGCGTGCATCAAAGTTGCCTTCAAACCGAGCCATTTTCTGTTCTCTTTTTAATTTCGGTTCAAAGGTACAGCTTTTCCTCCACTTTACCCCACTAAATCCATAAAAAATTAATCACTTTTTTTAAAAAGTTATTCACAACCCATGTGGATAACTTTTCTACTGATTATATATCAGTTATTTATGCAAAACAAAACAAAAATACAAAACAACTAAAATTGGTGGGGAAATGTGGAGTACAAATGCGTTTTACATTTATTCAACAATTTGTTTGCCTTCCAACAGCCTCTGCACACACAATAGTTTTGTACATGTCTACTAAAATACAGTTCATCATAAGAGCAGAAAGTTTATAAAGCAATAGTAAAGCAACAGGATGCTATACAGAAAACTTTTCGCGCGCGTACATTTTTTAAAAATTTCCTTGCCAATTCCATTTTTTGTTGTACTTTTGCTCCGATTATGACCTCTTTGCCAACGCAAAGAACATAATTAACTGAAATAAGAACAAATCCACACATAATGGACAATAACGAAGAACTCATCAAAACAGGAACAGAGAACTATTCCGCAGAAAACATCCAGGTCCTTGAAGGTCTCGAGGCTGTGCGCAAACGTCCAGCCATGTATATTGGCGATATCAGTGCCAAAGGTTTGCATCACCTCGTTTACGAAGTAGTGGACAACTCCATCGACGAGGCTCTTGCTGGATATTGCACACACATTGAAGTAACCATCAACGAGGATAACTCTATCACTGTACAAGACAACGGGCGCGGTATTCCCGTAGACATGCATGAGAAAGAGCACAAGTCGGCTCTTGAAGTGGTCATGACGGTGCTCCATGCTGGCGGCAAATTTGACAAAGGTTCTTACAAGGTTTCCGGTGGTCTTCACGGCGTAGGCGTGAGCTGTGTCAACGGTCTCAGCAAGAAAATGCTCACCCAAGTGTTCCGTGGTGGCGAAATCTACCAGCAGGAATATGCCTGTGGAAAGCCCCTCTATGCTGTCAAAAAGGTAGGTACAACCGATTTGCATGGTACACGCCAGCAATTCTGGCCTGATGATAGCATATTCACAGTTACCGAATACAATTACGAAACACTCGCCACCCGAATGCGCGAGCTGGCATTCCTCAATGCAGGAATCACCATATCACTCACCGACATGCGCAAGGACGATGAAGGAAATACACGCAGTGAGGTATTCCATAGTAATGAAGGCCTCCGCGAATTCGTACGATACATTGACTCCAGCCGCATTCATCTTTTTGACGACATCATTTACCTCAACACAGAGAAGAATGGTGTACCTATTGAGGTTGCTATCATGTATAATACCTCATTCAACGAAAACCTACACTCCTACGTCAACAACATCAACACCATTGAAGGCGGCACTCATCTAGCCGGTTTCCGTGCAGCTCTCACTCGTACACTCAAAAAATACGCCGAGGACACCAAAGCTGCTGAGAAGGCAAAAGTGGAGATCGCACCCGAAGACTTCCGCGAAGGCCTAACAGCAGTCATCAGCATCAAAGTTGCAGAGCCCCAATTTGAAGGGCAGACCAAAACCAAGCTCGGCAACAGTGAAGTCATGGGAGCTGTGCAAAGCGCTGTGAGCGAGACACTCACCGAGTATCTTGAGGAACACCCCAAGGAAGCAAAGATGATTGTTGACAAAGTAGTGCTGGCAGCAGCCGCACGTATAGCCGCACGCAAAGCACGTGAAAGCGTGCAGCGTAAGAATCCCATGAGTGGAGGAGGGCTGCCAGGCAAATTGGCTGACTGCAGTGATAAAGACCCTGCTAACTGTGAACTTTTTATCGTCGAGGGAGACTCCGCAGGAGGGTCAGCCAAGCAAGGCCGCAGCCGTCTTACACAAGCAATCCTGCCTATTCGAGGCAAGATTTTCAACGTTGAGCGTGTGATGTGGCACAAGGCATTTGAACACGAAGAGGTAAACAATATTATCCAAGCACTTGGAGTACGTTTCGGCCTGAATCCCGAAAACAGTAAGGAAGCCAACTACGACAAGCTGCGCTACTATAAGGTGATTATTATGACCGATGCCGATGTCGATGGTTCGCACATCGACGCTCTCATAATGACACTTTTCTACCGCTATATGCCCGAACTCATTGAACGTGGACATCTCTATATTGCCACACCGCCCCTCTACCTCTGCACAAAGGGAAAGATCAAAGAGTACTGCTACACCGATGTACAACGGCAACAGTTCATCGACAAGTATGGAAATGGCAACGAGAACAACATCTCCACCCAACGTTACAAAGGTCTTGGTGAGATGAACCCCGAACAGCTTTGGGAGACCACCATGAACCCTGAAACGCGTCTGCTCAAACAGGTCACCATTGAGAATGCTGCCGATGCAGACTATGTCTTCTCTACGCTGATGGGCGAGGATGTTGGACCACGCCGAGAGTTCATAGAAAAGAACGCCACATACGCCAACATTGATGCTTGACATTCAACAACTTCAAAACTTTGTTTCATCGTTATATAAAACATGATCCATCAGTAAGAGAGGCTCGCCCATACAAGGCGAGCCTCTCTTACTAATGGATTGCAGATAATATACTTATAGCGGGCGAATCACAGCAGCGAAGCCACCATTACGAGCTACTCGCACTTTGAAGGTGTCTCCAGACGTCACCTGACTGTCGTTCTTGCGGTAATCCATAGCCTGCTGGAAAGCGTTGATACCATCTGTAAAAGCTGTCATGGCATGTTTACCTTCTCCTAAGAAGCTAAGCGGAATGTTAAGTTCACGCCAATTGTCGGGATTTTCAGCACTTATACACCCCAGATACCATACATCGCCGTGCCGTTTGGCCACCACGCAGATGTCACCCGCATCGGCTACCAAAGCACGTGTTTCATCCCATGTCACAGGGACGCCAGCAAGGAATTCTGTGCATTCAGCATTCTGATAGTACAGCGTGGGATTATCGGCCAGCATCTGCGTCCCAGTCTCATAGATAATGAGTTGTGCCATCTGATACGCACGCGTACCTATGCTGGCATTATTGGGACGACGGGCTGCATACTTCTCGGGCTGATGGCTGAGCATGGCACCCGGAGTGAAGTCCATGGCACCACACACGTTACGCATGAAAGGGATATACAGACTGTTCTCCGGCTTACAGCTACCATTCTGTTCCATTCCGCGCACACCTTCATGAGCCAGCACATTCGGATACTTAAATTCTAGTCCAGCAGGCTTATAAGCACCATGAAAGTCAACAAACAAATGATTCTCAGCCGCACGTTTAGCCACACGCTCATAGAAATTCACCATTATCTGGTCACTACGGTCCATGAAGTCAATCTTCACCCCCTTGATGCCCCACTCTGCGAACTTCTCGAACAGGTCCATATGATTGTCAACACAAAGCCAAGTAAGCCAAAGTACAATACCCACGCCCTTCTCATTGCCATAGCGGATGAGTTCCATCAAATCCACGTCAGGATTAGGAGTAAATGGGTCTGTCGTGCTAGCTGCCCATCCCTCATCCATCAATATATATTCAATGCCATACTTTGCAGCAAAGTCAATGAAATACTTGTAGGTATCGAGATTGCACCCTGATACGAAATCAATATCTGGACCATAAGGAACGGCACCATTCCACCACTCCCAACTCACTTTGCCGGGACGAATCCAGCTGGTATCATCAAGCACACTTTTTGTGGCAAGGCGACACGAAAAAGTACTTTCCACAAGCTGGCTATCTTGTGTAGTAATCACAAAATAACGCCAGGGGAAGGTGCGTGAGCCTTCAGTCTGAGCAATGTAGTCCGCCAGTTTCTCCTGCTTCAAGTGACGATCGCCACGGGGAGAAAACTCAACAGGACAACGGGGAAATGTTGCCTTCACACCAGCTTCGCCATTTGACTGGAGAAACATGCCGGCATAGTCCAACAAATCCGTTTCACACACCAAGATCTTCACACCCTTCTTTGTATCAATAAGCATAGGTAGTTCAGCAAGATGCTCTTCGGTGCCCCACTCTGCTACAGTATGGTGGGAGTATGCACTCTCATTGTTACACTCAAAGCTGCCAACCTGCTGCATGTGAAGCAACGCATCAGCAGGAAGATTGATGGTGCTCTCCTCGTCCATTACATCCACAAGACCTTTCTTCTTCGTCACAAACCGATAAGCCACGCCATCGTTGTAAGCCACAAACTCAACAGCATACCCGCCCTTGAAATCCATGTGCAGACGATTGCAGCAGTTCTTCACTTTTGAAAACTTCAGCGGCACCACGGGAGTTATCACTTCGTCCACTTTCGAGAATTTCTTGCCGACCAGTTTGGGTTTGTTGCCCAGCACCTCATCGCCTAGGGTAAGTGAAATGGTATTATCTGCCATCACCACCACATCACCACAGGTCACAGTGTACGACAATTTATCACCCATTGTTACCTCCACACCGATATTACCATCAGGAGATGTCAGTTTTACATTTTTCTGTGCATACACAACTGTGCTCCACAAGGTCAGCAACAACGCCAAACCCAACAGCCGAAAATTACTCATATACCTTATTATATTATACTAAAATTACCGAAAACATCAAATGATATGTTGACTTTGCAGCTCCTCAGCCACAAGTTCTAGCTCCTCGTACCAATCATTCCCAAACCTTCGTACAAGAGGTTCCCTTAAAAAACGATAGACAGGGAGTTGCAGAGCCTCGCCTTTCAGCACAGCAGCCTTACAAACATCCCAACGGTCATAGTTGAGAGCTTTATAAATGCCATAGTTTCCCACACGGATAGGATAGAGATGGCACGAAATAGGCTTTCGAAACGTCACACGACCCTCATGCCATGCACGTTCAATGGCACAACAACAGCAGCCTCGGTCATCATAGCACGTGAACACGCAATCCCTACCTCTCACAATACTCGTCACACGCTCGCCTGATGGATCAGTATAGGCCACACCCTGACGAGCAATGACATCACGTGCCTCAGGTGATAAGTTATCCAAGACTTCTGGAAGCAATGCGGTTATCTGAGCTTCCTCATCGGCAGTCACTGGAGCCCCAGCATCACCTTCTACACAACATTGTCCACTGCAAGTCTCCAGATTGCAGCAGAAATGTTCTCGCAGCACATCAAAGCTTACTATCACATCACCAACCTGTACCATAATCCCTTTGTTTCACTCTTTTCGGTACAAAGGTAACATTAGTTTTCCAATCGGCCAAAAGGCACCACATGAAAACATTACTTAGAGAACCAAAAACGCGGAAAAATGCGTAATGATTGACAATTCCAAAATTCATTCTGCCAAGTCTACCACTGTGATGCCGGCACCACCAAACTGTACATGCTCATCGCGACATGCTGCGACGGCAGTATGCGTATGCAGATATTCGCGAATCAGCTGGCGCAGAATACCATTGCCTTTTCCATGGAGGATACGTACCCGGTGAACGCCTAACAACACCGCATCATCGATGAAATAGGTAACAGATTGTACAGCCTCAGCGCCGCGCATACCACGTACATCCAAGTCCTGACGGAAATTGAGTTTCCGTTCCACTATAGCGTCCTGTGTCTCGCGGCTGATATATGTATAAGTACGTGCTTCCGTTTTCTGTGCCTGAGCATCGATGGCCTCTGCCAGTTCCAGACGGTTCGTCTTCACCCGGGTGCGAACATTACCGATGACCACAGTAGCATTACCGCCCTTGAGTTCTGCAATCTGTCCTACTGTTTCTTGTCCCTTGAGCCGCACATAGCTTCCTACTGCAAATGTCTCCACAGGTTGAGGCCCTATCTCCTCAGCAGAAGGTGTCGGAATCCGTGGCATTGCTTTCTTCTTCTTTGACTTCGAAGGCATTCCTTGTTTGGGTGCATTTGCCTGTTCCTGCTCAGCCAGACGGCGGTCAAGATCGCTGCGGAATGCCGCCAAGGCCTCACGCGCCTCACGTGTCTGTTCCTTCTCAGCCTGTGCCTCTCGTATAGAGCGTATAGTATTCTCTATCTGCGCATTGGATTCTGCGACCAGCTGCTCTGCCCGTTCACGCGCATCACGCAGGATCTGTTTGCGCTGGGTATCAAATGCAGTCTGCTCGTTCTGATAATGATTAATAAGCTCTTGCAGTTGCTTCTCCTTTTGGTGGATGGCATCACGTTTCTGCTCCCAATACCGCTTGTCACGCACAATGTCTTGCAGGTACTTGTCACTCTGGATATAGTCTGAACCTGCAATCTCGGATGCACGTGCAATGACCTCTTCAGGCAATCCCGTTTTGCGTGCAATTTCCACCGCAAATGAACTTCCAGGACGTCCTATCTCTAACTGGAAGAGTGGACGCATTTGAGCTCTGTCGTAGAGCATGGCACCATTCACCACTCCATCATGTGCATCGGCAAATTGCTTGAGATTGTGATAATGGGTGGTAATAATACCAAAAGCACCCTTATCGTTGATACGTTCAAGTACGGCCTCTGCCATGGCGCCACCGATGAGGGGATCCGTACCACTGCCGAACTCATCTATGAGTACCAAACTTTGCGGTCCGCATCCTTTCAGCACATGTTTCATGTTAAGCAGATGACTGCTATAAGTCGAGAGGTCATCATCAATACTTTGCTCATCACCGATATCTATAAACATATCGTGAAATAAACCCATGCCCCCGGCCTCCTTCATAGGCACGAGCAGACCGCACTGCAACATGTACTGCAGCAAGCCAACGGTCTTCAGGCACACAGACTTTCCTCCTGCATTAGGCCCGGAAATGAGCAGGATGCGCTGCTGCGGAGTAAGCTCAATAGAGAGAGGCACTACCTTTCGCCCATGCCGCCGCAGCGACTGTTGTAGCAGAGGATGCACAGCATACACCCAATCCATATAGGGTTCATCATGCACAACAGGGCGTATGGCCTCCATGTCAATAGCCATTAACGCTTTGGCACGGATAAAGTCGATAACACCCAAAAAGTCATACGAAGCGAGAACCTCGGGGATATGCGGACGCATCTCCGTTGTAAAGTCCTGTAGAATGCGCAGAATTTCTCGCCGTTCTTCTGCCTCCAATTCGCGCACGCGGTTATTTGCCTCCACTACCTCTGCAGGCTCAACAAACACCGTCTTACCTGTAGCACTCTCATCGTGTATGATACCTTTAATCTTACGCTTGAGTGCCGGAGCCACAGGTATCACCAATCTGCCATCGCGCAGCGTAGGGTTCACATCTTTGTCCACGACTCCACTATTCTGCGCCGCACGCAGTATGTCTGTCAGTTTACGGCTGACACTGCTTGATACCGTTACTATTTCACGTCGTAGGTCATGTAGAGCGGGGGATGCCGTATCTTTTACCCGCCCATACATGTCAATGATAGTGTCTATACGCCGCACCAATCCGGGGAAGCATGACACATCACCCGCCAACTGCACCAAATGCGGACAACAGGGTGCTGAAGATGACGTTTCGTCCTCACGTAGCATCCAGACAATAGTATTGATTGTGTCAAGCGACCGACGCAGATCAAAAAGCTCAGCTTCGCTGATATGCAGCCCCACCACCATGCAACGCTGCAATGCCTCACGCACATCAATATAGTGCTGTGCAGGCAATGCGTCGGGAGTCTCGCGCAACAAACGGCACATCTCGGCCGTCTCGTCAAGGCGGTCAGCTACCGTACGGCCGTCCGTCACAAAACCCATCTGCTCTACACGCTCACGCCCCATAGGGCTGAGGCAGAGGGCAGCAAGCTGCTGGCGAATGCGATCAAAGCCTGTCTTTTGTTCGTAGTTCTCGGGGTATATCACTGTGCATGCATGAATATATCGGTGCAAAAGTAGGAAAAAAAATACATACCGCGTGCGCTTTTATGAAAAAACTGGCCTGAGTTTTCATTTAAGACAGGCAGTACCACATATTTTCTCCAAAAAATTTGGATATTCTTTCTGTTTGCTCTACCTTTGCACCCGCATTTCCATGAAATGCCCTGCCACGGAGTCGCGTGGAAGGTCTTGGAAAGATGGCGGAGTGGTCGATCGCGGCGGTCTTGAAAACCGTTGACCTGAAAGGGTTCGGGGGTTCGAATCCCTCTCTTTCCGCAATAGCCTGTTACAACATCGTGACAGGCTACCCTTTTTAAATAGAACAAGTATGAAACGTTTCTTCACCGCCCTCGCGCTCTGCCTCACAAACCTACAGATCATCTCTGCTGCTACCCATCTCACCCATCTCGTCAACCCTATGCTGGGCACTGCCACCCTATGGGAAGAAGAAGATCTCGGCTATGTACGCCATCGTGAAGCCCGCACCTGGGGGGCAGAAACCTTTCCCGGTGCTGCGCTTCCTTTCGCTATGGTGCAGGCCACTCCAGTAACCATGTATCACAGCGGTTCAGGATACCAATATGAGGACCCAACCATCCTTGGCTTTGCCCACACCGCCAAGGGACATTGGAATCTTGCCCACGTACCCATGCTGCCAGTGACAGGACGAGTAGATGCTCGCCACTACGCCTCTCCGTTCAGCCATGAGCACGAGACAGCTCATCCTGGCTACTATAGCGTATACCTCGACCGCTACCATGTGACTGCCGAGCTAACCACCACACTGCGCTGCGCCCTGCACCGCTACACTTTCCGCCCCGAGGACGAGAAGAAGCTCCTTGTTGACATCACCCGTTCAAACAACAATGTGCGTGAATGGTCTCTGCAAGTTGAAGGAACACATGCTTTCTCCGGCTCACAATGGGGAGATGGCAACATCTATTTCTGGGCCGAGACGAACTATGCCATACAAGACCTGACACAGATTCAGCAAAATGGAGGCAACCCTGTTTCCGTCTTCCGTTTTACCAACAGCCAGGGCGATACCCCGCTGGAATTACACATCGGTTTTTCATTCGTCAGCATTGAAGGTGCACGTGCCAATCTACACAAAGAGGTAGGCCATTGCTCGTTTGACGAAGTATGCACGGCTGCCGATGCACTCTGGGAGAACACGCTATCTGCTATCACCGTGAGCGGAGGTACCGATCGTCAGCAACGGCTCTTCTACTCCACCCTCTACCGCTCACTGCTTTGGCCTTGCCTGCGCAGCGACTGCAATGGTGACTATACCGATGTACGCGGAAAGATTGTCAACAACGGGTTCCGCTACTACACCGACCCATCGTTCTGGGACGACCACCGCAACAAGCTTCCTCTGGTAGCACTGCTCGCACCTGACGTGGCCACAGACATCATCCGTTCCATCACCGACAAGGGAGAGAAGAACGGAGGATTCATGCCCACCTTCTTCCACGGTGACCATGCCTCCACCTTCATCTCAGGAGCTTGGCAGCGAGGTGTACAAGACTTCGACCTTGAACGCGCCTACCGACTTATCCTGCGGAATGCCACCGTAGTGGGACGTGGGGGACGGCGTTATATGGAAGAGTACCTGCAACGAGGGTGGATTGCCGATAAGGACACCTTCAATCTTCCCTTCTACAACGAGTTCAAAGGCGGCGTGCAGAAAACACTCGAATACAGCTACGACGACTATGCCACTGCACAGGTGGCCAGGATTCTGGGTGACAAAGATAACTACCGCCTGCTCATGAAACACGCGCAGAACTATAAGAACGTATTTGATGCATCAACAGGGTTTTATCGTGGACGCATTGACGATGGTAGTTGGTATGCCGACTTCGATCCATACTATCCTTATTTTCAGCACATGTGGCGCGAGGCTAACGCATGGAACGTGCTGTTCTACCCGCCCCATGATCCACAGGGTGTCATCGCCCTTTATCCTTCAAAAGCTGTTGTAGAGGCTAAGCTCGACTCACTGTTCTCCGAGCCTTGGCGGGGCTACGAAGTAGAGAACATGACCGGTTTCATAGGGCAGTACTGCCATGGCAATCAGCCTGGGCACAACATCCCCTACGCCTACTACTTCATCGGCAAACAAGAGAAGAGCCAATACTACATCAACCTCATTCTGGACCGTTTCTACGACATGGGTGCTGAGCATCTCGCTTACAGTGGCATGGACGATGCCGGAGAGATGAGCGCGTGGTATGTGCTCAATGCCATCGGGCTCTATACCTATTCGCCCGCTGACCCCGAATATATCATCACCGTTCCCTTGTTTGATGAGATACAGTTCCACTTCCCCGAAAGCAGCACACTCACCATTGTCCGCCACGGCAATGGGCAAAAAATCTCATCCATACGCTATGACGGCAAGAAAATCAAGGGATATTTCATTCAGGACAAGGATATCAAACGAGGAAAGACGCTCGACATCTGGACGGAATGAGTCCGCAATGGCAAGGCCAAGCCAGTTCACAGCCTATCGTATACGTACTTTTCTTCCTCCCCGGATATAGATACCCGGAGAAAGAGAATCTGAGAAGGTCATACGACGTCCCATGAGGTCATAAATCACATCATCTGCTATTGTGGGAATGGTTGCAGGGCCATCCACATCAGCAGCGATATGTGCTCCATGCAGTACATCACGCAAAGCATGTTCGTCATAATCTTCGGTATAGGAAGTAAACATATTGGCAGACCCAATGGTGGGACGGCTGAACACACAGCGCGTCATGCCCGCGTCAGGATAGATACCTACCGATTCGCGCTGCCCATGCGCCACATAGGCCAACGTATCTGCCCATGTTCGATCCACATCCATAAGTATCACCACACCGCTGTCAGCAGGAAGCCGCAACGGGGCATGTAACTCGGTCAAGCCCTCATGACGGTCGCACCAAATGATGAGGTGGCCATGCGGAGCAATGGAAGTAGGTATCTCATCGGCAGAGATACACCATTCATTGTCCTCATCAAAGCCAGTACGGAGGTACATACCCGCTACATCAACAGTCTCATCGGTAGCATTGCACAGTTCAATCCAATCGGCATATTCAAACCAGTCCGACACATATAAGCCTTTTGAAGCACACAACTCATTGATACGCACACAAGGAGTCGTTCCATACCATTGCGCAACAGGTTCGGCCACCGCTACCACATCAACTGCTTCTCCTTCCGGAAGTGTCCACGAAGCCGCCGTGGACAAGATATCCTTTTCTGTAGCAGTCGGTGCCAGGACTGCTGTCAACGAAGCATCCCAGAAGAGATCACTGGAACCAGCCGAACAATTATGCAGTTCAACAGCCAGTGTATGGCGTCCCTTCTTGAAAAGGGAAACATCCAAAGTGAGTGACCCCTCGAACCAGTCGCCCGCATATGTGGGCGTATAAGTCGAAAAACGGATATCTCCCGAAGGCATATTATAACGTGCCATTTCCTGCCCATCTACATAGAGCACAAAACCATCATCACAACGATAATCCAACCGGACACTCTGCAGGTCCCCTTCTGGGACGATGACAGACGTGCGCAGGTAGCAAGTCGGATTTTTGTTCGATGAGGAGGCACCATAGGAAATCGTGGTGTGGATACCGAGATCCTTATTCGCATACCCCAATGGAGCTTCTCCTGAAGGCCAAGAGTTGTCGTTATATATCTTTTTCTGCCACCCCTCACCATCCAGTGATCCCCCATCCCAATACTTCCAGCTTCCACCGGCTTCAAGCAGGCTCACCTCTGTGCCGGGATGCGTAGACTTCCATCCTGTGAAGTACATGCCCTCAGGCACCTCTGCGCGCAGGGTAACAGGTCCGAACAGTGTTCCGCTGAAACGGTTAGTAGGTATAGGTACGTCATTGGTAAAGAGCTGTATGGTGGGATGTGATGCCGACACTGTGACCTTCTGCGGTATCCTATCACCCATCTGCAACGGGGCAAAAGCACGCATTTTCCCAATCATTGTTGAGGCACGCGATGTCGAACAATTATTCTTGATGCTGTTTGCCGAACTGTCAGGTGAGCGTCCTTCAAATGCCATCATGGGACGTACGGCTGCCGTCAGGCTGTCCACGATGGCGGTCACACGGTCGTGATCAAACACACTACCGCACACCAGGCAGAAGGTGTCAATGAACTGCTGGCGGAAACGGGCATTCGCGCACAACTCGATGAAGATGTTTACCCAATCGTACTCTTCCGTTACTCCATTGTTGACATTGGTAATATTACGAAACGATGAAAAATAATTGAAAGCGTCCGTGGTGCCAAACGAGCTGTCAAGGTCAAACTGTACAAGACGGAAACGTCCTCCTGCCTCGCGGGGACGCCATCCCTTCACGTTATTAGTATTGTTAAGCCAGTCCGTCGTGCCAAGATACAGCTCCGTGGCCATATAATTGATGTACTCATCTATGTCGAGCAGTTGGCAAACGGCATCATACACATCCTCATCAGCACAGGCTGCCGTCAATGCCCGCAGAGAATCAAGAGCGTCCTTGGTGCCACACGACTGGTTATAGCCATACGTATGTAGTTTGGCACCGGCACCGCTCCCTATCTTGAACTGGTCTATTTCTTCTTCCTCCAGTCCGTAGTTTGCCTTCACAAAGTGCTTGTTGCTGGGCTCGCGCAGGTTAATAACCTTGTTGTATTCTCCGTTGAGGAAGTGTACCACAGGCTGATACGAAAGTCCGTCCACATCCAGCCCTGACGACTGGATGACAGTTTGCAAGGCAGCATCCATGATACGGCAGCCGTTGTCATTCCCTCCTGCACGGAACTGCAATGTCTTATGGCGTAGATGGGGCTTGGCCGAGAAGAAGGCATAGTCAAAGAAGGGTATCTGCTCACACGACTTGCTGGCACGCAGCTTGAATGAGTGCGGTTCATTAGCCCGGCTCCATCCACCGCAGATGGAGAGCAGTGCTTCCTGATTGATGGGCACCGTACCATCAGGCAAAATATACTCTACGTTCGCCACCCGTTCCCAGTCCATGTTCCAGTTACAAGGCGTAGACTGTCCGAGCCCTGCCACGCCGTTGGTACCACGAACCATCACACCTATAGAATCATCGTACAGAAAGCGTTGGTCGGTAACTACCGATACGGCAGGAACCGTATACTTACGGTCGGTATATATAAAGGAACGCGTCACTACCGGACTGGGCAGATAGCCATCGCGAAACAACCGGAAACGATAGATGGCAGTATGGTCTGTTACGTTGAAGCGCCCGTCCTCCGAACGGTTTCCACTGGCTAGGTTGGGCACTGATCCATCTTCCGAATAGCACAATACGCATCCATCGGGTATCTCCACAGTGAAAGAGAAAGGCGTCTGGAACATGCATGACTCCATATCCACTGCAGGAGCCTCCAGACGTGTGGAAGCAAAGATCGAGGTACTGTTTGATGTCTCACGCGTAGGGTTTGCCGTGAGCCCCCATGCCAAGGCGCCATCACCGATGCGTGCCCACGAGGTGCGGTTCACTGCTGCCGGGTACATCTCCTGCAGTACGACACGTCCCTTCTCATCAGCGATGCATATCATTCCACCTTCGCTGTTCAGTTTGAAAGGAGCATGGCAAGCCATTGCGCCATCAGCATGATCGAAGCCTACCACCGCATAACCACCGGCAGGCACCGTCACGGGATAGATCATCTTGTATTGCATAGGATCATCGGGGTCATCGCTGAGGTAGAAGTCATCGGCCACAACCGTGCTGTCCGTTGGGTTATACAGCTCCAGCCATCCTCCATAGTTGCACGAAGCATCGACGAACATATCCAGGTTGCTGGTCTGTATTTCATTGATGAGCAGGCGTGACAAGTCCTTACTCACCGGATGACTATCAGCCAACTCGTATGCTCGCCACTCACTCCAGTAGAAGTACAGGTTGCCCTGCGACACCCCGCCTCCCTCCGTAGCCTCTACCACCAGCCGCACGTGCCGGTATGTACCATCAAAGGTAATCGTGGTCACGCCCACATAGTGGGCACCCGGCGTGGAAGCATAAGGATAAGTGCATGTGACATATCCCTGGTCAATCCAGGTACCACCGGGATCATTGGAAGCAAACACATGTATCGTGGTAGGATTGCCTGCATTCGAAAGGCTGCGTTTGGCATACTTCATGACGAATGCCGAAAGTTCTATGCCCAGGTCTGCCTGCAGCCACGCATAGTCGCCATCGGGGTTCTGCTGGCTCCATGTGGAGTGAAAAAATGTACTGAAGTTGGCATCAAGAAGCGCAGCCAGACTGCCCTCCGTGGGCTCCAGATGGTTTGTGGACAATTGTTTGTCGCTCGTCACCAATCCGTCGCCCCGAACAAAAGCTCCGCTATATAGAATGTCCCCCCATGCTGAAGACGTGGCGAATAACATAAATAGGGCACAGAGTATCGTTGTAGTCCTACCTTGCATCATAGAGGCTTTTCCGAGACTGCTTTTAGATGGTCTTTTTCTGCTCTTCACTGTCCCTCCCTTCAGTGTGCGCCTGACAGGGATCGAACCTGCACGGATTTCTCCACTGGATCCTAAGTCCAGCGCGTCTGCCAATTCCGCCACAAGCGCATAGAAGGGCGCTACTCGAGCCTTTGCGATGGCAAAGGTACGACATTTTCGGGAAACAAACGAAGTTTGCGCTTTTTTTATAGTCAAAAGTAGGGTAACTCCAAAAAATGCCGTACTTTTGCAGCACATAATAGAGAAAATATATCGTTTCAAAATTTTAATCATCATGGACGACTCTCCCATTGTAAAAGACTTAGATCAGGTGATCGTACGCTTCTCCGGTGACTCCGGTGACGGTATGCAGCTGGCGGGAAACATCTTTTCCATCCTCTCCGCTACCGTTGGCAACGACATCTCCACATTCCCCGACTACCCAGCCGACATCCGTGCCCCACAAGGTTCCCTGACGGGTGTTTCAGGCTTTCAGATTCACATAGGTGCCAGCAAGGTATACACCCCTGGCGATCAGTGCGACGTGCTGGTAGCCATGAATGCAGCTGCGCTGAAGACGCAGTACCGCTTTGCAAAACCTACGGCCTGTATCATCATTGATACCGACTGTTTCAAGAAGGCTGACTTGGATAAAGCTGCCTTCCAGACCGATGATCCCATCACGGAGATGGGCATCCGCCAGGACGTGATTGCTGCCCCCATCAGCCAGATGGTGAAGGATTGTCTGGCCGACAGCGGCATGGACAACAAGGCCATGCTTAAGTGTCGCAACATGTTCGCCCTTGGACTCGTCTGCTGGCTTTTCAACCGCGACCTCTCCATTGCCGAGAACTATCTGCGCACGAAGTTCGCCAAGAAGCCTGCCATTGCCGAGGCCAACATACGCGTCATCCATGCCGGATATGACTATGGGCATAACACCCATGCCTCTGTGGACCATACCTACCGCATCGAGAGCAAGGTAAAGGTACCTGGCAAGTACATGGACATCAGCGGCAATAAGGCCACCGCATACGGTCTCATCGCTGCCGCCGAGAAGGCAGGCCTGAAACTCTACCTAGGCTCCTACCCCATCACCCCTGCCACCGACATCCTGCACGAGCTCTCAAAGCACAAGAGCCTGGGCGTCACCACTGTGCAGTGCGAGGACGAGATTGCCGGCTGCGCCAGTGCCGTAGGTGCCGCCTTCGCCGGTGCTCTTGCCGTGACATCCACCTCTGGGCCTGGCGTATGTCTCAAGAGTGAAGCCATGAACCTCGCCATCATCCAAGAGCTACCGCTGGTGATTGTCAACGTGCAGCGCGGCGGTCCCTCCACAGGTCTGCCCACCAAGAGCGAGCAGACCGACCTGCTGCAGGCGCTCTTCGGCCGCAACGGCGAGAGCCCCATGCCGGTGATTGCTGCTACCAGCCCCACCGGGTGTTTTGATGCAGCCTATGCCGCCTGCAAGATGGCTCTTGAGCACATGACGCCTGTCGTACTGCTCACCGACGCCTTCGTGGCCAATGGCTCAGGGGCATGGAAGCTGCCCAAACTTGAGGACTATCCCGCCATCTGTCCGCCCTACGCACCCGAAGAGCAGAAGGACAACTACACTCCCTACCGTCGCAACCCCGAGACGGGTGTGCGCTATTGGGCCATCCCAGGAAGGGAAGGATTCACACATATCCTCGGCGGACTGGAGAAGGATGGCGACACCGGTGCTATCTCCACCGACCCTGAGAATCACGACCGCATGTGTCGCGAACGTGCCGACAAGGTGGCTCGCATACCGGTGCCCAACGTGGAGGTCTATGGCTGCAAGGACGATGCCGACCTGCTCATCGTGGGATTCGGAGGCACCTTCGGACATCTCTACAGCGCCATGGATGAACTGAACAAGACAGGCCACAAGGTAGCTCTCGCACACTTCCAGTACCTCAACCCGCTGCCCGCCAACACTGCGGAGGTGCTCAGCAAGTACCCCAAGGTAGTGGTAGCCGAGCAGAACCTCGGACAGTTCGCCGGATATCTGCGCATGCGTGTCGATGGTTTCACGCCCTATCAGTTCAATCAGGTCAAGGGACAGCCGTTCGTCGTCAGCGAACTGGTCAGCGCCTTTGAGAAAATTATTAATAACTAATGCTATCCGGCACAAGTACCTTAGTAAAGCAATGAATACCTATACAGCCCAAGATTTCAAAAAGGGACAGCCCCGCTGGTGTCCCGGATGTGGCGACCACTTCTTCCTCGCCTCTCTGCACAAAGCCATGGCAGAGATTGGCGTTGCACCCCACGACACTGCCGTCATCTCCGGCATCGGATGCTCAAGCCGTCTGCCCTATTACATGAACACCTACGCCATGCAGACCATCCATGGCCGTGCTGCCGCCATCTCCACTGGTGCCAAGGTTGCCAACCCCGACCTCACCATCTGGCAGATTAGCGGCGACGGTGATGGCCTCGCCATCGGCGGCAATCACTTCATCCATGCCATCCGGCGCAACGTGGACATCAACATGATTCTGCTCAACAACCGCATCTACGGTCTCACCAAGGGCCAGTACAGCCCCACCAGTCCGCGCGGCTTCGTCAGCAAGTCCAGTCCCTACGGTACCGTTGAGGATCCCTTCCGTCCGGCCGAGCTCTGCTTCGGCGCCCGCGGACGGTTCTTCGCCCGTGCTGTGGCCACCGACGGCCCTGCCACCGTGGAGATTCTCAAGGCCGCAGCAGCCCACAAGGGGGCCAGCGTATGCGAAATACTGCAGAACTGCGTCATCTTCAACGACGGCACACACGAGAGCGTATATAACAAGGAGGGACGCGCCAAGAACGCCATCTATCTGCGCCACGGCGAGCCCATGGTGTTCGGTGCCAACAACGAATACGGCCTCATGCAGGAGGGCTTTGGCCTGAAGGTAGTGAAGATCGGCGAGAACGGCGTCACCGTCGATGACCTGCTCGTGCACGATGCCCACTGTCAGGACAACACCCTGCAGCTGAAGCTTGCACTGATGGAAGGTCCCGACTTCCCCATTGCCCTCGGCGTGATACGCGATGTCGAAGCACCTACCTACGAGGCTGCCGTTGCTGAGCAGATCGAGGAAGTAAAGGAGACAAAGAAGTATCATAACTTCGAAGAGCTGCTGCTTACCAACGATACTTGGGAAGTAAAATAATCAATCTTTCTCACATCTTACATCCGATGGCCCTCCTTGCAGCGGGAGGGCCGTCTTTTTTTGCAAAAAACTTGTTCACCTCAATAAAAAAAACTTACTTTGCAGCAAATTTGCCGTATATCCATCCATAAGCGGTGCTATACAGACAACAAAAGAATAGAAGAACAAGAACATGAAAGTCGTCAACCTCAGTGAGACCAATTCCGTGCTGGGCCGTTTCCTCGCCGACCTGCGCGATGTGAACATCCAGAAAGACCCCATGCGTTTCCGCCGCAACCTCGAGCGCATCGGCGAGATCGAAGCCTACGAAATCAGCAAAGTGCTGCACTACGAAACGGTGAACGTGCAGACGCCCCTCGGCAAGGCACCCACCGCCCTGTGTACCGACAAGATTGTCCTCGGCACCATCTTCCGTGCCGGTCTGCCCCACCATCAAGGGTTCCTCAACTACTACGACCGCGCCGAAAACGCCTTTGTGTCGGCCTACCGCTACTACAAAGACGAGGAATGCAAGGAGGTAGGCATCAAGATTGAGTACATTGCCTCGCCCGACCTCACGGACAAGGTGCTCATCATCGCCGACCCTATGCTCGCCACCGGTGGCAGCATGGAGCTCGCCTGCGAAGCCTTCCACACCAAGGGGCAGGCACGCGAGATACACCTCGCCTGTGTCATCGCCGCACAACCCGGCGTGGACTACGTGAAGGAAGCCTTCAAGAACTACGACAATGTGACCCTCTGGTGTGGCGCCATCGACCGTAAGCTCAACGAGCATGCCTACATCGTGCCCGGCCTCGGCGATGCCGGCGATCTCGCCTTTGGTGAGAAGATGTCCGCATCCTATCAGTGGCTCTGACCAATAGGACAGAAGAAGATTCCCTTAACAAACAGATGTTTTACCTTTTTATAAATCATTAAAACGACAAGACAATGAAAAAGATTTTCGCTCTGGCAGCCGCTACGCTGCTCTTCGCCTTCGGTGCCAACGCACAAGCCAGCTTCGGTGTAGGTTACATGAACCCCACCCATCCCAGCACCACCGATGAACTCACGGGCTTCTATGCCGGTGTGGACTACAACATCCCCCTCGCCGGCAACCTCGGCGTTGCCCCCGGTGTGTACTACAGCTACAGCTTCAAGAACACCTCCAACACAGCATCCGCTTTCGGTATTACCGCTACCGGCAAGACCAACTACACCGAGCAGTACATCAACGTGCCCCTCAACTTCAACTACGGCCTCGACCTGGCCAAGGACATGACCATCCGCATCTATGCCGGTCCCACCTTCAGCTATGGTCTCTCCTCCACCTATAAGGCCGACGGCAGTGTGGCAGGCATCAGCGCCTCCACTGGCGCCAAGAGTCTCTACGACAACGAGAACTACAAGAAGTTCGACGTTCTCGTAGGCGGTGGTGTAGCATTTGACTACGCTCAGCAGTTCCGCATCAGCCTCGGCTACAACTATGGCGTTTTGGACCGCAATGCCAGCGACAACGCTGCCTTCCATCGCAGCTACCTCCACATGGGCATCGCCTACCTGTTCTGATTGGACTGCCGCAAACCCGCCGGGGTCTGACTCCCGGCGCCAAGCAGCATTTAATGTTAAGGACGGGCACTGTGCAACCACAGCGCCCGTCCTCTCCATTTTTACCACGTCAACCATCCGAAAAACACCAGCATTTAGGGATTCGTCTGCCTTTCAGTCAAAAACATCTGGAGACCTGGAGAAAAAACGGATGTCTTCACTACCTCTCGAAATTCCTGAAAGCAGAGATAACCCATGAGATGCACAACGTCACTGGCTGACGCTCCGCCATGAGCAGCACCCGACTGCCATCCGCCGGTAAAGCGGGTGATATGCAGCATTTTCGGGGCTGCTGATATCGTGCAAACGTGTTGAGCAAGGTTGCCCAACACGTTGGGTAAGGTTGCTCAACGTGTTGGGTAAGGTTACTCAACGCGTTTGCACGATATCAGCACGCCGGTTAACGGCCCTCGCGAAGGGACTGAAGGGCAACAGGCAGGGCAATGGAGGCGAAAGCCAACTGCATGTAAGCCTAACAGAGCTCACGGAGAAGATAGCCTCGCGCGAATTTCACAACTTCGCCAATCCCAAATCTGCCAATTCCGTCCTCTACACCGCCAACTCCGGCACACACCGCGTGTTCGTGCTGAGGAAACGAAAGGACGATATCAAAAAGCGTCAATTTATATGTTTAACAGCCTATTTTGCAAAAAAAATTCATTTTTACTTGCACTAGAAATATAGATTCGTTACTTTTGCGACGAAATGAGATGGATCAAAATATTCTTTTTTTACTACAGGCGAATGCGTCCTTCATTTCAACTTTGGGTGGAAAGGATATAACAATGGATATTTTTCCACATCCTGCCTGAATCCAACAAAAGCTGAGAATTATGATAATCCAGCCAAAGTGGATTATGCCAAGGATTATAAGTACACCTGGCATTTCAGAGTAATCACATACGATGTGCCAAAAACGAGTGATTCCATTTCAATAACATTCTGATTATGAAAAGAAAAAATATTTCTAATTTCGCACAAATTGCCTTTGTAATTGTCGGCATCTTATCACTCATTTCGTGCGATATTGATTGGTTGGAACTTGATCAGCATTATGTCGTTGTAGATTATAAAGCACAGGACATACGCATTGGAGCTGATAACGACATTCTGGATGTGGGTTTTGTGCTATGTAAGTCCGATTATGGAGATGGCAACAGATATTTGAGCGGAGATACATTGTTCCATACAGGAGGATGGTTCAAGTTGATTCTTGATAGAAAAGACCCTATGCACATCATAGTATCTGTGGATGAAAACCAGACAGATAGAGACAGACACGTTTTGGTTATAGCTGATAGGTGCGTGGCAGGTGACACCGTTCGCATCGTTCAGAAAGCAAACCCAAATCTGTCGATGGATTAATCGTAAGCATTCATGGTGGTTGGCATCCAGGAATTATACCTTGTGGACAAACCCTTGTGTGACGTTACGCCCGCCGACTTGATGATGTCCTCAAATGGGAGATACACCAACACGGGATGCCTCGATGACGAGTTTGTCTATGATTTTGCGGACGATGCCCGCATCGGCACCTTCTTCATCCCGACCTCTCTGCTGGTCAGCGGCAGCACACTCACCTTCACCTACACCAAAGACAATTATGACGAGCTGTCGGCATACGTCACCATTCCATAAGCGCTGAAAGTATAGTTGACGCCGCCTTGTTTGTTTTCAAAATTCAGAAGGCCAAATTCCTTCCTGAACCCTCATCAAAATTGACAATTTACATGTTGAACAGCATAATTCACAAAAAACTTCCGCTTATACTTGCACGAGAAATATAGATTCGTTACTTTTGCGACGGAAAACCTTTCAAAATATCTTTATTAAACATCTAAGAACCATAAAACAATGAAAACAAAAAAGACATTCTTAACGCTCCTGATTATAGGATTAGGAATCGCAATAGATTCGTTATTGAACAGTTGCAGTGAAAGCGCTGCTACCGATGCAACAGAGTCTGAAAACAATTCTTACGAGCTATCCACAGAGGTCAAACAGATACCGCTTGAGGATGCGCTTGCAACCTTGGAGGACTTTCTGTTATCAAACGAACAAGATATGTGCGCCACCCGTTCGGGCGCATCACGGCAGATAGCCGACATCACCACCTATTATGGTACCAACGAAAGAACCAGAGCTGCATCGGATGAAATACCAGATGCTTATCTCGTGAATTTTGAGGATGAAAACGGATATGCTGTCCTTGGTGCCAACAATGCCGTGCCAAGAATCATTGCCGTGACAGAAGATGGACATATATTAGATGACCTGACGGTCGTATCTAAAGATGAAGATGATTATTTTGAACCTGATTTCACAGAGCTGGAAGGCTTCGATTGGTACTGCGAAGAAGACGATGATTACTATACCGCTTCTGTCGCAATCAGTACAGATCTTATCAAAAACGCGCTGGCAACGCGAAAGACTTTTGACGAAAGTGACAGAAATACAGAAAGCAACGGAAATACCGGGAGCGCCTCTAGCACAACGTACATGCCAGACAAAGCACCTATGCTGAAGACAAACTGGGGACAAGATTATTATGGATATAACATATATTGTTATCGGAGTAGCGGAAAAAAACTAGCAAAAACAGGTTGTTCAACAACAGCTATGGCAATGATAACTACTTATAACGAATTTCCAAATTCATTGGAAATAAACGGGAAGGTATTAGATTGGAAAGAGATGAAAAGACATTCAACCATCGATTCTCTTTCCACTTCTGGACAGGATGACGTTGCTTTATTGATGGGAAGCATTTATAATCACGTAAAAAAATCACTGGTGATGGTTATACCTTAATCACTCCTGAACAAATCAAAAAGAGAATGCAGGATTTTGGCTATACAAATGTCATCAAATATGCAGACAGCAACTTGAATAATGAGATGAAAAGAGTAATTGCTCAGATGCTTACTGATAATAAGCCAGTGTTTATGTCTGCCATTCCTGAGAATCCATATTTCACTTCTGCACATTCTTGGGTGATTGACGGAGCAAAATATTCTTTTTTTACTACAGGCGAATGCGTCCTTCATTTCAACTTTGGGTGGAAAGGATATAACAATGGATATTTTTCCACATCCTGCCTGAATCCAACAAAAGCTGAGAATTATGATAATCCAGCCAAAGTGGATTATGCCAAGGATTATAAGTACACCTGGCATTTCAGAGTAATCACATACGATGTGCCAAAAACGAGTGATTCCATTTCAATAACATTCTGATTATGAAAAGAAAAAATATTTCTAATTTCGCACAAATTGCCTTTGTAATTGTCGGCATCTTATCACTCATTTCGTGCGATATTGATTGGTTGGAACTTGATCAGCATTATGTCGTTGTAGATTATAAAGCACAGGACATACGCATTGGAGCTGATAACGACATTCTGGATGTGGGTTTTGTGCTATGTAAGTCCGATTATGGAGATGGCAACAGATATTTGAGCGGAGATACATTGTTCCATACAGGAGGATGGTTCAAGTTGATTCTTGATAGAAAAGACCCTATGCACATCATAGTATCTGTGGATGAAAACCAGACAGATAGAGACAGACACGTTTTGGTTATAGCTGATAGGTGCGTGGCAGGTGACACCGTTCGCATCGTTCAGAAAGCAAACCCAAATCTGTCGATGGATTAATCGTAAGCATTCATGGTGGTTGGCATCCAGGAATTATACCTTGTGGACAAACCCTTGTGTGACGTTACGCCCGCCGACTTGATGATGTCCTCAAATGGGAGATACACCAACACGGGATGCCTCGATGACGAGTTTGTCTATGATTTTGCGGACGATGCCCGCATCGGCACCTTCTTCATCCCGACCTCTCTGCTGGTCAGCGGCAGCACACTCACCTTCACCTACACCAAAGACAATTATGACGAGCTGTCGGCATACGTCACCATTCCATAAGCGCTGAAAGTATAGTTGACGCCGCTCTGTTTGTTTTCAAAATACAGAAGGAAGAACTCTTCCCTGTACCCTCATCAAAATTGACAATTTATATGTTGAACAGCATAGTTTGCAAAAAAATTCCATTTTTACTTGCACTTGAAATATAGATTCGATACTTTTGCAACGAAAAGTTTTTTCAAAACATCTTTATTACACTACATCTAAAAAGCAAGCACATAATGCTAATGTCACTGCATGCACTCCGTTTGCCGCAGGCATGCACGCACCGATTCATCACTGCGTCCTTAACCTGGCAAGGAGTTATAGTTCAGGGGCATCAAGTAGCTGCTTGACTTCCTCGTCGGTACGATAGAGGACGTCCTTGCAGAAGGCGATGAGTTCCTTGGCACGACGTAACTGGTCGGTGAGCTGGTCGATGTCAAGTTCGTTGTTTTCGATACGGGTGACGATGTTGTCAAGTTCGTGGATGGCTTCTTCGTATTTCATGATGCGTTGTTGTTTTCGTTGTTAAGATTGCTGGATGCAGCGCTGGCGGCGGTGCCGCTGTTGGAGGAATCGCCGAACAGCACGCGGCTATATACCTCGCCATCGGCAAAGCGGGTAAGCAGCACCTCATCGGGCAGGATGTCGGCAGCACGGCGCACGGCCCGTCCATTCACGAGCGTGAGGCTATACCCCCTCCGCAAGATGTTCTCCGGTGCAGCTCCTGCGAGTACCTTCTCAGCCAGTTCGAGCTTGTGACGCTGCCGATCTAAGGTGAGGGTAAGCGCAGTGGTGAGGCGCGCGCCCTGCCGTTCGAGGAGTCGTTCGCCAGCAACCCTCCGCAAGGCGCAGGCAGACGGCAGACGGAGGGTGAGCTGCTGCACCCGTTGCTGCTCGCGTGCCAGCCGACCGACAATACCTCCCGACACACGGGTCACGCACTGCTGCAGATGGTCGGCCGCAGCGGCCATACGGTCGATGAGGAAGTCCGCCACTGCCGTAGGGGTCTTCAGACGGGTATGTGCCACCGCATCGAGCACCGTCTCATCGCGGTCGTGGCCGATGCCAGTGAGGATGGGCAGAGGGAACTGCGCACAATGGGAAGCCAAGGCATAGGTGTCGAAGCCCGCAAGGTCGCTCACTGCACCGCCACCCCGGATGATAACTACCACGTCCAATGCCTCCTGTTCGGCGGCGATGGCATCGAGCGCAGCGATAATGGTCTCCTCCACCCGGTCGCCCTGCATGACAGCTGGGAACAGCTGGGGATAGAAGGCAAAGCCATAAGGATTGGCGGTGAGCTGACGGCAGAAGTCGCCATAGCCTGCCGCCGTGGCCGACGACACCACCGCCACACGTTGCGGCACCATCGGCAGCGGAAGAGTACGGTTGAGCTCCAGCGTGCCCTCACGCTGCAGCCGCTGCAATATCTCGCGCCGCCGCCGGGCCAGATCGCCCAACGTGTAGGCAGGGTCGATATCCTGCACGATATAGGAGAGACCGAAGAGCTCATGAAACTCCGCCCTCACCTGCAGCAGCACGCTGATGCCTGCCGTGAGCGTCTGACCCGTAGCTTGCTCAAAACAGGGACGAAGCATACGGAAACGGTTTGCCCATACGGTGGCTCGCGCCTTGGCAAGCAACCCTCCCTTGTGCTCGTTTTTCTGCACAAGTTCCATGTAGCAATGGCCGGTAGCGTTCACATTCACACTGCTGATCTCGGCATGCACCCAATACATATCCGGCAGGCACTGCTCCACCGCATCGTGCACACGGTTGTTGAGCTCAAAGAGCGAGAGAGAGGCGACATCCTTCATAACGCGTTGTCTTGCGATGGATTGATATATTGTCCGATACCCTTCTGCGAAGCAATGAATGCTCCCCCCACGAGCCGTTCGCCGTCGTAAAACACAGCGCTTTGTCCCGGTGCCACGCCCTGTACAGGCTCGAGGAAGTGCACAAGGGTCAAGCCCCCTTCCACAGTACCTGTCACCTCACAAGGCACAGGCCGGCTGCGATAGCGTATGCGTACAGTGAGCGATGAGGAGGTACATGTGACGACAGCGGGCGACAGCGAATCCACCAGCATATACTCCGTGAGAAGGTCCTTTTCCTCACCCAGCACCACGGTGTTCCTGTCGGCATTGATGCGCAGCACGAAGGCAGGATGTCCCAAAGCGATGCCCAGTCCCTTGCGCTGTCCCACAGTGTAGTACGGACAACCGCGGTGCATGCCCAGCGTACGTCCGGCATTGTCCACGAAACGTCCCGGCCCGAACCGCTCGTCGATGTCCGGCACCTCGCGGCGCAGGAAGTCGCGGTAGTTGTCCTCGATGAAGCAGACCTCCATGCTCTCTTCCTCACGCGCCTTCAGTGCGAAGCCCTGCGTGGTGAGATAGGCTCGCACCTCGTCCTTCGTCAGTTCTCCCAAGGGAAATACGCAGCGTTGCAGCACCTGAGGAGAGACACGCCATAGGAAATAGCTCTGGTCCTTCCGCTTGTCGCGCCCTTCATAAAGAGAACCTTCTACGCAACGCACATAGTGGCCGGTGGCGATGCATTCACATCCCAAGCGATCGGCCCATTCGGCAAGCAAGCGGAACTTGAACAACGGGTTACACATCACACAGGGGTTGGGGGTGCGTCCGCAAAGGTACTCGTCGCAAAAACCCTGCACGATCTGTCGGCGGAACGCTTCGCGCTCATCTGCCACATGGTGGACGATGCCCAGACGTACCGCCACGTCGCGTGCCTCGGCCACGCTGCGGGGCTCACCGTCCGCACACTGCGAGGGCACGTCAAACAGGCGCATGGTCAGTCCCACGACCTCCCACCCCTGCTCCTGCAGGAGCAGGCAGGCCGCCGTGCTGTCCACGCCACCGCTCATGCCCACGAGTACCTTTTTGCCCATTCCGACCACTTTTTGGTGCAAAGATACGCCGTTTTCGCGGTTTTTGCGTAATTTTGCAGCCGAAAAATAGAGGACAAGAAACGAATGAGCGAAAAAATCGTACCCACCGAACTGGGAACCGAAAAGATAAGCAAGCTGCTGACGAAGTATGCCATCCCCTCCATCGTGGCGATGATTGCTTCGTCAATCTACAACATCGTTGACAGTGCCTACATCGGGCACGGCCTGGGGTCTATGGCTCTCAGCGGCCTCGCGCCCACCTTCCCGTTGATGAACATCTCCGCCGCCTTTGGAGCCATGGTAGGCGTGGGCGCCTCCACCATGATCAGCGTGCGTCTGGGACAGAAGGATTACGACTCGGCACAGCACATCCTGGGCAATGCCTTCGTGCTGAACATACTGGTAGGCATCGTCATCGGGGTGTTCACGCTGGCGTTCCTCGACCCCATCTTGCTCTTCTTCGGAGCCTCGGAGAACACGTTGCAATATGCCCGCGAGTATATGTTCTGGATCCTGCTGGGCAACGTGTTCACCCATCTCTACTTCGGCTTCAACGCCATTCTGCGCAGTGCCGGCCATCCGGACAAGGCCATGAAGGCCACCATCCTCACCGTGGTGCTCAACTGCATCCTCGACCCGCTGTTCATCTTTCCCTGGGGCTTGAACCTCGGCATACGGGGTGCCGCCATCGCCACCATCCTCAGCCAATGCGTGTCGCTGTGCTGGCAGATGAAGATCCTCACCGACAAGCGTGAGCTTATCCACCTGCACCGTGGCATCTACCGCCTGAAGGGGAAGATTGTGCGCGAGATCTTCTCCATCGGTATATCGCCCTGTCTGATGAACCTCGCCGCCTGCGTGGTGGTCATCTTCTTCAACCGCTCACTCCTCACCTACGGTGACGATTATGCCGTAGGGGCCTACAGCGTGGTGCACAAGATCACTTTCGTGTTCGTAACCCTCGTGATGGGCACCAACCAGGGCATGCAGCCCATCGCCGGCTATAACTACGGTGCCCAGCGCTACGACCGTGTGATGGGCGTGCTGAAGCTCGCCATCATCTGGGCCACGGTAGCCATGACGCTCGGCTTCATCGTGTGCGAGTTCACCCCCCGTCTGGCTGCCCTCATCTTCACCTCCGACGAAGAGATGATAGCCGAGATCGTACGCGGCATGCGCATCAATGCCTACATCTTCCCCCTCATCGGCTCGCAGATGGTCATCAGCAACTTTTTCCAGGCCATTGCTAAGCCATGGAAGGCCATCTTCCTCTCTCTGTCGCGCCAGTTCCTGTTCCTCATCCCCTGCCTGCTCCTGTTCCCACGATTCTGGCAGCCTGCCATTGATGGTGTGTGGTACAGCCTGCCCGCCTCCGACCTCATCTCCTGCATCACTGGCTTTACCATGTTGGCAGTGCAGATGAAGGAGTTCAAGAAGTTGAAAGCATAACCCCTAACAGAAAACCCATGCAAAAAGTCATCATCACCATCGGCCGCCAATTCGGCAGCGGCGGACGCTCGGTAGCCCGCATTCTCTCCGAGCACTACGGTCTGCCCGTCTATGACAAGAAGCTCATCACCCTTGCCGCCCAAGAGAGCGGTCTGGGCGAACAGTTCTTCGAGCAGGCCGATGAGCATGTGTCGCACTCGTTCCTCCACTTCCTCTTCGGCAGCCGGGGCGCCACCAGCCATCATGCACAGAGTCCCCTCTCCAACGATGCCCTCTTCAAGGTGCAGAGCGACGTCATACGCAACATCGCAGCGCGGGAGTCGTGCATCATCCTCGGCCGCTGTGCCGACTACATCCTGCGCGATGACCCCCATCTCATCAGTCTCTTCATCACCGCCGACACCGATGACCGTCTGCAACGCTATGCCGCACACGACAACACGACCCCCGAGGCTGCACGGCCGCTCATCACCAAGAGCGACAAAAGCCGTTCGAGCTACTACAACTACTATGCCCAGCGCACCTGGGGTGCCGCTGAGAACTACGACCTCTGCGTCAACACCAGCCGTCTCGGCATCGAGGGAACAGCGCAGATGCTCATCGGCTACATCGATAGCCGCATAGGCAACGACAAAGAGTAACACCACACACCGGTATGCTCCGCATAGGGCTCCTCTCCGACACCCATTCGCATTGGGACGACCGCTACGCACATTACTTCGCCGAGTGCGACGAGGTGTGGCATGCTGGCGACATCGGCTCCGTGCAACTCGCCGACCGTCTGGAGCAGCTGCCCGTAACGTTCCGCGCCGTCAGCGGCAACATCGACGGCTATGACCTCCGTCTGCGCTACCCGCTGATCAACCGCTTCGAGGTGGAAGGCGTGGACGTGTTCATGAAACACATCGGGGGCTACCCCGGCCACTACGACCCTTCCATCCGCGGCACGCTGTTCGTCCATCCCCCCAAGCTCTTCATATCAGGGCACAGTCATATCCTGAAGGTGGGGTACGACAAGACCCTCTCCATGCTCCACGTCAACCCCGGTGCTGCCGGCGTGTATGGCCAGCAGGCAGTGCGCACCCTCGTGCGCTTCACCCTTGATGCGGGCGACATACGCGACATGGAAATCATTGAACTTGGACAGCAGGAAGGGTGAGAAGACGGAGAGCACTGAGGCGTCCAAAAAGAACTTCTCTCTCTTCACATGATAACGAAACACAGCTAAAAAAGATGTCCCCGCAAAGGATTGCGGGGACGTTCTTTTACAGTGAGTAGCCTGCCTTTAGGCTGCTCAGGGAGTGATTACTTCACGAGAATCTTCTGCATGAGCACGGTGCCATTGTCGTAGATGGTCTTGACAATGTTGATGCCCTGCACAGGAGCCTCCATAGCCTGACCGCCCATGTTATAGTAGACGGTGCTGACGATGGTTGCGTCCTCGATAGCAGGAGCTACCTTCACATCATCGCCCGGAACGAGCTTGATGTAGGTATAGGAGAGGTCCTTCCAGTAAGGCCACGTATCCTCGATATCGTTGTGATAGACGAAGCCTGCCTGTCCCTTGTAGATAATCTGCTCGTTGATGAGGTCGATGGTAAAGACAATCTCGGCATCCTCGCTGGATACGGAGCGGAAGTAATAGGTATAGGTATCATCGCTGTTGAGCTTCTGCAGGCCGGGGAAGGAGATGGTGTGTGCCACGCCGTCGAACCTACCCTTGAGAGGACAACCGGTAGTGAAGAAGTCGTTGATGACAACGCCGTCGTCGCTGTCCTTGTCGGCATCGAGGTATATTATCTGCTCCTTCTTCTCGTGATTATCCCAGTAGTTGTCGTAGGTCCAGGTGTAGGTACCCATGTAGTCGGCACGGTCCAGCACGACATCGCTGGGATCGCCGGTGGTATACAGTGTCCAGTCGCTCTCACCATCGGTGTCATCCTCGCTCCACGAGGCGATGGGATAGGAGCCCATGCTGTCGCCCCAGTCCTGAAGGACGATGATGGGACAGGTGGTGCCATCCTTGTCGAACGAACCCTCGGCATAGATCTTGAACGCCCCGCTGAGGTTCTCGCTCTCCTTGAAGAAGAAGCAGCCTGCTTCAGCAGCATCGGTGGTCGTGCTAACATAGTCCCAACCGGTGGGAGCCTTCAGATAGACGTCGGCCACGGTGTAGTGGATCTTGTAGGCACCACCATCAGCAGCCTCAAGGGTGAAGAGGGTGTAGTTGGAAGCCTTCGTTCCATAGACATCCTTACCACTGTAGAAACCAGAGCCCTCGACGCCCTTGCTGACGACTTCGAGGTTGCCCCACATAGTGTAGGAGTCGCTGGTATTCAGCTGGCTGGTACTGGTCACAGGATTCGTATAGACATTGATGACGGGCACATCGGTCTCGTAGATGGTCCAGTCGCTCTCACCATCGGTGTCATCATTCTCGAAGCCTTCGCCAGCCACGGTGTAATAGCCCATGCTGCCGCTCCAGTCCTGAAGGACATACTTGGTATCCTCACCTTGAACCCAGATCTTGAAGGCATCCTTCAGGTTCTCACTCTCGGTGATGAAGAAGGCACCTGCACTGGCCTCATCATTCACAACGGTAGCACTGGTCCAGCTCTCAGGCTGCGAGAGATAGTAGCCTTCTACTACGAAGTGAATCTTCCATGCGCCATCCTCGGTGGGGATGAACTGCACGGCACCTTCGTTCTGCGGGTTCTCACCTGCACTGTTGTATCCTGAGTAGAAGCCCGAACCGGTACTGCCCTGATCAACTACATTGATATTACCCTTGAGGATATAGTACTTGTTCGGATCGATGTCGGCGGCGGTGAGCACCTGGTCGCGGAGACCCAGCGTAGCAGCAGCCACATAGTGGTAAGGCTCGGGGCCGATGACCATCTCGGTGGGCACCAGACGGCCGTTGTTGCGGCTGATGAGCGTGAAACTGAACACGCGCATAGGCTCGGGGAACTCTACACAGATGTAGTGCTCGTTGGTCTCGGGCTTGCTGCTCGAATAGAGGGTGTGCAGATAGGTGGTGAGGTCGGGGTTGCCATCCTCGTCGTAGTCACAAATACCGGCAATGCCCTGGCCGTCACCGTTCGTCTCGAGGGCGTTGGTGGAGAAGTTGCTCTCGTCCAGGTCAACCTGCTCGCCATTGCCATCATAGAGGGCGAAGTGAGCCCAGTTGGTGCAAGGCCAGCCACCCCCATTGTCGCCCGTGTTGGTCTGCACGGTGGTGATGTAGATGCGCTCTACCTCTTCCTCAAGGAAGAAGGTGGGAGAGGTGTAGGTGTAGTTACCGGTGGACATGGCCTCGAAGAGCACGGCGCCGTCCTCGCCCACGAGGTGGAGAGGCCACTCGCTGTAGGACTCAACCTTGCTGGCATAGAACTCATCCATCGTCTTCTGTACCTTGGCAATATACGCTTCCACATCGGTAAGGTCAGAGAACTCGCGACCATCGATGTCGGTACTGAGCTGGTTCTGGAGATCCTCCATGATGGTCTTCTGCATCACGGGATAGTTGCCGAAGTCGCTACCGAATTCAACCGTTTCGAGGATGTTGTAAATCTCATCAATCCAGAGGTAGAGCTGGATGGTGAGGAACTTGGCGGTAGCTTTCTCAAGAGCACCCTTAGCAGCATTGATCTCCTCGCCCGTTGCCGACTCGGTGATGGCCTTGGCAGCCGTCAGTGCGCTTTCAAGAGCAGCCGTCTCGCCTTCGTCGCTATCGGCAAATGCCTCCTTATAGGTAGCCAACTGGTTCTCAGCATCGGCAATCACTGCCTGCAGGTCACTCAGGAGGTACTTATTGGCGATGATAGCCTTATAGAAGTAGATGGGACGGTTCATGTTGTCCTGATAACCTACGAAGGAAGCCTGCGAGTTGGTGGTGTAGTTGATGCCGCCTTCGGATACAAGGAACTTGTTGCCATTGCTCTCCACGATGTGCAGCTTGGCAGCCTCGGAAAAGCTATAAGCCTGCTCCTCAAAGCCGGCAGCATTCTTCACGTAAGTGCCTGTGAGGTAGTTACGCAGGTAGAAGAAGGGCTTACCGTCATCATCGGTACCGGCAGCCACAGGCACGAAGATACAATCGACGGTAGGTGTGCGGCGCACGTGGTAGGCCGTCTGGCCGCTGGCGCTGCTGTAACCCGGTACGAGGTTTGCGGCGGGATAGAGGGTCACGCCTTCGTAAGCCGTGACGGCAGCCTCGTCGCTGAGGACGTACATGGCACCCATCTCAATCTCGTCGGCATCCACCTTGTCGCCCAGCTGGAACGCATAGTCGGCGAAGGGGTCGGCATCAACGCCTCCCTTGGTGACGATGATCTCGCTGGGAATATTGGCGTTGTTGCTGCGTTTCTGGAAACCGAAAGCGAAAGATGTCATCGGCTCAGGAAGCGTGACTTCCAGATAAAACTCGGCACCGATAGGCTTCGGACAGTTGTCCTCAGGGGTGCTGTAGGTGGTGTGGAAATAGGTGCTCTCGTCGCCATCGCACAAGGCAGCCAGACCGCCGCCATCACCGGTAGAAGCAGCCTCGGCAGCATTGCTCGAGAAGTTATCCTCCGTAAGGTCCACCTGATTGCCGGCAGCATCATAGAGGTAGAACTCACCCATGGTGAAGAAGACATAGCCACGGCTACCGTTGGCGGAGGTGCTGAACGCATCCTGCCAGCTGGTATGGGTGACCGTCAGACGAAACGAGCTCACAGGCTCGTCAAACGTGTAGGTCGGAGAGGTCCAACCATTGAACGAACTGGCTGCGGCGCTGGTCTGTCCTGGCAGGCCATCAGCCGTCGTCAGCGTGAACGGGAATGTGGTCTGCGCCATGGCGGTACCCGCCAGAACGCAAGCACATGCAAGAAGTAAATTTCTCATTCTCATACTGTTTTGATTAATAAAAATGAATAAAAAGGCTTTCTGTATTGATTTTTCTGAACCATTCTTCTCTTTTACAACACAAAATTAGTTATTTTTTTTCACACCAACTAAAAAAACAAAAAA
>R18__coassemble_1176_pt1 | contig 94925 bp, 79 predicted proteins | sample R18__metabat2_high_PE_038 | metagenome-assembled genome bin R18 | reverse complement strand
CCCCACCCCCACCCCAGCTTGTGCGGTACCGGCAGGAGGTGGCGATGGAGGGCGTGATCACGTCTTTGTGGAGGTACATACACATATTTTCCGTCATGAACGAAAAATTTTTTCAACATTTTTTCTTCTTCATTTTCAACATTTTAAATAGATTAAGCGAAAATCGCATTCGGCTGTAGCCGAATCAACCTTTTCGCACGGTATTACTTTTGCAGCGGATTTACAACAAAAGTATCAAACATGCCAAACAGAATCTTCGAAATCGACCATGCAGGCGGTCTGTCGCTGCACGTCAACATCCTGGCGGTGCATACCCGTCTGGCTGACGGCAAACGCGACGGCTGTGATTCTCCGACATGTCAACTTTTTTACCTAAAAAAAAGAGATAATTTTGCACGCATCTCAATCATTTTTTGTAATTTTGCACATCAAACGACGCGATCCCTTGCCAGCCAATGAGTGCAATGGAAACCTGCGGATAATTGACAGAAGAAGTATGTACAAAAGAATCATCCTCTGTGTGGCGGCGCTGCTCCTGACGCTCACCCTGCACGCCCAAGGCGACCGCGAGCTATGGCTCATCTCCAACACCCACCTCGATACCCAGTGGAACTGGGAGGTCACCACCACCATCGACGACTACCTCGCCCATACCCTCCGCGACAACATGGCACTGATGGACAAATACCCCCACTTCCGCCTGAGCTACGAAGGGGCCATCAAATACATGTGGATGAAGGAGTACTATCCCGAGGAGTATGAGAAGCTGAAGGGGTACATCGCCTCGGGACAGTGGCACGTGAGCGGCATGAGCATCGATGCTACCGACTGCATGGTGTCGTCTGCCGAGAGCCAGCTCCACAGCATGCTCTACGCCAACCGGTTCTACATGCAGGAGTTCGGCGTGAGGGGGGGACGCGACGTGATGCTTCCCGACTGTTTCGGGTTCTCCTACGCCCTTCCCACCATCGCCGCACATGCCGGCCAGCAGGGCATGCATACGCAGAAGCTCTCGTGGGGGTCGGAGTCCTACGACAAACTCGCGCCCTTCCACATCTGGCAGGGTGTGGACGGCAGCCGCATCTACGCCATCTGCAAGCCCGGCGCCTACGATGCCCACGAGGACTTCTGCCAGGATCTCACGAACAAAGCCTCGTTCCTGACCGATGCGCGCACCAACGGCACGAAGTATGGGTTGGCCACGGTGTTCCGCTACGTAGGGCCGCGCTCCGACCACGGTGGAGCCCTGAAGGATGACGCCTCGTCCACCGGCGAGAACACCCCCTACTGGCTGGAGCAGAACGTTACCGCCACCGATGGTGCCCTCACCGTGCGCATCGCCACTCCCGACGAGTGCTTCGCACGGCTCGACAGCTTCGCCGGCAGCAAGTATCAGGTGTGGGACGGTGAGCTCCCCATGCGCAGCCACGGTGTGGGAGCCTACACCAGCTGGGGCATGCTGAAGCGCTGGAACCGCAAGAACGAGGTGGCTGCCGATGCTGCAGAGAAAGCCTCAGCGCTGGCCTGGTGGCTCGGACAGCGCGACTACCCCGCCGATGAGCTGCGCGAGGCATGGATACGCACCCTCTGGCAACAGCACCATGATGGCATCACCGGCACGTCCACACTGAAGGCCAACGACATATCGGCCAACGAGTACTACATTGCCAACCGCCAGTTCGCACAAGTACTGCAAGGTGCCGTGGGGGCCGTGGCACAATGCCTCGACACACAGGCCGAGGGCACACCCGTGGTGGTGTACAACCCGCTGTCGCACCACCGCACGGACATCGTGGAGGCCACTCTGCCATGCGATGTACGGCCCGAGGGACTGCGCGTGTATGGTCCCGATGGGGAGGAGGTGCTGTCGCAGATCACCGGATGGGACGAGGACAGCCGCACGCTGCACTTCCTCTTCGCCGCCACCGTGCCCTCGCTGGGATGTGCCGTGTACGACGTGCAGACGGGCACAGCCAGCACCCTGACCTCGACACTGGCCGCCGATGCCACCCAGCTGCGGCTTGCCGACGGACGCTACCGCCTCACCCTCACCTCGGGCGGCGACATACAGCAGCTCTACGACGAGGCAAACAGCCGTGCCCTGCTCTCCGCCAGCCGGTTGCAGATGATCTACGACCACGAGGACAGCTGGCCTGCCTGGGAGATCAGCTACACCGATGTGTGCCGCTCGCCCACCAGCGTCGCCGGCGATGCCGACATACAGCTCGTGGAGGAGGGGCCGCTGCGCTGCTCCTTCCGCGTGCAGCGGTCGGCACAGGGCAGCACCTTTGTGCAGTACATACGCATGAATGCCCTCAGCCCCCGCATCGATGTGGACTGCGAGGTGGACTGGCAGACCACGGAGCGCATGCTGAAGGTGTCGTTCCCCTTTGCCTTCTCGACAGCCAAGGCTACCTACGACCTCTCACTGGGCGCCATCACCCGCGGCGTCCGCACATCGGAGCACTACGAGATGCAGGGACATCGCTGGGCCGACCAGACCCACAGCACCGGCAGCTACGGCGTGTCCATCCTCAACGACTGCAAGTACGGGTGGGACAAGCCCGACAACCGCACGCTGCGCCTCACGCTGCTCCACACCCCCTCGTGCGGCAGCTACCGCCACCAGGCCAACATGGACCTGGGACCGAACCTCTTCACCTATGCGCTCTTCCCTCACGATGGTGCCTGGGGCGCCGCCACACAGCAGGAGGCAGCACGACTCAACCAGCCGCTCGTGGCCTTCGTGAGCCCGAAGCACGAGGGCACGCTCGGACGCGCCGTGCCCTTCGTCAGCCTCAGCACCGACAGCGTCACCATCACGGCCGTGAAGCAAGCCGAAGACAGCGATGAGCTCATCGTGCGCGTGGCGGAGTGGACGGGACACGACCTGAGCGATGTGCACCTCGTCTTCCCCACTCCCATCGTGAGTGCCCGCGAGGTGAACGGCATCGAGGAAGCTGTGGGGATGGCGGCACACGACGGCTGCGACTTGACATTCAGCATCGGCCACTACCAGCCCCGCACGTTCGCCGTACGGCTGGCTGCCTCCACCACGACGATACCTGCCGAGACGGTGCTGCGCGGCACGCCCGTGCCCCTCAGCTGCAATGCCGATGTGATGAGCTACGACAAGGCACGGGGCAACGCCACCGGCACCTTCGCCCTCGCCTACCCCGCCGAGCTCATCCCCGACACGCTCGTCAGTGGCGGCGTGCGCTTCGTGATGGGCGACCGGACAGCCAACCACAACAATGCGGTGCGCTGCTCCACACCGCAGACGATAGCACTCCGCAGGGCTGCCGGCGAGGACTGCGCCTACCTGCTCATGGCCAGCTACGGCGAGGAGGGCTCCACGGCACAGGTCGCGATGGGCGACACCGTGGTGGAGCTGACGGTGCCTTACTTCTCGGGACGTATGGGTGAGCCCCTCACCTGCACCACGCTGCAGAGCCACTACCGCCACAGCGACGTGGCACTCACCACCTCACACGCCCACCGCATCGACAACAAGAGCAATGCCACCTTCACCGAGATGTACATCTATCGCTACCGTGTACCCCTTCCTGAGGGTACGGACACGCTGACGCTGAGCTGCGACAACCGCAAGCTGCTGCTGCTGGCATGCACCACCGCCGACGGCAACAGCGACGCCCTCGCCCCCATCACACCACTCACCACCGAGATTGACTACCGCGAGCTGGGCGGCAGCAGCGACCTCGACGACGGCCGTCTGGAGCCACGCACGGTGACCGCCAGCCACCAGAACGGGTCGGCCGAGGCGGGACGCTATGCCAACGACCGCGACGTCACCACCAAATGGTGCGTGACCAAGAGCCAGAGCCAGACACCCACGCTCACCTACACCTTCGCCGAGCCGGTGGTGGTGGACCGATGGATGGTGCTGGGGGCAGCGCGCGAGAGCGGCGACTACGTAGCCTCCGACTTCCGGCTGCAGTACCGTGCCGAGGATGGCAGCTGGAAAGATGCCGACAAGGTCACCGACAACCAGGTGAACAAGGTGGTGCGCACCCTGAAGACGCCCTTCACTGCCAGCGCCATACGGCTGCAGATGGAGAAGGGTGAGCAGGATGGCTATACCACCCGTATCTACGAGTTTGCCGTGTATGGCTGCCTCGAGAGCCAGACAGGATGGGAGCCGATATGCCCCGACGACGATGATGAACCGGCCGACGCAACGGGCCGCACGGTTGTCGTTGACCTGCTGGGAAGAAGCATCGATATTCCCCTATCGGAACTGCCTCCCGGCATCTATCTGCAGGGGGGTAAGAAGGTAATGATAAAGTAAAAGCCACCGCTGCTGCTGATGCTGACCATCGGGCAGCAGCGGGGCAATGCAACAGGGCACAGACCTGCACGCTTACGGACGCCTTGGCCTGTGACCTTTCCGATGCTGTGACCTCACCTTACGTGGGGCGAAGGTGTGGGTATCGACAAGCTGATTGTCGCGTACATTGTACACACGCACGGTGAGCTGCCCGTCCTGGATGGTGCCATCGATGACGGTGGGATAGCTCTTGCCTGTGCCCGTCATGCTATGTCCGCCGCCCACAATCTGTGCCCAGGGACGCTCGACCGTGGGGGCATCGAAACGGTAACGGTGCTGGTGAGCGGTGATGATGAGCTGGCATCCGGCGCGCTCCAGCGCAGGTGTCCACAGACCGGCACACGTGCGCTGCCAGCTGGCGAAGTCGGAGTCGTAGTCGGGATGCTTGTCGGCAGGAGCCAGATCGCCGGGGTTCGCCTTGGGGTCGGGATCGAAGAGAGGGATATGGCAGAGCGCCACCAGGTAGGGAGCAGAGGCAATCTCGGGACAGCGCAGGGCATCCTCGAGCCATGCCACCTGTGCCTCGCGGTAAGGACCGCTGGCAAACAGCCCAGCAAACAGGGGGTTGGTGTCGAGCTTGTCCTCGGCAGTGTCGAGGCCGATGAGGGCGATGTCGCCCATACGCACGGCAAAGTTCCGTCCCAGATCCCAGTCGCGGCTGCTGCGCTCCTCGGGTTGGCGGAACATCCACACGCGCTCAAGATGCCGGTTGGCCAGTCCACGCGAGTCGTGGTTGCCGGGGCAGAACAGGTAGGGCGTTTCTGCAGCATAGTCACGGCGCGTGATCTGTGGTTCAAGGAAGATGCGCTGCTGCGCTTCGATGGTCTCCTCGGTATTGCTGGCATCGCCATTCCACACCACACACGCGGGGGCGAGCTCCGCCACCTTGTCCGTCACTGCCTGGATGGCAGGCCAATCGACATGCGTGTCGTTGATGACGCAGAAGTGTGCATCGGCATGCTTGCCGGCAGTAACGAACGAGTAGATGCGAGGGTCCTCCTCGTGACCGGTGATATGCATGCCGTAACCACCCTTGTATTCGATGCGGTCGGCACCGATGCGGTAGTAATAGCGGGTGGCGGGCTGGAGGCCGGTGAGACGCACGAGCATCACCTTGTCGTTCATGTCGGTAACACGGTAGCCACCGCACTTCACCGTGCGGGCATCGCTGAGGTCGGCATGAGGGCTATAGGTGACATAACCGTTGGCCATGTCGCTGACGCTGAAAGCTACGCCCATGCTGGTGGCAGCATAGTTCTGCAACATGGGGTGAGAGGTGATGAGAGAGGCAGCGCCATCGGCATCGGCATCGCTATCGGCACCGACTGGCGAGGGAGCAGCCTTCGCCTGCTGCGGGTTGATGCCCAGCGTGGCACCGGCAGCCAGAAGGGCACTGCTGCGGAGGAAATTTCGTCTATCCATAGTGTATAAAATAAGCTCAAGTCGGGCGGGATTTATTGTCGCCTTATGTTCAAATAATCAAAGATGTTATCGTTTCAGTACTCGCGTAATGGTGATGTGTCCATCGGGCCAGGTATCCTGACGGATGCAGATGCCCGTGGCATCGGGAGACAGGCAGCGGCCGGAGAGGTCGTACCATCGGGTGACAGGCTCTCCCGTGGGGGAGGTGACGGCAGGCACTCCCAGCGCAGGATCATCGGTGATGCGCAGGATGCCCTTCGTGGCAAGGTCACTGACATCCCACCACAGCCCCTCTGTGGGGAGCGTGCCCAGCGTGAGGGTGCCCCACGAAACGGTAGAGGAGGAAGCTGTCCAGAGCACAAACTCACGTCCTGCCTTGAGGCCGCTGACACCCTCGCGCACATCGATCACCAGGTCGCCGTTCATCTTGAACGTGCCGATACCGGTGAGCTTTGTGTAGAGGGTGGCTGAGGAGATATAGAAGCGTACGGTAGCGCCGGCAGCCACGGTGACGTTTTTGCCGCCGAAGTCGAGGGTACCGCTGACGCTGGTTTCCTTCACCCCGGGGCGGAGCAGACCGCCGCTCATCACGCTCACGGTGTTGGCCAGCTTGCCGGCGCCTGTGAGGGCAGCGCCCTTCTTCACCGTGAGTGCTCCTGTACCCAGCATGGACTGGGTGGCCTTGGTGTTGTTCAAGCAGAGGGTGCCCGCGCTGATGGTGTTGGCACCTGTATGGTCGCTGCCCTCACCGGTGAGGGTGAGGGTGCCCGTACCCACCTTTTCGAAACGGGTGGCGCCACCGGTGAGGGTGCCGCCGAAGGTGCAGTCGGTATCGAGAGAGCCCACCTGCCAGGTGTTGGTGCCGCTGGCAGCACTGCTGCTGAAGGAGCACGTACCACCCAGCGCGCCACTGCCCTGCAGGGCGCCTATGCGCCAGGTCTTGCCGGTGTTCTGCACGACGTAGCCGGCAGGGATGGAGAGGGTGCCGAGGGGAAGACCGTTGGCATTGTTGAGACAGAAACGGCCATCATCGGCCACGCCACTGACGGTGACGGTGCCTTCAAAATCTGCCCAGTTGCCGTTGAGCTGAGCACGGGTGGCATACCAGCCAGACCCTTTCACCAAAGGATAGTAGATGGTGACGTTGCCGGCTCCGGTGAGGCGCGAGCTGTAGGTACCCCGGTCGGCCAGACAGTTGACAGTGGCAGTGGCACCCTGTGGCACATGGATGGGCACGGCGCTGCCCTCGCTGAGGCTGAGCGTGCCGCCCTGCATCTCGACACGTGTGGCAGGGGTGGACGTGGAGGCAGCCACGGTGCCGGCGGCCACGGTGAGCCAGGCCAGCGTGGGGCTGGAGGCAAGGAGCTTCAGGGTGCCCGTGCCACGTTTGGTGAGGGTGGTGCCCGTGAAGGCTTTCTCCATGGTGAAGTCCGCTCCGTTGCTGACGCACCCTCCTCCCTCGCCCTCGACAGTGACGGGCGAGCTGCAGGTGACGGCAGCGGTGGTCTGCAGGGTACCGCCATCGGCGAGCACGAAGTCGGCCGCGCGGGTAGTCATGGCACCGAGGTTGCCTTTGGCAAGGGTGCTGTTAGCCAGTGACGACACACGCACGGTGCCGCCCTCGATGCGGTTGCCACCGGTGTAGGTGTTGTCCGTCTCAAGGATGAGGGTGCCGGTGCCGCGCTTGATGAGGGTGGTGGCGCCGGTGAGGGATCCGCTGCCGGTGAAGGTGTAGGAGGTGGTATTGTCCACCACCACGGTGTCGCACGACAGTTCACCATCGAGCTGCACCTTATGAACGCTGGCGCTGTCGGTGAAGAGCACTCGGTCGCCGGCCACGAAGAGGTCGGCAGTGCCGGTGACAGCGGAGACAAAGTTGTGGGTGCGGGCGAAATCCCACACGGCAGATTCGCTGCCCGTCCAGATGACCGACGAGGCATCGCGCACGCCCTCGATGACAAGCCATACGGTGGTGCCCTCCTGCTGGAGGTAAGCCTTCTCACCCTCCAGTCCGCGGAGAATGATGTCCTGCAAGTCACCCACCACCTCGTCCACCTCAAGGATGGGAAAACGACCCGTGGTGAACGTGCCCTGACGGCAGAACGCGAACACGGGCGCCAGATACTCGGGACCGTACTTCCAGTTCTTCGTCTGGAGGACAAGGCGATGCGTCTTCACACAGTCGCTCTCAAGGGTTTCATTCTCGTTTCCTATCAGGTTGAACACGATGCGCGCGCCGATGTGCATGTCCAGCGTGTCGATTGTGGAGACGGCAGGACAGATACAGTCGGCGACATCGTTGTGGGGTTGCAGCTGTGCACCGTACTCCATGGTAAGGCTACGCACCCCTGCCAGCTCACCAGTGAGGGTGGTGAAGCGGTTCATCCACACCTGTGCCGCGGGCAGCGCTGCCGCACCTCCACTGAAGCAGAGAGTGCCCCCCCACAGGTCGATGCGGCCACGATAGCCGTCGGCAAAGCCGTCGAGTTGCAGCAGTCCCTCGCCCTGCTTGACCAGCCGGGTGTCTCCGGAGAGCGCACCCTGCAAGAGGTGGATATAGGATTGGGTGACGATGGCGTCGTTGTTGTTGGCGCCCTGCGTCCATGAGGGGGCGTTGTCTGTGATGATGTAGGGCTGGGCGCCCTCGGCAAGGGTGGCCGTCATGGAGGCCGTCTCGCAGAGGATGACATGCTGGCCGTCGAGGGCGGAAGTGATGGTCTGTCCGTCGGTGACCTCGGCGCGGCCCGTCATCGTGAGTGGAGGCGGCTCTGACGTGATGCCCTCCAGCTCGCCGAGGAAGAACGAGGTGTGGGGCGGTTGGTTGTAGCCGAGGCTCTGCCACACCATGGCGTTCCGGTACTGGTGGTCGTGCCACAGCGTGCTGATGGGGTACAGGGTGCGCTCGGTGGTGGTATAGATGCGCAGGTAACGGTTGTCGGCGGTGCGCAGCACCACCTCCTCGCGCCAGTCGCCGAGGATGTCGCCCACGGCGCCGGGATTGTTCTTCGTCCAGTTGTTCATCTTGGTGTCGGTAGCCGACAGCAGGCGCGCACCCGTGCCGGGCTTGTACACCACGCCGTAGCCCTCGGTGCCGGGACTCTCGAGGTACTCATCGCAGAGGTCACCATCCCACCAGATGCGCCAGTTGAGGTCACCCCATCCGATGAGCGCATCACCGCCAAGTTCGGAGATAACCTTGTCGGCCGTACAACTCACCCACCCCGTGTTCACGCTGCGTCCCACACAACCGGGATAGTCATCGGAGAAGTTGGCACAGAGGGCACGACCGTCGTCACTGCCCGCCACGGCGCGGTAGTAGAGCTTGGAGGTGGTGGCATTGCGGTAGTTCATGGCAGGGCTGCTCTCGTTGCAGCAGAAGATCTCCAGGCCCTGGCGATAGGGGTCGAGGTCGCCGCAGTGCTGCGCATCGCCATGGCCGAGTCCCGTGGTGGACAGACCCTTACCGTTGTCGTCGATGACCATGGAGCCATAGACAATCTCGTCGCGGCCATCCATGTCCACATCGGCGATGCCGTAGTTGTGGTAACCCTGTCCGTACCATGTCGACGACAGTCCGTCGCTCTTCCACTCCCAGCGGAGCACCAGCTCATGGTTGGCGGGGTTGACATCGAAAGCCTTCATGTGATGCTTCGAGTAGATGCCGCGTGCCACGAAGAGGCTGGCATGGCGGCCATCGAGGAACGGAGCACCGAAGAAGTGCTTGGTGGAACGGTGACCCGCGATGCCCGAGCCCCAGTCGCTGTCGTTGCCACGAGGCAATGGGTAAGTCATCTTGGTGTATATCTTGCCCGTTGCACCTTCAAGGTAGAGGAGATACTCGCTGCCGGTGCTGGTGTATTCGATGCCGTCCCAGCGAGTATCCACCTTCATGTTGCCCACCTCGGTGACGGTACCGTCGGCATGGTGGATGACCATGTTGTCCTGTCCACGCAGGAGCACCTCGGCCCGGCCATCCTCGTCCCAGTCGTAGCCCACGCAGTCCCACTGCTCATCAGCACCGGACAGCATGTTCGGTCCCAGGTCGATCCACCAGAGACGCTCGCCCGAGAAGGTGTAACAGTCGAGGACATTGAATGCCGCTGTGTTGGACACGTCGGCAGCCACGCTGCAAGGACGTTTGACGATGAACTCCACCGCGCCGTCGCCGTCGACATCGGCCAGCGACACGTCGTTGAGTGTATAGTATGAGGTTACATCCGTACCATCACGACCGGTAATGGGCTGCACGGGAATGCTGTGATAGGGGTTGGCCCACGCCTTCACTGCGGCGCAGGGTGCCTGTTCCTCACCCCGCACTACCGCCGTCACGGTGTAGGCAGAGGAAAGGGTGCCGCCGCGGTCGGTGTAGTTCGACACCGTAAGGGGGGCTCCGTTGACCTTCGTGCCATCGCGATAGAGGTTATAGCGTGTGTCGTAGTACTCCTCACCGAGGATGCGCCAGCTGACGAACACCCCCGAAGAGGTCTTCACCGCCACGAGACCGCGGTCAAGCTTGTCGGTGACACGCTGCGCCGACAGCGGGTGCACTGCCATGAGCAGCACAGAGGCGCATAAATAGAGGATGACTCTCCGTCTTTTCATTTTCTTTGTTTGTTTGCCGTTCAACAATAGCTTCGACTCACCAGGACGCAATCCGTTCTCCAGCGAAGCGTTCTGTTTTCAACAGAGTTGGTCTATCATAGCCTGCAGTTCATCGCGTACGCTGCGCAGCCTGCTCACCACCTCTGCCGAGTCCACCACGGCGGCCTTGCTTGCTTTCAGTCGGTCCTTGGCAGCAGCGATGGTGAGCCCCTGGTCCTTGAGAAGGTGCTGGATGAGCTTTACCACCTCGATGTCGTCCTTGGTGTATTGCCGGATGCCCGACGACGACTTCTTCGGCGACAGTTCCTTGAACTGTTTCTCCCAATAGCGCAGGGTGCTTTCAGGGTTGCCCGTCAGTGTGGACACCTCCTTGATGGAGTAGTAGAGTTTGAGATCTTTCGAGTCGTTCAACATAGGTATGCTGTATTTGAATGTGAATACGATGGAGGGTCAGTCGAATATCTTGCCGTGGTTCTCGGCTATCTGCACGATCTGCTCGTAGTGCTCGGCATCGAGGTCCATGAAGTAGAAGTTCACGGGGTTCACCTTCTGCCCTTTCTGCACCACCTCGTAGTGCACATGGGGTCCGGTGCTCTTGCCGGTGCTGCCTGCCAAGGCGATGAGGTCGCCACGGTGCACCTGCTCCCCGCGCTTCGTCTTGAAGGCGCTGAGATGGCAGTAGCGCGTGCGGTAGCCGTAGCCATGGTCGATCTCGATCGTCATGCCATACCCCTGCTCCCATCCGCAGGAGACGATGCGGCCGTCGGCGGTGGCATACACGGGGGTGCCGGTGTCGCACGAGAAGTCCATGCCGCTGTGGAAGCGCTGCGTGCCGTAGATGGGATCGACACGCCAGCCGTAGCCCGAGGCGGTATGCTTCAGGTCGTTGTTGGATACGGGCTGGATGGCGGGCAGATGGTTGAGCATATCCTCGTGATTGCGGAAGAACTCCACCACCTCGTCGAACGACTTCGACTGTATGTAGAGCTGATGCGTCAGCAGGTCCATCTTCTGCGTCACGCCCACCACCAGTGCGCCGCTCTCAAGCTCCTCCAGCTCCTCGTAGCGGTTGGTGCCACCATAGCCCGCTGCACGCAGACGGTCGGACACGGGGTCAGCCATCAGCAGCACGCGGTAGAGGTTGTCGTCGCGCTGGCGGATGTCCTCCATCACTTCGAGCGCCTCGTCCATACGGTGCGAGAGCACCGTGTACTGCGTCTTCAATGCATTGTTCTCCTCACGCAGGCGACGGGTAGTCTGCGAACTGCCCAGCCATAGGTACGAGAGCAGGAATGAGAGTCCGCACAGCAGCACGATAACCGCAGCGCGCAATCCGATATGTACCCTTTTTATCTTATGCATAATGAGTCGTTTTGGGGCGAAAAAACAAAGTTTTTCTGAAAATATGTGGCAAAAGTAAGGAAACCTCCGTATCTTTGCAAACTTTTTGAGCAAAAATCTATATTTTATCGATATGACAGCTAACGAAATCAGAGAATCGTTCAAGGCATTCTTTGCATCGAAGGGGCACCAGATTGTGCCCTCGGCACCTATGGTCATCAAAGATGACCCTACACTCATGTTCACCAATGCGGGCATGAACCAGTTCAAGGACATCATACTCGGCAACGCTGCCCCCGTGAGCCGTCGTGTGGCGGACTCGCAGAAGTGTCTCCGCGCCAGCGGCAAGCACAACGACCTGGAAGAGGTGGGGCACGACACCTATCACCACACCATGTTCGAGATGCTCGGCAACTGGTCGTTCGGCGACTACTTCAAGCAGGAAGCCATCGACTGGGCATGGGAGTACCTCGTCGATGTGCTGAAGCTGGACCCCAAGGACCTCTATGCCACCGTCTTCGAGGGCAGTCCCGAGGAGGGCATCGAGCGCGACAACGAGGCGGCATCCTACTGGGAACGCCACCTGCCGAAAGATCATATCATCAACGGCAACAAGCACGACAACTTCTGGCAGATGGGCGACACCGGCCCCTGCGGACCCTGCTCCGAGATCCATGTCGACAGCCGGCCCGACAATGAGAAAGCACTCGTCCCCGGTGCACAGATGGTCAACAAGGACCACCCACAGGTCATCGAGATATGGAACATCGTGTTCATGCAGTACGACCGTAAAGCCGACGGTTCGCTTGCACCCCTTCCCGCCAAGGTCATCGACACCGGCATGGGTTTCGAACGTCTCGTGCGCACGCTGCAGGGCAAGACCAGCAACTACGACACCGACGTGTTCCAACCCATCATCAAGGTCATCGCCGCCATGAGCGGTAAGGTCTATGGCGAGAACGAGAAAGACGACATCGCCATGCGCGTCGTCGCCGACCATATCCGCACCATCGCCTTCTCCATCACCGACGGACAACTCCCCGGCAATGCCAAGGCAGGATACGTCATCCGCCGCATCCTGCGACGTGCCGTCCGTTATGCCTACACCTTCCTCGGACAGAAACAGGCGTTCCTCTACCGGCTGCTGCCCGTGCTCATCGAAAACATGGGCGACAGCTACCCCGAGCTCAAAGCACAGCAGACACTCATCGAGAAGGTCATACGCGAAGAGGAAGAATCGTTCCTGCGCACACTCGACACCGGCATCCGTCTGCTCGACAAGGTGATGGAAGACGCTCGCACTGCCGGCAAGACCGAGATCAGCGGCGTGGAGACTTTCACCCTTTACGACACCTACGGCTTCCCCCTCGACCTCACCGAGCTCATCCTGCGCGAAAACGGCATGACCGCTAACCGCGCTGAGTTCGATGCCGAGATGAAGAAACAAAAGGATCGCGCACGCAATGCCGCCCACAGCGACCTCGGCGACTGGACGGTGCTGGCCGACGGCGAAACAGAGTTCGTGGGATACGACACTACCGAACACGACTGCCGCATCCTGCGCTACCGCCAGGTGACGCAGAAGAACCGCACCTACTACCAGCTCGTGCTCGACAAGACACCGTTCTATGCTGAGAGCGGTGGTCAGGTGGGCGACACGGGAGTCATCTGCAGTGAATACGAGACCATCGATATCACCGACACCAAGAAGGAGAACGGACTGGCCGTACATATCACCAACGCCCTGCCTGCACATCCCGAAGCACCGTTCATGGCCTGCGTGGATACCGACAAACGCGATGCCAGCGCCGCCAACCATAGCTGCACGCACCTCCTCGACGAGGCACTGCGTGCTGTGCTCGGCACCCATGTCGAGCAGAAAGGTTCGCTTGTCACCCCCGAGAGCCTGCGCTTCGACTTCTCACACTTCCAGAAGGTCACCGATGAGGAACTCCGCCAGGTGGAACACCTCGTCAATGCCAAGATACGCGCCAACATCCCCCTCACCGAGTACCGTAACCTCCCCATCGAAGAGGCACGCGAGCTGGGCGCCATCGCACTCTTCGGCGAGAAATACGGCGATCACGTACGCGTGGTACAGTTCGGCAGCAGCGTGGAGTTCTGCGGCGGCACACACGTCAGTGCTACAGGTAAGATCGGCATGGTGAAGATCCTCAGCGAGAGCAGCGTTGCCGCTGGCGTGCGACGCATCGAGGCAGTTACCGGAGCCAAGGTAGAGGAGATGATGGACCGCATGCAGGACGAGCAGACGGCACTGCGTGGACTCTTCAACGGCGCACAAGACCTGAAGTCCACCATTGAGAAGCTCCAGAGCGAGTATTCGGCACTGAAGAAACAGATGGAAGAGGTACAGAAGGAGAAAGCGGCCGGCATGAAGGACGAACTCGTGCGCAAGGCCGAGACCGTGAATGGCGTGATGGTGGTGAAAGCTGCCGTCAACCTGCCTGCCGATGCAGTCAAGAATATCGTTTTCCAACTCCGCAGCGAGTATGCCGAGGGCATGTTCGTCGTGATAGGCTCCGTGGATGGTGGCAAGCCCATGCTCACCATCAGCGCCACTGAGGACCTCACGCAGCGCGGCATCCATGCCGGACAGCTCGTGCGCGAGGCTGCCAAGCTCATGCAGGGCGGCGGTGGCGGACAGCCCCACTATGCCACGGCCGGCGGCAAGAACCCCGACGGGGTGCAGGCAGCCATCGACAAGGTCATGGAGTTGGCAAAGCTCTGACAACAACGGCACAAAGCAGAGGCAACAAAATACTTACACTGAAGCCCTGAGTCTCACCGGCTCAGGGCTTTTTTGCAGTATGTAAACAAAGGATGTGGCTGAATCAGATAGGGAACACCACGAACACGCAGGCATCCCACACGGCATGCGACACCACCAGGGCCGGGAGCCACGAGGGCTTGAGGAAGTAGAGGAGGCCCCACACGCAACCGGCCACCAGTGCAGCCATCACGAGCATGAAGTTCAACGACCACACATGGATGAGTGCATACATCACCGCCGTGACCACGAAGGCCAACGTCTTGCCACGCGGGAGGGTGATGCCGCAGATGTGCCACTCGGCATCGGGGGTGCGGGCGTTGAAGCGGTCCACAAACGAGCGCTGCACGAATCCCCGCCAGAATAGCTCCTCACAGGGACCGATGACGAACAACAGCAGCGCGCCGATGCCGCGGGGGGCAATAAGCCCACCCTCCTTCATGCCGTAGATGGTGTCCACCTGGCTACGGGCAAAACCGAACAGCCACTGCGATGCCTTGTCACCCACCCAGAAGATACCCCACAGCACCGCAGCAATCACTACACCCAGCAGCAGCTGGCTGAGCATCGTATCCCAACGCTTGCAGCCAAGGGCGGCATGCACCTCACGGCCCAGTGTAGGGTGAAAGCGAAAGGCAAGTGTGATGAGCACCAACTCAGCAAAGAACATCGTCACCCAAAAGTCGGTGATGCCCTTGGTGAGCGGGCAGAACATCCAGAACCAGCACACAGCAGCCACACCTATGGCAATCACCAGGCGGGAAAGGGGAACAAGAACAGTGGCAGTTCCGTTCATCTTGCAGGAGTCAGTCGCCATGGGGTGTTATCGGATGGAGTATATTTTGCTAAAACAGTAATTACACGAGCGCTGCCACCAGCAGTCCCAGAGAGAACGTCAAGCCAAAGACAAGCTGCAGCTGGGCCGACATCTGGTCAAGACCGAGGATGGCGTCACGGCCCGTGCTGAAGTAGCCGCGTGCCTTAGTGATGTTCCTCCATGCCACAGCGAATGCCACCAGGCACAGGAGGGCGAACCACGGCAGCCATCCCACGAGGACTGCTGCCACCACCAGCACGAAGGGCAACAGCTGGTAAGCGATGTAGAGCTTCACAGAGGGACGCTCACCCAGCAGCATGGCCAACGAACGCATGCCTGCGGCACCGTCCGTGGCGATGTCGGTGGTATTGTTGATGTGGAGCACCGACACGGTGATGAGCCCTATGGGCAGTGCCAGCACCAGCGCCTCCCACAGCACGCTGCCCGCCACCACATACGAGGTGCCCAGGATGGGCAGCACGGCGAAGTTGAGGAAGATATCCACGTCGCCCAGCGCACGATATTTCAGCCACGAGTACCCCACCGCCAGCAGCACCCCGGCACCACCGATGACGAGCAGCGGCCACCCCGTGAGCAGCACCAATGTCATGCCGATGGCACAGCCCACAGCAAACAATACCGCGCTGAACATCAGGTACTCCTTTGGTTCAAACTGATGATGCACCAGGTTGGGGATGGCATACGCCTCGACACTGTCCACACCGGTCTTGTAATCGAAATAGTCGCTCAGCACGTTGCCCGCCGCATGCAGCACCACGATGCCCACCACAGCAAGCACGGCATGCAGCACGTTGAAAGGCGTTCCCTTCCAAAAGAGGTACGCACACGTCACCACCACTGGCATTGACGATACAGGAAAACTCCAATATCGTGTGGCTGCCATCCATTCTTTAGCAGTATGTTTCATTGATCTTATTTCCGTTACTTATCTTGTTAATTGCTACACCATCTTCACGAAACGCGTAAGTGCATGACCTGAGCATCCGGATTGGCTCCGTCCATGCCAACGCCATTGTCCGTTATTAGTTGCGGCAAAGTTACGCCTAAATTCTGAAAAACTATCATTCACATCGGTTTTTTTAAAAAAAACGGCTGGCCTTGCATGTTTCCTCTAAAAAATCGGTAACTTTGCAGTTGGAACAATATTGATTCATCTTACACAAAATTCAAGCATGAAAGAACTGATTTGCCCGAACTGCCACAAGGCATTCACCGTTGATGAAGCAGACTACGCCTCCATCGTGAACCAAGTCAAGAACGCAGAGTTCAATGCAGAGGTTGATCGCCGCATCGCAGAACTACATGACCAACATAAGGCCGAGGAACAACTCGCTGCAGCTAAGGCCGAGAAGCAATACCAGAGTGAACTGAACAAGAAAGACACTGCTCTCACAGAGAAGGATTTCCTCATTGCACAACTCCGTGGTGAGCTGAATGCTGCCGAGCAGAAGAAAGCAACCGAGCTTACGCTTGCCCTTGCAGGTAAGGACAAGGAGATTGCAGAACTACAGTCAACCATCAATGAGGGAGAGAGCAGACGGAAGATTGCCGTCATGGAGGAACAGCGCAAGGCCCAGGAAAGCATCCAGGGCAAGGATGCTGAGATTGCGCAGCTGAAGGTCAACATCCAACTGGAAAAGCAGCAGGCAGCTCACACTGCCAATGCCATCAAGGAACAATATGAGCTGAAACTGAAGACCGCCCAGGAGCAAGTGGACTACTACAAGGACCTGAAGACCCGTATGTCCACCAAGATGATTGGCGAGACGCTCGAGATCCATTGCTCAACCCTGTTCAACCAGATGATGCGCACGATGTTGCCTAATGCATACTTCGAGAAGGACAACGATGCTTCCAGCGGCAGCAAGGGCGACTTCATCTTCCGCGACTATGCCCCCGATGGCACAGAGTATGTCTCCATCATGTTCGAGATGAAGAACGAGGCCGACGAGACCGCCACCAAGCATAAGAACGAGGATTTCTTCAAGAAGTTGGACGCAGACCGCCGCACCAAGAACTGCGAGTTCGCTGTGCTCGTATCTCTGCTGGAGCCCGACAACGAGCTCTACAATGGCGGCATCGTGGACGTCTCCTACAAGTACGACAAGATGTACGTCATCCGTCCGCAGTTCTTCCTTCCCATCATATCCCTTCTCGTACAGACCTCGAAGAAGAGCCTGGAGTACAAGCGGCAACTGGCCATCGCTCAGAGTCAGTCCATTGATGTGACAAACTTTGAGAACCAACTTCTCGACTTCCAGGATAAGTTCGGAAAGAACTATCGCCTTGCCAGCGAGAAGTTCCACACGGCCATCGATGAGATCGATAAGTCCATCCAGCACCTTCAGAAGATCAAGGAGGCTCTCATCGGCAGCGAGAACAACCTGCGTCTTGCCAACGACAAGGCAGAAGCCCTCACCATCAAGAAGCTCACCCGCAATAATCCTACGATGAAGGCTAAGTTTGACGAAGCGAGGGACGCGCAGGAGGAGAGATGAAGCAAAAAAACAGAAAGAATCAACAATATAGTACTATGGATAGAAGAAAGTTTCTGAAGAGTTCGGTGGCAGCGGCTGGCGCGTTGGCATTGACAGGAAGCCATTCCCTGCTGAACGCCAAGGAACGCAGGACAGAGGGCAATGTGCCACGCAACCGGGTGGGATGCGACGACAGACTGGTGGGTACCGAGTGGAGTGGGTGGAAGAAGGGGCATCTGCAGGTGCACTTCATCTATACGGGCGTATGTGAGTCGGCGTTCTACATCTTCCCAGACGGCACAACGATGTTGCTGGACTGCGGCGACCACAATGCTATCGGACGAGGGGAACTGGCAGTACCTGTACTGCCGCACAGCGGACGTCATGCGGGCGAGTGGATAGCGCGGTATGTGACTCGTGTAAACCCGAACGGCGTGGATGTGGACTATGCGATGCTGTCGCACTACCACAACGACCATGCAGGGTGTAAGGAGTTTTACGCGGCGCGCGAGGTCCGCGACGGAAAGGAGCATGTGCTGAGTGGGTTCACACAGGCCGCCGAAACGCTGCGCTTCCATAAGGCTATCGACCGTTCGTGGCCCGACTTTGCCGATCCGTTGCCTATGCGCGACGACTTCGACGCCGGTGCTGTGGGGCTCATCAAGCAATTCTATGATTATGAGAGCCTGCATCACGGGATGGTGGTAGAGCGATTCCGTCTCGGTGCTACCGACCAGATCGTTCCCGTGCATGATGTTAGGGCGTGCAAGGATTTCACCGTGAGGAATATCAGTGCCAACGGCAGGATATGCGCCGAGGATGGCACCATCACGGACCTTTATGCGGACAGGATAAGGGAGGAGCATCTCAGCAAGGTGAACGAGAACGGGATGAGCCTCGGCATAGTGATTGCATATGGTCCCTTCCGCTTCTATTCAGCGGGCGATTTTTCCGACTCGTGGAAGAAGGCCGATGGCACCACCTTCCGCATAGAGGATGCGATGGCAACGGTGTGTGGCAGGGCAGATGTAGCAAAGGTCAATCACCACGGGCATTACTCGATGACACCACAGTTGCTGCAAGCGCTGAGGTCCCAAGTGTATATCAGCTGCGTATGGGACCAGCTGCATAACGTGGATCCAGTGATGACAACGCTCACCGACCGTACGCTGTATCCGGGCGACAGAATGGTATGCCCAGGCATATTACCCTCGCAACGCCGGGCAGAAGATGAGGGCAAAGCATGGATGGACGATGTGTCCATAGCATCGTACGAGGGCAGCCACATCGTACTGGATGTAGAGCCGGGTGGAAAGCGTTTTACCATAACGCACCTCTCTGCTGCCGATGAGTCGATGCTCATCAAGTGCGTACGCCACTATACCTCGGGAGCATAAGGGTAGATAAAGAGGTCACCTCAGAAAAACACAAATAAATTTGGTTTTTCGTTCGGTTCACCCTACTTTAACACTGCGTGTTTTAGATAGGGGTCACCTCAGAAAAACACAAATAAATTTGGTTTTTCGTTCGGTTCACCCTACTTTAACACTGCGTGTTTTAGATAGGGATCACCTCAGAAAAACACAAATAAATTTGGTTTTTCGTTCGGTTCACCCTATCTTTGCAAAGAAATAAACGCATAATGCATAAGACAAGACGATATCTTTCACAAACCGTGGCCCTTGCGACCACGCTATTCCTGTTCACCATGTGTACCCGACCTACCAATCCGCTGCTTGAGGCGTGGGACACGCCGCACGGCACCGCCCCCTTCGACCGCATCGCCCTCGAACACTACGAGCCCGCCCTTATGGAAGGCATCCACCGGCACGATGCCGAGATAGATGCCATCGTGAGCAACCCCGACAACCCTACCTTCGACAACACCATCGCCGCCCTCGACTATGCGGGACAGCTGCTGGCACGGGTCAGCACCCTGCTGGGAAACCTGGGCGAGGCGAACACCTCCGACGACATGCAGGCGCTCATCCTGCGCCTCATGCCCACCCTCACCGAGCACAGCAACAACATCTCCCTCAACCCCGCACTCTTCGCCCGGGTGAAAGCGGTCTATGACCACGCCGACCGCACACTGCTCACCACAGAACAGCAGCGGCTGCTCGACGAGACCTACCGCTCGTTCGTGCGCAGCGGCGCCAACCTCAACGATGCCGACAAGGACACCTACCGGCAGATCACCGGCGACCTGGCGCAGGCTACCGTCATCTTCAACCAGAACCACCTGAAGGCCACCAATGCCTACCGCCTCCACATCACCGACAGCACCCGCCTGGAAGGTATCCCTGAGACGGCACTGCAGATGGCCGCTGAGGAGGCAGCAGCACACGATAACGAGGGCACGGGATGGACCTTCACCCTGCAGGCACCGAGCTACGTGCCCTTCATCACCTACTGCCGCGACCGCGAGCTGCGCCACACCCTCTACATGGCCTACAACACCCAAGCCATTGACAGCAATACCGACGTGGTGAAGCAAATCGTCAACCTGCGGCTGCAGCTGGCACAGCTGCTGGGCTACAACACCTATGCCGACTATGTGCTGGAGGAACGGATGGCAGGTGACATCGCCCACGTGAACGACATGTACACCCAGCTTCTCACCGCCTACACCCCTGCCGCACATCGCGACGTGGAAGCCGTAGCGGCACAGGCCCGCAGCGAGGAGGGCGACACCTTCCAGCTCATGCCTTGGGACTTCGCCTACTATGCTGAGCACCTGCGCCGCGCACGTTACAACCTCGACGAGGAATTGCTACGGCCTTACTTCCAGCTTGACAACGTCATCAGCGGCGTCTTCAACCTCGCCACACAGCTCTACGGCATCACCTTCAAGGAGAATGCCGACATCCCCGTCTATCATCCCGACGTGAAAGCGTACGAGGTATTCGATGCCGACGGCACATTCCTTGCCGTACTCTATGCCGACTTCTTCCCCCGCGACAGCAAGAGCTCGGGGGCGTGGATGACAAGCTACAAGGGACAATGGCGCGAGGCGGACGGCACCGACAGCCGTCCGCACGTGTCGCTCAACACGAACTTCACCAAGCCCACCGCCGGCAAACCCGCCCTGCTCACCTATGATGAGGTGGAAACATTTCTCCATGAGTTCGGGCACTCGCTGCATGGCATATTTGCCGCCACCACCTACCCCTCGATGTGCAGCCCGGAGGTCACCTGGGACTTCGTGGAGCTCCCCTCACAGATCATGGAGAACTTCGGCACCGAAAAAGCGTTTCTCCACACCTTCGCCCGCCATTATGAGACAGACGAGCTCATCCCCGACACACTGGTGGAGAGCCTCGTGCGTGCACAGACGTTCAACGCTGCCTATGCCTGCATGCGACAGATCAGCTTCGGCCTGCTCGACATGGCATGGTACACCCGCACCACTCCCTTCGAAGGTGACGTACGGACCTACGAGAAGGAGGCCTTCGCCCCCACACAGCTGCTGCCCGTGCTGCCCGAGACATGCATGAGCACACAGTTCGGGCACATCATGTCCGGCGGCTATGCTGCCGGCTACTACAGCTACAAATGGGCAGAGATGCTCGATGCCGATGCCTTCAGCGTGTTTGCAGCCGATGGTGTTATCAGTGCTGCGGTGGCAGGGCGTTTCCGCGACAATATCCTTAGCCGGGGCGACAGCGAACATCCCATGACACTCTACAAAGCCTTCCGCGGACAGGAGCCCACCATCGAGGCGTTGCTGCGACGTGACGGTATCAACGCTGAAGAATGAGAAGAACGATGAGAACAGGTACGAAAAGACAAGCACTCCTCCTGGCCACGCTGCTGGTGCTGTGCACAGCATGCGAACAGGCAGATGACGTCAATGGCATCTTCACCGCCGCCAGCTGGAGCTTTACGGGGTTCTGCTACACCCCCAACTGGGACAAAGCACAGTGTAACATGCTCGACATCGACCTCGCGGGCAAGAACGACTACTACCTCCACACCATCACGTTCCACGGTGGAGGTTCAGCGAGCATCAGCATGCCTGGCTGCGCCCTCACGGCACAGTGGGATGCCGATGGCAGCAGCCGATCCTTTGCCCTCACCAACGTGAAGGTCACCAGCGGCAGCCTCAGCGCCCTCACGCCCTTCTCGCGCAAGTTCTACGAGGAGCTCACAAGTGCCGCCTGGTACCGAGGCAACTCCCTCGGGCTACAGCTCTTCAATGCCGACGAACATTACTACCTGCTCTTCGGACCGATACAATGACAAGGCCGCATTCCCCATCAATGACAGACAACCTATTTTCTCAACATAAGCACTCCTACCCTACTCATGGAAAAATTCGATAAACGCTACATGCAAATGGCCACTATCTGGGCCGGCAACAGCTACTGCGTACGCCGCAAGGTGGGCGCACTCATCGTGAAGGACAAGATGATCATCTCCGACGGCTACAACGGCACACCTACGGGGTTTGAGAATATCTGCGAGGACGACAACAACGTATCCAAGCCCTATGTGCTGCATGCCGAAGCCAATGCCATCACGAAGATTGCCCGCTCCTCCAACAGCAGCGACGGTGCCACCCTCTACGTCACCGCCTCACCCTGCATAGAGTGCGCCAAGCTCATCATACAGTCGGGCATACAGCGCGTGGTATATGGCGAGAAGTACCGCCTCACCGACGGACTCGACCTGCTGGAACGCGCCGGAATAGAGGTGGTGTACCTGCCCAAAGAGGAGTGCACGGAGGAATAAACGATTACTGCAGACCATTATACAAAACCACCCACAATGAAGAAATTCTGGCCTCGTGCCATCGCTATGGTTCTTGCTGCACTCGCGGTGTACATGCTCGTCATTACCAACCGCTCGTGCACACCACGTACCATCAACCTTACCACCACCGACAAGATCGACGGTCTGCTGCGCCTCATCGAACGACACTATGTGGATACCGTCGACATCGATGCCCTCATCGAACAAGCCCTGCCGAAGGTGCTGGCCGAACTCGACCCGCACTCGGTGTATATCCCCGCCAAAGATCTGGAGGAGACCAACAGTGAGCTGGCAGGCAGCTTCAGCGGCGTAGGCATACAGTTCATGATACAGAGCGACACTATCTATGTGAGCAACGTCATCCACGGCGGTCCGGCCGAGAAAGTGGGACTGTTCCCCGGCGACCGTATCGTCACCATCGACGACAGCCTCTTCGTGGGCAAGACACTCACCAACGAGAGCGCCATGAGCCACCTCAAGGGCCCTTACGGCTCCACCGTCAAGGTGGGCGTGTGCAGACAAGGACACGATGAGCTGCTGCCATTCACCATCGTGCGGGGCAACATCCCCGTGAAGAGTGTGGAGGGATGCTACCTCATCGACGGACGGTGGGGGTACATCCAAGTCACCAAGTTCGGCGAGACGACCTATGCCGAGACGCTCCTCTCTATCGCCCAGCTCATGCAGCAAGGCATGGAAGGCATGATTATTGACCTACGCGACAACAGCGGAGGCTACATGGGCGCCGCCATGCAGATGCTCAACGAGTTCCTGCCCAAGGGACAGGTCATCGTCTATACCGAGGGCGAGAATGCACCTCGTCAGGACTACAAGGCCGACGGGCGGGGCACCTGTAAGGAACTGCCGCTCGTCGTCATCACCAATGAGGGCAGTGCCTCTGCCAGCGAGATCTTCGCCGGTGCCATCCAAGACAACGACCGCGGCACACTCATCGGACGACGCACCTTCGGCAAAGGACTCGTGCAGCAGCCATTCGAGTTCTCCGACGGCTCTGCTGTGCGCCTCACCATTGCACGTTACCACACCCCCAGCGGACGATGCATACAGAAGCCCTACAACAGTGGCGATGACGAAGAGTATATGTTCGACATCCTTACCCGCTACGAACGGGGCGAGTTCTTCTCGCAGGACAGCATCCACCAGAACGAAGCCGATGCGTACACCACACGCATCGGACGCACCGTTTATGGCGGTGGAGGCATCATGCCCGACATCTTCGTACCACAGGATACCACCGGATTCAACGATTGGTACACGGCTGTATCGCGCAGCGGGCTGTTCCGTTCCTTCACCTTCACGTACAGTGATCACCACCGCGCCGAATTGTCCGACTGCACCACCGTGGATGCACTGCTGGAACGGCTCGCACCCCACGGACTGGCCAACGGAGAGGTGTTCCGACAGTTCCTACGCGAGGTGGAGAAACGCGGCATCACCGCACAACCCGGACAGTTCGAGGAGGCACGCGAACATGCACTGACCATCGTCTATGGCAACATCATCTACAACCTCCTCGGCATGAACGAATACCTGCAGTTCCTCAACCGCACCGACCCCATGGTGCTGCGCGCGGTAGAGGTGCTTGAACAGGGAGAGTCCCTCCCGCAACTTCTACCAGAGGAAGCCAACGACTCGATAGAGCAAAACGGATAAGCGTCCTTCATCCAACGAACGAAATATTTATCAAGCAATACGTAACAACAATTCCTTAATCAACCACAGTATGAAACTAAAAAGCATTCTTCTGGGACTGGTTGTCATCCTTCCCGCATTCCTCAGCACACAGGCTCAGGACCACGTCAACATCGAGATTTCCGGTGATCAGTACAAACAGCTCGAGCAGCACTTCAATGCCAAGCAGAACCGCGACAAGCGCAACCGCGACTGGGCAAACTTCCGCCGCTACGAAAAAGACAACGCAGAGATTGCCGGCAAGAAGGTGAAAGCCGTGTTCATGGGTAACAGCATCACCGATAACTGGGCACACATGCGTCCCGAGTTCTTCAGCAAGAACGGCTATGTAGGACGTGGCATTGGCGGTCAGACCTCCAGCGAGATGCTCGTACGCTTCCGTGCCGACGTCATCGACCTGCACCCGAAGGTTGTCATCATCCTGGCAGGCACCAACGATGTAGCCGGCAACAACGGCTTCATCACCATGGAGCACACCATGCAGAATATCCAGTCGATGTGCGAGCTGGCCAAGGCAAATAAGATCACACCCATCCTCTGCTCCGTCACTCCTTCCCGCGGCTTCCGCTGGGTACCCGGCTTTGACCCGGGCGAAAACATCGCCAAGCTCAACGGCATGATCCAGGAGTACGCCAAGAAGAACGGCATCACCTACGTCGATTACTTCAGCGCCCTGGCAGACGAGAACGGAAGCATGGCGGAAGGATTCTCCAACGACGACTGCCATCCCACCGACGCAGGTTACGAGATCATGGAGCCTATGGCCGTGAAAGCCATCAAGAAGTATGTGAAATAGTACGAATTAATATAACGTATTCTTTCCATGAAAACGAAACATTTCTTACCTCTCTTTCTTCTCCTCATCTCTATCAACGCCCTGGGCTGGGAGCGTGAGACAGTATGGCCCAAGGGCAAGATGCCCGATGCACAGGAACATCAGATAGCGGCCATGACCGACGAGGCCGGACAGGAGAAGTTCAACCCGAAGAAGCACCGCACCGCTTACCTCGAATGGTTCGACGCACCCGCAGCTCCCAACGGCGGCTGCATGATTCTCATCTCTGGCGGTTCATACGAGTGCTGCTGCGATATAGGGCTCATCCAGCAATGGCGCGAGCGGTTCACAGAGCTGGGGTTCCAGTGCGTGAACTTCGTCTATCGCACACCCCGTCCCGTGGGGTTGCCGATCTACCAGACGGCCTGGGAAGATGGACAGCGTGCTGTGCGCATGGTGCGCAGCGAAGCTGCCAAGCGTGGTTTCGACCCCGAGAAGATCGGCGTCGTATCCATGTCAGCCGGTTCGCATCTGGCACTGCTCCTCGCTACCAGTTCGCTCACACCCGCCTATGAGGCTGTGGACAAGCTCGACACCATCCCCTGCCACATCAACTGGGCCATCGTCAATGCCCCGGCCTACGCCACCACCGATGGCGAGATGGGTGACCCTGCCCACCGCCAAGGCTACGGCAGTGACGTGGCACTCAGCCCGGTGTTCCAGTTTGATGCCAAGACCTGTCCCATGAGTCTCCATCACGGTGGCAACGACATCTACACACCAAACGGTTCCACGCAGGTCTACCGTCAGCTGCGCCGCATGCACATCCCCGCCGAACTGCACCTATACCCCGATATGGGACACGGTGCCTTCGGTCTGGAACGGGGCATCGAGTTCATGCGGCAGATGGGATACATCGGAGAGGTACCTCCCGAGGAAGAGCTCATGGCTCGTTTTGCCTCCGATGATGCCCGCAGCGAGGTTATCCGCGAAGAGGTGTGGCCCGAAGGGCGTATGCCCAACGCACAGGAGCAGCAGTGCCAGCCCTATCTGGAGTGGCACATGCCCAAGACGCTCACCACAAAGGCCATTCAAATCATCTATTCCGGCGGCGGCTACTATGGAAACGACCCTGACGGCTTTGAAGTGTCTCCCACACGGCGCTACCTCAACGAGAAGGGCATGACGGTGGTCACCGTGAAGTACCGCACGCCACGGCCCGAAGGTCTGTCCAAGCACACCACAGCATGGCAGGACCTGCAGCGCGTCATCCGCATCGTGCGCAGCGAAGCAGCCGCACGCGGTCTGGACCCCGACCGCATAGGCATCATGGGCAGTTCAGCAGGCGGCCACCTCACCCTCATGGGAGTCACCTCGTCGCGACACCAGTCCTACCTGCCCATCGACGACATCGACAAGCTTCCCTGCAACGTGCAGTGGGGCATCGGTATCTATCCTGCCTATGCCCTCACCGATGGACTGGATCAGCACAACACTACCGGCGGCAACGACGACAGTGCCGTCCTTGCGCCCGAGTTCTCCTTCGATCTCAGCACAGCACCCATGCTGTTTATCCACGGCGATGCCGATGGTTGGGCATCCATGAACAGCGTGAAGACATGGGAGAAGATGCGCGCCATGGGCATCCAGAGCGAGCTCCACACCCTTGCCACCCGCGAACACTGCTTCCAGCGCACAGCGTCGCCCGGCACAGGAAGCTACACCTGGAACGACCGTATCTGGGAGTTCCTCTCCTCCAAAGGGTTCAACAAATAAGAAACGGTAATACTGCCCAATTGAAAATCAGGAAACTGCTTAAACAGTTTCCTGATTTTCTTTACATGCCATTGGTCTGCTCCACAGTGATTGCAGAGAGCAAGACCTGAATACCGTTTCTAATACGCTGTCGTTTTCAAAGAGAGACCTACAGTCTCCTCCAGATTGAACAGGAGGTTCATATTGTGCACAGCCTGTCCGCTGGCACCCTTCAACAGGTTGTCGATGCAAGTGGTAATGAGCAGGCGGTCGCCCTCTTTCTCAAGATGGATAAGACACTTGTTGGTATGGATGACCTGTTTGAGGTCAATGGGCTGACGCGAGAGATAAGTGAACGAGTCTTCAGCGTAGTAGTCCTCATAAAGCTGTTCGAGCTGGCTGAGCGATACTTTGTTGTGAAGCAAGATGGTAGTAAAGATGCCCCGGGTGAAATTGCCATGGCAAGGGACGAAATTGATCTGCGAGTTAAAACAAGTCTGCTGCTGACGCAATGCAGCCTCCATCTCGGGCAGGTGCTGGTGCACAAAAGGCTTATAGACGCTGATATTGTCGCTCCGCCAGCTGAAGCTGGTAAGCGTGGTGGAGCGCTCGGCTGTGCCCGTGCTGCCGATGATGCTGAACACGTTGATGTCGCCGTTGAGCATAAGGTTTCGTCCCAATGGTAACAAGCCCAGAAGTGCTCCTGTTGCGAAGTTTCCGGGATTGGCCACATAGCGGGCAGCACAAATCGCACGTCGGTTGAGCTCCGGCAAGCCATAGACGAACTGCGCATCCGGATTTTCGTCCGACGGCAGGCGGAAGGCACGGCTGAGGTCCACCACTCGCAGTTGCGGAGGCAGCACATGTGTCTCCATGAAAGCCTTACTCTGCTCGCATTCGGTACAGAGGAACAGCATGTCGATTGTATCAAGCGATGGGTCAACGGTGAAGCAGAGATCCGTCTCGTCGTAGAGCCCGCGGTGTACCTCGTCGATGCGCCGGCCTGCACAGGCACGGCTGGTGATGAACACCAGATCCACATCGGGATGGTTGAGGAGCAGACGAATGAGTTCACCACCCGTAAAACCGGCACCTTCGATGATTCCTGTCTTTATCATGATGCAGTATTATTTTTCAGGGGAAAGAAACAAGGCTATCTCACGTCGGAAGACCTCGCGGTTGGCTCCCTCGTGGAGCACCACCAGCACGGTATCATCGCCACCAATGGTGGCCAGCACCGACGAGAGATGACGTTCATCAATCTCGTAGGCTATACCGCTGGCATAGCCCGGGCGCGTCTTGATGACAGCCATATTGCCCGAAAACTCCAGCGAGCGGAAGCCGCTGTACACCTGCTTCTCATAGGCTTCCTGCGCCTTGTAGATGCGTTCGTATAGCGAGTCGGTAGGCAGCACATAGGCATTGACGCCCTGGGCATCGGGAGCCTTGGCTACCTTCATCTGCTTCAAGTCGCGCGACAGCGTGGCCTGCGTGACATCAAAACCAGCAGCACGTAACTGTGCAAGCAATTCCTCCTGACTGGTGATATGATTGTTCTGGACAATCATACGAATGGCATGAAGCCGGTTCGATTTGTTCTTCATTCGCCCCAATGAATGTATTTCGGGACAAAGATAAACCGATTTCTGCATAAATGCAAAAAAAATGCAAGAAAATGCAATCCAAAATCTCTTTTTGCAAGAAACTACGGATTTTGTTTGGTCAGTCAAAGCTTTTGCATTACCTTTGTACGCATAAGAAAAGCCCATTTCACCATTTAAAATATCTGGTATTATGCAAGACGATAAGCAAGCCCACTTCCTAGCCGTTGACCTGGGTGCCACCAGCGGCCGCATCCTCCTCGGGACACTTGGTGCCAGCAGTTTGGATTTGCGCGAGATCTCCCGCTTCTCCAACCCCATCATACAAGCCACCGGCCATTGCTACTGGGACATCATGGGACTGTACCACGAAATCATCGAGGGGCTGAAACGGGTTGCCGAAGAGAAGATAGACATTCAGTCCATCGGCATCGACACCTGGGGCGTTGACTTTGTATTCATAGGCTCCGATGGCGAGGTGCTGCGCAATCCTTATTGCTACCGCGACCCGCATACCGTGGGCAGCATGGATACTTACTTCCGCGAGATACCCAAGGAGCGGGTCTATGATCTCACGGGCATACAGTTCATGCACTTCAACTCACTGTTCCAGCTCTATACATTGGACCGTGCCGGATGTGCGGCGCTGAAGGCAGCCGACAAGATCCTCTTCATCCCCGATGCCCTCAGCTATCTGCTCACAGGGCAGAAGGTCACTGAGTACACCATTGCCTCCACTTCACAGTTCCTCAACCCCCGCACCAAACAGCTGGAGCAGGAGCTGCTTGATGTGTGTCGTGTCGGCACAGAACGTTTTGCCGATTTCGTCCTTCCCGGCACACGCATTGGCACCCTCACGGCAGAAGTACAGCGGCAAACGGGGCTGGGTGCACTCCCCGTGGTTGCCGTAGCCGGACACGATACCGCCAGCGCGGTGGCTGCCGTACCGGCACAAGACGAGCACTTCGCCTACCTCAGCTCCGGCACGTGGAGTCTCATGGGCATCGAGACGAAGGAGCCCATCATCACCCCAAGGAGCTATGAGGAGAACTTCACCAACGAAGGCGGTGTAGAGGGCACTACGCGCTTCCTCAAGAACATCTGCGGCATGTGGCTGCTTGAGCGTAGCCGTGCAGAATGGAAAGCGCAAGGTCTCCCCTACGACTACGACTATATCTATGCACACACGCCCGAGGTGACACCCTTCCGCAGCCTCATCAACCCCGATGCGCCCTGCTTCGCCAACCCCGACCGCATGGTGGAGGCCATACAGCACTACTGCCGCGTGACAGGACAGCCCATCCCCGATACCGTGCCCGAGGTGTGCCGCTGCATCTTCGACAGCCTCGCCATGCGCTACCGACAGGTCTTCACGATGCTCAACGAGATGGCACCCTTCCCCATCCACACGCTCCACATCATCGGCGGCGGCTGCCGGAACACGTTGCTCAACCAGCTCACTGCCAACGCGGTCGGTGTGCCGGTGGTGGCAGGTCCCGTCGAGGGCACAGCTATCGGCAACATCATGCTGCAAGCCAAGGCTGCCGGCATTGTGGACGACATACAAGCCATGCGGCGCCTCATCGCCAACAGCATCCAGACGACATGCTACCCACCTGCCGACACCGGCATGTGGGAGGATGCCTACCCACAGTATCTGAAGGTGTTCCGCGACGACATCTGAGCGGTCCTGTCCTGTGTATCATCCACCACGACCATCTGACTACCAATCACTAATAAACATACAATCATGAAAGAAGAACATGTACACCAAGCGTATGCCATAGCTAAAGAGCGCTACGCCACTTTGGGAGTAGATACCGAATCGGTCCTCGCACAGATGCAGGACTTCCACCTCAGCATGCACTGCTGGCAAGCCGACGACGTCAAGGGGTTTGAGGTGCAGGCCGGTGCTCTCACGGGAGGCATACAGTCCACCGGCAACTACCCTGGAGCCGCACGGAACATCGATGAGCTGCGGGCCGACATTCTCAAGGCCAAGAGTCTCATCCCCGGCACCCACCGTCTGAATCTGCATGAGATCTACGGCGATTTCGGGGGCAAGGTGGTTGACCGCGACGAGGTCACCGTGGAGCACTTCCAGAGCTGGATCGACTGGAGCAAAGAGCATCACACCCCCCTCGACTTCAACAGCACCTCCTTCTCGCATCCGAAGAGCGGGAGTCTCAGCCTCGCCAACCCCGACAAGAGTATCCGCGACTTCTGGATTGAGCACACTCGTCGTTGCCGCGACATAGCCGATGCCATGGGAAAGGCACAGGGCGATCCCTGCATCATGAACGTGTGGGTGCACGACGGCTGCAAGGATGTCAGCGTCAACCACATGCGCTACCGCACCCTGCTCAAGGACTCGCTCGACCAGATCTTTGCCGAGAAGAAAGCGCACATGAAGGATTGCATCGAAGGAAAAGTTTTCGGCATCGGCCTGGAGAGCTTCACCGTGGGCAGCCACGACTTCTACACCGCTTATGCCGCCCAGAACGGCAAGATACTCACCATCGACACCGGTCACTATCACCCTGCTGAGATTCCCGGCGACAAGGTGAGTGCCGTGCTGCAGTTCGTGCCGGAGCTCATGCTGCACGTCAGCCGTCCCGTACGCTGGGACAGCGACCACGTGACCATCATGGACGACAACACGCAGGACCTCTTCGCCGAGATTGTCCGTGCCGGTGCCCTCGACCGTGTACACTACGGTCTCGATTACTTCGATGGCTCCATCAACCGCATCGGCGCCTACGTCATCGGCAGCCGCGCCGCACAGAAGTGCATGGTGAAGGCGCTCCTCGAGCCGCACGACCTCATCAGCCGCTACGAGCTGGAGGGACGCACCTTCGAGACGCTGGCCCTCATCGAGGAAGGGAAGGCCCTGCCATGGAACGCTGTCTACGACGAGTTCTGCGTGCGCAACGACGTGCCTGTGGGGAATGACTTCATCGCCGATGTTGTGAAGTACGAAAACGAAGTGACTGCAAAACGCTGATTAACATTCTAATGCAACATACATATGGGAAAGAACAACAGTCTGAAGAGTACGATTGCCGTATCGCTCACCAACTACCTCGATGCCGGTGCCATCGTGGCAGGAGCCAGCGGTCTCACACTGTGGCAGAACTATCTGGGTCTCTCCGAGGTGCACCTCGGCTGGCTCAACTTCATCAGTGCCAACTGCCTGGGTGCTGCACTGGGCGCCATCATCGGCGGGCTGCTCGCCGACCGATACGGCCGTAAGTTCATCTACACCTACAACCTGCTCGTCTATATGGTGGGTGTGCTGCTGGTGATGTGCTCGGTGAACTTTCCCATGCTGCTCCTCGGTTTCCTCATCACGGGCATCTCGGTAGGCATCGGTGTGCCCGCCTCGTGGACCTACATCTCCGAGAGCTCCGAGGTGCACAACCGCGGACGCAACATCTGCATCTCGCAGATGTCGTGGGGCTGCGGGCCGATGATCATCCTGTTGCTGGGCATGCTCTTCGCCCCCGGCGGTGTGCTGTCAGGCTGGGTAGAAGCCATCGGTCATGCCATCGGAGGAGCGGCTCTCAGCGGAGCAGCACTCAGCGTGTTCAGCTCGCGTGTGGTATTCTTCTCGCTCTTCGTGGTGGCCTTCATCGCATGGAACCTGCAGCGCGGGCTCGAGGAGTCGGGCGACTGGGAGGCCAGCCGCCAGACGGCCAAGGCAAAGGGCGAGGACACAGGATTGCTCCACGCCTTCGGTGTGCTCTTCTCCAACACGAAGGCCGTGGCGACGGTCTGCTTCCTTGCTGCCATCTACCTGACGTGGAACCTGGTGGCCTCGGTGATGGGATTCTTCCAACCGCATATCTACGAGACGGCCGGCGGGCTCTCCAACGAGCAGGCCAACCTGCTGTCGTGCGTAGGATGGGCCATCGTGGTGGTCATCACCTTCGGCGTGTCGTTCATCATCGACAGGGTGCCGCACCGTGTGCTCTATGTGCTTGGTCTGCTGGCAGCCCTCGCCACATGGGTCGTCATCATCGCCGGTGTGAACGATAAGGTCGGCCTCTGGGCGTTCTCCATCCTATGGGGCATCAACGGCGGCATATCCGTGCAGATCTTCTACGCCCTGTGGGGGTCGGAGCTCTTCCCTGCCAAGTTCCGTGCCGGTGCGCAGGGGCTGATGTTCTTCATCGTACGCGGTTTGTCGGCCGTATGGGGCCTCATCTTCACCTCCATCTATGGCGAGCACGGCGAAGGGTTCACCGTGGCCGCCTGGTGCATGGTGGCATTGCTGCTTATATCCCTCGTCGTGGGCGTCATCGGGGCCCCCGACACCCGAGGCAAAGCGCTGTCGCAGATTACCCGTGAGCGCTACGGCGAAGCCTTCTGACACACGGTCCCCAGCCCCTCTAAGGCCATGCGCTACGTCCGCAACCCCTCCACCGATGTCTATTACAACATGGCGTTCGATGCCTTCTGCCTCGAGGAGCTGGCACCCGACGAACCGGTGTTCTGCCTGTGGCAGAATGCGCCATCGGTGATCATCGGCCGCAACCAGAACGCGTTGGGCGAAGTCAACATGCCCTATCTGGAGGCGCACGGCATACGGCTGGCGCGGCGTGTCACGGGTGGGGGTGCCGTGTATCACGACCTCGGCAACCTCAACTACACCATCACCGGGCGCTCCGCCGACCTGCAGCGCGACTATCCCGGCTACCCCACCCTGATCATCGACGCTCTGCGCAGCCTGGGTGTGGAGGCAGCGCTCAGCGGCCGCAACGACATACGGGTCCGTGGGCGCAAGGTGTCGGGCTATGCCAAACGCGTATGGAAGGACCGGCTGATGGTGCACGGCACGCTGATGTACGACGTGGACCTCGACGCGCTCACCCAGGCGCTGAGCGTGCCGGGCAGCAAGCTGCAGGCGGCGGGCATAGGGTCCGTACGCAGCCGTGTGTGCAACCTGCGCGACGTGCTGCCCGGCATACCCGATGTACGGGCGTTGGCGGCTGCGCTCGAGGACATCCTCTCGCGCCACCGTGCCGATGCCGAGGTCCCCGTCACCGATGCCCAGCGCGCCGCCGTGCAGCAGCGGGCACAGCAGCTGTTCGCCTCGTGGGACTGGGTCATCGGCCGCAGCCCCCAGTCGGCCATCGTGCGCAAGGGGCGTTACGCATGCGGCACCATCGAGGCGCACCTCACCACGGCGCACGGACGCATCGCTGCGCTGCACTTCGCGGGCGACTTCATCGGGGACCGTCCTGCCGAGGCCCTGGCCGATGCCCTCACAGGATGCCCGTACGAACGGACCGCCGTGCTGAGCACCCTGCACACACTGGCCGTGGAGGAGACCTTCGACCACCTCACGCCCGAAGAGCTCACCACGCTGCTGCTGCTTTAGGCAAGAACAGCCAAAGGGGGCGGAAGGGAGCGGAAAGGGATAAGGGGGGATTTATTTCTCAAAGTGCTGGTAATCCTTTGAGCTCTTCCATCGTCCACCCCACCGGAAGCCATGCTCCAGGAACAGACGGGTGCAAAGGTCGTCCGCCGTCAGTTTGCAGGGGAAAGAGCCCGAACGGTCGGCATAGGGTGCAGCTGCCGCAGGAGACACCACGGTATGCCCGTTCACCGTATGAACCCAAGGATTGTATAGCGGGTTGATGTCCACCGCCATGCCCATGCTGTGACGCGACAGCCGTGCGCTGCCGGCGATGCGCCGATAGCAGAAGCACGAGGTATTGTTGGCCGTCATCGACTGCTCGTCATCGGCATCGTAGTCGTCGATGAGCCGCATCTGGCCGATGGGATAACGGGCTTCGTACAAGGCGCGGAAGATAGCCAGTAAATCGCTGGCGATATCCTTATGACACACCATCTCGCCCCGGCAGACGGTACCCTGCAGATCGTAATGCAGCACCTGCAGATAGCGAAGGTCTGAAAGCGGCACGGTACAGTCCGCCGGATAGGAGCGTCCCTGCATACGCGCAAAGACAGTACTGTCGATGTCATGCACAGCGAAGGAGCCGTCCACCATGCCCCCTGCGCATAGATGGCCGAAGGGCTGTGCGAGCAGTGCAAAGAGAATCCCTATTTTAAGCAGCCCGGCATGCATCATTCCTGCGGTGCCACTATGGGCACACAGTGCTGGTTCTGCACGTTGTTGTTCGACGGTGTGGACGCACCGTCTTCGGGCGTACAGGCCACGAATGCCAGCACGCACACCAGGGGGAGCATTAGCAACAGTCTCTTCATAGGATCGGGCGTTTCATATAACGAGTGATTGAATATTTTGGTTGCAAAAATACCAATGATGTATAAGACGAGCAAAAAATATATAGAATTTTGTGAGGAAAGAACACTGCGCTACAGATCAACGTTTTTCCTTGAGCAGGGCAAAGGCGCAGAGAAGCAGATAGGCCACACACACGCCTATGACGGCGAGAGAGGCTGTCTGGGAGCCCATCTTGTCGGCGGTGATGCCCATCAGGAACGACACCACAGCAGCGCCCACGATGCCCATGATCATCAAACCGGAAATCTCATTGGCCTTGGAGGGCAGGTTGCTGATGCCCAAAGAGATAATGATTGAGAACACGCTGGCGGAGAAGAATCCCACGATGCCGATCAACACAAAAAGAAGTCCTTGGCCGGTGGCGAAGAAGAGACCGGCGAGGGCCGCCACCACTATGACCATTGCGATCTTGAAGAAAGTACGGTCTGCCATACGGCTTAGCAGGAACGCGCCCACAAAGGCACCAATCATCTTGCAGATCAGATATACCGTGCAGCCGTAGCTGCCGTCGGCCATTCCGGAACGCTCCTGCAGAAGACCGGGAGCGATGTAGTTCATACCCACGTCGAGGCCCACCACCGTGAAGATGGCAAGGAAGCAGTAGAGGATATACTTGTTGCCCAGCAGGGAGAAGGCTCCCTTGAAGCTTTCGCTGATGGTCTTCCCACCTTCTACTTCAGATTCCTCGATGGGAGTGAAACGAAGCCATAGCCAGGCGATGACGGCGATGATCGCATAAGCAGGGAACATATATTCCCAGGAGCCCGCCACGTCGATGCTGAGCTTCGCTACGAAAGCGGCGCTGGCACCCGACAGGGCCTTAAGCACCTGACCGGCGGAGATATAGCTCGACAGGGAGCCCTTGGCGCCTGCAGCGTCGGCAAGGAGCGGATTGAGAGCCACCTGAATGATGGAGTTGCCGATACCCAGGAGGATGCAGATAATGAAGAAAGTGACCACGTTGAAACTCACCAGAGGCAGCACGAGGCCGATGAGGGTGAGCACGATGCTGATGTCCACCATTTTTTTGCGTCCGAGCTTGTTCATCAGAACGGCAGTGGGCACGCTCAGGAAAAGGAACCACACGAACACAGCCGAGGGCACGAGTCCCGCCACTGTATTGCTCAGGCCGAAGCCTTCTTTGGCGTAATTGGTTATCACGCCCACGATGTCGCCGAATCCCATCACGATGAACGCGAAGAGAACGGGCAGGATTGCAGATTTCTTGTTTGCCATATCAGGAGATGTTTATCTCGTCAATCACTATCTCAGCATCCACAGCAAGCTCAGTACCACGATGGCATCCAGACCCACGTTCCATGCCATGACGGTACGGGCATAGTCGACCTCGCGGATGCGCTCCGTGCGGTAGTCGTCACCGGCGAAGCCGAAGATGTAGTCGCTGGTCACCCCGCCCTTCTCTATCGCCAAGGTGAGCAGCGCTGCCGACGTGACGGGACGGGCCGCCACGGCCTCCTTCTTCTTCTTATACGCGTGGATGCTCCACAGCGGTTGCATAACGAGCCCCATCTCGGGGTCATCGACGAGATTGTCGGAGGGTGCCACGAAGTCATCCATGGTCTGTCCGCGCAGGACGCGCGTCGGGGGTTGCGCGGAGCCCTGCGTATAGGAGTCGGTAACGTTGTGCATCACGGGATGCACAACGCCCAACTCGTCGGTATAGGAACAGGCATCCCAGTGGATGCGTACGTCGGTGCTGCTACGGTTGCGTAGCGCTACGGCAAAGCCATTCTCCTCCATCTCCACGGTCACGGTGATGTCGTCATCGGCATACACCCCATCGTCCGACAGGGTGGGATGAGGTACGCTGTCGGGGGTATCAACGCTCTCCAGCCAGTAACCGCCCGTGTTGACCCACGTCGTAGTGGAGCATCCCGTCAGCAGGCACAGCAGCAGAGCTGCAACACAATATCGTATTCGCTTCATCAGCAAAGTATGCATTTCTTCAGTGAAAGACAGTCTGTTTTTTTGAGAAAGTCCGGGACATCATCCAGAGAATCAAACTTCAGCAAACTTACAATTTCACAGGAGCTTCAGGAGTGCCGGGGAGAGGTTGCCACTCCTTGAGTTCTTCCTTCAGCACTTCCACGGCTTTCTGCAGCTGGGCATCGTTGCCGAGGTAGTCCTCGAAAGGATTGATGTCCACATCGATATCCGGGTCCACACCATGTCCTTCGATGATCCATTGTCCCTCGGTGGAGTACGACGTAAAGAAGGGGGTACGCATGTCCTGACCATCGACAAACGGACGGCTCCCACTGATGCCCACTATGCCGCCCCACGAGCGCTTGCCGATGAGCTTGCCAAGGCCGAGCTTACGGAAACTGTAGGGGAAGAGATCACCATCGGACGAGGAGTACTTATCGATGAGGCACACCTTCGGGCCATAGAACGTCTCGTTGGGTACAGGCTCGCTCGTATAGTTACGTCCCATGCTTACACGATAAACCTCACGTTGCAGACGTTCCAGGATGATAGGCGACACGTTGCCGCCTCCGTTCATGCGGTCATCGATGATGAGGGCACGTTTGTCGAGTTGCGTGTAGAACATCTTGGTGAACATGTCGAGTCCCTCCAGTCCCATGTCGGGGATATGGATATAGCCGATCTCACCACCCGAAAGCTCGTCCACGATGGCGATGTTACGCTGCACCCAGTCGTAGTAAGCCAGTGCACTCTCACTGGCTGTGGGCACCACATAGACGGTACGCGCCTTCTTGCCGGATGCGCTCGCAGAGAGCTCCAGCGACACCGTCTTGTCAGCCTTCCCCACCAGTGCCTCGCCGATATCGGTGAGCGCTGCAGCAGGGATGCCATTGACCTTCGTCACATACTCTCCCACCTCGGCATTGATGCCGGGCTCGGTGAGGGGCGAGCGCAGGCTCTTGTCCCAGTTGGCTCCAGTGAAGATCTTCTCTATGCGGAAAGCGCCTGTCTCAGCGTCACGGCTGAACTTCGCGCCCAGCAGACCGATAGCGATGCGCGGTACAGCAGGTTTCTCGCCGCTGGTGATGTAAGCATGACCCACGTTGAGCTCACCCAGCATCTCACCGATGAGGTACGTGAGGTCGTCACGGTGCTTGACGTAAGGGAGCATCTCGGCATACTTATCGTGGACATGCTGCCAGTCGGCGCCATGCATATTCTCCACATAGAAGCCGTCACGCGTCACGCGCCAGCTCTCGTCGAAGATCTGCGTCCACTCAGCCTCGTGGTTCACGAGCATGTCCATATCGCCCACAGGCACCTGTGTGCCGCTCTTGGCGGGAGCACCGAAGTTGGTGACATAGTAGTCCCCATCGGCACGCACCAGGGCTTTCTTGTAATCGGGGGTGATGTCCACCGGCTGTCCCATCTGCGAGTCGGTCACCTTCAACGTAGCAAGGTTCAGCTCCTTCATACCATTATTATTATAGTACAGCTTACCGCCGGTGGCAGCTATCAGACGGAAGTAACCCGTGCCGACGGGCAGTGCGGTGATGCGCTGGCCAATGCCTTCGATGTCCACCTTTGTTCGCTCGTGATGCGCTTTCTTTTCCGCTTTCTTATCCTCGCCCGACGGTTCATCGGCCTTCTCTTCAGCCTTTCCCTTAGCGGGCTCGTCGTAGTCGGTATGCAGCGTCAGGGGGTTCTCTGTGTCGGCAGCAAGCGGAACCACGAAGAGGCAGTCCTGCGTGCGATAAGAAGTATTCCACTCCACACTGGAGTACTGTGCATTGAACACACGTGTGGAGGTAAAGAACAAGTACTTGCCATCCTGCGAGAAGAGCGGTTGGCCCGCATCGTACCAACGGTCGGTGACGGGATAGGACACACGCTTGTCCACATCGTACAGATAGACCGCGCTGACCCTGTTGGGAAGCGCCACGGCGTAGGCGCCCCACTCGCCGTCGGGTGAGAGGGTGAAGGAACGGATGCCGGATGTTTCGCTCACAAGGATACGCTCGGGAGTGCCGCCATCGGCTTTCAGCTCATAGAGGTCGCGTTTCTCGGTGGTGAAATAGAGCCGCTTGCTATCGGGACTCCACATCAGTCCCGACGGATATCCATTGGCAAACGTCGTGAGTGGCTTAGCGTCCTGAAGGTCATCAGCAGGTGCCGCCCACACCTGGTACTCGCCTGTTGCATCACTCAGCCAGGCGACCTGTTTGCCATCGGGGCTCCAGGCGACACTGCGTTCGTGCGACTGGGGAGACTCCGAAAGAGGAAACACGGGTCCCTTGTCGGCAGGGAGGAGGAAGAGGTCTCCCCGTCCGACGGCTACGATGCGTTTGCCATCGGGCGACAGTGTGGCCTCGGTGAGGTGACGCGAGCCATTGCCCTGCTCGGCACGGCTCCACACGTCGTCGTCGGCAAGGGTCACGGGCACCCTGCTGCAGGTGGCACGGGGTACATTGTACTTCCATAGATAGCCGCCATTCTCAAACACGATGTCCTGCTGCGAGCAAGAGGGGAACTTACAGTCATATTCGGTGAAGTGGGTCACCTTGCGCGTGGCACGGGATACGGTGTTGTAGGCAAAGAGGTTCATCGTGTGGTCGCGGTCGGAGAGGTAATAGATCTCGTCGCCAATCCACATGGGGAAGATGTCCTGTGCCTCGGCATCGCAGCCGGGGATGCGCTCGAGCTCGGTGGTGCCCAGCGTATGGATCCAGATGTCATCGGCCTGACCGCCACGGTAGTACTTCCAGGTGCGGAACTCGCGGAACATCCGGTTCATGGCCAGCCGGGTGCCGTCCGGGGAGTAGCTGCAGAAGCCTCCCTCCGTGGTGGGGATCTCCTCGGGGGTACCGCCCTCGGCAGGCACCACACAAAGCTGTGCGCGCAGACCGCTGAAGCACCACTGCTTGCTGCGGAAGACGATGCCACTGCCATCGGGCGTCCAGCCCATGACGATATTGTTGGGGCCCATGCGTTCGCCTACATCGTCGCGTTCCACCAGTGCGGTGTAGGTCACCCTGCGGGGTTCACCACCGCCGATGGGCAGGGTATAGACCTCGGTGTTGCCATCGTACTGCCCCGTGAAGGCGATGGTCTGTCCGTCGGGTGATATCTTCGGGAAGCACTCGTAGCCGACATGCGAGGTGAGCTTCATCGCGTCGCCGCCGTCAGCATCCACACGGTAGAGGTTTCCGGCATAGCAGAACACGATATGTCCGCCGCCCACGGTAGGGAAGCGCAGCAGACGGGCCTCATGGGGCGTGGAGGTGGCAGACGTGGGGAGCGCTGCCAGTCCCAGCAGGCAGAGCAGGGGGAACAGGAGGGGAATTCTTTTCATAAGCATAGGGTGTGTGTGTTAAACGTATCTCTTGCTGTGCAGTGTGACAAGGATGATGTCGGTAGGAGCGCCCATGCGCAGGGGTATGCGCGAGGTGCCCAGGCCGCACGAGGTGATGACGGGGACGCCCCGGCGCGTCCTGCTGATGCCACGGAGGAAACGCTGCCCATAGCGGCTGCCCGACACGGGAGCCACAAGGCCCAGGAGGGTGATCTGTCCGCCATGGGTGTGCCCCGCCAACGCCAGATCGATGTGCGCGGGGGACATCGCCGCCATCTCCACGATGTCGGGCGAATGGGTGAGCAGCACGACGAACTGCGCGGAGTCCTGCGCCTCCACCAGCGGCTGCACCAGCGGCGGATGGGTGCAGAAGGGGACGCCCACCACCACCAGCCCCTCGCGTACGGCCGCGGCCTCGTAGTCCAGCAGACGGAAGCCGTGCTGCTGCAGGCTGGCGGCAATCTCCGCGGTGCACCGTTCGCAGTCGTTGTTACCCAGCACCGCCCATACGCCATCGCGGGGCACAGCGCCGGCGAGGGCATCGAACAGGGGCTCCACATAGGCGCAGCCCTCCTGGTAGTCACCGCCGAGCAGCAGCACATCGGGGTGCACGGCGCGCAGGGCCTTCACGGTGCCCTGCAGCTGGCGCATACCGAAACGGCTCACGAGGTGGAAGTCGCTGGCGAAGGCGATACGGTAGCCATCGAGCGCGTCGCCCACATCGGCCGACACCACATCGTAGCGCCGGATGCGGTCCACACCGGCATACCTCAGGGAGGTGCAGGAGTCCAGCAGCAGGGCGAGGACGAGGGCGAGCAGCAGGAGGCCTCTCCTCCGCCCTCCCACGGAGGGGAGGTGGGGGGTGCATATCCCGGCCTTGGTGCGTTCCTCTATCCTCATACGCTGATTATTCATTGCAGGGCGGGTGTCGGCTCGTCGTCATTTCTCTATGAGGCACACGGCGTAGGCGGCGATCCCCTCCTCCCGCCCCACGAAGCCCAGGCCCTCGGTGGTGGTGGCCTTCAGCGACACGCAGCCTGCGTCCACGCCCATGACCTCGGCCAGCGTGCGCTGCATAGCGGGGATGTAGGCGTTCAGCTTGGGACGCTCGGCACACACGGTGGCATCGACATTGCCGATGTGCCACCCCTCGCCTGCCAGCAGGCCGACGGTGCGCCGCAGCAGGATCTTGCTGTCGATGCCCCGGTACTCGGCCGCACTGTCGGGAAAGTGATACCCTATGTCGCGCATGGCGGCAGCACCCAGCAGCGCATCACAGATGGCATGGATGAGCACATCGGCATCGCTGTGGCCCAGGAGGCCGCGGTCGAAGGGTATCAGCACGCCACCCAGCCACAGCTCACGGTCGGCGACCCACCGGTGCACATCGTAACCCATTCCTACACGTACCATGGAGCTGTGCGGGGGTTATCTGCGTCCGACGATCTCGCGCAAGCCGTCCATATCGAAGGAGAGGGTGAAGCGGAGCGTCTGGTCGAGAGGGTTGGTCTGCGAGGTGGAGATGAGGTAGGCGGCATCGAGCGAGAAGGCGGTCATCTTGAATCCCGCGCCGAGGGTGAAGTACTTGCGGTTGCCCTTGTACTCATTCTCGTAGTGGTAACCACCGCGGAGGAAGAAGCGGTCGTCGTAGCTGTACTCTACGCCAGCACCCCAATAGATCTCCTCGAGCTCCTCCTGGAAGCCACCGGGGGCGTCGGCGAACGACTGGAAGATGCCGGCAATGGGCGAGATGTCGTTGTAGCCCTTGGCATCGAGCCAGCTCTGGTACTCAGAGGAGTAGCTGTAGCTGTCGTCCTCGAAATCGGTGCCGTACTCCTCGTCGAGGAACTGGCGGTAGGTGGGCTTGGTGGGAACCATCAGCTTGTTGGCATCGGCACTCAGGGTGAAGGCGTTGTAGTCATCGATGGGAATCTTCAACGCAGCACCCAGACGCAGATTGGTGGGTATGAACTGGTTGGTGTTGCCTCCATCGTAGGAGATCTTAGAGCCGATGTTGCTGGCATTGAGACCCCAGTTGAACAGGCACTCGCGGTTGCCGAGGAAGACGTAATCGCTGTGGAAGAGGGAGATGTCGGCGGCAAAGGCGGTACCCGGCGTCACCTCGTCGTCGTAGTCGTACTGGAGGTCGCTGAGGATGAAGCGCAGACCGACAGCAGCTGAGAAGGTCTCGCTCAGCATACGGCTGTAGGCAAAATCGACAGCCATCTCGTAGGGACGGATGGTGTAGTTGTCCACCAGCACGTCGCCCAGCGAGAAGTAGGTGAGCGAGCCGCTCACCGCCTGCATATCGCCGATGCGGTAGTAGCCGGTGAGGTTTGCCAGGTCGATGTCGGACACAAGCTGGCGCAGCCAGGGGGTGTAGGCCAGCGACACGCCTGCCGGGCTGTAGGCAAAGGGATACTTGGCAGGGTTCCAGTACTGCGAGTTCACATCGGCCTCGGTGGCAGCGCCGATGTCGCCCATGGCACCCGCACGGCTATCAGGAGCAATGCTGAGGGAGGTGACACCCGTATAGACGGGGTTGAACTGACGCTGCACGCCCTCCTGGGCACTCATGGGGAGCAGGACGAGCAGAAGCAGGGAGATAAGGACAAACGTTTTCTTCATAATGTTTATATAACGTACCGCTGCGCTGTTTTATTGTAGAAGGAACCTTAATTAATGTTTAATCATCAGCTTGTGCGCTGCCGACGTGCTGCATCCCCCAGCCGAGGCCACCGTCACACGATAGAGGTAGATGCCCGGTGTGAGCGGTGTGCCGGAGGCATTGCACAGGTCCCATGCGAGGGAGTAGGTGTCGTCCGTGGTCGCTGCCGTCTCCTCGTTCCTCCAGAGGATGCGGCCCGAGAAGTCGAACACCTCCACGATGTACGTCATGGCGGTCTCCGGACGGTCGTGGACGACGACAAACGTGGTCTCCGTCGTGGCAGGGTTGCTGGTGGCGGTGATGTCGGTCAGCACCGGCGCCAGTCCGCTGACGACCTCAAAGTCGATGGTGGCGGTGCCGGAGTTGTCCATCATGTCCCATGCCCGGAGCATCAGCGTGTGCTTGCCCTCAGCCAGGGTGGGCAGGCTGTAGGACAGCGTGCCGCGGGTGTAGTCGCCGAAGGCGCTGGTGTAGTAGTCGCCCAGCTTGTAGGTGAGCGCCGCCTCGCCATCGATGATGGCCACCATGTCGTGCCCGATGCCCCCGCCGACGGTGTTGATGCCATCGGCATCCTCCAGCATGGCCACCAGCAGAGGCGTCTCGTTCACCCGGTCGCCCGACACGAAGGACGGGGTGTTGAGGTACATGGCGATGGCAGGACCTTCGGAGTCGTTTGTCAGATCCTCAGCCGTACCCCCGAGCAGGAAGGCCTCGCTGTACCCCTGCGCCTCGCAGGTCTTGGCACTGTTGATGGCATAGAGGTTGAGCAGACCGCTTTCGTCGGAATAGTTGATATCGAGCGGTACGCGGAAGGTGAACGTGAACGCTCCCCCCCGCACCGAGTCGCTGCCGGCAAAGAGCACCTTGGCATGCTCGGAGTAGGAGAACGGCTCGTCGGCGGCACCGGCATTGTTGCGTCCGGTGATGGTCTCACTGTTGTCGAGCACGGTGGGATAGACGATGCCGTTGAACGAAGCATCCCATGCCCCGGAGCGGTTCTCGATATGTCCGCTGACGGTGACCTCCTGGCCCGCGCTCAGCAGCAGCTCGGTGTCGGCCGACACCGGAGTGCCGTTCAGCGCGTCCACCACGATGTCGTCGTCGGCGCCGCCGATGATGAGGGCGGGGTCACCGAGCAGCACGAAGTGCAGTTTGTTCTCGCTGAAGTCCTGCATGGCGGAGTTCGTCGTGGACACGACCTCCACCTTCGCCAGCCGTACGGCATCGCCCAGACGACGCCGGTTCCCGTCACCATCGCGGCTGAAGACGTAGCGCGAGAACAGGCTGTTGATGCGGCGGTTGTACGACGAGAAGACGGTGCGCGTGGTGGTGAACAGCGCTATGGCACCCCCTTTGGGGTTCAGGAAGGCATACTCGCCGAACGAGGTGGTGGTATTGTCGAAGGGGGCGATGTCGCACGATGCCGTCACCCACAGCGGCAGCCGCGGCGAGGTGAGGCTCTCCATGTCGCTCTTGCTGACGACGAGCTCGTGGCTCAGCACGTCGGCACTGCCATGTCCGCTGTAGTTCACCATCAGCGCTCCCTCGTCGAGCATCTCCAGGATACGTTTGTGCACGGCGGGGTAGCTGTTGCCGGTGGCCGTCACCTCCATGGGATAGGTATCCCAGTAGATACGCTTGAGCATGTAGCTCGGATAGAGAGAGCCCAGCATGCTTGCCACCGACTCGGCATCATCCATGTGCTGGTTGTTGTCGCCATCGTCACCGAGCATGAGAAGGGTGTTCTTCCATGCCCCGGCAGCGCTGTTGCCCATGTAGGCGATGGTCTTATCCACAGCATCGCGTGCCTGCTGGAGGGTGCTGACGGGGAAGCGTCCCACGCCGATGCTGGGCTTGCCGCGCAGCAGGTCCTTGCCCTCGCTGTCACCAAGCAGGGCATAGTAGTCCTCCATCACATAGGAGCGGGTGGTGCTGAAGGAGTTGTCCGACTCGAAACAGGGCAGGTAGTCGTCGGGGTCGCAACCTTTCCAGTTGTCCGACACCATGCGGTTATCCCATGCCCCGTCGCCGAACAGCAGCAGGTAACGGGGTCGGTCGGCATCGCTGTCGGCACGGTCGTACAGCATCTTCATGAAACGGCGTATGGCAGTGGCGTCGGTAGTGCCCGACGAGAACTCGTTGTAAATGGCACGCACGTTCACCACCTCGGTGCGCAAACCGTCCATCGTACGGTGCGCCTCGGCAAGACGCTCGGCCTGCCGGTCGAAGATGCCGCTGGCAGGCACCACGATGACATAGTCCACACCCTGCAGCGCATGCAGGTCCTGATTGTCCACGTCGGTGGCGGAGGTGATCTCAGTCGGCTCCATGTCGATGACCGTGGAAGGGTAGCTGATGCGCAGGAAGTCGAGATGTCCGGGTGTGCCCGTGGAACGGTTGTGTGTCAGCGTGATGCGTGTCGATGCTGTGAGGCCCGTCACGGGGAAGGTCTTCTCTGCCATGGCACCATCGCTGTAGGCGGCATTGGAAGGGATCGAGAGCGTGCCCACGGTGTTGCCGTTCGCCGCCACGGTCAGCGTAGTGGCGGTGCCGCTGTTGTGGGCAAAGGAGACCGTGAGGTACGACGTTTCGTCTTCACGGATACCCTCCAGCTCGATGTCGTACTGCCGGGTGGCTCCTGTGGCATAGTCGTAGCTGTCGAAGAGCTTGCGGCCGGAGGGATGGAAAGCATAGACATCGTTCTCCACCACGGCACAGCGCATGCCGCCCGTGTACTCTGCAGGCAACAGGTCGGCGGTATTTGTGGCCACAGGGTCGTCGAGTGCCGTGCCGTCCTCTTCGGTCAGGAAGTAATAACCGGCACAGGCATAGTGATTGTTCACATGGGTGAGCGCAGTGCCATCGCTCTTCAGCTGGCGCACGCCATTGCCCCAGAACACGATGCCCTCTGCCGTGCGGCATACCGTCACGGCGGGAAGGTCATCGGACAAGGCGTACAGGTTCTGTTCGGGCAACAGATGTCCGCCGTAGCCAAAGATGCGCACCTTGTCCGGCTCCTTGAAGCCCATCGCGCTCAGCCGCTGGGGGGTGAGCAGGTACAGACCGTCATCGGCCACCTCGATGCGTTTCCACCGGCCCGTGGCGAGCCTGCTGTGGTCGGCATACTGTGCAGTAGCGGTGGCAGCAGGCGTCCCGCCCACACCGTCGGCTCTCAGCGGCAGCGGAGAGGCAAGGACAGCAGCCAGTATCGCAAGATAAAACTTTTTCATTTCACGTTAAAACTCAATACCTTACGTTCGCCAAGCCATCCATCGAGGTGCTGGTTGGGATGCACGGGGCCCACGCCTGCAGGTGTGCCGGTGAACAGCAGATCACCCGTCTTCAGCGTATGGAACCGGCTCACGTATGCCACCAGCTGTGCTACGCTGAACAGCATGTCGCCCGCGAAGCCGGTCTGCACGGTCTGCCCGTCGATGTCGAGGTGGAAGGTCAGCTGCTGCAGGTCGCCGACCTCCTCTGCCGGTACCCACTCGCCGAGCACCGCCGAGCCGTCGAAGCCCTTGCTCAGGTCCCAGGGAAGGCCCTTGTCGCGCAGCGCACGCTGCATGTCGCGGGCAGTGAAGTCGATGCCTACCGTCACTGCACCTATATACCGGTACGCGAAGCGCTCCGGTATGGACTTGCCCATGCGGTCGATGCGTACCACCAGCTCGGTCTCGTAGTCGAAACGCTGGGCGAAGTCGGGGATGAAGAACGGCTTGCCATTCTTCAGCACGGCAGAGTCCGGCTTGGTGAAAATCACCGGATCGGAGGGCAGCTGCAGGCCGCTCTCGAGCTCCCGGTTATGCTCGGGATAGTTCATTCCTACGCAAAGTATCTTCATAATGCCACAAAATTACGGCTTTTTCGGTAAACAGCAACGAAAATGCCGAAATATTTGCAAACTTACGGGTAACAACCTACTTTTGTACCCGAAAAAAGAACCCAAAGGTATGGATTGGAAAGACCGACTGGGCATTGTGTACTCCACCAATGCCGACTACGAATACACCTCCTCGGCGGAGCCTGAGCAGGAGACCCTTCCGCCAAGCCGCCAACGGCTTCGTGTGGCTATGGAGAAGAACCACCGTGGCGGGAAAGTGGTGACCATCGTGCGCGGGTTCACCGGGACGACCCAAGACCTCAGCACGTTAGCCCGGCAGCTGAAGACGCGGCTGGGCGTCGGCGGTTCTGTCAAGGAGGGGGAGATACTCATCCAAGGCAACTGCCGCGAGCGGGTGGTGGAGATACTCCGTGCCGAGGGGTATGCCGACACGAAGTAGGCCTCTGCCCCACTCCTGACGGTATCCTTTCACTTGCAGCGTTCCTCTTTCCACGCCTGCACCCAGGCGAACCATTCGTCGGCGCTGTGCAAGCTTCCCTCCCATGTCTCCATGTCGCTGCAGAAGGCAATCCAGTAGGTGAGCCGGATGCGTTTCTTCGCTGTCCGCGGACCGATGAGGTAGAGGAGGTTCTCGTCGTTGTCCGGTTCGCCGACGACGTATCGTCGGGGTATGCACACGGCCACACCCAGCGTGGCGCGTCGGTCGGTGTTCAGAGTATCCCTGGGACCGTATGCCCAGTTCGTTCCCCAGCTGGCGCAGAGGCCCTGGTGGTCGCTGTACGTCGCGCCATGGGGAAAGGCGAGCACGCCGGTGCAGAAGGGGGCGCTGATGGGCTGGTCGCTCGTCAGGGTGATGTCCACGCGCACATCGCGGTGGCCCGCCTCCAACGTGTATCGCTGCACCATGTCGATCTTCTGTCCCTGGTACTCCCACCCATCGTCGCACACCTCCACGACCGTGCGGTCGGGACCATAGGTCACGATGCGCTCCGTGCGCAGGTCCACGGGTTGTATGAACGAGGGTGCGCCCTCGGTGAAACCTCGGAAAGAGCCCACCGACACCGTGGTTCCCGCCCACAGGATGTCGTCACCATAGCCATCGGCGATATCCTCCGGCGTGGGATAGAACTGCGTGTGCGCCAGCTCCAGTCCTTTGCGGCGCTTGCCATAGATATCGATGGTCTGCCGATGGTCGAAGTAGATGCGGTAGGCTACCAGCTCGTTCTCAAAAGCCGGACCGTGGTGATGCAGGTTGTTATACACATCAACGCCTCCCGGCACGCTGAGCGACTGGATGGGTTTATGGCCTGCGCTCTTGTCGCTCAGGAGCATCTCGGCATAGACTTGCGCCCGGAGCGGACAGGCCACGCACAGCATACTCACGGTGAAGAGGGCGGCTGTCTGACGAAGAGAAAGGGAACGGTTCATTGCTTAAGTGGAGATGAAGGAATGCATTTTCTTTCTGCAAAAGTAGAAATAAAATTCAATATGTATTACCTTTGCAGCGAAAAAAAAGGAGGAATGATGAAAACTGCGCTCTACTTGATTCCCGTCACGCTGGGTGACACACTGCCCGACAAGGTGTTGCCTGCCTACAACCACGATGTCATCATCGGCCTGCGCCACTTCATCGTGGAGAATGTGCGGTCGGCACGCCGTTTCCTGAAGGCTGTAGAGCCGTCCATCGACATCGATGCGCTGACATTCTACGAACTGAACCGCCACACCTCCCCCGAGGCGGTGAGCGGCTACCTCCGTCCCCTCGAGCAGGGGGAGTCCATGGGAGTCATCAGCGAGGCGGGCTGTCCCGCCATCGCCGACCCAGGAGCGGACGTCGTGGCACTGGCACAACGCAAGGGGCTGACGGTGGTGCCGCTGGTAGGACCCTGCAGCATGGTGCTGGCGGTGATGGCCAGTGGCTTCAACGGACAGAGCTTCGCCTTCCATGGCTACCTGCCCATCGAGGCTGGCGAACGGGCCAAGCGCATCCGGCTGCTCGAGAGCCGTGCCTATAGCGAGGACCAGACGCAGCTATTCATCGAGACACCCTACCGCAACCTCCGGCTGCTGGCCGATCTCCTCGCCACCTGCCGCCCCGCCACCCGGCTCTGCGTGGCAGCAGGGCTCACCACAACCGATGAGTATGCCGTCACCCACACCGTGGCCGAATGGCGGCACCTCCCCCAGCCCCCCATCGACAAGGTGCCCTGCATATTCCTTATCTATAAGTAGCAACGAGGGCTTGAATGTCCATTTTGTCCATTTCGTCCATTTTGTCCAAAGAACAGGCATTATAAATAATGTATATAATAATATTATATAATCAATGAATTAAACATAATCTCCTTCCTTGTTTCTGAAGGGGTGTTTCGTGGACAAATGGACATTGGACACTTTGGACAGCACTTCATGCATAATAAAGAAGGAAGAAGAAGGAATGAAAAAGGAAGAACAGGCCCACCATCGGCCCATGCTTGGTTCTTTATGAAGCATTCATGTTAAGGAACCCCGAACGGCAAGAACGGAAGAACACAATTAACAGTAGACAGGGGGCAACCGCTTGATGCAAAGAATTTTTTATTTGCAGCAAAGAAATATTTTGTGGCTGCAAAAAAATGATTGCAAAGATAAGTCGTTCGTGCAAAATCAAAAAAGGAAAAAGACAATCTGGCATTCTATTTCCCAAGAGAATGCGTATTTTGCAGGCAAAAAAGAATAATTCTGGTTCATCGGGACTGAGAGACGACCGGAGAGAAACCCTCGTAAATTAGAGTTTAAGTCTGCGGCGACAGAGTTTAACTCTACGGGCACAGAGTTTAACTCTACGGCGGCAGAGTTTAACTCTACGGGAGCAGTTTACATCTGCGCGAGCAGGTTGGAGTGAAGCATGCATGTGAGCTATGTACATTCTTCAGAGAAAAAGGAAATAAAAGTGTGTTTTATTTTTTTATATGACAAAGAAGATGTACCTTTGCGGCAAATTTGCAAAACTACATTTACACCTTATTAAAAAACATTTCATCATGAAGATTTCAAAGATTGAACATCTGGGAATTGCAGTGAAGAGCATTGAAGAGGCTCTTCCGTACTACGAGAATGTACTGGGTCTGAAGTGCTACAAGACCGAAGTTGTGGAGGATCAGAAGGTGAAGACAGCCTTCCTGATGGTCGGCGACACCAAGCTGGAGCTGCTGGAGCCCACCTGCGAGGAGAGCACCATCGCCAAGTTCATGGCCGACCGCGGCGGCAAGGGTGGTCTGCACCACATGGCTTTCGCCATCGAGGACGGTGTGGCCAATGCCATCGCCGAGTGCACCGAGAAGGAAATCCGCGTTCTCGACAAGGCTCCCCGCAAGGGCGCTGACGGCATGCAGATCGCATTCCTGCACCCCAAGGCTACGCAGGGCGTGCTCACCGAGCTGTGTGAGAAGGCTGCCGAGTGATTCAATCGCAGAATGTTAATCAAAAAATAAATCCTACGATGAGCAATCAACTGGACAAGATCAGAGAGCTGGTAGAGAAACGTGAGAAAGCACGTCTCGGCGGCGGCGAAAAGGCCATCGCCAAACAGCACGACAAAGGTAAATATACGGCTCGCGAGCGTATAGCCATGCTGCTCGACGAGGGCAGCTTCGAAGAGCTCGACATGTTTATGCAGCACCGCTGCCATAACTTCGGCATGGAGAAGAAGCAGTACGACGGCGACGGCGTGGTAACCGGCTACGGCACCATCGACGGACGTCTCGTGTATGTCTTCGCACAGGACTTCACCGTGCATGCAGGCTCGCTCTCCGAGACCCTCGCACAGAAGATCTGCAAGGTCATGGACCTCGCCATGAAGATGGGAGCTCCCGTCATCGGCATCAACGACTCGGGCGGTGCCCGTATCCAGGAAGGTGTGAACGCCCTGGCCGGCTATGCCGAGATCTTCGAGCGTAACATCCTCGCCAGCGGTGTGATCCCGCAGATCAGCGGCATCTTCGGCCCCTGCGCCGGCGGCGCCGTCTACTCCCCCGCCCTCACCGACTTCACCCTGATGATGGAGAACACCTCCTACATGTTCCTCACCGGTCCGAACGTGGTGAAGACCGTGCTGGGCGAGGTGGTCACCCAGGAAGAACTCGGCGGTGCCAGCGTACACAGCACCAAGAGCGGCGTGACACACTTCACCGCCAAGACCGAGGAAGAGGCCCTCGCCATGATACGTACCCTGCTGAGCTACATCCCGCAGAACAATATGGAGAAGACTCCCATCGTGGAGTGCAACGACCCCATCGACCGCTGCGAGGACTACCTCAACGAGATTATCCCCGACAACCCCAACATGCCCTACGACATGTACCAGGTCATCAGCGGCATCGTGGACAACGGCGAGTTCTTTGAGGTACAGCCCAACTATGCCAAGAACATCATCGTCGGCTTCGCCCGCTTCAACGGCGAGAGCGTCGGCGTCGTAGCCAACCAGCCCAAGCAGCTCGCCGGCGTGCTCGACTGCAACGCCAGCCGCAAGGGTGCCCGCTTCGTGCGCTTCTGCGATGCTTTCAACATCCCCATCGTCACCCTCGTTGACGTCCCCGGCTTCCTCCCCGGCACGGGTCAGGAGTACAACGCCGTCATCCTGCACGGTGCCAAGCTGCTCTACGCCTTCGGCGAGTGCACGGTACCCAAGGTCACCGTCACCCTGCGCAAGAGCTACGGCGGCAGCCACATCGTGATGAGCTGCAAGCAGCTACGCGGCGACATGAACTACGCATGGCCGTCGGCAGAGATCGCCGTGATGGGCGCCAGCGGCGCCGCCAGCGTGCTCTACGCCAAGGAAGCCAAGGCGCTGAAGGAAGAGGGCAAGGTAGAAGAGGCCAAGGCCTTCATCGCCGAGAAGGAGAAGGAATACACCGACCTGTTCGCCAACCCCTACAATGCTGCGAAGTACGGCTACATCGATGACGTCATCGAACCGCGCAACACCCGTTTCCGCATCATCCGCGCCCTCTCGCAACTCCGCGACAAGAAGCTCACGCTGCCCGAGAAGAAACACGGTAACATCCCCTTGTAATCAACAGAGAGCACTATGATATTAGCTATCGCCTGGCCAGACATGCTGGCCATGACCGGCATCGGATTCGGAGTCGTCTTCTGCATCCTACTTCTGCTGGTATTCATCCTGAAGATCTTCAGCGCCGTAGGCGCCAAGAAGAAAGCTCCTGCCCAGGTTGCCAAGACGCCTGCTGCAGCCCCCGCAGCCAAGATTGCTGCTGCCGATGCTGCCGACGGTGACTTCGCCGCAGTAGCCACTGCCCTCTACTTGTACTTCCAGGAAGTGCATGACGAGGAGAGCTACAAGCTCACCATCCGTCACCACGAGCACACTGCCTGGCATCCAGAGACTTACTGATCCCGCACGATGCCGTGTTTCAAAAATCATCCCGTTATTTACAGAACAGAACAATGAAAAATTTCAAATTCAATATTGACGGCAAGCAGTACGATACCAGCGTGGTCGAGAACGAGGCTGGCGCCATCGAGGTGACCGTCAATGGCAAAACGTATTCCGTTGAAGTAGAGCGCGAAGCTCCCAAGGCTTCTGCTCCCGTACACCGTCCCATCGCAGCTGCCGCTGCCGCAGCTCCCGCCGCCGGTGCCCAGCAGACCGTGAAGGCTCCCCTTCCCGGCAACATCACCAAGGTGCTTGTGAAGGCCGGTCAGGCCGTGAAGGCCGGCGAGGTCATCCTCACCATGGAGGCCATGAAGATGGAGAACAATGTGGTCGCCGAGTTCGACTGCACCATCCAGAACATCCTCGTCAAGGAAGGCCAGACCGTGAACGGCGGCGACAAGCTCGTGGAGGTTGTCAGCACCGCCACCGCTGCCCCCGCTCCCGCACCCAAGGCCGCTCCCGCCCCGAAGGCTGCAGCGGCTCCCGCTGCTGCTCCCAAGGCTGCTCCTGCCGCCGGCGCCAAGACCGTCAACGCTCCCCTGCCGGGCAACATCGTAAAGATTGCTGCCACCGTGGGACAGGCCGTACAGCCGGGCGACGTGCTCGTAGTGATGGAAGCTATGAAGATGGAAAACAACATCGTAGCCGAGACCGCCGGTACCGTCAAGAACATCTTCGTACAGCAGGGCCAGACCGTACAGAGCGGAGACGCCCTCGTAGAGGTCGGCTGATCCCATCATCTGGACCATTGTAAAACAGTATAAACTACAAAAGACAGATGAAACATACAGTCAAGATTCTTTGTTCACTGCTGCTGATGGCTCTCATCGCCTCACCCGCCTTTGCCCTTGCCGAGGACTTCAATGCCGGCGAGGCACTGGGCGAGTTCGTGCAGGGCATGGGATTCCTGCAGCTCTTCAAGGGCATGGGATGGGGCAACGCCGTGATGATCGTCATCGCCTGCGTATTCCTCTACCTGGCCATCAAGAAACAGTACGAACCGCTGCTGCTGCTCCCCATCGCCTTCGGCATGCTGCTGAGCAACCTGCCCGGCGCCGGCATGTTCCACACCTATCTGTGGAACGATGAGTTCCTGAACCCCGACAGCCCCTTCTTCCACAGCTACCGCCACGTGCTGGCAGAAGGTGGTCTGATGGACGTCCTCTACTGCGGTGTGAAGCTCAACCTCTACCCCTGCCTCATCTTCATCGGCGTGGGTGCGATGACCGACTTCGGTCCCCTGATTGCCAACCCCAAGAGCCTGCTGCTCGGCGCTGCTGCCCAGCTGGGTATCTTCGTAGCATTCCTGGGTGCCTTCGCCCTGGGCTTCACGCCCGCACAGTGCGGCTCCATCGGCATCATCGGTGGTGCTGACGGTCCTACCTCCATCTTCCTGACGTCGCGTCTGGCTCCCGAGCTCCTCGGCCCCATCGCCCTCGCTGCGTACAGCTACATGGCACTCGTGCCCGTCATCCAGCCGCCCATCATGAACCTGCTCACCACCAAGGAGGAGCGCAAGATCAAGATGAAACAGCTGCGTCCCGTCAGCCAGAAGGAGAAGATCCTCTTCCCCATCATCGTGGGCGTCGTCGTCAGCCTCATCCTGCCCGATGCAGCTCCCCTCATCGGCTGCCTCATGCTCGGTAACCTCATGAAGGAGAGCGGTGTGGTGAACCGTCTGAGCGACACGGTACAGAACGCACTGATGAACATCGTGGTCATCTTCCTCGGCCTCAGCGTAGGTGCTACCGCCACCGCCGAGACCTTCATCTCCTGGCAGACCCTCGGCATCGTAGCCATGGGCATCGTGGCCTTCTCGTTTGCCACCGCCGGCGGCGTGCTCTTCGCCAAGCTGATGAACGTCTTCTCGAAGGAGAAGGTGAACCCGCTAATCGGTTCAGCCGGTGTGAGCGCCGTGCCTATGGCCGCTCGCGTCAGCCAGACCGTCGGTCAGAAGAACGACCCCAGCAACTTCTTGCTCATGCACGCCATGGGTCCGAACGTGGCTGGCGTCATCGGCTCGGCCGTCGCTGCAGGTATCCTGCTCAACATGCTGGGCTGATACCGAACCACATACTCCACAAGGGCGCTCTGCACACGTTGCTGAGCGCCCTTGATTTTACCAACCAATTGAGAAATAGGGAGGCGGTTCAGTGCTGGTACAGAATGGCACCAGGCCACAAGTAGTAGATGAAATCCGAACGGTCAAGCGGATCGCGGAAAAGTACAAAATGATCGCCGTAATAACGGGTTTCGGCAGTATGGCCGTCAGCCAATGCCATTGCCTGCTCAGGGGACGATGAAGTTGAGGAACTCAGGCATCAGCGACACCTCGAGCGGGGTGTTATAGTCGAGTTTCTTGCCATCGACGCAGATGCTGGCGTTCTGGGTATCGTAGATGGTGACCTTCTTCGTGCGGTAGGGGCGCACCTGTTCGTGGTTCAGCAGACGGCCCTTCATCAGCAGGCGTATGCCGTGCACCATCTGCCAGAACTGCGGACGCTGCACCAGCGACACGTCAAGCCAACCGTTGTAGGGCACAGCACTGGGGGTGAGACCGTAGCCGCGAGAGTTGCCGATACACAGGGTCATGAACTTGTCGTTCAGCGTTTCCTCATTCAGACGGAGGTGCATCTTGTACTGGTTACGCTCCACAAACAGGCGAACCATACTGAAGAGGTACATAGGGTTGCTCTTTCCCCAGAACTCTTTGCAGAAGTCGCTGATCTCGATAGCCTTGGCGCCAAGACCAATATTGACGGCCATCAGGAAGTAACGTCGGATGGTGTTTCCGTCGTTCTCAAACTGACAATAACCGATATCAATCTTGCGACGATGGCCCTGCAAGATGCAGTCGATGGCCTTCTTGTAGTCATCGACGCCCAAGCCCCAGAAGTTGGCGAAATCGTTGCCCACGCCATTGGCAATGATGGCCAGCGACACACTGTCGAGATTCTCCACCGACGATGTCATGATGCCGTTGATGGCCTCGTTGACAGCGCGGTCACCACCCACGATGACTATCGTCTTGTAGCCGTTATCGACCAGCATCCTTGCTAACCGCTCCACCGAGCCGTAATCCTCACTTTGTATATAGTCATACTGGACAGATTTCTGGTCCAGCACCTCCTTGATCTGCAGCCATCGCTTGTGCCGCTTGCGCACACCGGCCATCGGCACATAAATCACACCCCATCGGTTTGCCAAATCACTCATTGTATCTCTTCGTTTTTTATTTACAGTTTATTCTGCAGTGAGCCATTGCATGATCAGGCTCACCTTTTCGTCCGTCGGCAACATGCCGTCCACCCAGCGTATAGGGATGCCCCTGCGCTCCATGCCACGGAACCATGTCATCTGCCGTTTGGCAAACTGATGGATGGCCGTCTCCAAGCCGTGCGCCATCGCATCGTACGAGCATTCGCCAGTCAGGTACTGAGTGATGAACTTATACTCAAGGCCATAGTAGATAAGGTCCTCGGGGGCGATGCCCTCGTCGAGCAGTCCCTTCACCTCGTCCACCATGCCCTGTTCCAGCCGTGTCTGCAGCCGCTGCGTGATGCGCTCACGGCGTACGTCGCGATCCACATTAACGCCCACCACCAGACTCCGCAGCTTCGGGAACTCCTCGTCGGTGGCAGGATGAGTGGCATAGTATTCCTCTATCTCGATGCCTCGCACAGCTCGTTTCACGGTATCTACATCACTGGTATTGTGGAGCGTCTTGTAGCGACGGAGGATGTCCGTGAGCTCGGCCAGTGTCTTGCCCTCCAGCGAGCGCCGCAACGGCTCGTTCACGGGCACCGCCACCAGGCGGTATCCCTTCAAGAGCGCCTCGATGTACATGCCTGTACCACCACACAGCACCGGTATCTCGCCACGATGCTTCAACTGCGAATATAAAGACAAAAAATCGCGCTGGTACTCATAGACATTGTACTTGTAGCCAGGCTCGACGATGTCGGTGAGATAGACGGGTACCCGGCGGCCATCCGACAGCAGGTAGTCGTCAAGGTCCTTGCCCGTACCGATGTCCATACGACGATAGACCTGACGGCTGTCGGCACTGATGACACCCGTGCCAAGACGGTCAGCAAGGGCCACGGCAAGCGTCGTCTTGCCGCAAGCTGTGGGACCAAGTATCGTCACAAGATCATACATACGCGTAGTGTCACTATATCATGCCTTTTGCATCACCATAAAAAAGCTAATTGCACTTTTTCGCAACAAAGGTGAGAAGAAATCTCAAATATGACAAATCTTTTAAGTAATTTTGTGGCGATTTATGAAAAAGTATGTTTTTCTGCTCCTTCTCGCGTTCTCTGCAGCACTGCATGCTGCGGCCGACACACTTCACTGGAGCAACGACACGCTCTATGTTAATACCACCATGCTGTGTGCCGACATCAAGGGATATAACGGTACGACTCCGGTAGAGATTGCCATCACCGATGGCAAGGTCGTCGGTGTGCGGGCGTTGCCGAACCGCGAGACGCGAAGCTACTTCCGTGCCGTCAAAGCCACACTCCTGAACCAATGGAACGGGCAAGAAGTGGCACGAGCCATAGAGATGAAGGTGGATGTCGTTTCGGGTGCCACCCTCTCCTCGCGTGCCATCATCGGCAATGTGCGCGCTGGACTCACCGAGGCACAGAAAGTGCTACCCACAGAGGAGATGCCCACGAAGAGCATACCCCTTGCAGCGCTCACCATCGGCAGCCTGCTGCTCGCTGCAGTGCTCATCGCCATCGGCTGGATAGCAAAAAAGAAAAAACAAAAATAGGCGGAAGTTTTTCATTTTTCTGATTATTCCGTACATTTGCACAAAATTTGCAACATGCCACTCATCAAATACGAAAACGTCGATATTCATCAGCAGGAGAACATCGTACTCGAAGATGTCTCATTAGACATTGAGAGCGGTGATTTCGTGTACCTTATCGGCAAAGTAGGGTCGGGCAAGTCCAGTCTGCTGAAGACGATGTACGCCGAGCTGGACATACATAGCGGTCATGCCCAGGTGCTGGGCTACAACATGGAGCATATCCGCCGCAAGCAGATTCCTGCCCTGCGCCGGCATATCGGCATCGTCTTTCAGGACTTCCAGCTGCTCATCGACCGCAACGTACACGACAACCTCGACTTCGTGCTCCGTGCCACCGGGTGGAAGCAGCGCAGCGCCCGCCTGCAACGCATCGGCGAGGTGCTCGAGCTCGTGGGCATGCAGACCAAAGGGTACAAGATGCCCCATGAACTGTCGGGAGGCGAACAGCAGCGCATCGTCATCGCCCGCGCCATCCTCAACACCCCCGACATCATCTTGGCCGATGAGCCCACCGGCAACCTCGACCCCGAGACAGGACGTCAAATCGTAGAGCTGCTGCGCACCATTCGCGACAACGGCAGCACCATCGTGATGACTACGCACAACCTCCAACTTCTCGACCTCTATCCCGGACGCGTCTATCAGTGCGACAATCACCGCGTCATCGAACAACAACCATAATTCTCCATTCATCATGTCACCCGTTGTACAATATATCCTTCTGTTCCTCATTATCCTGCTCTGGGCCATTCAGGCGCTGTTCCTCTTCCTTATCTACGACGCTATCAATCACGACGCAAAGAAACAAGGACTCCTTGGGAAGAAACGCAAGAAGGCACAACCCACCAAAGAGCATACGCTCATAGAGGAAGAAACATCTCAAGAGGAGTTGTCTGCTGTAGAGGAAGCACCCACCATCGAGCCTGCAACTGAGAAAGAGCCTGTTACCGAAGAGATACCTGCAGAGAAGGACGCGACCATGAATATTTCTGCTAAAGCGTCATCCATCATTCCTTCCCCAGCCTCTGCCGCAGCCGAAGAGCCCACGTCCGATGCAGCCACATCCCTCCCTGAAGCCGAAGATCCTGTGACCAACGAAGAACCTACTCTCACGGAAGAGACCGAGCCCCACGAGGAGCCTGCAACAGATGAAGAACCGGCTACCGACACAGAGCCTGATTCCACACCCGAAGAGCAGCCAGTCGTCGATGACGACGGTTTCTTCGGAGACCTTTTCGGACAACCGGTTCAAAAAAAAAGTCCATCCGCCGGTAAGCCATCGTCAGGCAGAAAGCGCTCCATGTCCGAGTCCATCCGCGACAATGCTGCCCATGAGCTCGTTATCAGCGAAGAGGAATTGCTGAATGGACCTCACGTAGAGGACACCCTTCCGCTGTTTCCTGCCGATGCCGACGACACACCCTGTACAACACGTCCCGATGCGCCGATGCTCTCCGTCATCGTGGTGGCATGCAACAATGGCTATCACCTGAGCCGGAACCTGCCTGCCCTGCTCGAACAGGACTACCCCAACTACGAAGTCATCGTGGTGGATGACAACTCCACCGACAGCACCTCTGATGTGCTGCAGGACATGCATGTACGCTATCCCCATCTGCAAAGCCGCAACACCCCCGACTCTGCACGGCGCATCAGCCACCGCAAGCTATCGCTGCTCTTAGGCATCAAAGCCGCAAAGGGCGAATGGCTGGTGTTCACCGAAGCAGACTGCCGTCCCATATCGTCGCACTGGCTCACCAGCATGACACGCCTGCTGCCTTCCACACAGGAAAAAGGGTTTGCTGGCGCTGCCGACATCGATGCCGTCATCGGGTACACCGCCCTTGCTCCCGGCGAGGGACTGGGGAGCTGGATACGCCGCTACGACAATATGTTGCGCAATGCCCGACTGCTGGGTCTCGCACTCAAAGGGAAAGCGCCGCTGGCCTACGGCACCAACCTGCTTTACCGCCGCGAGCTCTTCTTCGAGAGCAAGGGATTCACGGCACATCTGAACCTGGAACGAGGCGATGATGACCTGTTCGTAAACGAGAATATCGCCCCCAAGCGCATCTGCGCCGAGGTGAACGGCAAAGCCATGATACTGTGCACCGACAACGATGCCCACCGCCGCACCATCGAGTATCTGGGGCGCATTGCTACAGGACGGCATCTGCAAGGGTTCATGCCCCATCTGCTGCATGCCGACACCATCACCCGCGCACTCTACGCCTACCTCACGCTGGCTGCCGTGGTCTTGTTTGCCCTGCAAAAAGCATGGATATTGGCTGGCATTGTGGCATTGCTCTGGGGCTTACGCTATGCTGCGCAATGGCTCGTTCTACGACGTCTGCAGAAGCTCTTCGGTGAAGCGAACTATGCCCCATGGACGCCCCTGCTTGAACTTGTACATCCCCTGTGGCTGCTTCGTCTTCGCCTCGTCTACCTCTTCACCCCAGCCAGCACATGGCATCGCAAGGCAATCTAACCGACAGATAGAAAATCTATTCGGACACCTTCAGGAAACCATTCCAAAAGCCGTTTTCTGAAGAAATATTTGGTCAGTCGGGGGATATTTTGTATATTTGCCGCGACAAACCAAAATGACACGGTCATGATCATCATCGGCATAGCAGGCGGGACAGGTTCCGGAAAGACGACAGTAGTGAGAGAGATACAGAAGTACTTCGCCCCGGGCGAGGTAGTCATCATGCCTCAGGACTCCTATTACAAGGACAGCAGTCACGTTCCCGTAGCAGAACGTCAGAACATCAACTTCGACCATCCCAACGCCTTTGACTGGGAGTTGCTGTCGCACCATGTGGCCCTGCTCAAGGAGGGTCAGGCTATAGAACAGCCCACCTACTCGTACCTCACCTGCACACGCCAGCCCGAGACCATCCACGTGGAGCCGCGCGAAGTCATCATCATCGAGGGCATTCTGGCCCTTTGTGACCCGCAACTGCGCGACCTCATGGACCTGAAGATATTCGTCGATGCCGAACCCGACGACCGGCTGATACGTGTCATCCGTCGCGACGTGGTCGAGCGCGGACGTACCGCTGAAGCCGTCATGGACCGCTACGAACGGGTGCTCAAACCCATGCACATGGAGTTCATCGAGCCCACCAAGCGTTATGCCGATGTCATCATACCACAAGGCGGACATAACCGCCGTGCCATCAGCATGCTGCAGCTGTTCATACGCAAGATTCTCGATCAGAAAGCATAAAGAAGGAACAGAACGAGATGTCATTTACCCGGAAAGAACTTGTCACCTGCACCGCCGCGCTGCTGCTGATGGCCGCAGTCATCGGCGCCTTCGTATGGAGACAGCACACTTCCGCCGGCACACATGGCACGGTATTCTACGACACCATTATCACCCAGAAGCCCATCCCACCCTACACCATCAGCCAGTATGACCCGCTGTTCCGCGAATACGGAGACACCCTCGGCTGGGATTGGAAATGGCTTGCTGCCGTCGCCTATAACGAGTCACGGTTCCACGCCGAAGCCGCCAACCCCTCGGGCGCGGCAGGACTGATGCAGCTCATGCCCCGCACGGCCCATGCCATGGGGGTGGACTCGCTGCGACTCACCGACCCCCGCTGCAGCGTGCAGGCTGCCGCACGGCTGTTCAAACGACTGGAAAATAACTTCAGCTCCGTGTCCATGCCCGACCGTGTCTGTCTGGTGTTGGCCTCATACAATGCCGGAAAAGGACATGTGCTTGATGCCATGCGTCTTGCCGAGAAGTACAGTGGCATGCGCACACGCTGGGAAGGCAACGTAGAATATTTCATGCGCATGCTCAACGAGCCCGCCTTCTATAACGACACCCTATGTCATAACGGACGGTTCCGTGGACGGGAGACCATCGCTTTTGTGCGCGACGTGCAGAGCAAGTTCAACGAGTTCACACGGCTTGAGAAACTGTACTATTCTGCACACAAGCCCGACACCACCTACGTTCCCCGTCCGGATTTCAAGAAACAAAAATGACAACCTCACCTATGGATATCCCCCACCCCACATTCACCGACTTCGGTAAGGAAGAGATAATCATCCCCACCTCGTTCAATCTCGCGCATGCACACGAGCGCGACAACCATATACACTTCTATCCCGACGGGCACATCTACACCTACGATCAACAGCGACTCACCCCCGTGAGCACCGTTATCTCCACCTGGTTCTCAGCCTTCAATGCCGAACTGGCTGCCGAGCGGAAAGCGACACCTCAGCACTCCAAGGAACAGTACATCGAGGAGTGGGCATGCAACGGTGCCAAAGCCCGCCATATCGGCACCTTCATGCACAGTCAGATTGAGCGTTCACTGCTGGGCGAAACGCCCGAAGCGTGCTGCAGCTTCGAGTTCCACGGCAACTACGTCAATACCACCGAAACCATACGCATCGACACAGAGCTAACTATGTTCCAACACTATCTACAGGCCTGCAACCCTATTCCCTACCGCACAGAGTGGCGCATCTTCGACGAGGAGCATAGCCTGGCCGGCACCATCGATTTCCTCGCACGCGATGCCGAAGGACACTTCGTGATGTACGACTGGAAACGCAGCAACAAGATTGTCACCGACGAACCCATGGGAGGAACACGTCTGCACATTTACAACGAATATGGCCGGCGCGCTTATAGCGAGCTCTCACATCTGCATGATACGTCCTACACCCACTACTGTCTACAGCAGAATCTCTACCGCTACATGCTGAAGCAACACTATGGCATCGACGTAGAGAAAATGTTCCTCGTAGTGCTGCATCCCTGCAACAAGGATTTCCATTGTGTAGAAGTACCCGTTCTCGACAACGAAGTCGCCATCATCCTGTCGCATCTCTTGTAGTCTGTCACAAAGCGTCAGCCACACACAAGGATCCACGATGAGCAGCTATATACCACAACGATCACTCCATGAAAGAGCCCTCGCCACGCAACAAAACCATCACTTTGAGTGACGACGAACGGCCGACGCTGCGTAGACATCTCTATACACCCCAGCAACTGCCCGAGGTATTCAGTGATGCTATCATCCACGCCGATTTCTTTGAAGTCATCGACCGTGTGCCCGATGCCTTTGCCGACCTCATCATCATCGATCCACCTTATAACCTCAGCCGCCAGTTCGGGGCGGCCTCCTTCCGTGCTACCACCAATGATGCCTACCGCACCTACATCCGGTCGTGGTTACCTGCCGTAGTACGCAAGCTGAAACCCGACGGCACGCTGTGCCTCTGCGGCGACTGGCGCAGCAGCACGGCCCTCTACGAAGAGCTCTGTCCGCTGCTCACCGTGATCAACCGCATCACCTGGCAACGCGAGAAAGGCCGCGGAGCAGCACACAACTGGAAGAACAGCATGGAGGACATCTGGTATGCCGTGGCCGACCCACAGGACTACTGTTTCCATGTAGAGGCAGTGATGCAACGACACCGCGTGATAGCCCCCTACCGCCAGGACGGCAAGCCCAAGGATTGGCAGGAGACGGCCGAAGGAAAGTTCCGCGATACCTATCCATCAAACTTCTGGGACGACATCAGCATTCCCTACTGGTCCATGGCTGAGAACACCGAGCACCCCACACAGAAGCCCGAGAAGCTCATCGCCAAGCTTGTACTGGCAGGCAGCGACCCCGGCGACATCGTCTTCGATCCCTTCCTCGGCAGCGGCACCACAGCCGTGGTGGCGAAGAAGCTCCACCGGCACTACGTGGGCATAGAGATGGATGAGCAGTGGGCATGCACAGCCCTCAAACGTCTGGACATGGCCAACAATGACTCCTCCATACAGGGTTATGCCGATGGTGTCTTCTGGGAACGCAACACCCATCCTTTACAGAAGAAGAAACCTGTTTAATGTTCGATTGTTCTACTGTCAAAAATGTAGCGATGCACGCCCATCATGGAGCGTGCATCGCTATTTATCTCTTCACGCCGGACTTTTACTTGAACCGGCTGGTGATGATTTTGACGGCGATAGGTGTGGCGGTGCCTCCGCGCAAGCGGGCACTAGTATTGCTGAGTTCGTGACGGACGGTGACGACGGTGGAGTTGCTCTCGGTGACGGTGACGGGAATGAGCACCACCTTGTCCCAACAGGGGTTGGCGGTGCGGAAGGCGGCGGTAGCGGCGGCATCGTCGGCACCGGGGTGCTGAGCGTACCAGTCAGCAAGCCAGGCATCACGTTCACTGCGACAGGAAACAACGAGACGGGCGATGTTGTCGAACTCATACTGGTTGTAGGTGGCGTCGAAGGTGGAGGTAAAGGTGGTGATATCGTCGGGGACCTCGTTGTTCTCGAAGAAGGTGTACATGCGGGCCTCAGGCACCATGAGGAGGGTCTCAGGAGTGCCAGGTGCAAAGGTGGAGGTGCTGCGGTTGTTATACTTGGCAAAGGTGACCTTGACGGAGTTGATGGTGTCCTGCTCACCGGCGATGATGTCGTCCACAGGGAGGGTGACCTCGGTGAACACACCAGCAGGGGTCTTGAGCCAGGTGCTGGCGGCATCGGACACGAGGACATCGACACCGGCAACATCGAAACGGTTGACCTGCAGGACTTCCTGCGAGCCGGAGAACTGGGTGATGTAGGTGCTGTCGTTGCTGACGAGGTCAAAGCATACGTTCAGACTGATCTGAGAGAGACAGAGGACGGTGCCGTCACCCTGGGTGCACTTGACATAGAAGCCCTTGCAGACGTTCTCGATGAAGGGGGTGGCACTGGCGAAGTACTCGGGGTGCTCCTGCGAGAGGTGGATGATGCGGGTACCGTAGTCGGTGGGCAGGGGGATGCAGACATTGTGGTAGTGCTCATCGTCGGTGAGGGTGGTGAGGTCGTCGAGGGCGTAGTCGCGGGCGCACCAGGTCTTGGTGGCGATGGGCTGGGCATCGGGGGCGAGGTAACGGTTTACATCGAGGTTGGTGTAGTAGTTGCGGCCTTCGACGAGGGTGCTGTCAAGGGCATAAACCTCGAGCTGCATGGCGTTGAGAGAATCGCCGAGAAAAGTGGTGAAGTAGAGACGGAGCTCGGTGCGGGTGGAGACGTTGCCCTTGATGTCGTCGGGATTGGGGAACACTGAGCCGCCCTCGACACAGTTGAGCTGGGTGATGAAGTCGGCAGCGAACACGCTGTTGGTCTCGGGGTCGGTATAGCGTCCGAACCATACGTCGGAAGTCTTGGCAAGAAGGGAGTCGGCACGCAGCGAACGGCTGGTGGCGTAGTAGGTGGCGGTATCAACAAGGATATGGTCGTTCTCGGGGGTGATGCTGTAGCCGAGAGTACCGGTGGTATCATCGCAGGAGGCCATCCCCAGAAGGAGGGTGGCAGCACTGCAGAGCGCAAGGAGATGTCGTCTCATGAGTGTGTGATGGGGTTGAAGGGTTACTGCGGGGTATCGCCTCCGCAGACGAGGTCGTAGAAGGCCTGGCAATCGGTATAATAGGTGTCGGATGTGGTAGCCTCGAGGATGGGCTTGCCGAGTTCACGGGCGTAGCTCACGACAGCGGGGTCGGCATCAGGCGTGGCGACGATGACACCATCGGCGTACCTGACGGCGAGGCGCAGCAGGGTAGCGCAATCGAAGGGGGCCTCGATGCCGGCGGCATCGAAGTCGGGCATATTCTTGGTGCGCAGGAGGGTAAGGAAGTCGTCGCGCAGGGTGCCGCGAAAGTCACCGCCGGTGAGGGAGAGGATGATGCGGGAACTGCGGTAGGCGGGCTCATCGGGATAGAGGACCTTAGCGTAGAGGCCTACAAGGGCGCCCAGCCAGCCATGGACATGGATGACGTCAGGGTTCCAGCGGAGCATCTTGACGGTCTCAAGGACTCCGCGGGCATAAAAGATGCAACGCTCGTCGTTGTCGGGGAAACCAGGCTCGAGAAGGGTGCCTTCCGTAAGGGAGATGCGGGAGAAATAGTCTTCGTTCTCAATGAAATAGACCTGCATGCGGGCCTGCTGGATGGAAGCAACCTTGATGATAAGGGGATGGTCGGTATCGTCGATGATAATGTTCATGCCGGAGAGCCGTATGACCTCGTGGAGTTGGTTACGACGCTCGTTGATGTTGGCCCACTTGGGCATGAAAGTGCGGATCTCGTGACCTTGCTCGAGGGTAGCCTGGGGAAGGTAACGGCATGCCTCACTCACGGGGTTGGCATCGCTGTAGGGGAACACTTCCTGCGATACATACAGTACTTTTGAATGCTTCATGCGCTCGATGACTGAAATTTTATGCAAAGATATAATTTTTTTTCGTCAATAAAACAAACTCAAAAGAACTTTTTTGTCTTAAAAATGTTAAATAGCTGAAAATCAGATGACATATTTTCGAAAGAAAAGAAACTTCGAACACAAAAAGAAGACGAAGGACAAAGAGAGAGGTTAGGGGACGTTTCGCTATAGGTTAGAGAAGTAAGACGAGAGACGAGGGGACAAAACAATAACGGCATGAATGTCGTCCGAGTACAACTGCCACCCTGTAGGGAGGGCGGCGGGAGGTATAGCCTACCTTAGAAGCCGAGGCCGAGGTGGAGACCGATGGTATTGGTGGTGTAGGTGGGGCCGAGGAAGAGGTGGATGTTCTTCAGAAAGCGCACCCTGATACCAGCATGAATACCGGCATAGAGGTTGACATCGCCGGCACGGTCGGAAAGAAGCTCCTCAACGATGTGTTGACCGGTGGCAGGATCGTCGTACTCGAAGGTCAGGGCACCAGTAACGTCGTACACCCACTCGGGACCGATGAGGAACTCGCCATAGAGGGCGACGATATCGCGGCTGCCGAGATGGACGTAACGACGCATGCAGGCTGCGGTCTGGATGGCATAGATATGGGCTGGCGCATGATCGATCCAGCTGGCGCCCTTCCCTACCCAAAGGCCGAGGGTGCGCTTACCGTCGACACGCACACCGGCAGTGAGGGCGGGACCCTCGGTAACGAAACCAGCAGAGTAACGGACGGTGAACTCGGGCGTCCACTGCCGACGACCAGCAGAGGAAAAGGCATAACGCCAGGTGCCCTCGTGAAGGGTGGAGGAACTGGCATCCTGGGCATGCAAAGGGGCAGCGAGCAGACTGGCAAGGAGGAGAATGAGGAGGTGTGGATGTCTCATGGCAAGGAATCAGTGGACGGGATTAATAAAACACAAGAACCTGGCGCAAAATGGCGACAGGTTCCTCGGATGTATGTAAACAAAAGGTTCAGTTTCAGGTGCTAATCAAAGCTTGGCGATGTGTGCGCTGAGCTTGGACTTAAGGTTAGCAGACTTATTCTTGTGGATAATGCCCTTCTGTGCGAGCTTGTCAAGCAGCTTCTGCACCTGGGGATACATAGCCTGTGCCTCAGCCTTGTCGGTAGTGGCGCGGAGCTTGCGTACAGCATTGCGCATGGTCTTGCCATAGTAGCGATTGCGCAGTCTGCGGGTCTCGGTCTGACGAATTCTCTTCAGTGACGATTTGTGGTTTGCCATTGTTTTGTTTCTTCTTTTTAATTGTTACTTTGTAGCGCCACGGGGAATCGAACCCCGCTTTAGAGAATGAAAATCTCTCGTCCTAGCCGATAGACGATAGCGCCATCGTTTACCTTCAAAAGGCTATTGCTTGTTAAAGCGGGTGCAAAGGTAAGTGTTTTTTTATTACCACAAAAATTTTTTACAAAGATTTTCGTATTTTTTTGTCATTCGGCACAAAAACGGTACTTCTGTCGTGCTTAAAGTGCACGCCGAAGGGGTTATTCGAGCGGCGAAAAATGAATCTTGCTGCGGCAGCAGACAGTACCGTCGGCCTTGCGTATCTCGGCATCGTAGGCACCATCGGTGGTGTTGTCGAGATAGACGGCGAGGGACTCGCCATAGCGGCACTCAGCGGAGTAGCTGATTTCCATGCGGTGTACGGCACGGCTGCGGCACACATCGGCGGGAAGAGCGTCGAGGAGGTGCTCGATGTAGCGTATGCTGTTGAAGTGGCCGTTGTAATCAATGTCGCAGAAAAGGGGACGGAACCGGAGGGCGGGCTCGGCAGCGGACACGACGGCACGGCGCGTGCGCTCAACGGGACAGGCAGGGGCCTCACCGGCAGGACAGACGATGGAGGCATAGCAAGGCAGCAGGGCGGTAATATCGGCAGCATGACGCGTAGCAAGATCCATAAGGGCCCACACGGAGGTGGCATAGCCGACGACAGCACCCGATGCAGCGACAATGGCGAACTGACGCTGCGAGAACCAGCGCGTGGCATCGGCAACCCACGTGCGGATGGCGTAAGTATCGTACTCATGAAGTGGAGCTTCCATCTGGATGAGTAGACGGGAGAACACCCAGGCGAGACCCTCGCGGCGCAATGCCTCACGACCGAAGCCGAACGACTGGGCATGGCGGGCTGCCGCATTGAGCAGCTGATTGCCAAGCACCGACAGCGACAGACGCTCGGTGCAGTCGAGATGGAACGACTCTACCTTATATATATATTCTCCAACAAACGAGGCCATAGGAACACGAGTTGAGGTTTACAGACGGCAAATGTAGGGCAAACGGGGGAGAAAAGCAAACTTTTTTCCATTTTCAGTTTCTTTTTCGGAAATAAACACCTACATTTGCCCCAAATATCCAACATACAACGATTTTGATATGGCAGACAACAATATCCACCAGAGCCTCACGCTGACCTACGAGCTGTGCGTGACAGAGGACGGTGAGGAAGTGATCGTAGAAGAGTGCACAACGGAACGTCCCTTCGTGTTCGTAACAGGACTGGGTTTCACCTTCGATGCCTTTGAGGCGCAGTTCACGAACCTGCAGACGGGCGACACGTTCGACTTCGTGATTCCCAAGGAGGAGGCAAACGGCGAGCGCGACGAGGAATTCGTGTTCGACGTACCTAAGAGTACCTTCACCGTGGACGGCGAGTTCCAGAGCGATGTCATCTATCCGGGCAACATCGTGCCGTTGCTGGATGCGGAAGGACACCGCATACAGGGCATGGTGGTGGACGTGAAGGAGGATGCTGTGACGCTGGACCTGAACCACCCGCTAGCAGGCAAAGACCTGCACTTTACGGGCATGGTGGTGGAGAAACGCGACGCCACGCCCGACGAGGTGCAGGGTATGCTGAACCTGATCACCGGAAAGGGGCACTGCGGCGGCTGCCACGGCCACTGCAGCGACTGTGATGACGACTGTGAAGGTGGCTGCGGAGGTGAAGGCAAGTGCCACGGCAAAGGCCACGATGGCGGCTGCCACGGCAAAGGTAATGGCAAGGGTCATTGCCACCGGAAATAGCACTCCCCTACCCCATAGACAGGCACTGTATATGAACACCCTAGGTACCCTCTTCCGGCTGACAACCTTCGGCGAGTCGCACGGCCCCGCCATCGGAGGCGTGGTGGATGGTATGCCGGCAGGCATCGCCATCGACATAGACCTGCTGCGTGCCGAAATGGCACGCCGCCGCCCAGGGCAGAGCGCCCTCACCTCCACACGCAAGGAGAAGGACGAGGTAGAGCTACTGTCGGGCATCTACGAAGGCGTATCCACGGGAGCGCCCATCGCCTTCATCATCCCCAACGGAGACTGCCGCCCGGCCGACTACGAAGCGCTGAAGACGCTGTTCCGTCCGAGCCATGCCGATTACACCTACGCGGTTAAGTACGGCGTGCGCGACCACCGAGGCGGTGGCCGCGCCTCCGCACGCGAGACGGCCGCGCGCGTGGCGGCAGGTGCCCTGGCCAAAATGTTCCTGAAGACCTACGGCATCACCATCAGCGCCACGCTGGCGCAGGTAGGCACGGTGACCGACAAGGATGCCATGGAGGCCCTCATTGAGGAGGTACGCGCCGACGGTGACTCCATAGGGGGCATCGTAAGCTGCACGGTGGAGGGCTGTCCCGCAGGCATTGGCGAACCACTCTACGGCAAGCTGCACGCACAGTTGGGATGTGCCATACTGAGCATCAATGCCTGCCACGGCTTTGACTACGGCGCGGGCTTCGGGGGCGTGGCCATGAGAGGGTCGGAACAGAACGACCTCTTCGCCATCAGCGACCAGCACACGGTGACCACCGTCACCAACCACTCGGGAGGCATACAGGGAGGAATCAGCAATGGACAGCCCATCTACTTCCGCGCGCTGTTCAAGCCCACACCGACAGTGCTACGCGAACAGCCGACGGTGGGCACAGACGGACAGCCACATACGTTGAACATCACCGGTCGCCACGACCCTTGCGTGGCGGTGCGCGCTGTGCCCGTGGTGGAGGCTATGGCAGCACTGGTGATTGCAGATAACCTGCTTATTGCGTACGGGCAACAGAGGTAAGCTCGCTGACCTGCTTCAAGTCAGCAAGAATACTCTTGACATCACTCACACCCCGCACACGGAGGGTAAGCTCCCCTTCGAAGATGCCGTCGTGCACTTCGATGAGGATGCGTTCGATGTTGGCATTGAGCTTCTGAGACACGATGACAGTAATCTGGTTGAGCACGCCCAAACTGTCCACACCACGCAACGACAGTGTGGCGGAGAAGAGTTGGGTGGTATGGTGGCCCCAGGTGGCAGCGAGAATACGGTTGCCGAAGCTGGCCTTGAGCTTCGCTGCCACAGGACAGGAACGTTTGTGTATGATGACCTTTCCATCGGGGTCGAGATAACCCAGCACCTTGTCGCCAGCGATGGGATTGCAGCACGTGGCCAGATGGAAATGGGTGCGGATAGTCTCGTCGGTGATAAGGAGAGGCTTGCTGCGGTCGTAGGATTGGATATCGAAGCTGACGGCATCGTCGTCGCCCTCCTTGCCGGGGTCGCGGGGCTTGCGTTTGAACAGCGCAGCGATGCCACCACCGCCCTTGAGGACATTGCGGTCGGCATCGCCCAGGGTAACGGTGCCGGTGCCGATGGCAACGGCCAGCTGCTCGCGACTGGGCATATTATGCAGGAGTACGAGTTTCTCGATGGCTGTGCTGTCGGACGGCAGCTCCTCGGCGATGAGGAACGCGCTGAGCGTCTCCTCGCCCTCCTTCTGCCGGGCACGATGCTCTCGGTGGAGGGCAGCCAGCACCTTACTACGACCCTTCGCTGTGGTGACGAAGTCAACCCACGAGGGATCGACGCGCGCGGTGCGCGAGGTGAGGATCTCCACCTGATCACCACTGTGCAGCACATAGTTCACCGGCACGAGCTGATGGTTGACCTTCGCACCCAGGCAGTGGATGCCCATCATGGTGTGTATGGAGAAGGCGAAGTCGAGCGCCGTGCTGCCCTGCGGCAGGGTGCGCATCTCGCCCTTCGGGGTGAAGACGAAGATTTCCGACGCGTAAAGGTTGAGCTTGATAGTATCGAGGAAGTCCATGGCATCAGGCTGCGGGTCATCGAGAATCTCGCGGATGGTGCTCAGCCACCGCTCGAGCTCACCGTCGTCTTCCTCGATGCCTGTCTCTCCTGCGGGGACGGAGGAAGTGCTATCGGGAAGGGTGGCAGAAGGCCGGACGTTCTTGTACTTCCAATGTGCAGCCACGCCCTGCTCTGCGATGTCGTCCATGCGCCTGCTGCGTATCTGTACCTCTACCCACTCGCCGTGGTGGCTCATCAATGTAACGTGGAGGGCCTGATAGCCATTGGCTTTCGGTTGGTTCAGCCAGTCGCGAATGCGATCGGGATGGACACTGTATAGTTGCGACAGGGCGACATAAATATCGAAGCACTCGTTGACCTCGTGCTCGCTGTCCTTGGGGTCGAAGACGATGCGCACGGCCAAGATGTCGTACACCTCCTCGAAGGAGATGTGCTTGGCCTGCATTTTTTTCCAGATGGAATAGGGTGACTTGATGCGCCCCTTCATCGTGTAGGTAACACCCATAGCCTTGAGCCGTTCACAGATGGGGTCGGTGAAATCCTTGTAGAGGGTATCGAGTTGCGCGCGAGTGGCACGGAGCTTGTCCTCAATAGCAGTGTACTCCTCGGGGTGCTCATAGCGGAAGCTGAGGTTCTCAAGCTCGAGCTTGATGGTGTTGAGCCCTAAGCGATAGGCCAGCGGGGCATAGATGTAGAGCGTCTCGCCTGCAATCTTGTACTGTTTGTCGACACGCATACTGCTGAGTGTGCGCATGTTGTGCAGACGGTCGGCAATCTTGATGAGGATGACACGTATGTCGTCGGACATGGTAAGCAGGAGCTTCTTGAAGTTCTCTGCCTGCACAGATGCCTGGTCACCGAAGATGCCGCCGGCGATTTTCGTGAGCCCGTCCACAATCTGCGCCACTTTGCTGCCGAAGAGGTTACGGATATCCTCAACGGTGTACTCGGTATCCTCAACGACATCGTGTAGCAACGCGGCACAGATGGAGGTAGAGCCAAGTCCAATCTCCTCGCATACGATGCGCGCCACGGCCAAGGGGTGCATGATGTAGGGTTCGCCGGAGTGACGGCGTGTGCCCTTGTGGGCTTGTCGGGCGAAGGTGAAGGCACGGGTAATAACCTCGACCTTCTTGCGGTGGGGGGATGCCAGATAGGCATCGAGCAACGCCTGGAAGGCAGCATCTATCTCCTGCTGTTCCTGTTGCTCCCGCTGGTGACGTTCCTCGTCGGTCAGCACTCTGTCGTTGTCGTAACCGTCCATCATCGTGTTTACTTATAAATCTTCAGTGTGCGTCCAGCACGTATCTGGTCACTCTTGAGTCCGTTCCACTTTTTCAGCTGGGCCACGGTGACATGGTACTTCTTGGCAATAGATCCCAGCGACTCACCTGAACGAATCTTATGGGTGGTGTACCCCCCCGAGGACTTCGCGGCCTGACTGTTGATCTCCACCACCTTCTGTGGGGGAAAGAACTCGGCACGCTTGTAGTTGTACACCGAGTCCTCGCTATCGAGAAACACGGGGACCTGATCCATCGGCAGTCGCAGTGAGGTAGCAGTGAACGCGCCGGGCAACAGGTCCTCCTTGTACTGGGGATTCAGGGCATGGAGTGTTTCCATGTCCACCCCACACACATCGGACACCTGCTGCAGATAGACATTCTGACGAATCATAAGCGTGTCGGTGGCCAGAGGCAACGCACTCTCCATGGGACAGATACCATGCTCGTGGTAGTAGGTCATGATGTAGTTGGCGGCGATGAATGCCGGCACGTAGCCGCGGGTTTCGCGCGGCAGGGCGCCATAGATATCCCAGAAGTCGGTCTTGCCACCGGAGCGGTGGATGGCCTTGTTGACATTGCCCGGGCCGCAGTTGTAGGAAGCGATGACGAGCGTCCAGTCGCCGAACATACGATAGAGGTCGCTGAGGTAACGGGCTGCAGCCCAGGTGGCCTTCACAGGGTCGATGCGGTCATCGACGAGACTATTCTGCGTGAGCCCATATTGCCGTCCTGTGGCATACATGAACTGCCAGAGCCCCGTGGCACCCACTCGTGACACCGCCTTGGGATTGTATGCCGACTCGATGACAGGCAGGTACTTGAGTTCGTTGGGCACATGGTAGTAGTCGAGCGCCTGCTCAATGATAGGGGCATAGTACTGCGAGATGCCCAGCATATAGGACACCAGGGAACGGTGACGCACAGCATAGCGATCAATGGCGGTGCGCACGGGCTGGTTGTAGACCATGGGGATGACGGTGGGCATGTTGGAAAGACGCTCGCGGTACACGGAGTCGGAGAAGGAGGGGTTCTCGCCTTCTGCAATGCAGCTGCCGTCGTAGATAAGGTGCTTGCGGGCATGCCAGTCAGCGAGCAGACTGTCGAGATTGACATCGAGGCTCTCTAATTCGTAGAGCGAGTCATCGCGCACGGCACCCCACGCCTCGGGGTAGCTGCGTTGACGGTACAGGTCATCGGAGGTGAAATAGACGGTATCGACGATGATGATGGTATCGTGGACAACGGTTTTCTTCCTGTCGTTACGAGCAGGAGAAATCGTGGGCAGCAGAAGCACGGTGAGTAGAAGTAGGAGGATACGTTTCATGTTCAGAAGTGGATGCTGCACTGCAGCCCGTACGACTGCGACTGCAAGGTGTGTGTGTTGGTGTTCCCGATGGCCGACGGATGGACATCGAGCCCAAGATCCTCGGATATATCAAAATGAGAGAGCTCGGCATCGACATAGGCATCGATGACGGATATCAGATAGACACCGATAAAACTGAAGATACTCAGGTCGCGGTAGCGGCGGTAGAGGTCCTTGCGGTTCTTGAACACCTTCTTGAGGTATTCTTCGTTGGCCGAGACGTTGTAACGCGGCGGCAGGAATTGCTCGTAGCTGGCGGTAGCGGGGTCATCATCCATGATGTCAAGGTATGCCTGCGAGTAGTCGCTGTACATCTGATTGTTCCAGTTCAGTGCATAGGCGCAACCCAGAAAGCCGCCGTAGACGATAGGGAGTTTCCAATACTTGCGGTTGTAGATCTGTCCGCCGCCCGGGAAAACGAGCGCCGTCCAAGTGGCACGCGACGGGTCGGGGGTCCACCCACCGTCAGCGGTGAGTTCCTGTGTGCCCTCAACGATGCTCGCCGCATCGAGCAGGAGAAGGCTGTCGGCATGGGCTGCAATCTGCGTCTCCACGACCGACAGCAGGGAGTCGAGGGGATGAGCAATATCAGCGGACGGTAAGGACACCGCCGGCAGACTATCGGACGCCACTACCACACTGTCGGGCAACTGCGACAAGGGAGCATCCTGTGCATGCAACATTCCTGCCGGCAGCAGAAGCAGGCACCAGCAAAGCACTTGTCGTAATAGATACGTCCCGTTCGTCATCACAGCGTCACACTCTACCGTGTCATTTCTTCAATTTGTCGAGCAGGGCGATGATACGTTCCAGTTCCTTCTCGTTCTTGAAGGGGATGGTAATCTTACCCTTGCCCTTGGCATTGCAAGCGAGCGCCACCTTGGTGCCGAAGAACGATGACAGGTGTCCTCGCAGCAGGTCATAGGCATCATCGATGGGTTTGGCTGATACCTGATGCTCAGGCGCAGCCTCCGCTGTGCCCTCGTTCAGTGCACGAACAATTTCCTCCACCTTGCGCACGGAATAGCCGTTGGCACGAACCTCATGGTAGAGTTCTATCTGCTTCACGGGGTTATCGAGAGCAAGCAGTGCACGGGCATGACCCATATCCAGTTCCTTGTTCTTCAGCGCCATCTGCAGCTCGGCTGGAAGCTTCAGCAGACGGAGGTAATTGGCGATGGTGGCGCGGTTCTTGCCCACACGCTCGCTAAGCTTGTCCTGCGTCAGTGCATACTGCTCGAGGAGGTTCTGGTAGGCAAGGGCAATTTCCATGGAGTTGAGGTCTTCACGTTGTATATTCTCGATGAGGGCCATTTCCATGACGTTCTCGTCATCAGCCGTACGGATGTATGCCGGTATCGTGGGCAATCCCGCCAGTTGCGTGGCGCGGAAGCGGCGCTCACCAGCGATAATCTGATACGCGCCATCACTCACCTTGCGCAAGGTGATGGGCTGAATGATGCCGATGGCCTTAATGGACTCGGCGAGTTCCTGCAGGGCGACCTCGTCGAACTCGCGACGCGGTTGGTTGGGATTGGCTGTAATCTGCTCAACGGGGATCTCGCTGATTGACGAAGACCCTTCCGTCTTCACCTCTTCGGTAGCGATGAGAGCGTCAAGACCACGTCCCAGCCCAGTGTATTTGTTTTTTGCCATGTATTCAAAAAAGATTAGTGAGAGCGGCGAGCTCCAGATTATGATTTTACATTACGTTTCAGTATCTCCTGTGCCAGCGAGAGGTAGTTCTGGGCGCCGTTGGAGTCGGCATCGTAGAGTATGACAGGGATGCCGTGGCTGGGTGCTTCGCTCAGGCGCACGTTACGTTGGATAACGGTGTCGAACACCAGTTCCTGAAAGTGCCTGCGCACCTCGTCCTTCACCTGATTGCTCAAGCGCAGACGGCTGTCGTACATGGTGAGCAGGAATCCCTCGATACCTAGCGCGGGGTTCAGGCGCTGCTTGATGAGTTTGATGGTATTAAGCAGCTTGCTGATGCCCTCGAGAGCGAAGTACTCGCACTGCACGGGGATGATAACAGAGTCAGCAGCCACCAGCGCGTTGACGGTGATCAGACCCAGCGAGGGGGAACAGTCAATGAGGATGTAGTCGTAATCGTTCTTGAAAGGGTCCAAAGCACGTTTAAGCACCGACTCGCGGTTGTCCATGTTCAGCATTTCAATCTCGGCACCCACCAGGTCGATGTGTGACGGCACGAGTTCCAGGCCCTCTATCTCGGTACGGCAGACGGCATCCTTCACATTGCACTGTCCGATGAGGCATTCATATACAGAGCATTCGGTCTGTCGAATGTCCACGCCGAGACCCGAGGAAGCATTTGCCTGCGGGTCGGCATCGACGAGCAGCACCTTCTTCTCCAACGTTGCCAGAGATGCCGCCAGATTGATGGCAGTTGTCGTCTTGCCCACACCACCCTTCTGGTTGGCCAAAGCAATGATTTTTCCCATTTTCGCTTACATACTATGTTTCAACGTGCGAAATTAAGCAAAAAAAGTCCGCTGCGAAAGTCTTTACCTCATAAATTCGCAAAATTGTGGATAACTTTACTTTTTTTAAGATTATGGCTTTGCCAGAAGGCAAAAAAGCTGCACCCATAAGGATGCAGCTTTATGAAAGGGTAAGGGTTACCGAAATTACTCTGCGCGGAGACTGAAGCGCTTGAAGCTGACAACCGTCAGTTCGCTATCTTCCTTCTTGAGGAAGTCAGCCACGGTAATCTTAGTATCCTGGATGTAATCCTGGTTGACGAGGCAGTTCTCCTTGTAGAACTTTGCCATACGGCCCTTGGCTATATTCTCCACCATCTGTGCGGGCAGTGTGGCAGCCTTCTGCTCAAATACCTCGGTCTTGATGCGACGAATATCGGCAGCCTGATCCTCAGTGATGTATCCCTTGGCGATGCCTTCGGCGATATGCTCATCGTTCTCGCAGATGTAGAGATTGTAACCTGCCTTCTTCAGCGCAGCCTCGACGGCCTTCTGGCACTGCTCGAGCTTGGTCTTCTCTACAGCGACGGTCATCTCGCGCTCTTTCACCTCAGCGGGTACGGAAGCCTCATCGACAGCCACAGGGTTCATGGCAGCTACCTGCATGGCCACTTCGTGACCTGCAGCGGGATTGGCCATCTCCTTGTTGAAGGCGACGAGCGTGCACAGGAAGTTACGGCTCATGTGGTTGTAGCTGGCCAAAGCAGGAGCCTCGAGGGTCATGTAACCATCTAGTTCCATCTTCTCACCAGTGACACCACTACGTGCAGTGACAGCCTCGGCGACGGTCATACCATTCATGGGAAGGGCGTTGACTTCGTCGATGGTCTTGCAACGGGCAGCAACTGCGGCATCAAGGATGTCCTGAGCAAGCTTTACAAAGTCGGCGTTGGAAGCGACAAAGTCGGTCTCGCACTTCAGGGCGATGATGGCACCGAAGTTGCCATCAGTCTTGACGAGCACGCAACCTTCGCTTGCCTCACGGTCACTACGCTTGGCAGCGATAGCCTGACCACGCTTGCGGATGATTTCCATTGCCTTGTCGAAATCGCTCTCAGCCTCTTCGAGGGCCTTCTTGCAATCAGCCAAGCCAGCGCCTGACATTTTGCGGAGCTTCTGAATATCTGCTATATTTACAGCCATTGTTGTACTTTTTTAGAATTGATGAAAACGTTTTACCTTACTCTGCAGTAGGAGCTTCAACGGCGGGAGCCTCTACAGCGGGAGCAGCCTCAGCAACGGGAGCTTCCTGTGCGGGTTCCTCGGCGGGACGGCGCTCGATACGGGCACGACGGGGACGCTCACGACGGGGACGCTCGCGACGCTCTTCCTTCTTCTCTTCGCCTTCTTCCTCTTCCTCCTCGGGCTCATTGGCATCGAGTTTCTCAATCTTGCGTTCCTCGAGACCCTCAGCGATGGCGGAACAGCAGGCATCGAGAATCACCTCAATACTCTTGGTTGCATCATCGTTGGCAGGGATAACGAAGTCGATATCGTTAGGATTGGAGTTCGTGTCCACGATGGCGAATACGGGAATGCCGAGACGGTTAGCCTCGCGAACGGCGATATTCTCCTTGCACACGTCAACAACGAACAGTGCTGAGGGCAGACGGTTCAGGTCGGCAATGGAACCGAGGTTCTTTTCGAGTTTCTCACGCTGACGGGTAATCTGCAGCATCTCGCGCTTGCTGAGGTTCTTGTATGTACCATCCTCGGTCAACTTATCGATGGTAGCCATCTTTTTCACAGCCTTGCGGATGGTGGGGAAATTGGTGAGCATGCCACCCGGCCAACGTTCCACGACGTAGGGCATGCCAATGGCGCTGGCCTTCTCGGCGAGCACTTCTTTAGCCTGTTTCTTAGTAGCAACAAAGAGGATTCTCTTGCCAGACTTAGCAATCTGCTTGAGAGCCTCGGCAGCCGTGTCAACCATGGCTACGGTCTTGTGGAGGTCAATGATGTGGATGCCGTTACGCTCCATGAAGATGTAGGGAGCCATGGCAGGATTCCATTTACGTTTGAGGTGGCCGAAATGGCAACCAGCCTCCAGAAGGGTTTCAAAATTTGTTCTTGACATAATTGTTTTGTTCTTTTTTGTAGGGTTGTTTACTTTCCTTTTTGTAAAATACTGTTTTTACCAACCGGCGGGTAATCCCTTACAAGAGAGTCTCACCGGTTTGGATGCTAAACACATTCCGTCCGACAGACGATAAACAAAAACCGATAAAATTGTTTAACGCTTGCTGAACTGGAATCTGCGGCGTGCCTTGGGACGACCCGGCTTCTTGCGCTCGACCTCGCGGGCGTCACGTGTCATGAAGCCTTCGCTACGAAGCGCCTTCTTATCCTCGGGATTGATCTTCACCAATGCGCGAGCGATGCCCAGACGGATTGCCTGGCTCTGGCCAGTAAAGCCACCGCCATATACATTGATTGTGATGTCGTACTTGTCCTCGACCTCGAGCTTTGCGAGAGGCTGCTTAACAACGTACTGAAGGATGGTCGAAGGGAAATAGTTGGTCAGGTCACGCTTGTTGATGGTAATGGTGCCATTGCCTTCCTTTACATATACGCGTGCGACAGCGCTCTTGCGTCTGCCTAATGCATTTACTGTCTCCATTGTCATTCTTATTTAAGAGAGTTGATATCAATTGCCTTGGGGCTCTGAGCCTGATGGGGATGCTCGGCACCCTCATAGACGTAGAGGTTATCGAGCTGCTTAGCACCCAGCTTGGTCTTGGGGAGCATACCCTTCACGACTTTCTTCACCAGACGCTCAGCACCGTTCTTGCGGGCCATAAGCTCGGCGGGGGTGTACTCGTACTGGCCACCGGGATAACCTGAATAACGCAGATAAACGCGGTCGTTCCACTTGTTTCCAGTCAATTTCACCTTGTCGGCATTGATAATAATGACATTGTCGCCACAATCCACATGAGGAGTGAAATTGGGTTTATACTTGCCTCTCAGCAATTTGGCAACCTTAGTGCCCAGACGTCCCAGTACCTGATCAGTGGCATCTACCACAACCCATTCCTTGGTTGCTGTAGCCTGATTCACAGATACGGTCTTGTAACTTAACGTGTCCATTTTTTGTTTTAATTGTTACTACTAATTTACTTTTACAATCTTTTGTCGCCCCGAACCTCACGATCCGTCTTGACTGAGTGTTTGCACAACGTACGCAGGCTAATACATACCGTCGTACTGTCCTTCGGCCTTTCAACTTCAGGATTTTCCGCACTCAAAGAAAACGCAGATTAATCACGCAAATCACAGTATATCACCGCATTTTGCCCAATTTTTCCTCGTTTTGATAATAATCGGCTTGCAAAGGTACTGCAAGCCGACCAAATAACAAAACTTTTTTAAAATTATTTTTTCAGAATGTGATGTTCACTCCCATGCACAAATCCACGTTGCAGTGTTCCACGGGCAGGTACTGCGGAGTCACGCGGAATACCATATAGTCGCTGCCGATAAAGAAGGCGATGCCTTTGGGGTGGATGTCGAGCATCCATCCCATCTCGGTGCCAAACGACGATACGCCCACATTGGCCGAGAGGTCTAGCCACTTGAGGGGAGCGACGTTGGCAAACAGTCGAGCATCAGTGAAACCTGTCATCGAGCTGAAGCGTTTGCGCAACAGTACACCTGCCGACAATTTGTTATAGAAAGGCATCTCGTACTCAGCTCCCACAGAGAGCACTGGGGCGAGATGGGTACGGGTTTTGGATGCCATTGTATAGTCAAAGTCAAGCAGTGCCTCCATATCGTCACCCATCTGTTCCAACTGTCCCTCCATATCAAGGTTATCGGGATCCACCTCACCAAAGCCTTCGTAGTGGAAGGTTTCCTTGGGTGTAGTACCTTTCGCGACGGTTTTCCAGCCAATGGAGCCGAGGCCGGTGAGGGCAGCAGACACGCTCAGTCCGCTCACCACATCGTCGAGGTCATACTCAGCACCGAGATCGAGCCCGGCACCCAACGCATTCACGCCCGGTGTGTAGCTGATGTCACCGCCATCGTCCAGTGATCCATTGATCGTTCCAGTCACGGCAGCCTGTCCGGATGCTTCCACGGTAGCCATCCAAGCCGTCTCGTCCATGGTAAGCTCCAAGCTGCTGAGTTCAACATCTGCCATGGCGCCACCAATCAGTGCATGCACCGTAGCGCCGATGCGAAGGTTGTCGTCTATGGGATGTGAGTACCCAAGTGCCACGTCACCATAAGCTAAGGCACTCATGCCCAGTCCGGAAAACGAATAATGGCTATTCTGCAGTCCCTGCTTGGCAAGGGCGAAGAATCCTTCGGGTATGGCCACCCCCATTTCGCCATGCAGCGACACCCGTGCCGTAGCATATCCGCCGAAGCAGCGGAAGCCGGCAGCCAACGCTGTCAGATCGAAACGAGGCAGCAGGCGCGTCATGTCCGGTATGCGGTTGAGGAAGTCTTCTGCGTCCACCGAACCACTCATGAAGGTGGTGAGTGCGTATCCCTGCCGTTGTGTAGGATAGAGGAAGTCCGACAGACCGACGTTGGCATTCATCCCCACCGACACGTTGCTCAGCATAGGGAAAGCCAGATAGTTATGATCACCGGCAAAGGCAGGGTTCAACATGGAACGCTGCAGGTTTCCCTCCAGGAAGTACCCTGAAGCCAAAGTCTGTGCAGGTGCAGGGGCCGTATTCAGAGCCATCATCACGCACGCGAGCGCGCATACATTACATATTATATCGCGTTTCATATCCGTTCATCAGTTCAGAGTTGTTTCAATATCAGCGATCACCGTCAGCACCACATCGGTGAGCAGGAAACCCTGTTCGGGGCGCAGCGCTATACCCCCCTCGGTATGATCGGTGAAGGCCTCAGCACTCACGCAGAGCCGTGACAGACTGGTAAAGTCGCAGTTATCAGCCGAGAAGGCAAACTCTACCTCCGAGGACGGGCTGCTATTGCTGATGGCAGAGCCGTCTCCAGCCGGAATTTCCACCGGGGTCACATGGATGTAAGACAGTTCCTGCCCGGCAGCATCTAACGGTACAAGCGCAATCTTCAGCCCCACAGGAATCGTATTGCGTGCATTCATCTTCAGCGACATCGAAGCCTTGGAAAGGTACTTCGAGAAGTCACCGAACGACACCTCAATGTCATTCATATCATAGTGAAGGTGCAGTTCGTCGAATTGCAAGGGTACAGACAGCCGGTAAGCGCCATACACCTTGATAGGCTGCAGGATGTCCACATGGTGCGTCACAGAACCATCCAGACGCGGTGCGAGGCGCATCCGCAAGGTATGGGGCACCACCTTCAGTATGTTCGCCAACGCCGGCACAACCACCGTTTCGTATCCCTCGACGGTCCTGTCGTGTGCAGCAAACAGCAGGTGCGTGGTGGTGGGTGTCGTGGTATTGGCAGCAGCATCAAATACTGCGGCATGGATCAGCACGTCATGCATATCCACGGCAGAAGCAGCAATCACTGTGCCCTGTGCGTCCAAACCCTCAATGGTAAGATCTGCCAGCAGGGGGACACCGATAGGATTGGTGATATCCACGCTTATCTGCGGATCACTGAGCACGATCGACACGTTGTCGAGTATCTCAGACAGAGACGCATCGGAAGCGATGTCGACGGTGGTTTCCACAGGATCGATGGAATACTTCAGAACGCCCTCGAACATGCGCACCGTGATATCATCGTAAGCAATAGCAGCATGCAGCGCCACGCCATCACCTAACTGCGAGAGAGAGACGTTGGTTGCGCCTATCTTCAGTTGGCCCTCCACAATCAGCGACGACGTCAGCTGCAAGCGTGTCTCGCCATCCACTACCGTAGGAGCCAGATAGCCACCCTCTAGACGGGTGAAATCGAAGTGGCTCACACGGAGCGTCTTGTGAAGCGAACAATCCTTCGCACTGAGCGATGCCGACAGATGCAAGCGGTTGTCCTCAACGGTGACATCCGGGTCGTCAGATGACAGGCAGATGAATGCAGGCACCGTCAGCGTGAGGTCAGCCTCCACGTCGGTATCAATCTTCTCCAGTCCGAGTACCTCGGCATCAAGGGAGAGGGAGATATCGTTCTCAGGCCATAGCGCATACGCCTTCTCAATGATGTCCATATCCAGAGGTACATCTATATTGAATGCCGATGTATCGCACAAGGTTTCCACGATGTCGTCCGTATCAATATCCAGGTCCTTCACCGTCAGCACAGTGGGTTCGAGTGTCACCGTAAGGGTGCGCGGCCCGATAGCATCGATGATCTGTGAGAGCCGTGTAGCCTTCGACAGCAGCTGCCACTCACCGTTTTTCGTGCCCACGGAGAGCTGTCCACCGATGTGCAAGCAGCCATCGACCACATCAGCATTAATATCAACGGATTCCGTCTCAAACACATACTCTGCTCCCAGCAGGTCATCCAGCGAGTAGAGGGTGAGGGTGCCTGTGCGTCGGTTCCACGATGCTGTTTCAGGACCTTCCACCAGATCGAGATGATAGTTCGTGGGTAGTTGCACGACGATGGGGCTATTGGCATCCATGGTGAACCCATCGATGGGCTTGTCGGTAGCGGTGCGGAGTGTCAGCCGGCTCTTCTCCGGGACGAGCGCCAATGTACCGATGTGCTTGACGTACTGCACATTGTTGATATCCACGTCAAACGGAATATTTGTTGTCGGGAAATCGCCCTGGATGGCATTCACCACAATCTCCGCATCTGCAACGCCCAGTTCGGTGCTCAGGGTGATGCCGACACCATACTCGGCGATATCGTCCGACGACGAGAGGCACATAGTCCCCTGTGTCGCATAATCTACGCTGTAGGACACTTCGCTGTGGTAGTCGATGGACTGCACACCATCCTTTTCCACATGGTAATCTTCAATATCCTCCATGCTCAGTATGCGCAGACGCAGTTCGCTGGTGTTGCCAGTGGCAACCAGGTCCTTCACATGCACGACGTTGGCATGTCCTTTCGCGCCCTTCTCCAGCGTGTATGCCTCGGGGTGTTCGGCATCGGCATCCACCGCCAGTTCAAATTCGGCAGGGAACACCGCATCGAAGCTGAAGGTACGCGTCATGCCGTTGAACTTTGCCGGATGGGTAAGCGTCACCAGTACCAGTGCGCCTTGTCCCGCGCCGCTGCCATCCTTCTCGCACAGTTCAATACGATGGAGTGTTTTCAGTTCCTCCGGCAGACGAGTGGTGAAATCAAAGGGTACCTGCTGGTCGCCCGTATGCAGGTTTGCCGTGATGCCTTCAAAAGTATGTTCTGCGAGTCCCATTGCCGTGAGCCGTTCCATAAGTGCGCTGAAGTCCGCTTCGCTGAAGGTCAGCAGCAATTGTTCCTTAATGGAAGGAAGGTCTGCGTTGAGATCGTCCTTCGTCACGCCGGAAAAGTCGATGTCGACTTTCTCCGTGAACCCTGGCACTTCCAGTGCATCGAGCTGCAGGTCGTCCATAGCAAACGCCTCGTCAACAGTGAACGTATTGCCCGGAAGCGTGATGCGGTCGATGTCGAGTGATACCGTGTCAATGGTGCCCTCCATGTTGATGCCGTAGCCGTTCTCGTCCACCTCCAGCAGGCCCGATTCGGTGCCGAGAAGTGAGTCGAGACGCATTGCCTTGAGGTCGCCCAAGGGCAAAGTCAGTTTATTGTCGGTAATCTTGATATCTGTCGATATACCGCCACCGATATCATAGCTATTATCAACACACGCTGCCGTCAGGAGCAGTACCCCCGCAGCAACCAGCATTTTTGCGTTGCACAATGTCTGTTTCATCATTTATTCATTTGTATTATTTTCAGTGCGCAAAGATATACCGATTTTTTTGTCCATGCAAATCATAGGCAAAAAAACTGTCGGTTGTTTGCTATCAGTCACGAATTTGCACTACTCTCTCCGGAGAGGATAGCCATTACGCTGCTGCTCAAAGGTGAAGGGTGAAGCTTTGAGCCGACGAGAGTCGGCATCCACATCGTAGGGGGTAGCACAGGGTGGAGGTGCCAGCGCCTTCACTGCGGGAAGGGCGAAGAAGGAGCAGAACGCATCAAGCGCCATCTGCGCGGCACGGGCCTTTCCATCGGCACTATACCCAGCGATGTGAGGGGTGGTGATGCGAGCCATGGCGAGAAGTTCGGTATCGATGTCGGGTTCCTGTTCCCACACATCGATGACTGCCTGACGGATGCGTCCTGCACGCAGGGCACGTTTCAATGCGGCCGTATCCATCACCGCACCGCGGGAAGTATTGATAAACAGGGGGCGGCGGCAGAGCGCAGCAAAGAACCGTTCCCCCGCCAGATGGTACGTGGGATAGGGGCCTTCAGTCGTCAGGGGCACATGGAAGGTGATGGCATCACATCGCGTGGCCAGTTCCTCTAGGGAATGGAACACAGCTGGATGCCCTGCAGCTGCATGCAGGGATGCCATGCCTTGCCCATCGAGGGCAGCAGCCTGCGCCGCAAGCGGGGGGTCGCAGCAGAGGGTGTTCATACCCAGCGACGCTGCCATGTCCTTCACCAGTGAGCCCACATGCCCCACACCCACGATGCCCAGAGTACTGCCGTGGAGTGTGAGGTATCCCTCGCGTTGCATGAGTTGCAGTGCACATCGCACATACTGGCACACCGACGAGGCATTGCACCCTGGAGCATTGGTCCAAGTGATACCATGCCGGCTGCACCACAAGGTGTCAATATGGTCGTAGCCAATGGTAGCTGTAGCGATGAACCGCACACGGCTTCCGCTGAGCAACGTCGCGTCGCAACGCGTACGGGTACGCACGATGAGGGCATCCGCGTCGCGAACGGCATCAGCAGTGATGGAACCGGCAGGCAGTGCCACCACGTCGGCAAGCGTACGCAGGGGGGCCTGCAGATAAGGTATGCCTTCGTCTACGACTACACGTATCATGCGTTGATGCTTTTCTGGAGGACAAAGATACTCTCGGGACCCATATTGAACAGCAGGTCGACGATGCTGAGCCCCGGCAGGAACCCTAGGCGATGTGCCGACACCTGCCAGTAAGGCACGCACGTGCAGGCAGTGTTCATTGCTGCCTCACCCCCCGGACGGATGCACTCGCGCCAATCGTCACGAGCGCCGGCAGGGGTGTATGCCGTGGTGGGCAGGAGCTGGGGATGGAGGTCAATGAGGTGGCAGCAGAGTTCCGTAAGGGCGAGATTGAAGTCGTACAGGAACCTGCAAGGATGTTCGTAGAAGGGGCGGAAGTCGTCCTCGTAATAAAGGAAGAAGGGGGAGGAGGCATAGGCTGTGGTGAGTGCGTTCCAATGTTGCCGATGCCAGTGACCATGATCGCTGATGCGCACATCGCGCATGAGGGTTTTCGTTTCGGTACCCTTCACCACGGGAATGGTGAGTGACAGAGGGCCATCGGCACCGGCGATGTAGCACCGGTTGCGATAGGTCTGCCCGGCATAATGGTCGCAGCACTCTACCTGCGCGGTGTGTCCGTCGCAGGCACAGAGTTGGGCGAAGTACCACACGGGGGGCAGGTAAGCAGAGGGGAGCAACATCAGTTATACTTGCTCACGGGAGTGAACATACGCTTCCAACGCACCTTGCCATCGAACCAGCCGCGGTCCTTGTCGAGCGAGAGCCAGATGAAGCGGGGCTTGCCCACGATATGGTCTTCGGGCACGAATCCCCAGTAGCGGCTGTCAAGACTGTTGTGACGGTTGTCGCCCTGCATCCAGTAGTAGTCCATGGCGAAGGTGTAGGAGGTGGCGGGGAAGCCGTCGATGCAGATCACGCCGTCCTTCACCTCGAGGTCATGTCCCTCATAGACCCGGATGGGCCGCTCGTAGAAGGGGAGGTTGTCGAGGGTGAGGTCGATGGTGGCTCCACGTGCGGGTATCCACAGGGGGCCGTAGTTATCGATGCTCCAACCGGTGTGCTTGTTCAGCGGGTAGAGGCCCTCGCCCTCCTCCTGGGTGAAGGGTGTGACCTCCTTCACGAAGTCGCGTCCGCGAAGATCATCGACCATGGCCTGTGTGAGGGGCAGCGAGTAGTAGTGCAGTGTGCCGCTGTACTGGTGCATGCGCAAGTCCTCGAGGCTGATGCCGAGCCCGCGGCGCAGCTTTTCACTGATGGCACGGTCGGTGACAACCTGGTAGAAGTACTGCACGGCATCGGGTTCCTTATTGGCTACACCATCCAGATAGATGGTCTTGTTGATGATTTGCAATGTCTGTCCGGGCAAGCCCACACAGCGCTTGACGTAGTTCTCGCGACGGTCCACCGGTCGGTGATCCACTTCGCCAAACACCTCGGGGTGCTGTGCAATGTAGCGGCGTCCTTTCGCCAGGAAGTGTTCGTAGGCAGCACGTGCCTCAGCTGCTGGCAGACTGTCGGTGTCGGGATAGCCACCGCTAAGCTCCATGCTGATGTCGGACGTCATCTTATAGAAGTCGCTGGCGCTGTACTCGGGCGCGGTGACGAGCGTATCACCTGTGGGGTAGTTGAACACCACAATGTCGTTCAGCTGCACGCTCCCCCACCCTTTCACACGTTCATAATCCCAACTAGGTTTCTCAATGTAGCTCTTACCTCCACCCAGTAATGCCGGCATGTTATGCTGTGTGAGAGGCATGGTGAGGGGTGTAATGGGCTTGCGAGGTCCATAGGCCACCTTACTCACATAAAGGTAGTCACCCACCAGCAACGACTTCTCGAGCGACGAGGAGGGGATGGTGTAATTCTGGAACCAATAAAGATTGGCAAAATACACGCCCACGAGGGCGAACACGATGGCATCCACCCAGCTCATCACGCCTCGCCAGAAGGGGTTCTTGATATTCTTCCACCAACTCCAGGGGATAAACTTCGTGATATAGGCATCCACGATGAAGGGCACCGCGAGGAGTCCCCACAGGCTTTTTATCCAGTACAGGAAGGCAAGATAGAGGACGAGCACGATGATGCAAGTCGTCCACTGTCTCGGGGTAGCTTTTCTCATATTTTACTGTAGTGTTTTGTTGTTTGACTTCAGGGATGTCTCTCTCATCTGACAGGGGCTCACAGTCCCCACTCCTTGCACAGGTCTTGCATGCCCAGCAGTCCCGTGTGCCGTGCCGTGTACTCCGCTGCCAGCACGGCGCCCAGTGCAAATCCGCTGCGGCTCTTGGCATCATGGGTAAGAGTGATGGTATCGGCAGCTGATATGTAGTGCACACTGTGGATGCCAGGCACCTCATCGTGCCGGTAGCTAAAGATGTGCAGCAGGTCGTCCCTGACGGGTTCCTGGCACCTCTCCACCTCGCCGAGCGGGGCAAGGGTGTCGGCCCATGCCGTCTTGCGGTCGAGGCGTGCTATGATGTCGTCTGCCAACGTGATGGCAGTGCCACTGGGGGCATCGAGTTTGTGGCAGTGGTGCACCTCGTCGATGCAGACATCGTAGCCGTCAATCCGGTTCATGATGTCCGCCAGATAGCGGTTCACAGCAGCCATCACCGCCACACCGATACTGTAGTTGCTGCTCCAAAACAACGTGGCGCCCTGCTGTTCGCAGCGCTGCCGCATCTCCTCCTCGTGCTTCGCCAACCAACCCGTGGTGCCACTCACCACCTTCACCCCTGCCGCAAAGGCACGCCGCACATTGTCCAGCGCTGCCTGCGGAGCCGTGAACTCAATGGCCACGTCAGCACTCGCGAAGGCCTCGCTGCCGAAGTCCGCGGTGTTATCCACGTCGATGATGCTAACTATCTGGTGACCCCGCCCAAGCGCTGCCGCCTCCACCATTCGGCCCATTTTGCCGTATCCAATCAATGCAATTTTCATCGTTATGCTGAAAAATTCGGGCAAAGATAAAGGTTTATTCGCAGAAAACAGCTATTTTTGCTCCGTTTTCTAGAAAAAAACATGGAAGAGTTGCTATGGTTCGTTTGGAAACACCGGCTGTTTCCGCTCACAACACTTACCACCATCGACGGTAAGGCAGTAGAGGTGCTCGATGCCGGGCTGCAGAACAGGGATGCCGGTCCGGATTTCTCGGATGCGAAGGTCATCATCGATGGCATCGAATGGGCGGGCAACGTAGAGCTACACACAAAAGCTTCCGACTGGTTCCTACACCATCACGACGAGGACGAGCGCTACGACTCTATCATCCTGCATGTCGTAGAGGAATCTGATGCCACCCTGCATCGTCGAAGCGGCGAGCTTATCCCGCAGCTCGTACTCCCCATACCAGATACCACACGTGAGCGCTACCGTGAATTGCTCACCAACGACCACTATCCTCCCTGCTACCGCATGGCAGGCAGCCTCGGACGACTGATGATGCACAGTTGGCTCTCAGCGCTACTGTGCGAACGGTTGGAGATACGTTGCACACAGATCGCACAACGCTACGAACAGCACGACATGAATTGGAACGATGCGTTGTTCGCCACGCTGGCTCGCAACTTCGGCTTCGGTGTCAACGGCGATGCCTTTGAGGCATGGGCACGATGCATGCCCTTCCGTGCAGCCGACAAGCATCGTGACAATCTGTTGCAAGTGGAAGCCCTTTTCTTCGGACAGGCCGGACTGCTCGACATTCATGCACTCCCCACACACTGTCGCGACCGTGCGGCACAAGAACCCTACTATATACAGTTGTGCCAAGAGTACAGATTCCTGGCACATAAGTTTGAACTGAAGGGCATCAATTACCCGCTATGGAAATTCGCCCGCATGCGGCCGGACAACTCGCCTTTCGTACGCATGGCACAGCTGGCCATGCTCTACCACCGGGGAGTGTTCACAGTAGCTGGCATCACAGCAGCACACGGCAAGGACGACCTGTTGCCTCTTCTACACACGGGTACCTCATCGTATTGGAACACGCATTCCACCTTTGGCAGCCCTGCTACATCCGCACGGCCAAAGACGATTGGCGAAGGTTCCATCACGCTGATACTCATCAACACCATAGCACCTTTCCTATTCTTCTATGGCAAACGCCATGACGATGAAGAGTGTTGCGAACGGGCTCTAACCTTGCTCGAACAACTGCCGGCAGAGAACAACTTCATCATCAGAGGATGGAAAGAATGTGGGCTGGAGGTGAAGAGTGCCGCTGACAGCCAAGCGCTCATCCAACTGAAACGCAACTATTGCGAGCGCAAGGACTGTCTGCGATGCCGCATAGGTTTCGAGTGTATGAAACGCAGTATCACAATCCCCAACGTAAAAGACCAGAATACATAAGTCATATGAAACGATTCTTCCTGCTCAGTCTGCTGGCACTTGCACCAGCGGCTTTTCTCTCTGCCTCGACAGTCAGCGACCTCGCCGCCCGCTACCCCATAACATTCAACTACGAGGGTACACCCTTCGTTCCCAATGAATGGTCACCGGAAGAGCGCACCTCTGATGACCTGCAGCCACAGATAATCTATACCTCTCCCGATGGCAGACTACGTCTCACCGTCACATACCGGCAGTATGAAGGATACCCCGTCACGGAGGTACGTCCTGTGCTGGAGTGCACGAGCAGCGAGCCCACCGGCATCGTGGACGACTTCACATCGCTCCGCCTCTCCCGCGACTGCAACGCGCACGGGGTAAAGGTGCGTCGCATCACAGGATCAGCAAGCCAACTGACCGACTTCAGCCATCAGGATGTCATGTTGCTGCGGCGGCACGAGTGCGATGGACTGCACATGTCGTCCAACCAGGGACGTTCCGCAGCTTGGCTGCCTTACATCGGCATCGACTTCGATGCGCTGCACGGCATGGAGATAGCCATCGGATGGACAGGCACATGGCGTGCAGACATGCATTATGACAGTCAGTTCCTTTTCAGCACCAGCATGCTCGGACCCATGCATTTCCGCATGGAACCCGGCGAACAGTTCCAGATGCCTTATGTAGTTGTCTATGAGCGCGAGCAGAAAACACTGGAACAGGGACTTGCCGAATTCCGAAGATTTGTCATCCAGCACAAATCGCCACGCAATGCACACGGCGAGCTATTCAAGCCCATCCTCCCCTTCTCAGTGAGTGGGGGTAATAAGACCGACGATAATATGCTCAAAATCCTCAACTACGTAGTAGACCGTTTCCAGATTCCCTTCGATGTTCTCTGGGTAGATGCCGGATGGTACGGTGGGCCCGAAGAGGTGCCGCAAGATGGGAACTGCGGACCCTATTGGTACAGATGGGCAGGGTTGTGGCGACCCAACACCGTCATCCATCCCGATGGAAACCTGAAGAAGATATCCGATGCCGCCCATGCCCACGACATGCGTTTCCTCATGTGGTTCGAGCCCGAGCGTGCCACCGTGAATGCTCCTATCACACATGAGCATCCCGAGTATTTTCACCGAACGAAAAAGAACCCCCACGACGAGTACTATCTCCTGGATTTAGGGAACCCCGAGGCACGCGCATGGGTCACCGACGAGGTATCGCGCAACATCCGTGAGAGCGGCATCGACATCTACCGACAGGACTTCAACATCAACCCTCTCCCCATCTGGCGCGACAACGATGCCGAAGACCGGCAAGGGGTGAGTGAGATACGTCATATCAACGGGCTCTACGCCTTCTGGGATGAGCTGCATCGGCGGTTCCCAGACCTTATGTTCGAAAACTGTGCCAGCGGAGGTACGCGCATGGATATCGAGATGATGTCGCGCGCACATAGCTATTGCCGTGACGATGCGCACATGTTCCCCGGCTGCGATGAGCTCACCCAGAACATCACTCTCAACACCACCTCCTATATTCCTTTCACGGGAGGTGAGACCTTCACTGTGCCCGTCATGGATACGTATGCTTTCCTCAGCCGCTTGGGAGCCACTGCGGTGTTTACGCCCTCCGACTTCGATGGAATGATCCTGCACCGTGAACCAGGCGACGAAGAGGTGCAATGGTTCCAGCGCATGTGGACAGTTGCCGACCGCATCCGTTCACTTTACTTTGGCGATTTCTATGCTCTCACGCACGACCCCTTCTGTCAGTCTGACATTTTCTGCGGATACCAGCTCAACGACGCAGCAAAGGGTGAAGGGTTCTACATGGTATTCCGCCGTGAGGAATGTCAGGAAGAGGATTTTCTTCTGAAGCTCCACGGCATAGAGCCCAACGCACGCTATCTGGTAGAGACGTTCGAAGGCAAGGAAAAACGGATGAAGGGGAGTGAGCTAGCCCGCCAGCTTCTGCACTTCCCCGAGTCCCGTTCCTACAAGCTGGTGTTCTACAAGAAATTGTAATATCCATACAACCCTTTACAAGAGGGCCGGATGGTGCTACTCCTCCGAGGAGCACCACAGCTCGCCCCAACTTCCACGTCGGCGCATGCTGTTGGTGACAACATCGTCTTCATCAGGACCTTTGCCCAAGCTCTGCGAGTCGCTCCCAGCCAAGGGAGTCCCTGCAAGTGCAGTCCTGCACTCCAGTTGATAGACATGGATTGTGGGTGTGATATATCTTTTCATAAGCTCTTTTGACATTGTTTTCTGGATAAGATTCCTATTGCGGGAACCATTTTCATTTTCCTTTTCTATCTCACATTTACCTTATAAATACTTTCTTTCCGTCCACGATGTAGATGCCGGAAGTGGGATGGGACACGGGACGTCCGTAGAGGTCAGTCATGCCGCCATCAACTGACGATGCGTCCGTCATATCATAGTCCAGGGGAAGGATACGCGTGGTACCATCATCATTGCGGAGGTTTATCGAGCGGCTGCTGCTCCCGTCCTCACAATGCAGGTAGGCACGGTAGGGATAGACGGTGAGTTTCTTCTTCGCTCCCACAATAGTATTGTTGGTACTGACGCCGTAGTACACGGGGGTATCCCAGTTGCCGGTGAATACTGTGCCCTGTAGAGCACCGTGGAAGGTCCAGTTGCCTTGCACACAAGCCTGCGGACCAGCAGCGGTGAGCGTCACATCACTGGCCGTGAATGCATCCACGGTTTCCCCGCTACGGGGCATGCACAGGTAGGGCACACCCGCCTGCGGATTGAGTATCTCGGTGAAGGTAAGCTGCTCGCCGTCGATGTTACTGAAAGCGTAGAACCGGCATGTTGCCAATGTCGTAGCATCAGGAGCGAAGGGAAGGCACAAGGTAGAACATACATCAGGAGTGAGCGTGCGTGTCAGTGTCACTTGGTCGTAATGGTTGGCATACGGCGCATGGTCCGTGTGATCTGCGTCTGTCAGCAGCAGTGCCAGTGTGGTCGCGCTGTTGGCCATTGTCACGCCCTCCATCAGCGGGTTACGGTGCAGGGTGACGGCAGTCAGATTGCTGGCTGACGAGAACGCAAGAGCGTCCACCGCCTTTACGGCATAATCCGCGCCGCCATCGCTTACGGTAGCGGGTACGTTGATGTCACCCTCATAGCCGTTGCCGGTGACGGTAGCCGAATCAGCATCCGTCAGGTAGCGGATGCCATCGACCACCGGCTGTTCTTTCACCGTCCACACGCCGTCGGTCACAGTCACATAGGTAGCCTCTGCATGACCTGCTTCCGACCGCAGCCGGTGATAGGTGGGCATCACGTCACGGTTACATTGGTATGCAGGGTACACGCGGTAGCAACCATCAGGAAGTGCTAACGTACAGGTGGTGCTGGCCGTGATTTTGTTATTCGTATCAACAGTGGAAATACTTACGTAACCTAAGTTTTGGTACAATGGTGCCCCTGGCGATGTCATGTCCTCAAAACAGAAATAGAAGGTAAACGTGTCTTCTGCCGATGCGCAGATAATCGGCTGGAAAGAAGTCTCGCTGCCATTCACGTAGTTGAAGTCGGCATCCTGCCACATCTTGTGAGTCACGCTTTCCGGCTCCTCTCCTGCGGAACGGGGCTGTATGCCGATGATGGCGCCTTGACCTTCGTTATAGGAATTGCCTGCATTGGCGCCGGTTCCCGCATCGACGGGATCCAAGGCATCACACAGGTACCATCCGTCACAATGTCCGCCCCAGCCCCAATTGACGTGGAAGTAGTTATTGGAGTCGTACCCGTCGAACACGAAGGCATGACCTCCCGAACTGTTTCCGCCATCGCACACCACAGGGCGGTTGTTGTCGAGTTCACCCTGCAAGAGAGCAAGCCACTCTGCATCACTGTAGTTTTTCCGACGTACATAATCTGCCGTTTGGCTGTAGCCGAAGTAGCCCCGCAGTGCTCTGGCTGCATCCTCGGAGTATGCCGCACTTGAACCTGAATTATACTGCATTTTGCAGGCGATGCCCACATCATGCATCAACAGTGCCACAGCAGCGGCCTCAACGTCGGTATATTCATCGGTGACGTAAGTGTCGCGCATGTGTTTCCAGTCGTAGGTATGTGCATCGAATTGAGAGCTGAAGCCCACAAGGTACTTCTGCGAGTTGATGTTGTATGCATAGCTGTATGCATTGGAACCCGTGCCTGCGGTAGGCCACTTGTGATAGTTCATCACCTGTGCCACGGCGGTAGCCACGCAGCCCGTCACACAGCGCGATGAAGGATATCCTACGGCCGAGCCCACCTCAGTGCAAAGCAGGTTGTAGGGGTCTGACTGGCTCCACCGTGTGGTGACAAGCGGTCCCACCACGGGGGTGCCAGGGTCGGTAAGCAGCGAGGCGGCCGTCAGCGTACCCACACCGGTATCCTCAGCCAGCGCGGAGGCGACACAGTCACAGTTCTCCAGCCAATAGCGCATGCCATCGGGCACGGAGGAGATGTCAAAGGAGCCCACATCGCTGTATCCCAGCACGGTGTGCATGCGGTCGTCGGTGGCCACCAGCACGAATCCTTGTCCTTCGGTATAGTTGAAGGCATAATAGCCGATGGAAGTGTGTGCCAGTTCGAGCGTCGTGACAGCTGTCATGCCTCGTCGGCCAGGTGCAGAGGCCCGCTGTACTGCAAAGTGCGAAGCGATGTCCAGAGCAACGTCGGCGTCGATGGTACGAGCTGTGAGGGGGGCAACCTCTATCATGACCAGCAGCACGATGAGTAATGAGAATTTTTTATTCATAATTGCAACAAAATGATTTTAGCGATGAGGGGTGTACTTAATAAGAATCGGTTGTTCGGGCACGCTTAGTATCACAGGCACATCGGCTTTCGATGAGTGTTCGTTCTTCTACAGTGAGACTGTCGTAGGGGATAGGCCTGTCCTGCGGGCGTCGATGCTTCTGGTTGATGCGTCCCAGGAGGCTCCAGTTGCGGCTGGGGTGCTCGAAGGTGGCATCGGCGGGCTCGGCAGCGGGTAGGTCGTAGCGTGTGAAGTCGATGACGGTGGGCGGTACATCGGGCTGGGTGACGTCCTGCAGCGTGGCAAGACGGAACGATGGGTTCATGTACCATTCGATCTGCAAATTCGGTTCAGAGTGTGCGCCCTCCACGCCCGTGCCGCGCTGGGTGAAGTGATAGTTGAGTGTGGCATTGTCCGGGTGCTCACGGCGCCAGGCTTCGCCCATCTCGCTCATCAGGGGCACGATGGCATCAGGCCACTCGGCGCGTATGCCCTGCAGCCAGCGCGTGAGGCAGGCGGTCTCCTCGGGGGGGAACTCGCTGACGAGGCTGAGCTCCCAGTTGACGGTGACCCAGCCGAAGCCGTTCTGCCGCACACCAGTGTCGAAGTGTGCACGGGTCACGGCCATGGCCTCCTGCAGCCCCCGCTCGGGTCCCAGGCAGTGGTAAGCCTCGATGGGTCCCACGCCCAGACGGCTGTTGGCGCCGTCCTCAAACCCATAGCGACGGGCACAGAGGAAGTCTACCGTCCAACCATCGAGGTTGACGCAGTCGATGAAGTCGGCGCTGCCCTGTGCGGGCTTGCACACATGTTCACGACTGGGATAGTAGGGGTAGCAGATAGAGCCGTCACCATCGCCATTGTCGATGCCGTACTGGCTCCAGATGGTGCCCTGCGCCACGTGGATATCCTCCTCCTCAGCCAGATAACGGAGGTTGTCGGCAGCGAGGAATCCGCCGACGATACCGTGGGGGCGGTAGCCATCACCCACCCAGTCGGTGATGAGCTGCAAGCCGTCGTGCATATCCTGATTGACCTGGCTGCGAGGGTTGTACATAGGGGCGAAGTAGGCACCGGGAAGGAAGGTAATCTCGTCGCCGTAGAGGCGGTGGTACTCGACAATCTTCTCGCGCAGCGCTACGTAGTTGGGGCGCATGTCGTGCAGCGCTATCCACGAGAAGGCCCAGGTGACCTTCGCCTCGGGGACAGCCTCGCTGACAGCCGCGCGGAAACGCTCGGCAGCCTCCACAGTGTGCAGGGCGGACTCGTCGCTCCCCACATTGTGCTCGCGTGTGACCTCGATCTGTCCTACACGCACCACGGCATTGATGGTGACGATGCGCTTGCCTTCGACCGACCAGTCGGCATCGAAGTGCGGTGCACGATGGCACGACGCGAGAAAGAGCAGGATCATCAGGGCAGGCAGCCCCCGCAACAAATTCCTCATAACCGATTACTTACTTATGGGTCATTCGGGTGCCCGTTCTCCGAGCTTTGCTCGCCTGAGCACCTACCGGAGCGCAAGTTCCGAGCTTTGCTCGCCTGAGCACCTACCGGAGCGCAAGAACCCGTTAACCCGTTAACCCTTTAACCCTTTAACCTATTAACCCTTTAACCCCTTACTACTTCAGTTCCTTGATGCGGATATTGCGGAACTT